>JAABUP010010586.1_pt1 | contig 10852 bp, 7 predicted proteins | sample 5559201 | NCBI WGS metagenome assembly JAABUP01 (sample SAMN10711887, study PRJNA513373) | rock metagenome | isolation source: Antarctica rocks | place: Antarctica | reverse complement strand
CAGAATCAGATTGATCATGCACCAACAGTCACATTCGATTCTAGTGGAATGGCGCCGCTGCTTTGGGGTGGAAACTGGATGATAATGGGATCAGCCAGATGCAACGAACAAGAAAACCGCTTCCGTGGGACCGTGGCTGGAGAGCAATAATGTCATATAGCGACGCTCGGCGTTACGGTTTTATGATATGTGGTCTAAATCCCTCGAACAACCTAGGGCGCAACCGACATAAATGCTTGGAGACCTGATAGGATCCGCAAAACTCTCGAAAACATTGCTAAGTTGAAAGGCAGATATTACGGAAATGGCTCAAGCTAATCCCAAGAGTTGAAGAAGGAGACCATGATTGACATTGCGACTTCGAGTATCTCAACCATACCAGTGGCCCAAGACTCTCATTCACGGATCTCATAGACTAGAGTCTCGAATTTTCCACCTCCGCCGGGTGAATGTAAATATGCTAGATCTCCACGCCAGACTACTGCATCACCAGCGGAGAGATTCAGGCTTGCCTCTTTCCATTCAGATGCAGGCGTACTTTCAGGCTTTTGTTGGTGGGATCCTTCCAAAAGAACGAACCAACCACTCTCGGAGTTGAGGTCCGTGAGAGCGATTGTGACGTATACCTGCCCCCTTCCCCCGGTTTTTGGCTTAGACGGATCTGGACTCGTTGAGTGGAAGGTACCGATGTTGATGGACTTTGGCATTTCTGGTACTTCTTTAGGCGCGAAGAAATCCAAGAGCGCGGCTTTGCCGTTCTTTTGAAGTTAGACTCTAGCACAAGTAGGGAAAGACACCAGATTTTACCTTAATGAATTCATCACGCACTGCATAGCCTACTGTGGGAACCTGGAACTCGGTGAACTTATCTCGCGCCACCAGGGCCGTCAGGCCACTGTCTATCGCTGCTGCTGCCTGCTGAACTCGTGCCAGAGAAACCGCTTTTCGTAAAACTGTGTAGCCGATGGCGTCGGCCATGGTGTATTCTGATGCCTTTCGTTGATAGAGGGTGTTGAATGATGGAGGGGTAGATTTGGTGGTTGCGCAAAGCGGTCATGCCAAGCTTCAACCACGCACGTCCCGCTGCAAGCTTTGATAATTTGCGCCACGTGACTAATTATGTAATTGCGCCGTCGCACGTCAAATTAGGGAAATAAAGAGCAGATTATGTAGATAGCAGCGAAAGAAGGCGGTGGTGAAACAGCAGAATAAAACTTAGATTTCAGAGCAAGGCGAAAAAGCAAGAGGAAGATCAAACTGGGCCCCTCGAGTCGACCTGGCGAAACCCGCTTCGAGCCGACTCATTAGCGTCCTAGTATATTGCATTCTCGTGTAGTAATAGACGAGCTCAGCTTGGAATACTACAGGGTTCGGTTGAAATGCCGGTGCTGTAATTCTAAGAGCGAAGACAGCAAGAACAGGTGCTGCGGCCCTATTAGCAGAGAGAGAGAGAGCAAAAGCAGGTACTGTGGCATTACCAGAGACGGAAAACCGGAGTTGTGGGACAGCAAGCTGTCATATCCAAACTTGATCAGTACAAAACACCCAAGTCACGTATAGTTCAGCTTGTGCAATTGAATATTGCACTAAAGCCAGCTTCTCCGGCATCCAAAGATACGAGCGCTCAGGCAGCCGACGCCAAGGACTCGCCCAAGGTCCAATGTCGTATCTTAGCACACACGGTTCCAAATTTGTGTTGTGCGAATGTGAGAAGCAGCTTCTGCAGTGTATAAACCCCTGGCTAAAGCACTAAGGCTTCTGCATCCCATAAATACTCCCCATAAACATCGATTATGAGACATACCGCCGTTCTGATCTCACGTTTCATTAATGGACTAAGGGTTCGGTGCCAAAAGGAGAAGGATCAGTACTATATAGGTAGGCTGAGTTCCCTTATGGAATTCGGCGTGTTCAGCTTGGCTTATCATCCAAGGCCTGTTGATGCCCAGCAACACATGCGGATGATCATAGATTGAGAAAAGAATTGCGCTACAAGATTGTTCCTCAGCACACCTCATTTCTTGATGTTTTTGGGTGCGCAAGTGACCTGGCAAGTTTCAGAGCATCAGCAGTGGATTCACATATTTCATCGCTTGAATATTCACTTCTTTCATTCATGCCTTGCTTATGTCTTCGCATTTAGCTAAAGTGCGTGCTTCTTTGGATATCAATAAATCTGTGTCGCGTAATGCGCTTTCCTAAATTTGTTATAGGGTGCCACTTGTGGTTAGAGTCATCGATTCAATTGAGGTTTGGCTCGGGCCGGGCCGTGCCTGCTTGATCACGAGAGGCTTTGGTCCCATAAATTATCTTATAATTTTAGCATCGCTCTCAGAGTGGTGTCTCACTAAGGCGCGGAAGATGTTAATGTAGTCAACTCACCCGCCTTTTGTAATTAACTCCAGAGTTTAGTGATAGCATACAAGAGGATAGATTAGTAAAGTAATCAGTGGCGGCGAAGATCGCCTGCGCTGATCTTTGAATCACAAGTTGGGAGGTATTAGAGCAAGGTGGTGTATTGGACAGATATCTATATATATAGCTTCTCGGGTATATGTTTGCGCGTTACCGGCTATGTTTCAAGCCACACCGGGCATGTGATGTGGTAGTCTGCTCGGCTTCCATTATTCCGGACGTCTTCCGGACGTCTTCCGGCTCGTCACCCACCTCAAGTACTCATCATGGCAACAGAACCGCGATGGAAATCAAAGAGATCATGTCCAGATTGCAACGAAGATATCAGCATATCAAATTTCATGCGTCACCAGAAGAGACGCCATGCACCGCAGGATGTGTCAAAGTAGACACATTGTTCGAACTGCAACCTTCAACAAATACACTAATATATGTGTAGAGAACAGTCGCGTGAAGAGCAACTCTTCAATAGGTTTCTTCAATGTAGAAGCCAGGAGAATTTTCATCTCATCGATTTCATATTCAACCTCGGTTTACCATGGCTCCAGCCAGATTTCAGTCCACATTCTCCATACATCCTGAAAAGCGAGCAATGCTGGCTTCAACCACCCACATACGAAGACCTTCACGATCGCTGCATTGACAGAATCATCTCTCGTAAGAGCGACTTCCAGGTATATGATGCTGGTGAGCAGCCGACCGCATCAGTTGGACGAGCTCTTCGGCAGATACATCAATCAAACGCCTCAAATCCAACATACATAACGAACATTCAACTTCCTGACCATGACATGCACTTTCCTGAGACTCTTCAGTGCCTAGTGACACCTCACGATGATGCGCTACACCTTGGGGTCAATTTTACACCAAAATTTACGCTAGTTGACCTTCACGTCGATCAAGGCTTGGGAGGTCTCTCTACAGCAGTTGGCAATTGTGTGAAACTATGGCTACTGTATCCGCCAAAAAATCATAATCTTGATGTCATGCAAAAGATGGGAATTATGAAAGGGCGGCTACAACGAATAGGGAAGGAACTTAAAGAAGGACAATGGGTTATAACTACGGCAGAGGATACTATTTACCTGCCCTCGGGCTGGATTCATGCTGTATACACGATCAAAGGAGGAGCGCTTGCGGGAATTACATTTATGGTGGGAGAATGCATCGAAACAGTCAATCACTGCATCACGTACGAATTGGCGGTAAATAAAATATACAACAGCAATCTATTCCTCTCCGCAATACAGGTGACTCTCGAGTTGCATGATGAGAGACTGATCATCGAAGCCATCAAGATGTGGTGCTGTATCAAGCCACAACTAAAGATGGATGAAAAGACTCAATCACGAGCAAGGGAGATCTGGGATAAGTATTTCAAGTCTTCAGGATTACACCCAAGATGCCCAGGCTGCAGCTGGGAGGGTGAAGATTTTGTGTATCATATGCGTAAGACGCATATGTTACATACATCAAAGCGCAAGCGATAGATCAACAATACCCACCCTTCCACTTATTCAGTTAGGAGGAAAGGAACTGGACAGACCTATCCCGGTTCTTGTGCATATCAAGCTCCTTTGCCGAGGGGATACGCGACCGCCTGCCATGGAGCTTTTGACCTCGATCGGGAACCGCGGAGCGAAAGTGTCAGCCTGTGGATATGGAGAATTCACGCATTAGCTACGAAGATATGCTTCAGGGACATAATGACATAAATATCGATCATGAGTGTCACAAGCTTCTTAGTTGGAGAAGAGTGATCAGGTTTTGTCGAGCTTGTGCGGTTGGGGATTCAATTTTACAGACATCTGGGATCACTAATATTGAGTCTTCCTTTCCTTGCCCGGGACAGGCAAAACAAGTATGGCGAAGTGTAAAGTCTAATTCTAGCTGACCCGCATCCGTTGCCTGCGGGTAGATATCTCAAAGACCCTCTTCCCATTCTGCATTACCACAGTATTATACCCGGCCTGGGCAGCCAGTTGAGCTAACCTAAGGACTCTCTACATAAGGTAAATGCCTGGTACCCATTTGCTCCCCCAAACCGCCATGCTCCTTTCTCTGATGTTGCAACAACTTATCCCGTCGGACAAAGCCTTTCGATCCTCTATGTTCGCAATTCGCAAAGAAGCATCCAAAGCGCTCTTCCGGAGATGGAGGGAAATGGATTTTCGTATGACGCCTAAGATCGGCTTTGCGAGAAAGGACGCTTAACTTTGCAAGGATGGACAGGACAAAGGTGGTGTTTTTCCGGTCTGGCTTTCCTGTGTAGAGGTTTGGTGATTTCTGACCATTGTGGTAGAGGTTGTGTGCTTTGGTAGGAAGATGTTAGCCGCATCACCACCAGCAAAATAATAAGGATACACACTTTAAGGGACTGTAATATGAGTAATCATCTTCTTCCTCAGCCTCCATAGGGGCAGCTTCATGAAGCGTAAAATCATAAGCTACATTGTCTCTCGGACAACAATGGCCTGTACAAGAAGGGAGCAGGTTGCCTGGCACTGTTGATACGCCTCCGTAGGGTAGCGTGAGCATGGGTATCTCTGAAGATCCGTAATCTTCACAGTGAAAACTGTAGTTGTTGTAGTAGCTTATATCGTTGGTGGAATTATCTATGATAGACCAAGGACTGCTGTTCGCATAAGCCAAGGGTGAGGCAGACGAAGCCTCTGCTGGAAGAGCCTTACCTCATGGACCCGGAATCGAAGCTTAACTTATGATTGCTACTAATATAACCCGGTGTAGTATAATAAGCTTGTCCTGCAGGCGGTGTACTCCGAATGAATGTAGGATTGGTAAAGACACTGTAACTTCTATTACTATCGATGGTATTGAAATTCAATGAATCATCACCGCCAGTGCCGCTCATAGTGACGAAGTTGTGAGTATCAACCGATTGATACGCGAAATAGCTGTGGACACTCTCAGTGTTCAGGGAGTTAGGGCAGGTTCGGGTTGGTACAAGTAAATCATTGATATTCTGAGTGACCTCCATGATGGGCAGATAACCATCAATGTCATCTCCAGTAGAGATAGAGAACTTGAATGTAAAGCGTACTTGAAGTTGCAATACTGAAGAGAACCCAAAGTCTGGCCGAAGGTGAAATCATATATGCCCGCGTCTAGGCAACTTGCGCAATGCTGCCTCTAATCATGGAATTCTATAACACTTTCTTCACCGCCATGTAACACTCCTCACTTGAAAGATAGTAGGACGACTTTCTCAGCTTACCAATCCTTGATTGACTATTCATGTGACGTCTGTTGCGGGCTCCTACATTGATCAAATCAGAAACGTGCATAATGTGAATTTTTCAAAAGCCGAATGCAACCAAAACAATGCTTATATCAATGCGAGGAGACGCGGTGGAGCGATATATAAGACACAAAGATGAAAAATTCCAAGAATGTGCTAATGTTATGCTAGACAGAACAGGCGTATGCAGCGGAAACCAGTTTTGAAGGCATTTGTACTTAGGGCGTACAAGCAACACGGAAGGGTGTAACGGTTGATGGCCATAGCAGTTGCACCATATGCGGTTTCTAAGTCTGCTAATGTGTCTTTCTGTATCGCGCCCTCTGCCATGAATACCCAGTCATCCTCAGCAAGATCAATGACTTCATCTCCTGCCAGGTTACGGGATCAGCCTTCGGATCGTTGTGTAGACTGAAATGAGCGTCGGGGCTATCATTGACTGAGCATGAACTATTATCATTTTTCGACAGGCTATTAGCATGGGTCTATATAGTAGCTGCGTTATGTTTGGAATGTGAATGATTGGTGATTGATTCCTCATGTCAATGTCAGGATTCACCTACGTAAGTGGGATCACATGTTGAGGACTGGGTAGTTTCGAAACCGAATGGTACGCTGAGCACTAAACAAATGGTTTAGAGCTCACTCTTTCGGATGGTATCACTACTCAGCCCTTCTGGATGTTCGTGCTCACAATAACCCGCTTTTTCAATTCCATTTCTCGCCTGACGAGGTAGCCGCAACTGCTGAGGACGCGAAAGGCGCTGTATGCGGGATAGAATGCATGCACCATGTAAGGGAGAACCTGGGTTACCTGTGGTCAGAGTAAGGCATCGTTCGACATGACCAGTATGATGACACAAGAAAGCCGTAAGGCAGGCCCGCCAATCGACTCACGAGTAACGAATAGAGAAGAGAGCCTGTCTGCTTAACCTCTAACGCGTTGAGCAATCTTTTGTTTGATGCATCCAGAGCATTGCCATCAAGATACTCTAAAACCAACGCTGGCGGATCCTGGGTCTCATCGACGAGTTGACGGAAAGCCGGATGGCCATGGTATGGCTTCAACATCTTGCGCTCATTGCTCAAGTAATATTGATTAGCAGTTTGACAACAACCGTATGATTCTTATCGTTGCTGCCGTTTGTGTTAAAGAGTGTAGAAGCAGAGATGGATAGAGCCTCTTACACAGCGAACCAGATATCTCCCTTCGGAGTTGCTCGCGTGTGCCGCTATGAATAACTGCGTTTGCCATGGATCGGTTGCTCGAGTTGAAGTTGAGCACCTATCCTTCGCAGGCTTTTCATGGCCACAAGTAACATCCAAGTGAAATGAACGAAGAGAAGGTAGATCGGGAATCAGCCGAGAAAACAGTCACGGGACTATTCTGATTAGCTAGCACCCCTAGTATGTGACCTCCTCGCGTAGGCGTAGAACAATTCAGCTTGGAATATTACACGACGTGCCACAGCGACCATCAGTTCTTGGGAAGCACTTTTATATACCTACTGCCACAGGGACGTCAAGCTCAATGGCCCACACCACGTGGACTTGTACAATCTGTTCCCTTCTTATGGCGGTAGAAGACGGACCGGCGCACATAGGCAGTGATGGTCACAAAGCTCGTCTTGCCCAGTTCAACGCTAGCGCTTTGGCGTCCCGAATTAAGGAACTTACTCTCCTTCATTCTTCTTTTAACAAAGAGTCCATATCTGTCTTGCCTGTTGCCCATATAAAAGATCAGCAATGTGGGATCATGGGTCGTGCGCACGTCTCTGCAGAGACATCCACGCACACAGGAATCTTGCGATATCCTACCTCCGCGATCCCCTTGACTCTCCAGAGAACAGTTGAGTCTACGCAGACAAAAGCCAGGCTACGGGACGCTGTCACAGTATCAGCTCCACCGGGAGCCGTCCTTTGGACATGCACACTCTGCAATCGGGAAATGCAAGATTTTTCAAGAGTTGGCCATCTTGCCGGGAAAGCACATGCTACAAAGCTGATATCTGAGCCATCAACTCTCGTGGTCCCGCTTTACGTCAACTCTACAACATCAGGGACACCTGAGGTGAATAAGAACAAAGGAAACGGGATTGCAAAGCCGAGCTCTACCGCTAGTTGTCTGTTGCAAAACTGGACCTGTCCGTCTTGTAACGCCGTCGTTACATTTCGGCAAAAGGCATCACATTCCTGCTCCAGCTCCGACTCAAAGCCTTCGACCATTGACGGCCCTTTGGACAACTTCTTCCATTTCTACCACTCTTTCCATTATGACGCCTCCACCCCGCCCGCCATCTCATTTGAATTGCTTCAAAAACATTTGCAGAAACGCCACAAGTGGTCCCGTGAGGGCCCTGAATGCAAGAAACTGTGGCACCGTTATCAAGCCGCGCTAACACAGGAGTTTAATATGTGGTTCGGTATTGAAGATGATCTGGACGCGTGGCACTCACTTTGCCGGGCGGTGCGCATCACACCCCTCCCTACAACATGTGAGTTATGTCGATCAGTAGGTCTACAACCTCCTATCCCTCAAATAGGTGAGCACTAATCCTCGAAACAGTCCGTCCGCGGCCGCCATGTCAACATCATCGATCTTATCGAATGGGGCCGCAGCGGTGGCAAATACGTCCATATTTTCCGGACAGTAAAGGAGTTGAGTGATTACAGCTATGACAGCCGGAAGATTTATAGTAAGCAAGCGGTGGACGAGTTGGAGGCCGGAGCAGTGCTGAAACACTTGCTTCGACCACTCGAAGCAGCTCAGTATTGGGATGAATAGTTTACCCCCGAGATACCGGGCAATCGAGCTGTCGTAATCAGGCTCAATGTCTCCCTTGAACCGCTCAGGCTTTATTACATAAAGTGCCCGGGCTAGCCGTAATACTTTATTTATGATATCAAGAGCTTCCTGTTACGACGTCCCCACGGGTCTTGCGAAGAGGCCTCACCAGCTCAATCAATCTATCTCCAAATCTAGCCTTAAGGTCCTGCGGTCATTCTTGACAGCCATCGCTTTCCTCGATGCTCGACTCCTTCTGATTTCGGCATTCATAAGTGCTACCGTACTTTAAGCATCAAGGCAATTTCCATCAGCTAAGTGGTATCGCCTAAGCCCTCGCACTGGCTGCTTGTAAGAGCTTTGCCACCTCTTTGTGTCCCCGTTGTCTTCCGTACCACTTTCTCGCTCCATAATGCGCTGCAGCCTCAATTGCATATCCATACATGCTGCTGGCGCAATATGCGTTGACAATAGCGCCATTTCTTAGAAGAAGTTCTACAATTTCCGAGTATTCAGTCTCAACTGCAAGTTGCAAAGTCTCTCCACGTCCGAGGGGTTCTGAGGTATCCAATCTTTGCACCGATCAATCAATAGTTGCAGAGTGTTCTCATCACCTGTCCTGGCCGCTTGCTGTAAAGCTGTTCCATGTATCCCATTTAGAGCGTTCGCATTCGCACCGCTGTCAAGCAGGAGTCGTACAATTTCCTCGCTCCCTTTTGACTACTACTGCTGCCTGCAACACATCTCTAGCCTGTCTATCACGAGCGTGGATGTTGGCACCATTATTCAATAAGTCTCTGCACCAACTAGAGGTCCTTGACCCGGTACTGCATCGTGCAATGGAGTGCTGCGCAGATCACACAGGAGTCTCCCATAACCGAAGTCCTCGTCGTCCTCGTCGTCCTCGTCGTCCTCCCAACAATCATTGTCCAAGTCCACTTGTGGCGAGAATCGGATGTTTCGAACCTGGATCGTTGTGAGAATGAAAGAAAGGATGTATATCGCGAGGCAATTGCGTTTGCCGCCTTAGAGGTTAACATTCGACGCGAGGGCTTTAACTTCATACGCAATCACTGTAGATGAAGTGAATCAACCAATCTTTATCACCAAATGTACAAAACATTGGTCAAGGAGCTCAGTATTGGCTTGGAGCAAGAGCTTCCGGTGGTTCGAAGAACAGATAGACTTCTTAAAGGAACTAGACATCTGTGCTAAACACCAACGGATTTCACTTTATAATATAGCTATCCCAATCTGAACGGGATTTTGCACATCGAAGACAATAGTACGTACTCTCAGAAGAAAGCACCGCTTCCCACTGATTCGCACCATTTGGGCATCGATACTTTCTGATAGTTGAAGATCTTGCCTCTTAGGCCATAAGTTGCGTGACATCCGCAGCAAAACCGCAGTTTCCTCAAGTACACCACGGAAGTCATCCTTCTCCAGAAGTGCTCTGATATGCTCATGAGCGACGTCAACGACTGTGTCACGGAGGCCACGGTCTGTTAGAGCGACGTCAACGACTGTGTCACGGAGGCCACGGTCTGTTGAAGGTGTCGAGCTGTAAATCTCAGTGATAACATGAGCGAAGTCGTCCATATCCCAACAAGTCCTCACGGCTTTATCGAACTTTTCTTTCGCCACTGATTTTAGAGCCAAAATGCCATATTTGTCCGCAATGCCATACACTTGGACGTTAAAGAGCATGGGCGAGACCCGTCCTTGATCGTTGCCACTACCGTCATAGTCGAATCTGTACATAAAGTGGAGCATTGCTTCAACGACGCGGAAGTCGTCTTCTTTAAGCTCTATCACACCATCGGCCGCTTCCTATTAATGGAGCATTAATATATGCGCAAATGAGTCAAGATAGCCTGTTCTCAAACGCACCTTCCAATCGCCATCACATATGTTAGAGAAGTATTTTGATTGACCGCATAATACCAGCTTGTGAACTTTGAACTCCTGGACATCACAGCGAACAGTAAGGTCTGAGTACTTCGAGGTGTTAAAATAGCTGAACAGATTAGCATTCAGTTCATAAAGTGGCTCTTAACGTAACGGCGTACTCCTTTAGACTGTTATGTAAACTATTAAACGGAACCTCTGTAGCCATAATCTCGCAACTGGTGATTTGGCGTCGATCGAGTGTCTTAGTTTCGTTGCTTGCTGAATTCCAAAGTTCTTAGCAGAGTCAGGTATGCAAAGCCTGATCGCAGTTATATATCCCCGGCAGCACAGAAAGTGGTGCAGAAGGTGGGGTCCTTTTGCCGGGGAACTTAGCACAAATCCGATCTAGTTCTGGGCGTTTTAAGGTCATTATAATCCCCACTCAATATTGACTTGTTCATCTTGTACCACACTTGCGAAAAGTTTTTCTCCGCCATCAA
>JAABUP010010583.1_pt1 | contig 10853 bp, 12 predicted proteins | sample 5559201 | NCBI WGS metagenome assembly JAABUP01 (sample SAMN10711887, study PRJNA513373) | rock metagenome | isolation source: Antarctica rocks | place: Antarctica | reverse complement strand
GGCTTCCCGACCAAGGCGGGAACGCAGAAGGCCCACAGCGATGCACCGGGCGAGGACGAGATCGCCGGGGCTCGTGACATCTTGGGATGGAAGCACCCGCCCTTCGTCATCCCCGACGACCTCCTCGTCGCTTGGCGGGCGATCGGCTCCCGCGGCGGGAGGGCGCGGGCCGACTGGTCGGAACGGGTAGGGCAGGCTCCGGAAGGGCTTCGCCACAATTTCGAGCGCCGCAACGAAGGCAGGCTTCCGGCGGACTGGAAGCGCGCCATCGCCGCCGTTCGTCGTGAGTTCATCGAGAGCGGCAAGGAACTTGCGACGCGTTAGGCGAGCGGTGCCGTGCTCGATCACCTCTTCGACGCCATCCCTGAAATGCTGGGCGGCTCGGCCGACCTCACGCCTTCCAACAATACGAAAGCGAAGAACCAGGTCGAGATCAAGCCCGGCGAGTTCAAGGGCTCCTACGTCCATTACGGGGTGCGGGAGCACGCCATGGCGGCGGCGATGAACGGCATCGCGCTGCATGGCGGCCTAATCCCCTACGGTGGCACGTTTTTGTGTTTCTCGGATTATTGCCGTCCCGCCATCCGCCTCGCGGCCATGATGCAGATACGAACCACCTTCGTCATGACCCATGACTCGATCGGCCTCGGCGAGGACGGCCCCACACATCAGCCGGTCGAGCATCTCGCGGCGCTGCGCGCCATTCCCCATTTGGCCGTCTACCGGCCTGGCGATGCGATCGAGACCGCCGAATGCTGGGAAAATATCCTGGATACGCCCCGGCGAGCCGCGCTCCTTGCGCTGTCCCGTCAACCGATGCCCTTGCTGCGCCGCGAGCCCGGTACGGATAACAAGTCCGCCAAAGGTGCCTACGTCCTGCTGGAGAGCGAGGGAGGGCCGCGCAAGCTTACCTTGATGGGACCGGGTCCGAACTGCACCTTGTCGTCGAAGCCCGTAAGGTCTTGCAGGAGGACGGCATCCCCACGGCCGTTGTATCCATGCCATGTCGCCTGCTCTTCGAGGAGCAGGACGCCGCCTACAGGCAAGCCGTCATGGGAACCACGAACGCCCGCGTCGCAGTCGAAGCGGCGGTGGAACGAGGCTGGGAACGTTATCTTGGCTTCCAGGGCCGCTTCGTCGGCATGCATGGCTATGGCGAGTCCGGCAAGATCGCCGACGTTTCCCGCAAGTTCGACATTACGACCGAAGCCGTGGTGCGGGCTGCCCGTGAAGTCATGGCAGAAGTTTACGGCTAGCCCGTCGTTCAGGGCGCCATCCGCACGCAGCAGAAAACCCATGATGCGGACGTTTCAAGGGAGTTCTACGAGGCAACAGCTCTGGAAAAGCTCTTCTGCATAGAGCGAATGTTGGGGCCAGGGAACAATCCGCAGGCCGATTATGTTAATCGGGTTCATGATCCTCTCAGGGTGGACCTGCCTTGGCGCCTACGCGCGCCCTGGGTGGGAAGCAGTCCGGCCCCTTTGCGGGGTGAACGTGGTGTTGTGAGACCTAAGCACGTCCGGTCCGCGTGCAGCGGTTCTACGTTCCGGCCGGCTGCAGAGACAGGCTCATCCGATGATCAATCTTGATAGCACCGAAGTGCATAGCCGCACGCTGCCGGCGATTTTCGACACGAAAGCAGCGGCAGACAAGGCCGTGAACCGCTTGGCCGCTTCGTCGTGGCTGACCTTCATCTGCGCAGCCATGATGTTGATGATCCGCTCCTTCGCGGCATCGGCGTCGGTGCCCCGTCAACGAAGGGCAGGGTGTCCGCTGACCCTGTGCTGATCTAGCCCTCGCCTTTGCGGGCGAGGGCTAGATCGAATTCAGATAGGGGCAGATTGTCGAAGGTCGATGCAAAGACTTCGGCGTTTAACACTATGACGAAGCGCTAATCCAAACAGATCGATCGGACTCGAGGGCGTCGCAGTGGCCCACTCTCGTTCACATTGATTCAGCGCGTGACGTAACCGTTCACAACGACTTAAAGGTGAGTTATGGCCTTGAATACTATCAAAGACCTGTTCATCGAGGAACTGCGGGATACCTATAGTTCCGAGACGCAGACCGCCGCAAACCTCGAGAAGATGATCCAAGCAGCTACTTCCTTACAGCTGAAGCAGCTGCTAAAGACGCATCAGCAGGAAAGCCGTCAGCACCTCGAAAGGCTGAAAGAGGGGTTCAAGATGCTGGAAACATCCCCCGAGGGCAACTTCTGCGAGGCCACCCAAGGGTTGGTCAAGGAAGCCCAAGAGGTGATGGGCGAAGAAATGCCCGGCGAGCTGCTGGACGTCGCGCTGGTCATGGCGGCGCAAAAGGTCGAACACTACGAGATCGCTAGCTACGGCTCGCTTCACGCGATCGCGCTGAGCTGCGGCCTGAACGATGTCGCCAAACTCCTCGAGCAGACGCTTGGGGAAGAGAAAGCAGCAGACGGCAATCTGACGCAGATCGCCGAAGCCGAGATCAATAAGACCGCGGCGTCGAAGGCCAAGGCCGCCTGATCGTCGGAACCCGGCAAACTCGGATCCGTCCAGGCCCGTGCGGGCTCCCTGGAGGAAGCAGGCCAAGTCTGCTTCCTCCAGCATTCAGACGGTCTACCGGCCAGACTGTTCAGGCGGTCTCGACGGAATTTCAGAGGAAAGTGTCATCCATGCCTGATCCGAACGGCCCATCAGGTGAAGGCTACGAACACGATTCGGAGGCCCTCGCTCTCGTCGAGGAAACCGCCACGATCTCGAAACGGCAGGTGTCCGCCGGAAAGGTCGTGATCCGAACCGATGTAGAGACCGAAGACCGGATGCTGCGCGAAACACTAGCCGGCGAGCGGGTCGACGTCGAACGCGTGCCGATGGACCGCGTGGTCGCTGTCGCGCCCGCTGTTCGGACCGAAGGGGACGTGACGATTATCTCGATCTTCGAGGAACGGCTTGTCGTCGAACGACAACTCGTGGTCGTCGAGGAGATCCGTTTGCACCGTCATGCTACGACGGAATCCGTGGAGGTTCCGGTCACCTTGCGGAAGCAGCGTGCCGTCGTCGAACGCGTCGACGCCGACGGGAACCGGGATGCGAAGAGCAAAGGTCGAAGGTCATGAACGCACGGATGGGCACTCGACCCGACCACAGCCCGAAGCTGGCCATTGGTTTAGGGGCAAAGTCAAGCAAAGCGGGTGCTTGAAGAACTACGCTTCGCGCTCTGCTCCAGACATCATCCCAAGATCCCGACCGGAGTAGAACTGTGGAAGTGCCTCGTCTCGAACGCAAGCTCGTCGCGATCCTGGCCGCGGACGTCGCCGGCTACAGTCGGCACATGGAACGTGATGAAGTCGCGACTTTGACGAGGCTTTCGTCGCACCGCGTCCTCACGGATTCAATGATCGAGCGCAATCGCGGTCGCATCACGGGCACTGCGGGGGACAGTGTCTTGGCCGAGTTCGCCAGCGTCGTCGATGCGGTGGACTGCGCTGTCGAAATCCAGCGCGCGATCGAGGCGTCCAGCCGAGAGACGCCGCCTGAGGATCAGCTGCTGTTTCGCATCGGGATCAACGTCGGCGACGTAATGGTCAAGGACAACGACATCTTCGGTGACGGCGTCAACGTCGCAGCCCGCCTGGAGTCGTTGGCGGACCCGGGCGGAATTTGCGTGTCCCGCGGCGTCCGCGACCATCTGCGCAAGCACAGCACCTTCGTGTTCGAGGACCTTGGCGAGCAGTCAGTCAAGAACATCGCCCAGGCGATCCGCGCGTTCCGAGTGCATTTCGACGGACGAGAACGGATTCAGTCGGAGGCGGATGACGACGCTCCGCCCTTGCTTCAAACCGCCGGAGCGGAACGCTTCGCAACCGAGGTTCCTTCGACCGAAGTCGAACTTGCCTTCTGGGAATCTGTCAAGGATAGCGAAGACGAGTCCGAGTTCAAAGCTTATTTGGAACGGTACCCGAACGGCGTCTTCGCCGCGTTGGCCGAAACTCGCAGCAAAGCACTCGCGGATGCGCAGAGTGTCGAGCCGGCCGCTACCGCTTCGACCGTGACCGTCGAGCTCGCGTTCTGGGACAGCGTAAAAGACAGCTCGAACGCGGCGGAACTGACGGCGTACGTCGACCGGTTTCCGACCGGCAGCTTCGTGGCTCTCGCGCAAACCCGCCTCAAGGCACTATCGGAACCCGAGCCGAAAGCCGAGCCGAATGAGACGCCTCCAGCGGAGACCGTGGCGATCGAACTCGCGTTTTGGGACAGCGTCAAGGACAGCGACAACCCTGCGATTTTGCGGTATTAGGTAGCAAGCTCACCTAAACGTCTATTGCCAACCATTCTGGATTTTGCCACCCTTTTTGAGGATCGGGGATCGTGATGTTCTGGCTGTGTCAATCTGACACGCAGACTCTCGCGCGATCTTAACGACTCGCTAACCCGTTGGCCCTGTGGCCCAGGTTTTCTGAGAAAACAAAAGTTTTCGCACGTAGCAAGGAACGGGCCGGCCCTGGACGCACGGAGATGGCGAGTCCCGTTAACCATACGGGCGGTTATCAGATTGTGGAAAAGACTCATGCGTGACAACATTGAGCTTGCCGAGCAACGCGGGACGCCGTATATGGTTGTCGAGGATCAGAGTTTGCGGGAGATTTTGGAGCTTCACCGCGCCAACGCACTCGCGCAGGTTGAGGCCTTGCGGGCTTCGATCCGAACGGCGGAGGAGCGTTTAGCCAGTTTGGAGGCTGAGGTTAGGGCTATCGATGCCGCCCTGTTGGCGATCAGAAACTCGGACACCCACGCAGTTCGCGTGGAGGGCGGTCCACGGCTGACGATCAAACAGGGGGTGCTGAAAGTGCTAGAGCGGGTAGCGCCGGAAGGCCTTTCTGCGAGCGCCATCCTTGAGCGACTTGGGACCGATCTGGGTATGCACTACTCAAGGACGAGCCTGAGCCCTCAGCTTTCCCGGCTTAAGAATGAGGGAAACATAGGTCTGCGAGGAAACACTTGGTTCCTCAGTCAACCAGAGAACGGCTCAGGAGCCAAAGCCCCTGAGCCATCGTGAGGGGGTGCACAGTGCGGGGCGGGACCGTCCAAGCCATACCCTACGGGTGCAAGTCCCGTTACCTCCACCACCGTCAATTGGAAGGCTGTCTCTTGCAGGGATGCCAACCGATCAACCGAAATGACAAACTCCAAGCCCTTCCGAGGCTTTACGTCTGTGTCTGCAGGATATGCGCACTGACCCACGGAAGGCAAGCGTAAGCTTCGCTCTAGCGTTAAGAAGGAACGCACCGTGATCGAACAGGCATATATCCTAAGGGTGTGCTTCACCCAAGATCTTGAGCACACGAAAGGCTACATCGGACGGATCATCACCGCCCTGAAACGCCCAGCGCAAACCGCCATGCACACGAAACGCGAGGTCGGATTCGTCATCCGAACGGCAGAGGATGTGCACGATTTAGTGAACCGTCTTCGTCCCGCGTTGGATGAGATACCCTTCGTCGACAACTGGTGGTGCCATCGGGCTCCGCCCGTGATCGTCGCCAGATATGGCAGCATGGATACGCTTTCGACCCGCGTAGGTCAGGCCTGGGCTGACATCCGGGAGCGGCGACACGCCAAATACGTGCGCCAAGCGGAGGTAGGGGAGCCTCGGGTCTAGCTGTCGATAGAGAACTTCAAGAGCTGCGCAGGCATCTAGGTGCCTGTCGATCTTCCTGCCGTGCGGCAGCCTGCGTATGACCGCGACTGCTCTGAGCGCGAACGACATGAGAAATCCCCCTCTATGTCGGCTGTTTGTAAGTGACCCCTGATGCAGTTTCCACGCCGCCGCCGACGAATTCGATCCCTTCCTTCTCCAGCGCAGCTTTCATTGCCGCTAGAGTGGCCTGGATCGGTTGCGATCTCCCGCCCTCATACCCCTTCACGGTTGACAGGCCGACGCCGGCCGCTTCCGACAAACGGGTCTGGCTCCAATCCAACCACGCGCGAGCGGCGCGACACTGTTCCGGGCTCATGCCGGAGACGTAGCAGTCTGAACTTTTTAGGGCAAGAGCAATCTTTTCAGTTGCCATCGTCCATAACGTCCATTATGGTCAGGGTCATCCAAAAGGGATGCCCCTCCAGTGTCACAGCACTTCCTCCTCTCCAAAGCCGCAAGGAGCCTGAGCCTCGCTCGGGTTGCCCGGCTTTCGGACGAGGAAGCGTTCGACACGTTCCGGCTGGTCCGCTGGTCCGCCACCAAAGGCGAGCCCGTCTGCCCCCGCTGCGATTGCGCCGCCGTCTACACGTACAAGGCCCGAAAGCTGTGGAAGTGCAAGGCCTGCTCGCACCAATTCAGCGTCACCTCTGGCACGATCTTCGCCAGCCGCAAGCTGCCAATCCGGGACTACCTCCTCGCCATCGCCATCTTCGTGAACGGCGCCAAGGGCCATAGCGCCCTGCAGCTCTCCCGCGACCTCGACGTCCAATATAAGACGGCGTTCGTCCTGGCTCACAAGATCCGCGAGGCCCTCGGTGCCGACAGTGACGAGCGGACCCTTGCGGGCGAGGTCGAGGTGGACGGTGCCTACTTCGGCGGCTACGTGAAGCCCGCCAACGATCGCGAGAACCGCCGCGACCGTCGCCTTGCCGAGAACCAAACCGGCAAGCGCAAGGTCATGGTCGTCATGCGCGAGCGCGGTGGCGAGACGCTGCCCTTCGTGTTCCGCTCGGAAGCCGCCGCCGTCGCCACGATCGGCCGCAAGGTCGCGCTGGGCAGCACCATCTATGCCGACAAAGCGGCCTCATGGGATCGGCTGCATGACCGCTTCCTGACGAAGCGCGTCAATCACCAAGAGAGCTATTCGACCGAAGAGGCTTGCACCAACGGAGCCGAGTCGTTCTTCTCCCGTATCCGTCGCGCTGAAATCGGCATTCACCACCATATCGCCGGGCCGTACCTCCAAGCCTACAGCCAAGAGATGGCGTGGCGCGAGGACAACCGCCGCGTGTCCAACGGCGAACAGTACCTCATGGCTGCGGACGCGGCTCTGCGGCATCCGGTGTCGAGGGTGTGGAAGGGCTACTGGCAACGGGCAGCGCATTGAGCCGGAGCGACGTGGCAACTAACGTAGGGCCGCGACCCTGGCGACTGCAAACGCCAAGGCCGCGGAGCGGGGCGGGCGCCGCCTCACTCGCGGCAGTCGATCATGGTCGTGGGTAGGACGCAACGACATCCGGTGTGGTGGGTGTTGAAGGGGTATTGGCAACGCAGCGCAGCCTAGATCTCAAGGCCAAATTGGGCGCCTTTGTCCTTTTCGCGGTCCGCCTTGCGATAGGACGTATTGTGTCCGAAGGGCAGGCGGGGCTTTTCTCCCGCTAGCAATTGCTCAGCAGTCAAGATTTGGATACGTGGGACGCGATGCGTTCCCGTGTCATAGAGACCTGCAGACGCCGCTTCCTTAACCATGGGTGCCGTTGGCGGAGTAAGTGTCACGAAGATCCCCATTGGCTCACCTAGCCGCTCCATAGTGCCCCTCAACTGCCCGATATGCGCTCGCTCGACATGAGCGCCGCCCTTGACCGACACAACGGCCGCTTTTGTAGTCTTTCCGTCCGGCTTGAAGTAGATCAGTCCGTCTATGCCTCCGTCCGCACCTTTTTTCCCATCCCTAAAAGGCTGTGCGTCCACTAGGTCACACGCCCAAAGCTGAAACAGATGCTTGTCTCGAAATGCGAGTTCTCTCGCTCCGTCCATATCACGAGGAATTCCTCGCACGTTGAAATCTACACCTGCGAATGCCTCCTTTAGCCTTCTGGAAATTAGATTTACAGCGATCGGAGTAATATCAATTCCGATCCACCTTCTATTATTTTTTTGAGCAGCATGAACCGTAGTTCCGCATCCACAAAATGGATCAAGCACAAGCTCCCCGCTATTTGATGACGCGGAGATAATCCTGTCAAGCAGTGCGACTGGTTTCTGTGTTGGATAGCCTAGCCGCTCTTTTCCAGCCGGATTTATTTTGTCGATGTCATCCCATACGTCACTTACAGATAATCCTTTTAGCTCGTCTCTATAGCGTTTTATTTGAGGCCAACCCCCATTTGAGGGCCAATAGATTTTGCCGCTTGCATCCAGTGTATCCAAGTTTTCAGTGGTGAACTTCCAATGTGATCCGTTGCTCGTCGGATCGAACCCCTTCCAAACCCTTCCCGATGAGCCGTTTCTGGTTCCAGCAGCTGTAATGCTGTTTCTCCAATAAAGCCTCCCGTCACCATCATCGTATTTGTAATACTTATCCAGATATTCCGGATCGTAATCGAGCCTTACAGGATTCCATGTAAATTTGCTTCCTTTCGAGTAGAACAATAATGTATCGTGGATAGGCCCATATCGCTTCGTGCTGTTATGAGCACTGTGACGCTTCCAAATTACCTCGTTTTGAAAATTGTGGGGAGCAAATATTGAGTCCATTATCACTTTAAGATAATGACTCGCCGTTGGATCACAATGCAGATATATCGATCCAGACGGTCTAAGAGCTCTGTTCAACTCTATGAGACGAACAGTCATCATGGCGAGGTATGCCATTACGTCGTTTTCTCCTAAGCACTGACGTAAGGCACGCAACACATTAGCTACTGTCGTGCGGCCGGAGCGCATTGTTTCGTCAAATGCTAGCTCAGAAGACTCAGACCAATGCCAAGTATCTTCAAATGCGGTTATCTGTGACTGGCTTTTTTTGCCGTCTGTGGTTTTGAACAGTACGTTGTAGGACGCGGCAGAATTGAACGGCGGGTCGAGATAGATCAGGTCGACGCTTTCATCCCGCACGTGCTCGCGCAACACGTCCAGATTGTCCCCGAAATACAGCGTTCCCGACATGCGCGTTCTCGTGTTCGACCCGTTGTGCGGAACGCACACCATTTCGGTGAGAACGAAACAGGGGGGTAAAATGATTCGGGTTGGCTGTGCTTTGTTCCCCACAGTGGGAAACACCCGGCTCGTCAGAGAGCGCGCCACACCCTCACGCCCCTTCGGATGCCCTCCGATCCCAGCCCACCTCGCTTCCATTGCAGGGTGAGGGCCTGGACGATGCGATAGGCCAGCGCCTTCCTGAGCACCGGGTCGGCCGCGTCCATGCCCTTGGCTTCCGCCACGCGCCTTGCCAGCTCACGGGTGTCCTGAGGGCCGTGGGAGGCCAACGACGCCTTGCACAGCCCCACCATCTCGCCGCGCCGGAACAAGCGGCTCGTGTCGGTATAGGCCCGGACCTCGCCGGGTTCGTTGCTCGCGAACAAGGCCAGCGTGGCGTTGACGTGAGCCAGGTCGCGCCGGGCTTGATCGAGCTTGCCCTGATAGGCCAGGATGGTGGCCTCGATGGCGTCGCGCTTGGATCGAAGGGTGGTGATGATGTGCGGGTCGGCCATCCCCCATTATCGCAAACCCGAGCCTTTTCAGGGAGATGGGTTTAGGTGAACTTGCTACCTAATACCGGGATTTTGCAAGCCTATCTCGGTCAGTACCCGGAAGGGTCCTTCGCGACGCTGGCTAAGGTGCGCCTCGCCGAGCTCGGTTCGGAGCCGGTCCAGCCTTGACCACCGAGCCACCGATTGTATCGGTCATACCTGCCGGCCGGAATTCCAGCTAGGATAAGCCCTTGTCCGAAATCGCGACGACCCCGATCCTGCCCGCCCACATCGATGACACGGTCAAGGCGATCGCCCGGCTGCACGCCGAACACTACGAGCAAGCTACGCCGCTGCAAAGGACCATCGATCGTCTCACCGCCGGTGCCGGGAGGCCGGAGTTCGTCAGTGTACTCACACTGGTTATATTTGGCTGGATCAGTCTCAATGTGATCCTCCCAGCCCTGGGCTACCGAACACTCGACGAGCCACCCTTCCCCTGGCTGCAGGGCGCGGTCAGCTTAACCGCGCTCTATATGACCGTGTTGATTCTCACGACGCAGCGGCGAGAAGATCAGCTCGCAAGCCACCGTGAACAGCTCACGCTCGAACTGGGCATCCTCAGTGAGCAGAAGGCGGCCAAGATCATCGAACTTCTCGAAGAGATGCGCCGCGACGACCCGACCCTTCGCAACCGCGTCGACCGTGAAGCAGTCGCCATGTCCACCCCCGCGGACCCGCAAGCCGTGCTCGATGCTATCAAGGACACTCACGAGGAGATGTTAGTCACCGGGTCTGAGACGCAAACCGCGCCGTCGTAACGGTCGAGTACTGATAATTTTCTCGAGAGGTCTTTCGTCAAGCTTTTCGTACAAGCATTTGACTCAGATTCCCGCATGGTCATCGAGCAGGTAACTTCAAGCCATCAGGGCGGAGCTCGCCTTTGGCGTCGACGTGACGGTACAACGTCTGGCGCGTGACACCGAGTTCCGTACAGAGATCACCGACTGTGAAATCGCCCGCAATAGTGACCCTCTGAGGGGCGGTTTTCGCGCCCGATCGTGGCTGTGGCGCACTTTTGGTGCAGCCATGCAGAAACGCGGCATGCAGCCGTTTCGCGGTCGATCAGGCCCCGATAACAATGCTCTCACGCAGCGTGAGCACTACCCATGATCGCAACCGCGCTTGGTCTGTAACACCTCCTGGTCGGTATCCCGACACCGGTATGCTCGCCGCGCAGGACTGCACCAAAAGTGCGCCAGAGCCGGTTTTGGGTTCTAAAACGCCAGGCGGAGCGGGTCTCGAGCCAAGCAGGAGGACGGCGAGAGAACCTCGGCGACGTGGCTCGAAGGCCTAAGCGGACGATGCATTGCTACAGGAGCGAACGTCCGCCACTGAGGGAGGCACAGAGCGGCGGAGCGGCGAGGTTCGGTCGACATATGCCGTTCGACGTGGCCCCGGCGAATGACCGCTTCCGCCTCC
>JAABUP010010580.1_pt1 | contig 10856 bp, 5 predicted proteins | sample 5559201 | NCBI WGS metagenome assembly JAABUP01 (sample SAMN10711887, study PRJNA513373) | rock metagenome | isolation source: Antarctica rocks | place: Antarctica | reverse complement strand
CACCGCCACGCCCATCGCGCCCTCCTCAACCCCACCCGAGGACAGCGAATCAGATCGAAGCAGGAAATGGAATCAGGATGTGGCGAGAGTCAGCCTCAACGGCGGTTGGTATGAGCGGCACTGTTGCTCGTGCTGGCCGGAGTCGAGGCGTTCACACTCGCGGGCGAATCCGTTCAGGTCCCTCCCGAGCGGCGGTTGGACAGATTGGCTCTAATGGCACCCGCGACAGATTTCTTTAGGACTCCCGGATCTTTGCAGGATGTTCGGACGCCGATTGCTGTTTGGGCAGGGACAAGGGATGAGGTCACGCCTGCTGCGACAGCAGAGTGGTTGAAAGAAACCCTTCGGGGAACCGTGCCGGTCGATGTCCGCATCGTTGCAGATGCTGGCCATTTTTCTTTCATGAGTACCCCGCCGCCTCACGCGACCGAGCCCTTGGTTGATCGAGACGCCTTTCTCGACCGCCTCGCTCAGGACATCGTAAGGTTCGTTACAAATTGACCTGAGCTACCCAGCGCGGTCGGAATGTTTGCTGCCACCGGACGACGACATACCTGGCCGGAAGCAGATTACCGCTGTGGAGCACGGTACTCGGAGAAGCGGACATCCGCTGCCGCTAGCTCGTTGGCAGATTTCGACTCTAAACTGCCGTCCGCGAGTTCAGCGTTAGTCTTGCTTCTCGCCCCGGCTTCATCGCTTGATTAGGCAACGTAAGGCTCCAAAATTGGCTGTGACATCAAGGTCGCTCGTTTGCGTCGGTCGGCTATCGTCGCGCAGCGTGGCAGCCAAATCATCGCCCCACCCGCGCCAGGGCATCAGCCTGACGGACCCGCTCCGGCGCGTCCGGCACACGCCCGCCGCTTCGGCGCCCGGTGATGGAACTGCCATGGATCAAATGCCGCTGCTGAGCCTTGTAGAGGCACGAGCGAGCTTTGAACCCGAGAAATGGAAGTTGCACGACTTCAAGCGGTCCGGAGCAGGGTCTATGATCCTCCAGGTGCGGAAACATCCATCCGCGCCGCATTCGGCTTCCGATGGAACAGGTTCGTCATGGCACGGCTTCCCAGGGTCGATAAAAAATCTCTGAATGCCCGGTTTAAGTTCGCCGAGGATTCGTTCGCCGGCGCTGCAGGAGGTTGGGATTCGCAACTGCGAGCAGCCACCGGCATCGAAGATGGGGAACGCTACCTCCTGCGCCTTTTCAAGAAGACCGGGACGCCGCTCGACGGAGACCTGGGCCGCCTGGTCGCGCGAGGGCTCCGGCGCATCCGGCGCGTCCTGTCATCCCGTCGGGCGCGCGACCTCCTGGTCGAGGTGCGAGAAGTCGTGGAGGACCGCGACGAGCTGGGCATCCTGATGCTCGATCCCGGCAGCCCGGTCGCCGGGACGCCGCGCGCGTTCCGCGCAAGGCACGGCCTGTTACTTGCCGGAGGGGCGCGCGCGACCTTCTGGCGCAACATCGCGCGCGTCGCCGAGGGCCTGGCTCTGTGCCACGACGCGGGGATCGTGCACGGCGCTGTGAGCGAGCACGCGATCTTCTCCCACGGCGACGACCGCCAGGACTATCGCCTGGGCGGATACGAAACATGCGTGCACATAGGCGACGCCGACTTAGGTCAGTCAGGCCAGCTGCTGCGGCCATCGGGTGCGATCTCGTTCCGTCAGGACTGGATCGATCTCGGCCGGACTGCCGCCGCGATCCTGGGCGTGTCGGGCGACGGCGGCCCCTCCCTGCTCTCAATCGAGCGTAGGATGTTGGACCGGCTTTCCGATCCGCCGCGTTTTCAGCTATTCGATGGCTCCGTCGTCGTCCACGACCTGAAGGAAGTCAGCGTGGAACTCGATCGGTTGGGAGCAAGCTCGGAAGGTGAACTTGTACTCTATCCTTCGGGGCAAGTCATCCAGAGCGACTTGCCGCTGCTGACCTCGGGCGCGGTGCCGGCGGACGACAGGGAAGCCGTGCTGCGGTTCGTCGAGGAGGACCTGCTCGGCCCAGACGTCCGGGCTGTCGCGATAAACCGGGAACTGGTGCGGATCGTCACCGACTTGGCTGCCTACCGCGTGAGGGTCATCGCCGATTGCATTGGCTTGCTCGTTCGCGCCGAGAAGAGGCGCCCCGGTGACCGGGTCTACGACGCGGTCGAGGTAAGGCACCGGCTTCACCTGTCGAGGAACCTCGGCAGCTCGGAAGAACGCGTCCGCAAGCTCGGTTTCGGCGCTAAGCGGTGGACCGATTTCAACGATCTCGATCAACCGGGCGAGGCGCCGCGCGACGTCACGCCTTGGTATGCCCTCATCGTACTCGAGGTCTTCACTTGGCTAAGGGAGCAGTTCCGCTTCTATCCCGTCGTCGTCCTTCCCCCTTCGGCAGGCGACGAAGCAGGCTTGGCCTGGCTCGTGCTGCGCGACGACGCTGACCGGGATGAACGGCGCAAGCTCCTGGGGCTGCGTCCGGCATCGGACGCGCTGAAGCGCGAGTTGCGCTACGATGACGGCAGGGCCGAGTGGACGGTGTCCAAGTTTGCCACCCTCGCTGGCGAAAGGGAAAGGCTGCCGGAACTTCGGTATCAAGGGAGCGGGGAGACCGACGACCAGCAGGCCTTCGCCTTCACCACTAACGTGGCTCTCGTACCTGGAGCGTCCGTCTACCTCCGGCCACGGAGAGACAGCGGGTTCGAGCGGGCCATCCGGCGCCGGCTCCAGAACATCGTTGCCGCGAGGGCCAATGTGGAGCTTCTGCGGGCCCTCGATGATCCAGCGCAAGTCGCATTGGACGATGCGTTGCGCGACATCGCCGCTCCGGGCGTTCTACCGACCGACTTGGACGACTCGAAGAAGGCCGCCTGGCAGTCGATCTCTGCGGGAAAGTCCATCAACGTCGTCGTGGGGCCCCCCGGCGTCGGCAAGACCTACCTGGTCTCGCAGTTAGTGAAGAGCATCCTTTCGGTAACAAGCGATGCCCGTATCCTGGTCTCTGCCCAGAATCACGAGACGCTCGTCCAAATGGAAGACGAGCTCAGGAAGACCCTTCCCCTTGAGGCTACCGTCATCGTCCGCATAGAACGGCCGCGATCGGACCACGAGGCCAGCTCCTTGAGGCAAGCCTCGGCAGCGTTGCTGCAATCGGCCGCCGCGGCGCGAACGGACGGCGAAGCCGTAATGGCGAACCAGCGGTACCAGATCAAACAAGCCCTCGGGCCCGTGGACGAGGCCGAACGGGCCATCGCGGACCGGGTTCTCCGTGACACGGATAACCTCCTTCTCAGGTCGTCCGACGTGACGCTTGCGACGACCTCGTCGCACGTCATCGAGGAGATGTTTTCCGATGGCGAGCAGTTTGACTGGGTCATTGTCGAGGAGGCCGCGCGCGCGAACGGCGCAGAGCTGATCGGCGCACTCTTGCTGGGCAACCGAAGGGTGATGATCGGCGATCACAACCAGCTGTCGCCGTTCGATGTCGTCGACCGGCAGAAATTTTATGGCGCCGCTTTCGCCGCGGAGCTCTTGAAGGACGCCAAGGCACAGATATCGACGATTTCGGACCTCCCGCCGGAGGTCGAGGCTACGCTAGACCTGATCAAATCGGATCAGCTTCTCCTTGTGGACGTGCTGGCCGCAGCGGCCCGTCTCGAGGAAGCCTTCCGATCAATCGCAGAGCGGGAAGCCGATCGGGAAAAGACTACGAACCGCCAGAGCTCGATCGCGAACGTCCTGCTCGAGCAAAGCCGGATGCACCCGGCTCTCGGGGAGCTCGTCTCGAACGTCTTCTACGACCGGAAGCTTATTCCGTCCGAACGCGTCAAGAAGCGCGCCTCGACCGTCACGCAGGACGCGGGCTTCCCTGCCGCGCCCTTGGTCATCCTGGACATGCCGTCGTTGAGCGTCGTCAAGGAGGGCGCATTCGAGCAGCAGGTGAAGCGGTCGTACCGGAATGAGACGGAGGCTGCCGCGCTGGTGTCGGCGTTGAAATCCTTGAGCCCCATAAGAGGAGAGGACGGGCGCCTACCGACGCTGGCGATCCTGTCCCCATACCTGGCTCAGGTCGACCATCTCGAGCGTCTTCTCGGCCAGGCGGCCGATAGCGAACGCGGCACCTTGTTCGGCTTCGAAAGCCCGCGAAGGAACAGGAAATTTGTTTACACGAGCGACAGCTTCCAAGGAGGCGAAGCTGATGTAGTGATCGCGAGCCTCGTTCGGAACAACGTGATGGTTGGCACGCGCGCTCTGGGCTTCATGAAGAACCCGCAGCGCATGAACGTCCTCCTGAGCCGGGCCAAGCAGAAGCTGGTGCTCGCCACGAGCCTCCAGTTCATCCGCAATGCGGTCGACGGCGTCGACCCGGATCGCCGCGGCGGCGAGCTCGGGTTCCTCCGGACGATGCTCGGCGAGATATCCCGACTGGCCGGGGCGGAGTTCGACGGCGTCGGGAAGGGCGCCGCGATCATCAAGGTCGATGAACGCGGCGGGCTCCTTCCTTGAAGGTCTTCATTCCGGCCTGGCACTACCGCGCCCGGGCCATCGTCCAGCGGATTTGGGGATGGAGCCCGATCGAGGAAATGGTCCTGCTTGCGCTGGACCGGACGCCGGGAACGATCGGCGAGGTGGCGGTATCACTACGGATCCATAATCAGGTCGCCAGCTCGGCCATAGCGCGGTTGATGCAATTCGGGCTGCTCGAAGTCCGGTTGTCTCCGGTTCCCGCGCTGACGACGAGCGACGCTGGCAGGGACTTCATCCGTTCCGGCCACGCCCTACCGGAGCGGGCCCAGGACCGCGAGGTCGGCATCAGCTTGGTGTTCGAGAAGGTTGGCCACTCGGTCCTCCGGAACCGGGATGTCGCGACCGTCCCCCTATCTAGATTGCCGGCCGGGGGGCTTGCCGTGGCGTTCCCGCCAGAGGAAGCGCCGGAGACCGACGATACGATGGCGCAGCGCGTCAGCGACTTCATGGCCGGCTCGCTCCGCCCTGGCGAATGGCTTCGCGGGGTGCAGGCAGTGAGCTCGGTCATCGAGCAGAAATATCTCGTCATCGACTTGGACGGCGCGAACGGCCTGACCCTGCCGGAGGGCGCGAGCGACCGACTAGCCCGAGCGCTGGAGGCGACCGTCAGAACGGGAGTTCTCCCGCAAGCGACGGCTTCGAGACCGAGCGGTGCGCCGTCGACGCAAACCACGTTTGAGGCCGATCAGTTCGTCGTCGGGTCCGAAGAGCACTTGGAACGCTTCGAGCGCATCATCGGGCAAGCGAGATCCGATATCTTCGTCCTCTCCACGTTCGTCGCCTCGCAGTCGGATGAAAGGGGCAAGGACCGGCGGGAGCGAATCTGGCGAGCGCTTGACGAGGCCGTCGACAGGGGCGTGCGCTGCCACGTGTTTTACGGGACATCGCTGGACGAGCGCGCGGAGAATGCCATCGCCATCCAGGAGCTGCACCAGCGCTTGTCTGCGGTGAGGCGGTCGCGCGGGTTCGTGCTCGTGCAGCGCGATTCGGTCGGCAGCCATGTCAAGATCATCGCCGCCGACGATGGCCAGGGAGGAGCCGTCGCCCTCCTGGGATCCTGCAACTGGCTATCGTCGCCTTTCTCGTCTGTCGAGATATCGGCTGAGCTACGGGAGAGCCAGGCCGCGGCAATCGTTTTGGACCGGCTGCGCTCGATCGTCTCAAGGCTCTCGAGCGCCAGCCGTTCAGTGGAGGCGCTTGCGTTCATGGCATCCGAGCTTCGGCGGAGCAGGAGCGCTGTGTCTGCAGCCGGAGCGGGGACCGGACGCACCTCGGCCGAGCTAACGGTTGTCTATGCCGACGACCACGAGCGGTTGCTCCGCATGGCGGCCCATGAAGCCAGCCAAAGTTTCGTCTGTTGCACCAACAAAGTCGGGGCGACCATGGTGCCGGCCCTTTTCAATCCGGCTGAAATAGCCGGCCGGCGCATCCAGGATGTCAGGGTCTACTTCTCGCGCTACACCGGCCCCACGAAGCGTCGGCATGTCGCAGAGCATCGGGACCGACTCGAAGGCGTTGTTGCGTTGATCGGGGTCCGCGATCCTCAGCTACACGCTAAGTTCCTGACCTGGGACAACGACCATGTTATCATCAGCAGCATGAATTGGGGTTCCCAATCCGGCCTGGCGTCAAATCGGCTGGACGAGATCGGTCTTTATCTGCGAGGGCCTGATCTTGCGGCGTGCCTGCTGAAGAAATTCGAGGTTGAGCTTGGAAGGTAAGGAAAGCCAGGCAAGGATTAAACTCTCTCCTCGACGCAAAGCGCCATATGCTTTGTCCTAGGGATACAGGTGCCCGGGCACAGCTGGCTTTCCCCGCCTAGACCGGATTGCTCGGCCAGATTGCAACCGGCGCGACGGCGTGTGCTAGGAAGCGCCGCCAGTCTGCTGCGGCTGCTTGCCTGACCTGCTGAACTGCCTGACGAGCGAGTTCTATGATCTGTTCGGTCGCCTGTTGCGAGACGTCGTCTAGGCTGATCGGCGCAGCTGGACTGGCATCGACGCGCAGGAAGGTGCCCGGCCGTAGGGAGCGCACCTGTTCGACCACAAGGGCTTCTTGTGCCGTCATAATGAGATCGATGATCGCGTGCTTGGAAATCCAGCCGATCTTGCCCGGCGCCCCACTGACACTGCCGGCGCGACGTGCGCCGGCAGTGCCGATGCTGAGCAGGTGACACTGGTCAAGAGTGCAGCCTAAGCGGCCGCTCGCCTCTGTCAGCAGGACGAGATCCGGTGCATTGGCGATGAGGCCGCCATCAACGTAGACACGGTCGCCGATACGGTGCGGCGGGAAATACGTTGGCGCGGCTGATGTTGCGAGCGCTACGTCCAGGGCCGCGACGTCATCGCCCTTGCCGGCGGCGGCAAGGTCTGTCCGGAAAAGCTGCGGTGTCCCGGAGCCTTCGTGCACGGCGCAGATTACGAGCGGCACGGGTAGTTTGGCGAAGGACTGCTTGGCGCGCTGCCTCCCAAGGACGGCCTCGATCGCCCGCCTCAAGCCTTCGCTGCCATAGTGTGATCTCGAAAACCCGGCGAAGGAGAGCGGGCGAGGCCGGAAGATGGCCGGCCCGTGCTCACGGATGAGAGCGGTCAAATCTGCGCCGCTAACGCCGCAGGCGAGCCCGATCGCTAGGATTCCACCGATCGAGGTTCCAGCGATCATGTCGAAGCGAGTGGCGGGAGACGCGCCACATTCCGCTTCGAAAATAGCGAGAACCTCCGCTGTGAACAACCCGCGATAACCGCCCCCCGTCAGGGCCAGCAGGTTTCGGTCGTTCCGGCCGCGCTGTTGCTCCCTCGGCAGTTCACCCGCGTCGAGCCTGCGGCCCGTCAAAGTTCGATCATCGTCAACGTCGTGCGGGTGGCTGTATCCTGAAGCAACTGGGAGCCTTGGGTTACGAGGGCATAACTGCGCGCGATTGCCGTCGCAAATATGAGACGGTCGTCCTCGCCCCACTCTTCGTCTGCGTCGTCGACGTCGGCCAAGTGATTGCCGCGAAGGTTGGCCTGCCATACATCCACGATGCCCGGATCGACGTTAATGACGCTGCCCGCGTTCTCGAGGCTTCGCCGCCCCTCCTGGTAGAGCCGGCGCCAGTGGTTGCGCTGAACGGCGGCCATGTCCTCGATGGCGTGGGCGATCTGGCCGAGGCTGAGGACGCTGACAAACAGGTCGCTCTCTGCAGGCTTCGTGGCGTCGAGCCATCTGAAAATGGGCCGTTTCTGGTCTCTGCTGAAAAGGTCCATCACCTGCTGCGTGTCAAGTAAGTACATCAGGCCTGTGGCTGACGGCGCCCGCGGGATCCGCGTTTCAGCATGGGCGACGTGGTCGCGGCCTCAAGGCCGCGGCGCGGCGCGAATGCCTCCGTCCAGTCGAACTCTCCTCGGCCTGCACGCACAACGGCCGCGAGATCGTCCATTTTAATGATGACCAGGCCGTCGCTGGGATTGATCGGTCCTTCCCGCCTGCTGCCCGAGCGGCCAGGGACGACGACTTGGGCGGGGCAAGCCGCCTTTGCCTTGCTGAACCCGGCTCGTGCATTCCGCACGGTGGTTCCAAGGATCATGGTGCCGTCGCGCTGGGAATCATCTATCCGGCTGAGAAACTCTTGGGCGGCTTTGAGGCCCAGACTGTCAGCCAGTGCGGATAGGCTGATGCCATTCCTCAAATTAGCCACCGCCAGCCGCGTTCCGACCTTGTCGACTACCGCCATGACACACCTCGTTGTGACACAACATAGGCGTTACGTGTACACCTATCAAGCTTATTGACGCGGACGTAACCGATTGTCTCTGCGAGATGGTAAATGGCGCCGAAATTTGCCCCCACCAGCGTCCCCACGCTGCTCCATACCCAGGATGCTATCCTCGATGCGGCCGTGCTGGCCGAGGCTTATGACCGTTCGGTCTGGTCTTAGCTCGATTTCGCCAAGACGATAGGTTTCGAGGCGGTCCTGAGGTTCGTCGGATAGTGGGCCAACCCGCACCCTACTCCGCCGATTGTGAAGGCTCGCGAGTGAGGCGTTGAAGCGGCTCGGCCATGTCGGCTTCGAAGCACGTTGCTGACCGCGCAAATGTCCGAGATTTTGCGTAAAGCTGCCGCCCTGGCCGTGTCTGCTTCGGAGCACTTCGTCGAGGAGAAAGAATGTCCGAGATAAGCGCAAAGCCGCCATCCACGGTGCCAATCCCCTACGTGCGATTTCCATCAGCGTAGGAAGTGCTGCCGGGTGTTCTACTCCGCTGCCTGTGCGAGCACAGCAGGGGGTGACAGCTCCAGGATCACCGTCTGGATAACCCGCCCGAGGGCTTCTGGCGACACAGGCGGCAGCTCGCTTGTTGGACCTGACAGTGCGGCATCACGCTCGGCCAGAACCTGCATGGCCCTGACGCGCGCCTGAGCCCTGAACTGCCCGCCGTGCTCCTCGATCGCCCTCAACATGTCGACCAGGTCCAGGTCGGCAGCCGCAGGCGGCAGGATCGGCGCGGTCTCCGCCTCGACGACCAAAGGCAGTCTGCTAACGCTCTCCAGCATCGCATCGTAGTCGCTGCCCGGCGCATCGGGGATCAACTGGCTGGCCGGATCAGGCGTGAGCATTGGAACCAAGGTGGGCGGAGAGGAGGCCGGAGCCGGAACATCTGCAGCCATGATGGCGGCCCTTACACAGTCGGCGAGCGGCTTGCCCGCCTCCTTCTCCTTCCGGAAGCCCTCTACGATCGCGGCCAGCACGGGTCTCGTGTCCACCTGGCCCGGAGCCGCCTGTGCCCCGCCGCTTTCAATCAGCGCGCGGATGCTCGCGGTTTTCGCCGCCGTGCGCTCGATGGCGTCCAGCGCCGGCGGACGCAGCACCGCAGGCCGGTTCAGCCGCAGCCGTCCGCCCCGCACGTCGAGCTTGGCGTAGAACAGCTTGGCGTAGACCCGCCGGTTGCCGAACAGCACGATCGCCTCGCCCTCGATCAGCCCCTTCAGGTCCTTCCAGTCCACTCGCGAAACCCGGCGCACCTCGGCGTGCTGGGCGTCGCGGTAGCCACCGCCATCGGTGGCGTTGTACGAGGTCTGCTGGGTCACCTCGATCTGCCCCGCGGTGTCCTCGACATATTTCCGGGTCTCGCTGCCCTCCTGCAGCTTCATCAGGATCTGCAGGGTGGCGTTGCCGAGCAGCGAGTACATGGACTCGCCGATGCGCGCCTTGAGACCAGGCAGCTCCTGGAACCCCAGGTAGAACATGAAGCCAAGCCCACGGCCCATCGCCAGCATCTTGTCCATGCCGGAGACCGCGTAGTAGCCGATCTCGTCAAACACCACCGGGAACGGGGTGGGCGACATGCCCGGCTTGTTGGCGACGATCTCGTCGTAGTCGCCCTCCAGGCTCACCCCCAGGGTCTGTGCCATCATGTTGCGCAGGCTGGCCACCACGATCTTGCCCAGGGCGGCCGTGGTCTCGCCGGAGTTCTCCAGCGTGGGCAGGTTCACCACCAGGATGCGGCGGTTGAGCACCACGTCGCGCATGTCGATGTCGCCGCTCTCGCACTTGAAGATGTGCCCGAGGCTGACCGCCAGCTGGGTGAAGGTGGCGGAGAAGTGCATGGTGACGAAGGAGTGCTGCTTGGCCGGCTCGTCGGTCTTCTGCTTGTTGTAGGCGAGGCTCTTGTCGTAGCCGCCGGTCTCGCCGAGGTAGGCGGACAGCGGGTAGAGCAGCGCTGGCTCGATGTCGGAGACGTCGATGCTCTCGACGGTGCCGCTGTCCACGTCCAGGCGCAGGAATCGCTTCTCGAGCGCCAGGGTGGCGATGCTGCCCAGCTCGGTGGCGAAGCGGATGCGCTCGATGTCGATCGGGATGCCCTTGTTGTCGCGCAGCCAGACCAGCGCCGGGGTGAGCGCGCCGAGCAGGGACACGGCGCGGGCCATGAACACCTCGTTGCCGCTCGACGCCGCGCCCTTCGGGCCGGCCTCGATCTGGCTGACCAGCAGCTCGCGGATCACGTCGGCATTGCCCCAGGCGAAGGGGTTGAAGGTGTTGGTGTCCTTGTTGCCCGACGCCACCAGGAAGTTTAGCGCCAGCACGTCGTCCTCGCGGCCGAACTTGCGGGCCAGCGCCAGGATCTCGGCGAACAGCTTGTTGTCGGCCTTGCCGTCCACGAAGATGAAGCCCGAGCCGTGCATCAGGGCGTTGGACACCAGGCTGAGCAGGGCGGCGGTCTTGCCGGCGCCCGTGGTGCCGGGCACCACGACGTGCTGGCGGCCGTCCTCGTTGGCGATCCACAGCTGCTGGCCGGTGCGGAAGTCGCGCCCGATGTAGATGATGCCGGCGGCCATGCGTGGCTTGCGGTTCTCGGGGTCGGGGTGGTTGTGGTCCTTCC
>JAABUP010010579.1_pt1 | contig 10856 bp, 10 predicted proteins | sample 5559201 | NCBI WGS metagenome assembly JAABUP01 (sample SAMN10711887, study PRJNA513373) | rock metagenome | isolation source: Antarctica rocks | place: Antarctica | reverse complement strand
TTGGCTCAACAAGGCCTGAGCGACGCAGCTGCGCGGCTGCAGTGAGGGGCTCCCCTTCCGAGCGGCCTGCCTGGGCGCAAGCAGCTTAGACCAGGTGCCGTTCACCCCCCGTGAACGCTGTGTGCATTTTCGGCTAACCCACAAGCTAGGCTGCCCAGTGCCAGCTTCGACCTTGGTGCCAACAAGCGGGACCTGACTGACACAACGCAGCGACCCCGCCGCAGCTGTGCAAAAGCATCGTGCTGGCGAACACGGCGCTGCCGCCCGAGCTGCCAGACTTTGGCGACGACCCCTTCGCCAGCCGTTACCTCTGCGTGGTCAGCGCCCAGGCCGTACGGCTGACCAACAGTAGGCGCTTGGCCGCGCCGGGTGCTGCGTGCAGGAGCAAGGCCGGGTTGCAAGATGAGCGCACGCAGACAGAGCAGTGGGGCATGCTTTGGTGGGGCACGTGGCGGGGTTCATGCTGTGCCAAGAGCTGGTGGGCTGGCAGGCTGTGGGAGGCAAGGCCCAGCGTGCCCGCCTCTAGGTCGTCCAGTACAGCACGCGCCTGAACACGGACCGGCTGGCGCGGCACCTGCAGCGCGCGCACAAGGCGGCTGGCGGCCAGCTGCCGGCCAAGGCCTTCAACCTGCGCCTGTGCCCCGAGGAGGCGCGGCCCGCGGCCTGGCGTGGGCACTCGCAGACGGCGCTGCTTCACATCACTGCTGTTATTCTGCCAGAGTGATCCTGCCAGCGGTCATTTTGCCCACATCCGCCACCACGCCTGCAGATCGGATGCTTGTCACAGGGAACAAGCACTTTTGTGGCCTGTTTGTCGTGCCACACGCGGCGCCGCATGGCACAGACCAGAATTCCACAGAACTTTGAGCTGGTTGCCCAACAATGTGGGCACTCAGATATGCCATCACAGGAAGCAGCGCAGAGTGTGAGAAAGCAAGGTGGCCTTTCGGCTATGATTGCGAAGTATGCATGCACTGACTGGCACTCCAAGCCTGACAGACACTGTTCACTGTCACGTGAACCGCCTGCGGGGCGGCACGCCGCCGCTCGCCTCGGGCCTGCCCGCCATTACTGACGAGCGCCCTCACACACCGCCAGGTGTCCGACCGCCTGACTGGCTTCAAACACAACGGCGTGTCGCCGGTGGGCCTGGCCGAGAGCGCGCTGCCGCTCGTGCTGTCGCGGCGCATCCTGGCGCTGGCGGAGCGCGCCGGCGGCTGCGGCGGCGGGGGCGAGGCAGGGTTTCTGTGGTTTGGCGGGGGCGAGCCCGACCTGAAGCCGGGCATGCCCGTGGCAGCGTTCGTGGCCGAGTACCAGCCCTTTGTCTGCGACTGTGTGAACGAAGGGGCCGAGACAGGGTGAGAGGCAGTGTGGTTGAGCACTGTACACTTAAGATTGGGCTTTACGTGCATGATTTGGTACAAACCAGGCACCAGCACGCCCCTCCACTCACACAGACAGAGTGTTCCTGTGTACAGCACACACTGAACTGACTCCACTGCGTCGCGCACAGCGCCTGCGAACTGAATGACCAGCGCGGGCACACTGGTAGCACAGCTACGGGCTCAGCAAACAGGCTGGACCAGCCTGCACAGGCCAGCCTGGCGGCCTGGCCCGCATGCGCATGCCTGCAGCACACCGCTGCAGTGTGAGCTGCAGGGCCGCCCTGCTCGCTAGGCCATTGTGGCGGGCGCAGCCCACGGGCCGACCTGCCGTACGCCCGCACTGAACCTAACACCCAACATGACCTGACTCCGACCCAAGCAAGAGCGCCCAGCGGTACACGCATGACGTCTCGTGGGCGAACGCGCGCTCATGCCTTGCAGCACGACCCTGAATGCGCCGCCCTGCCACCAGCTGCTGCGCCGTAGCTGCCAGGCGCCTAGCTGGTCTCCTGCGCGGCGCGCTGGGGCGGGTGGTACATCCACGGCGCCCTGTAGGGGAGCGCATGCCCGCGGCCGCAGCACTCCTGGACGGGCTTGCTGGTGAGGCGGCAGTAGAACCCCACGTCCACGGTCCTGCCCGCCAGCGGGCACGGCGCGCCCTTGTGCGGGTGCCTCAGGCCCGGCGGCAGCTCTGCATCGCGCAGCCCCTTGTCCGCTGCCGTGCATCAAGCCAATTCTGCACTGCGTGAACATTGAGGGACGCATCATGACTTTGGATAGATCTCACTTGTGTCACCGTTGCGCCAATGGCAAGACTTGCTTGGCATGCGGCCAGCGTGCATGGCGCATCTTCAACATGAGTGCGCTGCGCCCAGCGGCCAGGGTCGCACCCACAGGCCCGCTCGAAGCGGCCTCCTCCTGACCCTTGCCGTCAGCACGCTGCTTCTTGCGGTACTCTGGATAGGATTCGCCTGCAGGGTTGAATTCGTTTGGCACACAAAAAGATGTGGCAAAGCGTGAGAGCCTCTGGCTCAAAACAAGTGGTACGTAATGAGTTGGCATGCGCATCAGCGTACAGACTCACAGTCCTGCGCCACCACACCCCTTGCAACCAATCTCATTAACGGAGCGGGCGTTATCAGGGCTTATGACATGCATCACGGCGCCGCCGCACCTGCTGCGCCTGGTGGCTGAGGGGCCCGTCGCAGAGGAGGGCCAGCTCGGAGGTGTCCACTCGGAACCTGCTGTGGCAGGCCATGCCTGCGGCGGAGACAGGCTCCGCCCAGGCCGGCGTGACGACGACCTCGACGTGCCGCCTCATCGCCGGTCTTGTCGCCGTACGGCAGAAAGTGGGCTATACATAGCGAGCTGTACGAACGGCTGAGGGTTGCAAACCCTGCAAGCTTGCCGTGGTGTGCTGTCGACGGGGAGCCTGTCGGGTCGGCCCTCGGTGGGAGGAATCTATAGCACTGAGCTACCTGGGAAGCACTTAGGCAGCTCCCCGCGTTTAAGCACCAGGCGCGAGCTGAGCAGGGCGGGAGGCATACAGACGCGTGCCTGCATGCACGGCGCGTGAGCATGCAGGGCTGCACGGGCGCCGGGCATCCTAGTGCTGCGCTATGCTCGGCCTGCTGGACCTGCGTGCGCTGCAGGCCGCATCCCCGCTGCGGCCTGCGCGGCTGCAGCACGCGCGCGCCGCGGCGCTGGCCAGCGCGGCGCTGCTGACCTCGGTGGCCCTCGCGCGCCTGGCGCAGCCGGCAGCGGCCCGGCGCGCGGTGCCGTGGGCGGCCGGCCGGCTGCGCGAGGCCCGCCGCAGGCACGCGCCTTGCCTTGATGCCGGGCGGCGCTGAGCCTCTCGAGCTCCTGTGCTGCCCCACGCAAGCAGGGCCTTGCAGAGCGCGCGCGCTGTGCCAGCATGGGCCCTGCCTGGCCCCTGCTGCCTCTGCAGGCAGTGCTGCAGGTGCGCTTGACCGCGCCGGACCGAGGCGGCGAGCACAGGGCGCTCGCGCAGCCTCTGTCAAGCCTGGGCAGGCACGGCGAGGACTGCCCTTGCGCGTCCGAGCACGCGGCACTGCCGGCGCCAGCTGCCAGCGGGCGCCGCGCCCTGCCCTGGTCCCTATCGGGGCTGGCCGCGCGCCGCGGGTGACAAGCTGCGGCCGCGCGCAGGCTGCGCGCGAGCGCGCTGGCGCAGGACGCCGTGTGCGGCGCGGCGGGCGAGGTCGCGCAGCTGCTGCTGTACCCGCTGGACACGCTCACGGTGCGCCCCCTGGGGTCCCCCACGCGCGCCTCTGTCGCCGCCCACCCCCGCGCCTTCCAGCCAGGGTCTTCCATGCGTGCCAAGTGAGAGTGAGTGCCAAGTGGTACTTGGTTCCCGTCCGCGCCTTCCAGCTGGGGTTCAGCAACGGGCCAGATGGAACAGAGGTCGTGTCCGAGGCGCGCGGCGGGGGCGGCAGGTGCAGTGCCAGGCGGGCGGCGTGGGCGTGGGCGGCGTGCTGGCCGCGCTGCGCGCGCAGCGCCTGGGCCCGGCCGGCACGCTGCGCGCGCTGTACGCCGGCTGCGGGCCCACGGTCGCCTGCTCCGCGCTCATCGGCGCGGTCTACCTCTGCTCCTTCTACCACACGCGGCGCTGGGCGGCCGGGCGCGCCCCCCCCCTCCCCTCCCCCGCACGCGCCGCCGCGCGTGGTGCCCAACTTGCGCACTGCCACGCTGGACGGCGAGGACACTTGCTTGTGGAGCTGTTGATCAGGTAGGGCGGTGGGCAGCGCGGCCAGTGCGCAGTCACTGGCAGTGCGCGGCGTGCAGCCGCGCGTGTGTGCTGGCTTGCTGCCTGCGGCCCGTCCTGTAAGGCGCGCCGGCCCTCTTGTTGGACACTGCTCGCCTGGATCAGGGTGATGCAGGAGCGCCTCCATGCGGTCACGGCGCATGTGGTCACGTCCGGTCACCGCGGCTGCGTATGGGCTGCAGGGTGGCTGCAAGGGCGGCGCGCGGGCGGCGGCGGCAGCGCGCGGGTGCGCGCGGCGCCGAGCGCGCGCAGGAGGGCGGCGCGGGCGCGCACTCCAGGCCCGCCCCCCCGCTCGCCGCCGCGCTCGCGGGCAGCTGCGGCAGCGGCGCCTGGGCGCGCGCCCCCGGCCGCTCCGGCAGCGAGGCGCCCCGCGGCGGCCGCGGGCGCGGCCACGACGACTTCGGCGCCAGGGCGGCGTGCGGCGGCGGCGACGCCCGCGAGCGGTGGAGGGATAGAGACGGCCCGCCGCCCGGGGCGCCGGCGGGCGGCGCGGCCCCAGAGGCGCCCAGCGGCCGCGGCGGCGCGGGGCCGGGCAGCGGGGCCGCCGCCGCCGCGCCGGCCGGCGGCGCCGAGGGCGGCCTGCTGATTGCGCTGGTGGCGGGTGTTGTGTCGTCGATCGCGACCTCGTCGCTGGAGTCGCCCATGGAGCTATTCCGCCACCGCTTGCAGGCGCGCGCCGCGCGCTGCCCGCCCCGCGCGGTTGGGCCTGACAGGCAGGGGCGTCTGCGACACTGATCGCTTTGCGTCCGGCCGTGTAACAGGAGGGGTGAGCTTATGCAGAGGCGCGGCAAAATGGCATAACACAGTATCTTAATGTGGCATTGCGGTAGGCCCCGTCCTGCCTCCGGGACGGCGCGTCATCCTGCAGGCGCGCCCGCCCAGGGCGCGGCGCGCGCCGCAGCGCACGAGGCGCTGGCCGAGGCGCACGCGCCACACCCGCGTGTGTCTCCCCCCCCGGGGCAAGTTTCCGGCGCCCGTGCAGGGCCGGCCGTCGCGCTCACCGGCGCGCATCGCGCCGGGCGCACGGCGCGCCGCGACGCGGTCCCCACGCTGAGCGCGCCTGGGCGGCGCCGCGCAGGCGGGCGTGCCGAGCGGGCTGGCGGGCGGCTGGGGCCAGCTGTACGCGGGGTACCTTCCCTTCCTGGTGCGCACGGTGCCGTACGACGTGGCCGAGCTGACCACGTACAGCCAGCTGGCTGCGCTGCGGCCCAGCGCGCTCGGCGTGCCGGGACCCCTCGCGGACATGGCCATGGGTGCGGCCCACGACCGGGGCGCCGGCTCCGGCCTACCAGTGCGAGCGTGCGCTGTGGGGTGCGGATGCAGGCCTGGCGTGGGCTTGGCGGGCGCTTGCGTGCGTGGAGCGGTGCCTGCAAGCGGCCCGCCAAGGGCGCCCAATCCTAGCCCTAGTCAGGGTCACAGCGCGCGCAGACGCGCTCGCGGGCGCGGGGCCGTCTGCACGTCTATGCCGCTGGACGTGGTGAAGACGCGCATGGAGGTGGCGCCGTTCGCGCTCGGCGGCCGCGCCCTAAATCTAATCCTAGCTGGGGTTGCGGCGCGCGCGCAGGCGCGCTGGCGGGCGCGGCGGCCGTGTGCACGTCCATGCCGCTGGACGTGGTGAAGACGCGTATGGAAGTCGCGCCGCTCGCGCTTGGCGGCCGCGGCGGCGGCGCGGGCGGCGCGCTCGGCGGCCTGCGCGCGTTTGGCGCCACCGGCCGCGCGCTCGTGGCCGCGCGCGGGCCCGGCGCGCTGTTTGCCGGCCTGGCGCCGCGGCTGGCCGGCCGCGTGCCGGGCAGCGTGGTGTACTGGCTCGCCGTCGCTGCCTGTCGGCGCGCGCTGGCCGCCGGCGCGGAGGACGCGCCCGGCGGCACGGAGGACGCGCCCGGCGCAGCGGGCGAGCGGCGCTAGGCGCGGTTTTGTTTTGGGTCGGTCCTGCGGGCCAGCAACCTGCCTGCTGGTCGGGCGCCGCGCCTGTCAGGCCGCACGTGGCGCGGCGAGCCTGCTGCGCCAGCACTTGTCGCGTCAGCGAGCGCGTGCAGCGCGGGGAGGTCACGAGCAGGTGCGCTGCCTACCGCCGACAGGGATGCGTGCGCAGCGCATGGCCGTCAGTGGCAGGGGTGTAGCAGAGCGGCGGCTGACACCGGCCCTTCCTGCTTGACCTGGCCTGCACCGCACAGCACAGGGCAGATACATTCTTGCTGCCGGCTCAGAGCAGAGTCGGTCCAGCGCCTGGTGATGTGGTGCAGCGTTCGTCGCCCTGTGCATGGTGCTGTTCCGGGCGCGTTGCACAGCGCTTGGCAGCTTGCAGCATGCACACAGCTGTCTGTTCCGGTGGTCATGAGTGTTTGGCTCTGGTTTCCTAGGTATTCTTTTGGTTGGGTCTAGGTGTGAGCGTCACATGCCTCTCCTGCCACCTCCGACAATTGGCTGACTATGAAGGGCTGTGTGTGACAATGTCTTTCATTTGGTAACACGCACGGCAGTGTGTTGCAATGTATGCAGCGCGGGGGCCCTTCTCTGCTGTTAGAGCCATGAGGTGCAGGACGTGCCTGTGTTGCATGTCTGTCTTGAGCTTAGGACCCACTTGGGGCTGGCGGGGAATGTACAGACTTCAGAGTATGATGGTGACCGCATGTCGTTGCTGCCCTGCCTGTCTGTTAAACGTGCCACAGGCATGCACATGCTGGGCCATCTGCTGCACTTTCGATATATAACAGCTCCAAAGCGCTGCTCGAACCCTTGGCAGCGTCATGTTGAGGGCAAGGTAATACAATCTGGCTGGTGAAAGCATGGCATAAATGGCGAACATGTGCTGGCAAAACACAGCAAAGCTGCATCCCGCCAGCATGGCATGTTTCGAGCTGTTACACCAATATTCTATGCAAGCCAGGCACCTCGGCCATCTGCTCACCGGGTACACTTCTTGGCCGCCCCGCCGCACCCGTCCTGTGAAGTGACTCACGCCTCTCGGCTGACAGGCCGGGTGTGACAGGCCGGGTGGCATGCGACTGTCCACAAAAGGTGAGACACGGAGGCCGTGGAGCGTGTGCAGACACCCCTGACACGCAGCACAAGGTGGGCTCCCGCGCAACCAATGCCCAGCCTCTCGCTCGAGCTCTGCTTGATAGGGCACGCCGCTTCAGGCGGGCTGCAGCGGGCGCTCGTCGGCGCGGCTGCCGCCCGCTCTGCCGCACCGCAGCGCGAGCCAGGCACCGGCAAGGCCTGAACAGCCTCTCAAAATGCCTGTGGAAATGAGGTCAGCCGCTCCGAGGCGTCCGCCCCCAGCACCGCCCCGTAACAAAGGAAATGGCAAATGGCAAATAACAAGCAGCTCCCACCCACACCACAGCACAGCACTCGGACAAGGCGGCTGGAGGAGCCCAGCGCGTCGCGTGCAACGGAGCTGGCAGCAACGACCCATGGACCATACTGGAGACACAATGCGAAATCTCACTCTACCTGCGCGCAGACCCACTGCACCCATTGCCCCACACCTGGCCTCCTCTATACCGCTCATGGAGCACCGCAGAAGCGCCCGGCCCGAGCGGCGTCGGCAGCTTGCAGTGGCGCAGTCGCCCGCGCGCCTGCCACTCAGGGCGAGCTCAACGTTTGTAATGTGTGTTGCCCAAACTCAAACCCAGCTAGGCTCCCTAAACTTTGGCCCTTGACTGAGCAAGGACTGACAGCTCAGGCCGATGCTGCTCAGCCAAAGCCTGCAAGTGCTGCACCCTCAGCATGCAAGCATCACAGTTCAGCAACCGCCTGTCTGACGGAAATGCAGCCGTGACGGGCAACAGCAGCTGGCAGGGACAGGCCCAGGGCTCGCCGCGAGATATCCCCCGCGCCGCGCAAAGCCTGGGGACTCTCCAGAGGCATGACCGTGCTGCAGCCCGTGCCAGGTGCCGCACGCGCACCTTGTTGCGCTCTGCACAGCCGCCAGCCCCCGCAGCGCGACCACGCGGTTGCGCTTCCAGAGCTGCAAGGCTGCACCGCAGCGCCTGGCGGCCCCATCACGCGTCCCCTCGACCGCCCCCGCCTTCCCCCGTCAATGCTCGAGGGGCGTCCGGCTGCGCGGGCGGCGCGGGCGGCGCGGGCCACCGGTCGGCAAAAGACCCGCGCGCGCACTCTGCCAGCGCGGCCAGCGCCGACGCCGTGCGCGCAATACCGCCGCCGCCGCTGCTAGGCGCCGGGCCGCCGTTGGCTGCCGGCTGCGTCTGGGCTGACGGGGCCGCGGCCGAGCCGCCCACGTTGGGGCTCGGACTCTCCGCAGGCGCGCCGCGTCGCGCGTCGCCACCGCCGCCCGCACCCGCCACGTCAGCGCCGCCGTTGCGCGCCGCTGGGCTCACCCGGCGCGCGGGCAGGCGCGACAGGCCGCCCAGGGGCCCGCCCCGCCCGCCGCGCGGCGCCGGCGCAGCCCCGCCGCGCGCAGCGGCGGCCGGCTCCGGGCGGCCGGCCGCTCCCGCCACCGCAGGGGACGCCCGCCCAGACCCCGGCCTTCGCCCAGGCCCCAAGGCCTTGCCGCCGGATGCCGTCACGCGCACCGCGCCGTCCGACGCCCGGCGCGCGGGGTCCGGCAGCGCGTCCTGGGCCGCGGCCGCGCCAGCAGGGGCCGCGGGGGTCGGAGTCTGGTTCGGGGCGGGGCTGGCGCCGCCGGGCTGCTTGCCGGACGCGCCGCCGGCGCTGCCGCCGCGCGTGCGTGGGCCGGAGCCGCGCAGCGGCGGCGTGCCCTGTCGCGCGCGCGTGCGCCTCAGCACGATGCCTCGCACTGCTGTACAGCGGCTTTCCCGACTGCGCGCCTTGCGCGCTGTCTGGGCGCGCCCTGAAGCTCGCGCTGCATGGCCTCCTACGATCGCACTCTGATGCCCGGCACCTGTGGCATGACATACAGCGCTCTGCGAGGACTGCACGCGGTGTGGAGGCCTCCCCACGGGGCTGCTCCCCTGCAGCTAAGAGCGCCTGCGCGCGCCGCGCCAGGAGCCGCGGCACCGGGGTCGGGCGCGGGCGTGCGCGCCTGGCGTGCGCCGGCGCCGCCGTCGTCGGCGCCGCCGGCCTTGTGGCCGCCGCCGGCCTGCTTGCCGGGCTCCAGCTGCGCCGCGTGCGTGCTGCAGATGACGCGCCCTGAGCGCGCGTCCAGCACGGCGCCCGAGGCGCGCGCGCAGTGCAGGTGGAAGCTGGATCGGCAGCTGCGCACGTGGCAGCCAAGCGTGGCGCCCTTGGTGCCGCAGATCTTGCACTTGAGCATGCGCCCGCGCCGCACCGCGTCGGCCAGCTTCTCCAGCTGCCCGCGCTCGTTGATGTACACCTGCGCGGCGGATTAGGGTCATTAGCCTTCCCTACCCCTGCCCTACCCTATGGGGTCACCGGCTGCCCGCCCATGACAGCTGAGCACATCCCCCGCATCTGCGCATCGGGGCTGGAGCGGCTGCCGGAGGGTGGGGTTAGGGTCCGCGCCTCGGGCGACCACGCCGCGCACTGCGAGTGCACCCACGCGTTGGAGATGGCGGAGACGCGGTACACGCGCAGCGGGCCCAGGTTGCCGCGCGCGCGCCGCTGCACCGTGGCGTGCCCGCGCGCGCCCGGCTCCTCCTCCATGTGGCACAGCGCGCACCTGCGCGCCCGTTGGGGTCAGGTCAGAACCCCCACCTAGGGCTCGCGGCATGCGGGCGCACGCCTGGCTACTCCTCCGCGCGGCACAGCGCGCGCCTTCAAAACCCCTCAGAGTAACACTAGCGGGCTCGTGCGAGCCTTGGGCACGGGTCTGCGTTGGGCTGCGCCATAACGACGCAGCCCGCACCGCTGGCTCGCCTTGCCCACGACGGCTGGCGGCGGGGCCACAGAGGCTTCGTCCCCTTGCCGTCACCGCCGCGAGGGCACCGGCCCGGGATATAGAAATGCGCACTTGGTGTTGGCGGGGTGGCCGTCGGCGACGGAGCGCAGGTACTCGCGCGTGGCCGCGGCCGGGCGGCCCTGCTCGGCCGGGTCAGGCATCACGCTCCGCGCCATGTCGGTCCAGTCGCCCACCCAGTCCGGGCCCGCCAGCGCGCCGGGCTCCTCGCCGGGCGGCCCCGCCGCGCCCGCGCGCCTGGCCGCGCGCACGTATCCCTCAGCTCTTCCCCGCATCCTGCCCAAACTGCCTTTGTGCAACCAGGAGGCTTGGTCTGCAAGACTACATACCCGGGCAAGCACCGCCTGTAGCTGCAGGCCCAGGGGCAGTGCAAGCAGAGCACGATCACGCCCCCAAAAAAACAACAACAAGCGCCGTGCCCGCCCGGCCCCGACTTCAGACCGCACGCAATCCCGACTTCAAGCCGTGGCTCCCCGGCGGCGGGCGCGCACTCCACGCTGTCGGCCTCGTTGCCGGCGGCCGCGGGCGGCGCGGCCGGCGTGGCCGCCGCGCCGCTGGTGCGCTCGTCGCCGCGCTCGCGCGGCGCGCGCGGCGGCGCGAGGATGTCGGCCGGCACCTCCTCCCAGCCGGGCGAGGCGCCCGCGCCCTCGCGCTCGTCCGCGTCCGCCTCCATCGCTGCGACCGCCGCCGCGGCCGCCGCGACGCCCGCGGCCGCGCGGCGGCCGGGCCCGCGCCCCTCGCGCGGCGCAGCCGGCGGGGCGGCCGCCGCCGGCGTGCCCGCCGCGCCGGCCGGCGGCGGCGGCGGCGCCGTCGGCGTCGCCGCTGTGCTGGCCGGCGCGGAGGCGCC
>JAABUP010010578.1_pt1 | contig 10857 bp, 13 predicted proteins | sample 5559201 | NCBI WGS metagenome assembly JAABUP01 (sample SAMN10711887, study PRJNA513373) | rock metagenome | isolation source: Antarctica rocks | place: Antarctica | reverse complement strand
GGCAAGGGGGATAGCAGAGGAAGAAGGCAAAGAAGAGAGTGTGACACAGGGCCAGATTCAACAGACAGACGAGGAAAGTGATGTCTTTCAGCAATGAACAAAAACCCAAAAGTGAGGTAGTTGTTGGCTGGTCTTGCACTCACTATCCATGAAGTGTGTGTCATTCAAGGCAGCAATGGTGACAACCTTCACGGTACTTGTACTGGCTGCCCATGGTGACAGCAGATTGTAATAGACTTGGCAGCACACAGTGTGTTGCAGTGTCAAATACAACAAGCTTTGCTTTTGAGGCACAAAGCTGTCCCAGCCACAAGTCACAGTGTAGACACTGAGCATGTTGCAAGCATGCTGGAACTCATCCAATGTTGAGATTCACTTTAAAAAATGACAGTACAACACAACTGAACAGAAGCCCTGTACCAGCCTATGCACAGGCATGCATGCAAATGCATGTGAGCATCGCTGCTGCCCTCATAAGCATGTGCAAAGTAGGCGCTGCCCCTACCTAAACACTGCTGCGCTGTTGCCCAGAACAAAATCCAGTAGGTCCAGCACAAACGGTCGTGGCAGGGTGGGAGCCTTCAGCCACTTCAACATGCCTTCGCTGGCTGCATGCAACTCAAGCATCAATGGAAACAGCATGCCAGTAGGAAAAACCAAGAGGAGAAGCCATAGCATGCGTCTTTCTTGCTGTCAATCACGGACACTGAAAGGAGTAATGATTCCTTCTGGTAGCTGTGCTATGTACAAGACAGGCGACGCTGATCAGCATGCAATGTGCAAATACATGCAGAGATAAGGCTCATGCCAGTAAGGCCTGGCTAGCAAATGACAAGATGTCAAGTGAGGACAATTGATTCATGCTGATTTGCAAGTGAGTATTCTACAGCAAAGATGCTTCTTGCTGCATTGAAAATGTGATGTTCTGTGTTCCCAATTTACAACAGTGTCTACAGCAAAGTACTGCTCTGATCAGCAGATCCTGACTTGATACGAACAGTTTAGGATGCAGAGCCAGGTCACCTGTGGCCATCATGCATAGGTCATCCAGCAGCTTGAGGGCTGCATTGGTGGTGCCATGACCCCGGGGGGATTTGCTGCCCCTAGGGGTTTCAGGCCCCTTTGCACTGCTGGGCTCGCTAGGAGCAGGCAATGCAGTCTCTAGCAGACTGTTGCTCCCCATCTGCTCCATCTCAACCAAGACATGATCAAAGACTAGCGCGACTGCCTGCATGCAGACCAGTCATTCTGCTAGGAATGCCGCCAGAGACGTTGCATAATCTAAACAGCTGAGCAGTCTTTACCCACAGCGTTTGTGTATAGCAAAATGTTCTGCGCATTGCGTGTGATAGATGTTGTGATAGGTGTTGCACAGATTTCAGGGTGAGAAAAAGCTAGCTTTGCTCTTTGAGTACCTGGCGAACTGTTGCAGCTGCAGTGTTGGTGACACTGTCAGTGTTTTTCGAATTGGCCAGCAACCTGAAACATGTACCCAGCACCATTGCAATGCCCTCCTGCATGGCGACATGTATGTGAGTGCTTGGCGACTCTGAATCAAGCTCTGTCATGGCAGGTACGATTTGTGCATGTGCTGAGGCACACCTCGTTCTGAGCCAGCATTGTGGATTGCATAAGTGTCAAGGCTGTCTGTAGAACCTTGAGCTGAACAGCCTCATCGTGCATCTTTTCAACCTGCGCATGTGTTGTGGATATGTCGAGAGTTGCATGTATGCACTGCATAGCTGACAAGTTATGAATTACCAGGGACTCACCAGTTCAATGTCCTGGATGACAACAAGCAGCCCGTCTAGACCAATTGCATCTGCTGCTACCAGTTTCTGCACGCTCACCAAGGACAAGCATATAAGCTTTGAGCTCTTGGACTCGATTGCCATGACAAACGGTCGAAGAACGTCCTGCATTCAAAGGCTGACTTGTCAAAAACCCTGAAACTATGGCTTTTCGATGTCTTGCACAAGCTGCCAGTACCTTGCTGTTCCTCAAGTGCTCAAGTCCGTCATCTCTAGCACCAAATGATCGCAGTCGCAGTATTGCACGCTCTGCAGCTTCTTTGATCTGAGGGTGTTCGGGGCCTGACAACCAGCCGGTCAACTGACTTGCAAGACCATCTGCACGCCTGGCCTCAGAGGACAGCAGCCTGAGGTCGGACTCCAGCGTCCCAGCAATCGCTTCTGTGGACATTCTGCAATGCGTCTGCCTTATTCACCCCTACCACGGCACGTGCTCATGAATGCATGAAAGTTCAATGCCAGGCAATGCAGTGAACGCGGGCAGTGCCCTCAGGTGGACTTTGTGTTTCTGTTATCGGAATAGGTCAAACTATCGAGCTCTCATCACGATCAGTGACTCTTCGGCGACTTTGTCGTGACAGCTGCCCGCTAGCGAACATCGTAGAGGGCGATCAAACATGAAGCCTGCGCCTGAGTATGCAGATACAAGTGGCGCGTGCTGCGCGGTTGGTGCCAGTGCTTTTGCCTCACTTCGAGCCCCTCGATGACCAAATTGTCCGGATGATTTCGACGTTCCTGGAATTTGCTCTGGGCCAATTGTCCCAATTGGCTTTAACCTATGTCAGTAATCCTGGCAACAACCGCAGCAGTGGCACAGTAGTGTGCGAATCGCGTCGAGTGATCCAACGACCACTCGCCATGGCTCTTCGAAGGGCAGGAGCTAGCCTCAGCCAGCGTCTGTTGCCGCAACAGGCGCAATGTGCTACAAATCTTTGGGAGCAAACCAGTCAGATTGCAGCTGTGAACGAGCCCGTACCAGGGTGAGACGGCGTGCAACTGTGATTGAGCACATTCAGTTGATCTGCTGATGACATTCTATCTGGTCCTGATGCAGGCTTCTAACTCCAGATGGAGCCCGGATGGCTTCCCAGCTTGCAGGTGCATGACACCATCAACCATTTTTGGACTACTTGCAAGCTGTGCATCATGCCTGATCATTGTTTTTTCCGAAGAAAATGAACGACAGAACAAAGCTGATGCACCTGATGCATTGTGTATGCTGTGTTTGCTACAGTCAAGCAGCGCATGAGGTCTGTGACCAACATCCAGAAGATCACCAAAGCCATGAAGATGGTTGCTGCTTCAAAGATGCGAGTAGCGCAAGTCTCGACTGAGAAAGCACGTGGACTGATAGTTCCTCTGATCAAAAGCTTGGGAGACCTCCCGGGTAAGAGTCTTAACACCTTTCTGCGCTTGGTGTGTGCACCAGGGAGGTTGGTGCATCATTTGACTGCTATGGCCGCTTCTCAAGTTCCGATGCACAAATGTGGCTACGTTTGACAATGATGAATGTGCGCAGGAGCTGATGTGGAAAACAACGTGACTGTAGCGTACACATCAGACAAGGGTTTGTGTGGTGGTATTAACAGTACAGTCACCAAATACACAAGAGGAGTCCTCAGGGCGACAGAAGGAGGTTAGTGCAATACTGTCTCAGCTGCATAAAGTACTTTACAGAGATTGCAAATGATCACATTTAACACAGGTGCCTGTCTTTCTAGTGTCACGCCATGTGCACGCATCCAGCCAGTCCTCGACTACACCTGCACAGACATCACTATCGCTGCCACATACAGAGCACAAAATGCCCTGTGATTCATGCTTGTAGAAGTTCAGTGTGATCTAAGGCATGCCCTGCTGCTTATGCAGAGGGCAAGACATCAAACATTGTTGTTATGGGTGAGAAGGGGCGTGCTCAGCTGGTGCGTGTGGAACGCAACAAGATCCTGGCCACCATGAATGATGTCAACAAGCTGCGTATCACCTTTGCGCAGGTCAGCATTCTGGGTCAAAACGAGGCCTCGCATGATGCATGCTGTTCATGAAACACTCTCTGCGTTGAGTACACGAGTATGCATTGCATCTCTGTAAAAGCTTCCGCTGCATGAGCATGGCCCATGGCTCACTCTGCTGTTTGCAACAGATTTTGGAACATGGCTGGAACAACAGTTGCCGTTTCACAGTCTCTGCAACACAGACATGGCCTGCTGCCTCATCACATAAGTGTGCTAGCAACTGCTGGCATTCTGTCCATGTGATTGACTGTTTTTCCATCACAAGGAGCTAGGAGTAAATGCTAAAGCAATTTACAATTATGCACACTGTCCCACATGATGCACTTTTGGCTGACCGCAGATCTGTGCCATCTCAGAGGAGCTCCTGAAGACTGAGTATGATGCTCTGCGCATTGTGTACAACAGATTTGGGTCCGCAGTCTCTTTCAAGCCAACCATTGCAACTGTCCTGAGCCCTGATGTGAGCTGCTACCTCTCTGATGTGCATCCCTGCTTCTGGTCTGGAAGCCTGTGGCGTACATTGTTGCATCATGCTTGCTGTATTTGATTTGTACTATCATGTGTGCATCATTGCTAGACAAGCGCTTGCAAGAAGCATGACTGGCTCTGCACCTACCAGGTTACGCTGTTCCTAGCAAGTTACTGTTGTTGCCAGCTTACTTCCCCGTGCCATGAATGTCTGCAAGACCTGGCACTCAACAACTGCATTAGGGTCTGCATCCTGCCTATTTCATGCCTGATATGTGCATCAACAGAAGTGCTGGGTCCTGCTTCTTGACGGGGCCCTCTGAGCCGAAAGAGTCTGACCCTCAGTGCAATTTGTCAATGCTGGTGGATTGTTGACAGGCTCTGGAGAAGAGTGTGGAGGCAGGAGGTGCTCTAGACCAGTACGAGATTGAGGGCCCTGACAGAGCAGAGCTTCTACAAGATCTTGCAGAGTTCCAGCTGGCAGCTGTGAGTATCTCACAAGTGTCCTGCTGCTCGCCTCACATGCTTGCCTAGAGTGCTGTACAGACTGGTATCGCTGACCATTGGGCAAGCGTTATATTGATGCACAGCAGTGTGTGTGAATGCTGCTGCCCAGCCTGCCTCAGCATGAGATACAGCACATCTGCATTCATTTTACTAGTTCCTGCCACACATTCAGCTGAACTACTTGTGAGGAGATTGCATCAGCGCTTCTTCTGTGCTACCGTGCACTAACAGACAGTGTCCAGAGACTGTGTTGCTGACTGAACAAGCAGACAATGTCTGCACAAAGGGCCAGAGAGGGTGATGTTGACTAAGCAGTCTGTCTGCAGACGCTGTACAATGCAGCTCTAGAGAACAACTGCAGTGAGCAGGCGTCACGTATGGCTGCCATGGAGAGCTCCACCAAGAATGCCACAGAAATGCTTGGCAAGCTCACCCTCAGTTACAACAGGTGCGCCTGCACTCTTTGTTCAGTGACATGCAAACACAAGACCATTGTCTTCTGGTCAAGCTGCACATGGCAACTCTGGTCACCATATCACAGATACAATGTGGTCAGCAATGAGCACCAATGTTTGTTCCAGGACTTTGCAGTATCCCAGCCAATCTGTGCTGCTGCTACAACATGTGTACTGTATGCATGAGCAAAGGCATGCAAAGGCTCTTGATCACTCTGTTGTCTGTCATTGCATGACAGTAACAACAAAAGCAGTGCCTGGTAGTTGACTGATCAAACATATCTTTTGTTCATTCATTCTGTTGAATAGATGTTCCAACCCTGTTTACTGAGTGTCCACTGGGTGTGCCCAAGATCTTAATCTGCGCACCATCATGCCTGGCATTAGATACCCTTGCAACACAGAGCCAATGCAGCACTTGCACTTGTGGTCAAACTTCCGTATTTGCTCAGCAACATGGCTGCCTTGGTGTCTGTCATGTCAAATGTTGACCAGATCCTCTATTGGCCACAATGCAGGTCTCGCCAGTCTGCCATTACCACAGAGCTGATTGAGATTATTTCAGGAGCTGCTGCTTTGGAGGGTTGATTGGTCAAGAGTGCAATGAGAGTGTGTCCAGTCCATTATAGATTGGTGTTGTCTGCAAGGCTTTGCAGTCATTTGTAATCAGAGCAATTTTAGTGCATCGACACATTTCAGCACGCCTTTTGTATCTGCCTTTAAGCTCTCATGTGGCACATAATTACTTCAATCAAGTGTGCAAACATCTTGTGTCGTAAGCATCGTTTTGTACCCAGTGCATTGAGAAATGTCCAGGCGTTGTCACAAGGGAACGATCATTATGATAGCAAACTTGGCTCTATACGAAGCCCTGGCCAAACAGTCGCTGTCAGGCAACTGCACTGAGTGGAAGGAAGTCTTCCCCACAAAATGCACAATTTCACAACAGCTTCCTAAACTTGCACTGATCAGCAAGCTGAAGAAATCAGTGCAAATGGGCATAAAATGACAAATTAGTCATGTCAACTTGTAGGCATGAAATGCACCGGTGTCCACCTCAGAGTGAGCTGGTCCTGCCTCTAAGACACAACAATTTTTTGACTTTAGCCAGGGACTGCTCATGCCGCATCAGCATGACTCATGAGGTGACTCTGCGCCGTCCAACACTACAGCTACGCTGCCGAGCTGGTCTGACATTACCAGCTGCTGTACCAGCTCTGGGCACTGGCGGTTTCAGGGACTGGACACTGTCAGGCCTGCCACTTCTGCTACTGCTGCGGCTGATAGATCCTCTCATGCCTGCAGGGACGCAGCAAATCGAGTGATTCCAGACTTCTGGTCTGTATCCTTGATGCACACATGCAAAGGCTGTGCCCAGTGCTCAGACTGCAGAATGCTCAACTTTACTGGGAAGGTGCAAGGCAGAATCCAGACATGCGCAGATCTGTTCAAATGGCAGACTTGTGATTGCGCTCTACACAATGTTGCACATCTGACAGCCATGTGACTGCTTCTATGCAAAGTCCTTGTCTGACAGGGCTTGCAGATCACCACAAAACAAACAGTCCAAACCCACCAGCTTGATCCTTTCTGACAGGCTTGCTTGGTCTGACGTCAGGCGGTTTCTGAGACCTCATAGAGTCCAGCTTGGCTATGAGAGCATCCATCTGTTTGGCGTCATCCTCCCTGATCAGGTCTTGCCAGACTGCCTTCTGCAGCTTAGGGTTTGAGGACTTCAGCCCTGCCAGCAGGGTCAGGTTGTGGGGATGCAAGGGGTCGGCTGCAGACCCTAGCAGAGGCCTCATGGCACCTGCGCCCTGCATACTGCCTCCTGCAAAGGGACAGCCACAGAACTCAAAGAACGCTCCCAACTGCAGCGACAGGCATGTTGCATGCTTACTACACAGCCAGGCATATGGGACAAGTACCCTGGTGGTTCTGGCAATGTGACTTCCTGAAAGCCACACACCCCATAGGATGAATGGCGTCTCAACCACTGTCCCCACAGAGCAAACAAACATGAGATGACGAGCATGCTGTGCAATGAACATGTTACAGGATGCATAAAATAAACATAAACATACATGAACACAAGATATAAAATGTACAACAGACAGCACCTGAGATGGTATCCCGGCTGTCTGGCTCATCGTCCCCATCCTCTTCCTCTTCTGCTGGCAAGCCATGCTGGTATGCACTGCTGTTCCCTGCCTGAAAGAAGCCAGCACCCTTGTCATCATGGCAGGGGCCAGCTGTGATGTATAATAACACAATAATAATAACAATAATAATGATAATGACAATTATCCGCTTTCTAGCTGTAATGTATGCAGGTCTGGTAGGCTGAACAGGAGTGAATACGCTGCAGATTGTACGTTTCAACAAGGGTTCAGACAAGTTCTTGTGATCCTGCTCCTGCTACTCAGGACAGTCTCAACGCTTAGCTTCACTGCATGTTGATCCAGTTGTGCTGATGCATTCTGTCAGTCCTTGGCACTGCTCCAGCTGTGGTAGCTCAGATGCAAGGTCCACAAGTCTTTGCAAGGAGGCCTCGCCTCATGAGCACGGTTGTCTTGATGCCCCTCCTGTTCTTCTTCTGCTGGCCTACTCTCCTCAGCTTGCTCCTGCTTGACATCTCCATGCGTCCTCACAATCAGGCTCTGGTGCTTCATCAAAGTGTGCACAAGCCCCACAGTCTGAATCTTCTGGACTGAGTCACAGAGAGCCGAGTCTGAGCTGAGATTGTAGATGGGGGCCTCGGGGGGTGTCAGTGGGGTGTGGGGCTGGTATGCGCATCCTGCCTGGGGCAGGGGCCGTTGCTGGGATGGGCCCCGCTGTGCTGTCCGCCCACAACACGGGTACACTCCTGTGTCACAAAGCAATACACATGTCACAGCAAAATGCATATCTCACAGAACAGTACACATGTCACAGCACAACACATATGTCACAATACACATGTGAAAGCTCAGTACATACGTCATAGCACACTCCACATATCACAAAGCAAGCAGTCCATGCAACACAAGACACAGACACAGACTACATGATATGGCGCAAGAGGCCTTGCATAGTGCATGTGCAGCACAAATTGACAGCAAGCACAGCTGCTGTCTTACAGCATTGCTGCACAGGACATATTTGCTAATGGCAGATATGCATATGTGCATGACTCAAGAGGGCATGCAAGCCATCCTGCTCATGAGAATCAACTGTTGCAAAAAGCGCATAATTACACGCTGCTGAAGCAAGCTGCTGCTGTATTGCTGTGGAGTGTGCTGGTGAAACCTGGGCAGCCCGGTATAATGCTTGGCTTCTCATCCAATTGACCCCGAAAGGCGCAGTCTTTTCTTTTCTTTTCTTTTTTGTGGTTGTGAAGGGTACAGCAGGCACCTGAGGTGCGGCCCTGTGCAAAGGCAGGGGTGTCAGGGTGGTGCCTGCAGAGGGGCAGGTCAGCTGCTGGGAAGTGCCCCAGGCAGGTGCTGCAGAGCAGGACGTGCGCAAGGCCCCACAGCTTCCAGTATATCTCCCTCCACCCCCACTGCTTCTTTCTCAGCTCCTCTATAAGCCTGCAGGTATGATGCTTGCTCTCCGGGGCAGCCCGGTATAATACTTGGCTGCTCATTACATTGATGCCCAAAAGGTGTAATCTTCTCGTTTCTTTTCTTGTCTTTCTTGATGCTTGCTCTGACAATCTGCTGCTGCACTCTCAGCTGGTGAGACACAAGGGTCAGAGTCTTCCTTTTCAGGACTCACAGGCTTGTTGACTCAATTTGACATGTGAAAAAACGCATCTTATTGCATCTGACATGTTTGCTGCATAGTCAGCTCCTGTGACTGCCCCTTTGCATGTTTGCATACTACACTGGGGGTGAGTGGCTAGTTACAAATGTAACATGTCAAGCAAGCAAGACCCACAGAGACTTTCAGTTCCAGATCAAAAAGCCACGCAGCCAACACCATATATTCAGGATGACAACAGTGCCTGCTGACCTCTGCACCTTCCAGCCTCTGTCCAGTATATGCCGCCTGAATGCTGCGGCCAGGGGGTCACCCTCAGACCCCACCCCCGTCTCACACTTCAGCTTATGCCTATAGCAGGCCGAGAAAACCTCGCCACACTGTGTGCATCTGGACAGTGCTGTGGCAGAATCTCTGATCATGTGGTCCACCTTGTGTTTGTACAGCCGCTGCACCAGGAGGTGGCTTCTGAAAGGCTGCAGGGCAGGGCTGCTGGGCAAGGGCTGACTGGTGTTGCCCTCGTCCTGAGATCCTGTGACTACTCCTGAAGTGTCACGGCATAGGTCATGACATGGAAGTGCTGCAGCTTGTTGTGTCAGAATTTTCTAGGGGTTGGTGGTGGTGAGCAGCAGCAGGTGAAGCTGAATGTCTTACTTGGCTGATGGGACTGCCATAGGTCCTCCAGACCATCTTCGCTTACCCCCTGAAAGTTGCAGCATAGCATGAGGGCCTGAAGTTGTTCCAAAAAGGCCTGACTACATGAAAAAGGTCTGTTGAACAAAAGGCTTGGTGGTTTATGGTTAGGGGTTGAAGTGCGCTCTGTCTAAGCATGACACACCATGGTTATGGCGGAGCGGTAACATAAGACTTTGCTTCAGAACAGATGCAGTGGTCCCATGACGTGTTCACTGCAACACTCTTGATCAGAGCAACACCAAACCATGCGCCAGACCTTTGCCAACCTGGAAAGCAGGCTGTCTGCTAGGCCTGCCAAGTCATGCGACAGATTAGCCACCACTGCAAAGTTTTCGGCAATAAAGGACAAAGCGCTGCTTTTGAGCTCTTCCATCTGCACTAGCAAGAGAAATCTGTGGTTTGCGCATGTGGTGCAGATGCAAGTGGTGAGCTCAGCTCACATGCTACTGCCAAGGCACAACACAGAGGTTGCAGTAGAACCGAGGCCAAATCAGTACCTGGAGAAAGTCAGAAGATATCAGCACAGGCATGCAGTTTGCGGTAGACAAAGCTGGTAGCTGATGTCCTGCTGCAGCAGCTTTAGCATACTGAAGCAGCCAGCTGAACACTGCAACGTCACACTGCACAGAAATTTCTGCATCCTGGGAAGGCGACACCCTCTTCAAATATGACCTGAAGTACCTAGGCAAAACACAGAAAAGTCAGAGGGTCTGCTGCAGCCTTGTCGAAATTCGTGGAGTGAAACAGCGCAGGGTCTCTCTTGCTGTGGCAAAAACTACGAGCGTCAGTGCAAACAAATTCTGACTTACTGCATGGAAGACAACAACGCGCCGTGCTCGCAGGCGAAGTCTTGCCGAAGACATCTTGCTTCATCAAACACATGTATTTTGACTACGCCCATGCTGTCCAGAAAGCACGATGTTTGACACAAAGAACCTGGAGAAGAAACGTTGGCTACAGACACTGGTTGACCGCAATGACCTGTTCACGAGGGAAGCAACCGTCAAAACAGCCGCGCCTGCTTTGCCATGAAAAGCGGTTTTCCGAAACCGGGAACAATCGTTTTCTTACACAGACTAGCGACCAGCGACTGATCTGCCTACGACCTCCTGACGACGAACACCTGCTACAGACAGCCTCAGCGCGCCGGTCACGGGCCTGTTT
>JAABUP010010575.1_pt1 | contig 10859 bp, 17 predicted proteins | sample 5559201 | NCBI WGS metagenome assembly JAABUP01 (sample SAMN10711887, study PRJNA513373) | rock metagenome | isolation source: Antarctica rocks | place: Antarctica | reverse complement strand
TATGCACCAACTGCAATGGGGTTGGTACAAGGTCACAGCTAGCATTGTAAGCAGGCTCATCACATCCGTATATGAGCCACGCAGTAGTGCATATACCCAAACAGTATCCCTGGGTGAACCACAACCCTGACATCAGGATGTTCCAATCAAAATGTTTCTCGATTCAGACCTCAAGCATAGCTGTTTTGCGAAGTGTGAAGGCTTGTGGTTTTCGATGCAGCGAGGCGACATTGACTTTTCTTGCAGGTTGCAAGATGTGTTTGTGCAGAAGCTCCAGCCGTGTGAAGGCTCTGCCATCTGAATCATGATTTGCACAACACAACAACATCAGTTTTAGCAACCTTTCTAGGAGATCTTAGCTGACACTTCAGTGCAAGGAATGCGTCCAGGACAGCATCTGAAAAGCTGCACATGCACTGCTTTGTCTAGAAAGCAATCAGCATCTCAATTGTGCAGAACAAGGCTGTCACTCGTCCAGCATTGATGCACTTGAACACATGTCAGCGTAACCTACCTCGCATGTTCAGTCTTTGCAGTCTGCTCAGCAGACTGCTGAGTGTCACTTAGCAGACCTTGGCACAACATGTTGTGACTATGTCATGGCCATCAGTGACCACCATCATCATACACACTCAGGCCCATGCAGCTGTCATTAATAACAAGTGTAGGACATATGCACCAACTGCAATGGGGTTGGTACAAGGTCACAGCTAGCATTGTAAGCAGGCTCATCACATCCGTATATGAGCCACGCAGTAGTGCATATACCCAAACAGTATCCCTGGGTGAACCACAACCCAGACATCAAGATGTTCCAATCAAAATGTTTCTCGGCCGTGTACAAGGTGGCTGCCTGCCTACAGTTATTACCTAAAGGTTGACAGATCGTAACAATTTCAACAACGTCATCGACAGTCATATAGTGCTCTCAACAATGTACTCAATCATGCTGAATCAGTGCTGCAACACAAGCTGCGCAACACGTCATTTCAGCATGATGTTCATCCTGCACAGTCTCTTCCAAAAAGTACTCCAAATGCTGTTGTCCTTCAAAGTAGCCAATGCTCAGTAATGTGACCATAGCCATCTCCAAGAAGTGCTCAGGCTCCCATTGTCACATACAATGGATCCCATCAAAGCCCTGAGAGGCAAGGACGCTTTATTCTTGTATTCTCTAGACTGGAGGCCCAATGTATGTCTGTCCGGCAAGCTTGTGTGCCTCCCTGCGGTGGTCTTCAGCAGTCTCCTTTCCCTCAGAGACCACCTCAATCCTGGTAAAGGCATCCTGTCCCTCAGCCATCAGCTCCTGGCAGTAAGTTACGGCGTCATGGATGCGTACGGAGATGAACTCCTCTCCAATGATCTTGGGCAGGCTCGCAGCCTCGAACAGACGGACAACTTGGCGGCAAGGGTTGGCGAAGACTGGCTGGATGTTGTTGGCCTTCAGGTTGCGCACCCACTCCTGTATCAGCCAGCTTGTCATCATCACATGGCTATCAATGTGCTGCCAGTGTTTCAGATGTGTGACTGTGTACATGAATGCACGTGGTAAGAGTGAATAGCAGTAGACCTGTATGATGCATCTACAATGGATGGCAAGCTTTAGCGACAACAGCAGTGCACATAGCAGTAGCATTAGCTGACACAGTGGGCAAGAACAGCATCATGGACCCATGGCTCAGCCATACTCACCCCACACCCTAACTTTGACCAGATGTTGCCAACACCCTCGGGTGTCCATCCTACTTATAACATAGGACATAGAAAACCACAATTCAAAAACCTGACACCCTAAACACAAACCCATAACACAACGTATGGTGAGACAAAGCAGTGGATAGCACAGGCCCTGTCAACAAAACATGCAACACAAAGCTTCGACACGTGACTCATCTATGCTGACGTACGAAAAGCAGCGGTGGCATGACAAGTGCAGAGAAGCAACTTACCATAAGGAAGTGCACAGCAGAGGCGTCTATGTCTGTCACGGGAGAGAGATCCACAACAATGTACAGCAGCTTGCGTGCACGAGCTGAGAGCTGGATCTCTGCCCTCTTCTGGAACTTCCTGCAGGCCAAATGTACACAAGTTGATGTGGGGACCAAGTTCATGATGTGGAGGTTCTGCAATAGGGAAACCAGATGACATCAATGGTAAGGTTGATGATGATGATGATGAAGATGATGATGATGAAGGTGATGATGAGAAACAATGATGACACCAGATAGGCACAGCGCATGCAAGAGCACCCAGCAACCAAATGCTGCACACTGTTTTCGTGTGCTGCTGCAGCCACATGTGCATGTCTTTGTGGCTACACGCTGCAAACAGACAGTTCAGGTGAAATGAGGCAAGGGAAAGAATGGGTGTCATGCAGAAGCTCTTACGTGAGGGCATTTCTGATGGGGGCCACATTGGCAAAATAGATGGGGGAATCAATCCTGACCAGCAGCATGCCATCCACGCCTTCTGCCTCTGGGTATTGGTTCACATTCCTACATCAACAGACGCAACTCAGCTCGCTACACCAACCGACACAATTCAAGTTGTTGCATCAGTCATTGAATAGTCAGCTTGCTACATCAATAGACAAAGCTCAGCTTGCTAGCATGATGAACAGCATCACACAATTGCATGATGGCAAGTAGTAAAATATGGCCGCATGATGACTAGCGTACCCCGCTTGCTGAAAAGCAGGGGAAATTGTCAAAAGCATATGCTGGAAGACTGAGACATTTTGCAGCATGCGGGACCGGCGCAGTATCCTGACTGAAATGGGCACAGCAGGAATCACATGCCAGGGTCAACAACATGTTTTCTTCTCGGATTATGCACTCTTCTTGGTCACTGAAATATGTTATGTGAGGTAAAACCCCGTTTTGTATTACTAAATGTATCGTGAAAATGTTGGTCAATGGAAAATCAGGTTGAGACAGCAAACTTTACCTGTACACTGTTGTCCCAGGGAGGCGACCCAGCACAGCCAGGTGGGGGAAGCCAGTCTTGTACAGCACAATGAGCACGGACAGACCAATGGCAATAGCCAGGCCCTTCTCTACCCCAGCAAACATCACTCCAAGCCAGGCAGCATTGAACACGATCCAGTCAAACTTGTTCACCTGCACATGAGAGGCAAGACTGAGCAGGAGCAGGAGCAGGAGGCAGGACAGAGCCAGGGCACACCTCCCCCCAGTGTTTTGTTGCCTTACGAAAAAGCAGGGCCTACCGGAGCTATACAGTCAAGTTGTTGTGCAAGCACAGCCTGAGGGATGCAAGGCACCGCCTGAAGAAGCAGCATGGCCTGCAAAGCATATACAGCGCAGCGCAGCAGGCACAGCGCAGCATGCACAGCACGGCATGCTCACCTTCCACAGGAAAAACCACTCGCTGTAGTTGAACAGGCCAATCACAGCTGCAATTACAATGGCTCCTTGCACATTCTGTGGCATGTTCTTGAAGACAGGTGTCAAGAACAGCAGCACAAACATGACCACAATGGCGCTGGTGATTCCCGCCACTTGGGATTTGGCGCCACTGGCGTCCATGATGGCTGAGCGGGAAAAGGAGCCAGTGGTTGTGTAGCAGTTGAAAGCGGCGCCAAACAGATTAGCAACACCAAGGCCTCTGAGCTCCTGAGTCGGCCTACACAGTAAGCTTTTGTTACGCCCTGATTGGCATTCATGCGAGCATTCCTTGATGCATTCAGCACACAGAGGCAACATGTCTAAGCAATGACAGCAGCATGACTTGACACTGTCTGTGATTGTCAGTCACGTGTATGCACATGCCGTCATAGGTGACATGTACTGCATGCATCTACGCAGGACACATGAGTGAGTGCTTCATCAGCACACTCTTTGATAACATAAGTAGCGTAACTTGTCAAGTATTACACATGAAGACACTAAATCATCACATGGCGTGTGCATGCAAGTGTTTGTGTAGCAGCAAATGCCAAAACAGCATGCAGACAGGCTGAGCCAAACAAGGCTTACCGAATCTCATATCTGTTCTTCAGAGCCAACGCCTTGGCAATGGAGATACTCTCTAACAAGTCAATGAGGCAGATGATGATAGCGTATGAGAACTTCTTGCCCACACGGGGTATGCCACCAGGGGGGTTCCACCAGCTCACTGTAGCATGGGGTAGCCCCTTGGGAATGACACCCACCACTCTGATTGTGTGTGCGCAAACCTGCAAACCACACATGTGATCTTAACAACAACAGCAGGAATGTTAGCGCTCAGTGGAACATTTGCTTGGAACATGTGATCATGATACTGGCAGGCACACTCACCATCACATCATCAAACATACAGAGTGTTCACATTGGTCGGAAGCGTCTTGCAGGCTGCTGAGCATAAACACAGTGTTGGTCGACAGCATAGCAAAAGACATGATGGATGCAGAGAAAGACCCTGGATGCATGCTTGCAAGCCACACCTGACAGGCTACGCAGAACAGATACGCAGGAGCTGAGATCAAGCTTGCAGCCGTTGCAATCAAACAAACTGTCACACACACACACACACGCACGCACGCACCCACGCACCTTGTTCTTGTCTGAAGTAGGGCACTCAAGATGCCAGATGTTGGTAATGGCAATGCCCAGCACTGCGACAGTAATTGGTCCAATCGCCCGGAAGAAACCCAGGTACCTGCAGCACAAGGAGAAGGGCGATTGCATCCCAGATAAGCACATTGAACTGCTACTCAAGCTGCAAAGCACGAGTCTGTGTGAAGGTGGCATAGCACCTTGACTGCCACTCCTGCTGAAGTGCAAATGCAGCTTGTGATGGCTGCAGTGTGCTTTCTGTCAGCAATATGCATTCTGCTACCATTAGGGAGTAGTTTGGAAGATTTTGCAACCCTAGAGCACAGTCTTGACCGCAACCACAATTTTGTTTGTTTGCCAATAAGCTCTTGAAAGACAAGAGCAGCTTCTTTTGGCTTACTGGGAGTACCAACTGCGCATGGCATATTCAGAAAGCTTGTGCATCTGCAAATGGTACTTTCAGAAGGCTTGTACAACTGCAAATGGCATTTTCAAAAAGCCAGCTCTTCACTCATAGTCCAGCTGCTGAGTTTGACGACCCAACAGTTGGTTTCCCTTGAAACAGTTAGAAACTACAGGACATAGAACACCAACACCTGATGTCATCAGACTGACAGCAGCATGTGATGACTCACTTGGGCCACCTCCTTCCAATGTGCTTCATGGCAATTAGAATGACAATGAAAGTGCCCCCCATGATGAACTCCCTCCAGTGGAAGTAGGGTCTCCATTGGTGTCCAAGCAGGTCACGCAACTGCTCCTGAATAGGATCGTGCCGAGGGAAGGTGACTGTCTTCGCCTTGACAGTCTTGGTCGCAGGGATCACGTACTGACTGTACCCAAAGATGTACTTGACCTGCATGCATGCAGTCAAGTTGTAGGTCATTGTGAATTACATGCTATCCATGTGTTTCGCACATCACAGCAGCTCAGACAAGTGAAACAAGTGAATGAAGCTTTCATGCCGAGGTGATAGATAAGCAAATCAACAAATGTATGTAAACAAATGGATAACTTGTAAAAGAGTACAATGCAAATAGCCTTGTGATAGAGCTTGACAATGCAAAGGAGCCTTAACACAGGGTGTACCTGAGACAGAGCAATGATGACTGATGCGCCAGTCATGAATCCACAGATGACAGAGTGAGACAGGAAGTTGGTGATCCAGCCCAGCTTCAACAGACCCACTGCTGTGTACAGGGACCCAGCTAACAATGCCACCTGCACCACACACACACTCTTCCATTCAGTCCTTCCCTCACTCACTCATTCATTGATTCATTCATTCAACACGTGTCTTGCCCTCTAGTCAGGTACACACAGCCCTGAACAGATCCATGTGAGGTCCTGTTTCTGCAGTCGATCAGGTACGCACAGCCCTGAATAGAGCCATGTACGACGTCCTGTTTTGGCAGCCGACGTACAAACTATATCGTGGGTTGATGCAGTCTGAAACAACAGCTAGCAGTGCCACTTGCAGTGCTCTGTAATCTTTGCATTGGCCTGGGGGCAGCCTGCTGACACCCAACCCATTGTATGCCTCACAGTCTGTACTGCAAAATCAACATGCTCGAACAATCTCTGTTTGCAGTTTACTGCTGAGGGCTCTGTGCCAAGGGGTCAAGCCAGGAGCTCCAAGGAAGCATGAAGGTGGTGGTCAAGACTGTGCACACGAGCGCTTGAGCTAAAAACTCACCGCTCGGCGCTCAGAACTCGACGCTCCATCGACCTCAGATGCACTAGTGCTCATGGTGTGGGTGAAATGCAGTCATGACGACACAGACTAGGTGGACAGTGTTGCTGCTGATGATGCCTGAGGCTTAACCCTGCCTATGCACGGTGTTGCTGTTGACAACCCCTCAAGCTCAATGCTGAGAGGAGCTGCTGATGCACACCTGAATTGCGGCCATGTTGTACTCCATCTGGGCAGCAGGATCAGTTGGGTTGTTGGGGTCGGCTTGAACAGCTGAGGTGATGGTGTCCTTCAAGCCAGAACCCAAAAGCAAGGATGTGACAGCCACTGGTCCAACAGCCTGTGCACGCCATAACAAAGTCAACTGCATAGTCTCATCCAGGCATTACCACTTCACACCCAATGGCGCCTGTAAACATCTGGCGGGAAGCATCGGATGAAAGGTGTCAACTGTGCGCAGGGGGGTTCTGAGCAGAGACAAGTGTGACTGATCATGCAGCATTATGACTGTCAAGGACTATTCGACAGGTGTTTGTGTGCACTGCTGCTGAAAGCCCACCAGCTTCAGAGGGCTGTTTTGGCCAATACACTCATAGACACCGGGGGTTTGCCAGCTGTTCATTGCAGTGGCAGTAACTCCAACGAAACAGACTGTGGCCAGAAGTACAAACAAGAAGTGCACGTAAAGCCAAGAAAGGGGTGCTAGGGATTGATGATGTGGAAAATACATACCAGTTGGGGAGAGCTACCAAGGGCTGCATAAATCATCACAGGTACAAAGGCCCCATACAGACCGTACACGTTGGGTAAGCCAGCCAGTTTGGCGTAAGACATGCCCTGGGGGACAACCATGGCCCCGACAGAGATCCCAGCAATGAGGTCTGTCTGCACCACCAGAGCAAGATTTAAGATGCATTGTACTTGGGCCATGCCTCTTTGGCACAGGCACAGGTGCCCTGTCAGTTGTGACCATGCAACCTAGTGACACAGACAACAGTAATAGCCTGGTGGTGCAAGAAACCTGGCCAAAAGTATAGGTTGATGTCACTTGAAGAGAATGGCATTGCACCAGACTTAAGCATGGTTCTCTGAGCCAATATGCAGTTTCTATTGAGCTAAAATTCCAGGTCTGTCAGTAGGACCATGTGGACAAAGTGGCAACAGTGACAAGGATGGGTGACAGTAAGTTGTGGTAAGATGCATCAATCGTGAGAGGACACACTTACAAGAAGGTTCTGCCTGATGTTGTACTTGCGTCCCCAGTTCACGATGGGGAAGAAGATGCCAATGATGTCCAGCCAGCTGTAGCGAGACCATTCAGACTTGGTCCTGCAGGACATCAGGCAAGAGTAGCATTAGTATGCTGCTAGCTGTGACCGATACAGAGTTAGTAAAGGTGATGGCATACTTAACATGATTTCAGAGTACCAAGACATGTCAGCTGCCATTTGCTGGAATTCAACATGTTGATGGGGCTCAAGGATAGTCATTGCAATATGACAAATGAGTCAATATGCTTTATACACAGTGGATGTTGTCAACCATGACAGCACATGCCATGGGCCTTGCTGTGAGCAGTTCTGTGAAAGCAAATATTGTGGCACGCTTGTCTGTGATGGTGCTTAACAGCATGCAGCAGAAAAGCATTCTTGATGCTACATAGGTGCAGTATAAGGTCTGCTTACGATTGCTTCTTGTGCTTAAGCCATCCGGTAATGTCTGAGATCAGTGGGTCGTTCAGGACACCTTGCCCTGCCTCATGCCATTCCACCTTGTACTTCTTTGCATTGTGGGCACCAGCAAAAGGCTCCTGAATCTCGTGAGTATGGGAAGAGCTGCCAGAGCTACCAGAGCCCGAAGCACCGTACTTGCCGACGTCCGCAAGCTCCACAGCACTGTCGAGATTGCGGTTGCTCAAATGGTTCCCATTTAGGTGGTAGTCTGCATCCACCATTGGCCTGCAGCGATAGCACAAAGCTTAGCCATACGCTTCTGGCGCTGAGCAATATGGCGCAGCTGTCATAAAGCGCACAGGCGCACGACGTGATTGCGGCGAGCCAGCGAGGCTGCGCACCTTTAGCAGCGCAACAAATGTACGCGCCCGAGGAAACTTCAGCAACTGCTCAGACGTCACTGCTAAAGGAGAAGCCCTGAATAGAGGCTTTGAATAAGACTGCACCTTAGACTTGTGCGTGAGCTATGCTACAAGCGCAGTTAGACAAGAAATAGTCGAAAGAGTCGACCTTGAGAACAGGATAACTGGCAGTGCCTATTATGCTGGGTTCAATACCTGCTCGTTGTATGGGGAAAGCTGCACCCAGACGTCGTGTCCAGCTGCGACCAAGAATTGCTGCCCGTCCAGCCGATGTCGAAGATAGTGATAGTGCACGCCGCTGCACGTGTTGGCATGTGGCGAGTGCCCCTTCACGTGCGCGATCAAGAGTCGTTCGTCGTGGCGGCTTCAGCATCAGTTTTGCGATCGCAACTTCGGGATGATGAGCGAATAATTGTATCATTGTGAAACATCTTTTTCACAATCTCTGTGCTAGGTATGCACCAGGAGGACGTACGCAGTACTCATTGCCACACTTTTTCTTAGGCATGAATCCGAAGACAGCTTCTCAAACTTGCACTGGCGAGCATTGCCACACTTTGCTGAGACACGCAGCATATGCTGTCACGGTGCTCGCATGTCACTTGCATGACACCGTTCTGCAGGTGCATGAGGGCAAAGAGCTCTTGCTGTGCCCTGCTGGGATGCGCGCCCATTAGTGCATTCAGGATGGGGCATATACTCTAAGTAGAGCTAAATCAGTCATCCCCAGTATTTCCGCGGGGATTTCAGATTTCATAGCTCGCTACTTGACTGGCCTCTGCGCTACATGGGCCTCTTGATGGTCGTTGACCCTGAGGCTCAGGGCCTGAGCGGATCCAATACGATCGCTGGGCAGCCAAATCTCGCAATCAACGAGCGTGCTCCAGTGATATGCAGCACACAGTCCTTTCGTCATGTTGAGCTTGAAACGAGGACTGAAGACGTCTGTGCAGTATTGTTAACCTGTGTGCCTTGACTGGCTTGCTTGAGTAATACTCAGTGCCATCAGGGTCAGCAGCCATTCACGGAAGTGCAGACAAAATTTGAGCTGAGTTTGTACAGATTGCAGTCGCGGCTGTCCGTATCAAAAGCAGTGCAGAAGCTCGTCAACGGCAGTGAAAAAGACAAATATGCTTCGCGGTTCCTCCGCTAGGCAGCGGCAAGCAGCATTTACGTCCGCATTGACAAACATTGACATCAGTTGTTTGAAGGCAAGCAGGGAGCTTACTCGTGGCCTAGACAAGTGCTACAAGCACAACCAAGTAAGCTCTACAGTTTCAAGCATCTGGCAAGCCTGCTGGCCTGTCTGCTAACCTAAAATCTGCAGAGCTCACAGCTGCGTTCCTCCTTATAATCATTTGGTTGTTGCAGGTAGATGCTAAGGCGATAGCCGACCTGAGCCAGTGTGTTTTGCGCTCAGAACCGCGGTTTGCGGCTTTGTCAGCTCAACTTCAAGTATGTCGTGCTGGCAGAAATGCGCTCTTTCATTGCGATTTGCATCATGTCATCACTCGGGCTGCAATCTTTGACAGGGGAGCCGTGGTAAGTTGGATGAAGCCTTTCGCCTCATCTCAGCAGCCAAAACAGTAGAATTTGAGAACAACCTGAGCCGGTTTTCTAGGACTGCCTTAGGGCATATCATCAAGGCTGTTAAAAGTGGACAGGTGTGAGAGCCGCCTAGTGATTGCTTGTTGCAAGTTTCATTTCATGTGATGCATGCAGCTGCCTTGCAGTCAGCAGCCAGTGCACAGCTTAATCAACGCTCACAACTGCACAAGGAGCATGTGCTGTGCACAAATGCGTGGAAGTCAGCACACAAGGGTGTTGTGCAGGTGGAGCCCATGGTCATAGATGTGTGTGGGGACTCAGCGTTGTGCTCTCCGCCAGCACAATGTACAGGACTACAAAAAGTCCCCTGAACTGTTTGACCGCCATGGAGACCCTGTGAGACCGGCAGAGAGTTTGAAGGCAATGTGGCCCGAGACCTGCCTGCCGCCACCAACTGATCCTCGCCTGGTCAAATGCGTCATCCACTTCAACATGGAATGCCAGCTCCTCAGGTGCCATGTTGAGGTGGATGACGCATTTGACCAGGCGAGGATCAGTTGGTGGCGGCAGGCAGATCTCCATTCCATGTAAGCACACTTAATGCCGTGTCATCATCATCAAACAAGACCCTGTGCATGCCATGTGACATACACTGGGAGCACTGTCTGGATGTGCTCAGGTAAGATATGCGTGAATTGCAGTGTATGGTCATTGAAGCCAATCCACCTCTCCAATTTGATGTCAATGACAGTGATAATGCTTGTGCATGCAGCACACAGTCATGAGTCTACACGTAGTTGTTAGTAGAAGACATCCGTCCATGAACACAGTACGCGCCCCTCAGGAGACACCAGGCATGCTTGCATGCTCAGTGATGTGCTCACTGCGCTTTGCATGCTATGCAAAGACATTTCAGCAAGTGCATACAAACCTAGCACCATATGTAGATCTCACAGGGGCTTTTATC
>JAABUP010010574.1_pt1 | contig 10859 bp, 16 predicted proteins | sample 5559201 | NCBI WGS metagenome assembly JAABUP01 (sample SAMN10711887, study PRJNA513373) | rock metagenome | isolation source: Antarctica rocks | place: Antarctica | reverse complement strand
TCACTAGAACGTTGCGAGGGCTCAATGACGAGCATGTTTTGAACAAAATCGATACCACCTGCAGAGATCCCAGCTTGCCTCAAACGGTCCCACTCAATTGGTGTATTCATCACGTTCGTGAGCATCATTTGTTCGTGCGCTCCATCAAAAGGCGCGCGTCCGCAGAGAAGATGGTAAAGCACTGCTGCAAAGCTCCACGTATCGACCGAGTTCTCATAGCGCTGGGTCTTGGGTTGTCTATCAGACAAATTAGTAAACCTCCCAGAGACAGTAGCCATCTTGAACTTACGGTCCGGCATTCGCTCGGGTCCGCTTGGTGGAGGGTGCCAAGCCCATCTTGACTCTCTCGTAGCCTGGATAGATCTCCGGAGCACAATAGAGCAGGGTGCCGCAGAACGTCTTGAGGTAGTCTGCCTTGTTTGTGATCATCTTCGAAAGACCGAAGTCGGAAAGCTTGAACACGTAGGGAAAGTCGCAGGCCATCAAGATATTGTCGGGCTTAATGTCTCGATGGACAATATGGCGTTGGTGTAAGTAGCCAAGAGCCTGCATTATCTGGCGAGCGAGGTGTACACATATGTACTCTGGCATGACTTTACCAGCGCCGGTCCATGCACACAAATCCCCGAAAGGAACAAATTCCATGACGATGAACAAATGAGTGGGAGTATCCAGGTGATCGATATACTTCACAATGTTTGGCTATATAGGCGTCAGTCTTGGGTCTGCTGTTAGGCTTCCTTTACCTACATGACGAAGATTCTTTATGACATCGAGCTCTTTACGGGCCTTCTGCGCAGAAGCGCCGTTCTTAGCGAATTGTGCCTTGTCAATCTCTTTCACAGCATAGACCTCGCCATCTCGCTTCGAGGACAGCTTATACACCATGGCAAAGGCTCCTTTGCCGATGTAGCCGATTACATTATATTTGTCGCCTCCATTCCAGTGCAAACCATGATGGTGCTGGCCTGTAGCTGCCGCCAAGATTGAGCCGCCGGGCGTCGTATCCTGCTCAGTGCCTCGCTGCAAGAGGTTAATGGACATCTGATGCAGAGTCAGAATGTTTTAGTAGGCATATCGAGGACATTGCCTTACTGGTGGGAGCGTTATCTGTAGACCTGTATTCGCCAAGTCTGCATTCGCTACTGCCTGACGCTCTGCCTGCTCAACACAGGCAAGGTACGTCGCCAGGTTCTGGTTGTATTTTGCTTGATAGGTGTTTCTGGAAAACATTCTTACATGAAATCGAACAGATTTCCCATTCGTACGTGTGATGGTTGGGAGTTCGATGATTTCCCCATCAGTGAGGGTACGGCGTGGCTGAGCATCACTGTGCGCCGTCTTTGACTTGGATCCTTGGAGAAGTATCCCATCAACAATGGTGCCATTAGTAGATGTGTCTTCCAGCATGAGAACCCCGTTGCTATTGACAAATATTCGAAAGTGCTTATTGCTGACCTGCTTGTTGTCGACACCGCAAAGTAGTAAGTCACAGACCTTTGGGTTTCGGCCAAACACGAAGCCAAGACACATATTGTGGACTTTGGAAGAGAAGCGTAGTGCAATATCTCGCGCTGCATCAAGTCCGCCCGAGTCATCTTTACCTTTGGCTGGGTTAGGAAGTTGCGAGTTCTCAACGTCCGAATCTGCAGACTGATCGGAGCGAGTAGCCATCTCTTCGTAATTGACATTATTGTCTTCTTCGACTATGTGAGACATACCATGATTTTGGTAGATGTGCTGGGGAGCGGCCTCAGCTGTAAGCTTGACCGCCTCGTGGGCAGGTAGTGATGTCGGATATAGGACGCAAATAATATCTGACTCATCCTGGTCATTGAGTGAGCTGGTAATGCCTCGACGACGCGGATCAAGGAAAGGCTGAGTCGACGGCTGGGTTGGTTCTTCCTCCATATCGTTGTAGTATTGTGGGGCCTCGCAGGGCAGGCGTCCGTTACAGTTGACTCCTTGAAGATGGAGCGGCTATACATATACGCAGTGTCAGCAAATTAGAAGTGAGACAGGAATGCGAGGATGCAAGATGTTACTCGAACCTATTAGCCAAACATGGCCGGGGATAAGACAAGGTTGGGAGACAGACGATTATACGGGGAATGATTAAAGTTGTGAGCTTACCCAGCGAGCCTCGTAATTCGGTGTGAGCTGTGTTCCACCGGGGATTATCTCGGTGACGACGGTCTTGAAACTCGCAGAGTCGTCAAGATACTCTGCTTCATCGAGCTCGTAGTCGAAATCGTCTGGTTGGCTGTCTGGGATCTCTAGGGGAAGGTCGGGGTTGTTGCTCTGATGCTCTTTGTGATTGTCAGTGTGCTCTTCCGAAAATGCACGGGAATTGGAGCGATGCATGGCTCCCTCATTGGGGTCTGTATCGGGGATTGAAGGCATTTCTGCAACGGAAGTATGCTCGGATGGCTGGTGGTGTACAGGGAGGTCATGCAAGTAAGAGCAGGGCTCGCAGAGCGGGGTGTCGCAACGCTGCCCCCACACGTTGCAGCGATGCAACAGCGGTGTGAAAGCTCGAAGCAACAGTGCGAGAAGCTTCTGCAATCGAGTTACAAGCAAAATCAGTGCTTTCGAGAGCGCTCAAGGAATGTGGAGGTAAGAGGAGGACAGTCAGATGAAGGAAAAGAGCTTTGGGGCCTACATAGCAACATCCGCGCAGTAGGCGCTAACCGTATCTGGGCGGGCAGCTCGCCGCCTTGAATTCGCTCTCTGGCTCTCAATCGAGCACGAACAACAACACAATTGCCAAGCCTACCTCTATAGCCTGCTAGGCAACTTCAACACTCGTATTCCTTATCCTATCTGGGCAAAGGAAAGATTCTCGGTACCTTACTCCTATCTTCAGACCTGAGCGTATATGCGCAGAGTCGCCCCACATGTCTCAAGAAGTAAGTCTCTCTGCCAATATGCCCAAACTTTTTGAGCTTCTGAGGATGGCAAGTATCTGAGCTCCCTGTAACAGCTTTTAAACGCAATGTCCCGTCTGCCTGCTCGGTACTTCCCCGAGCTACAGTAAGTCACCACGTTGCTGGATATGAATCAGAGAATTGAGATTCGAGAATCGCGCGAGGCATTCGAGTGGCTATCGGAAGAATTTTAGGGAATAAGTACTGCAAAATCGCGTACGACTTGGGCTCTAACACCATGGTTAGCTTGATGCAAATGATCCGCGTTTCGCTTTGTATCGGGCAGCGGCAATGGAGGTGCAGTGGCAGTAAGGGGCCTTACCAGCTTTATTGTGAGACCGCTATCGATCGTACTGAAGCAGAGGCAGGTTCCAACGCAAATTCGCAGCAGCAACAGCAACAGCAAGAGCACCAGAAGCCAAAAATGCCCTTCTTGCTCGTATTTCCAACGCAGTCTTTGGTATGCTCGAACACTGCCCACCACTATTCCAGCTCTTTCTTTGGGGCCGTCACCACTATCGTCTCTACATGGGTACAATGAGGCCAAGGATGTTTTTGGAAAGCATGATACGAAAAAGAGGCATGTTTACAAGAAGTGTCGTCCGGGCGGGATATGTTCCGTGAGTCACTAACGCTTCTAGTCCTAGACCCGGACACCACATTCCTTAGGCTCCTTGTAGGCGAATTCCAACCCACTATCCAACCTTGGTCTGGACAAGTTCTCCGATTCAGTATACATTATGTTTCCAGGGATGGACGATGGGGACTTGAAGAGCCTCCAGTGGTGTGAACAGGGGGCTACCTGGCTCCTACATACAGTCCTAGGGCAGTGTGCTTCTCTCATCAAGCCATGCACATCCCAAGACACTGCTCTGCAAAACAGTCTTTGTCTGCATCAAATGGGGAATATTTACCGTAAACCATGCCTTTCTCTCGGTGGGCAAACCTTACTATGGTGCTACTGTACCACTCTAAGCCTACGTTTTCTGACCAAGATAAAGCTTAAAGCCTTTCATCTTCTACCACAGTCCGGCACCTAAATTGCGAATTTTGACCAGAAGGACCCCCAAGCCCCGCCATTTCATGCCAACAAAAACAGATCTCTATTAAATCAGTCAATGAGCGCGTTCAGTCACGGATGGAGTCTAGCATCAATTCTTTCGTATTGACACGAGTAGACTATTCAAAGGATTGCTACCCCTGACTATGCGCGTCCATTCAGGTACTAGAATCAGCAGCATTGGTCTCGCTAGACCCCTTGTGCGAACGACAAATCTCCTGCCTCAAGAACTGCCCCATGATAGGATCTGGCTTCGAACGTGACACCTCGTGGCTCATTCCCTCCTTGCTCCATTTCTCCTCGATGCTGCGAAACCCGCGTGGAGCTGGACCGATCAGCTTGCTATCGTTCACGTTCCTGGTAGAAAACTCTCTTTAGCAAGTAGACCTTTCTAGTCACTTCTGGAAGCACACATACGCATTTCCTTTACGCCTACCACACTTAGCCTTCTTCTTCTTCTTCTCCGATCCCTCATGAAGTAATCCGTGATCCTTCTCATCTTCCTTCACAGTCGATGGCACTTCCCCAACACACATCACTTCCTCGGCTTGCCGGCCGTTGGCGTGGGACCTCATGAGATAGGTGACCTGACGCATATCGAACGACAGCGCGAGGAGCATCGTCGAGAGCTGGGCGGGGGTAAAATCGGTGGAAGTGACGAGTGGACCGTCGATTGCTGGGATGATGACGACGGAGGGTGGGTTGGTGTTGACAGTCTTGATAATTCCGAGGCAGCGGATGCCGATGGCAGGGTGAGGAGCTGCCATTATGTTTCGGTGATGATTGGCTGGCAGAGTCAGCTGAGTCTGTAGATGGTGACGTTTTTGTGGCGAAGTGGAGCTCTATACTTAGCTTGAAACTAATGGCTTCTAATGTAGGTGACTGAAGGTTGTGGAAAGTTTGCTTCAGATTAATATGTGAGGTTCAGATTAGAATGTGACGGCATTGGAGATTGTCCAGGCTGTGTGATTGCCGCGCCGCGGCGACTGCAAGTGAAGTAAAATGCTACACCGAGTATGTGATTGGAGATCTTGAAGGTCTACGGCCCAAGTCTCTCAAAGTTGAAGATAATCAGAAGAAAGCTCCATCAATAAGGCCTCTGTTACCCAGCTACTCAGCCACCTGCTTAATAGACAACTACCGCGCTCATCTTGACCCATCAATTGACGTTTGGACCGCACATACCTTGACCACGCTCATGTTTGGTTGCTTCAACGTAGCAATTCACGCTGCTTTCGTCAACAGCCATGGTCTAGGGCTCCGTATACCTGCATCACCACAACGAAAGAGCGCTTGGTACAAGAGGTTTCTTTGCAACAGTCTTGCATAGCTATTTGAATAGCTGGAGCAAAAGTTTCAGTATCTCGCACTAAGTTAGGGTAGGACTGTGTTGGGCAACCGCTTTCTCCCTCAGAATGACACGCAAGCGGTGTCATAGACCCATCCCATCATCGTACCACCTGCTAGTCACCACGCAAGCAAATTCATCGCCGACTCCCTTCCCCGGAGTCAAACCCCCGCCTTGAGCGACACACTAGCAGCCCGGCTGCAGGCACTCGCAATGATGATTGCAATATCCGCATTGCGCGTGTATCAGCTGATTAGGACATTGTGGTTTGGAACACACGCCATGTGTAATAATCGGAGCTACATTACCAAACACGTCAGTATCAACGCATATATAGACGGTGTATGGAAAAATCATAATCTGGAGGATTACCGCTGACTATCATGCCATCAGTTCCATCGCCGTCTTCTCTCACATCCTCAGTGTATGGAATTGTGATGCCGAATGTTTCGGGAATCTTGCACATGCAGCAGGATGTGCAGTATCCACAATCGGCGTAGATCACGGAATTGCTGCAAGATTTGTTTGCACATATGCCGTGATGGGTGATTGGAGCTAGGGAATTTGAGGTGTTAGCCAGGCCATGGTGTATATTAGGGATGGCCAGAACCAAAGAACCTACTTTGGAGCATTTTGGACGGGGAATGTGGGGCTTTCGTGGAAGAATATATTGTCTCGAGTGGTTTTGGGTTGTGGAGTTGCTGTGACTCGAAGGATAGTAGTGAGGTAGTACGGATGTTGGAAGAGCGCAAAGATGCTGGGGAACTTGCGACTTTGTATCATTAGCTCTAAGAAGTGGCCAAATCTTGTGTTACTTGACAAGTGTTGCAATTCCCGAAATCTGAAAACGAAGCATATTGGTAGATTTGATTTATTCGACTTTAACAGCTATCTGCTCAACGTTAGAAGTCGCTTTATACTAGATCACCATTACCATCTGCACCTCCACCGATCCTCTGCCCATTCATCCATATGAACTCGTTCTCTTGCTCGAGTCACATTCTTCACTACGTTCCCCCAGGCACCATGCACATGCAATGAAGATTGCAGTATCGACATGCTGCGTGTATCACGCCATTCTGGCATCTCAAGCTGCCACAAACGCCGTGTTGGATGATCGGAGCTAATCATCAATTAACGTATCAGTAACTCCATCATGTGTAAGTAGAGCATACAGAGGACGAGCTGGCTTACCATCTAATACCACGCCACTAACACTATCCACTTCCTCGTCGAAGTCGTCTATCAATGTGTCTGCGAGGCCTGGCACATTGCAGATACAGTGACGAGTGCAAAACCCACAATCCTTGTGTATCACGTGGTTATTGCAGTTTGGACGACGGCATTGGTGATAGTGTTGGATGATGGGAGCGGTGTACGTTGCTTTGTCATCTGAGTCCATGTGTGGACAAATGGTCGACAGAGAGCAGTTTTCAATCATCGTGGACGGACGTTTGAAGAGGGAGTTGTTATGTCGAGAGAAGTTTCGGATGTGCTATGTTGATTTGTGAATATTGTGTCTGGTGGAATGTTAGTGATGTGCCATGAGTATCCGAAGTAATGATAAGAAACTCAATCGAGATGCGTAGGGATTTCTTCTGTGGTTGAGAAATATGAGAGAAGATGAGGGGTCTTGAAGATATACTATGGCTCCAAGATTTGTCCTACCTTCTTCCAAGTTTTCTACCTTATCACGTTGCGTTGTCCAGAAGCGAACTCGACTCGAGAACTCAGCCCTCGAAAAGTATGCCATAATTCGTCCCGCATCCTTCCTCTCCCTGCATCATTCGTGGCGGAGGGCGTCATTTAATTGGTCGTTCTGCTAGTGCAACCTGCCACAACCATCCACAAGAAACCACATGATCATTGAACCTTTTACCAGATCGTTCACTGACCTCTAAGCAGATGACTCCACCGTTGGCACTTATGAACGATCTAGTGACTACTCCTGCTCACCTGTGGAACTGGTGGTTACAGTCTCGACGGTTGCAACCTGCAATAAGCCCTGCAAGGCCAGAAAGCGAGGTCCCACAAAGATACGGAAGCCGCGGTCCCGCTTCACCCTGTAGCGCAAGAGTCAGATGTCGTGGGTCTTTTTCAGTTGAAGAAGACCTATTATACCACCAATTTTTTGACCGGTGAGCTAGTGCAGAGACAACTCCATAGGGAAACCCTCCCCAAGTTGACATTCGTTCGGCTCAAGGGATGCTGAAAAACAGAGGAAAGAACTTGTGCTGGTGTTACTCTCGATATCCCATAGAAGCCCACTGAAGGGTTCCGGCAGAGCATGGTGGGAAAACTCTGTTCAAACCGTAATGAATGCTTTTTCTTGCATATAGACTTGACAAGTATTGCCAGCCAAAAAAATTTCAATATCGATCACCCAAAGACCTTGATTTCATAACTTCATCTCCCCATATTCTGAAATCTATTCCCAATGAGGCTTGGACGACTATCCATACCTTCCGTCCGGAGTCTCTATCCAGAACATCGCCTAACAACACCGCCCTCAAAGGCACTTGCAATGCTTCCGTTCCGTGCAGTTGCCACAGTCAACATGTACCTTCGTAGACAAGCACTCCTCTGTCTTGCACCTCAGCCAGCCAAATCTACCTGGCCTAGTCGGGTCCTCGACCATAGGGCTGTCTTCTTAGATAGTATCTATGTAGGTGTTAGAATACTTGCTTTATTTGATGGGCTGTTAGAAAGCTGATACTTCCAAGTAAAGGGAGAACATCGACAGTGAATATTGCAGCCCCCACAGAGGACATGCTTTATCGCGTTAAGAATACTAAACATCCAGTATGGAGGCAAGGGTGAAGAGATGGCGTGCGCGCAAAGACTTGTGTATTGTCGGTTTGAATGAGCGATGGAATTTGGGTCGTAAGGATCTTGATGTATTGCTTCCTGTGGAACATCATGGAAAATGCATTGTATGGTGAAACCATCAAAGAATTATGTTGTTTGGCACCTGCCGGTGTTTTCTTCTGGATGTTGCTGCATATCAGAAAGAAGAAACGTGAAACTGGAAGAACGCATAAATATATCGAGGGCCGTGCGACTTCCATAATACTTGATACTGATACACAATGTCAGCTTGGTGCTACTCGTCGTACTAGAAGTTTCCACCAGCTGCCTTTACTTGAGCTTTGCACAATACCGCGCGCCACATGGCCATCTAGATTTACGGCACAAAGCTGTAAAGGACTTCATTAGTTTGATCGAGTGTTCGTTCTGTATCGATCCTTTAAAGGACGGAGGCACGACAAATTAATATCCAAGCCTTGTCATCCTGGAGCTAACATTGGATCTTGCAACCGTGCAAAGACTTACGTTTCCCAATTCGTTAATCAGGGCATGGCCTATGGTCTTAATTCTTTGAGTAGAGTTCGTATTCATCTTCTTGTCCTCTACGCCGACTCCGGTCAACTTACCTCGTCATTAGAGCTGGACACACGATTTTGTTCTCTGTCCACAAGCTGGGAAAGCTTCATACCTTTGCTTTTTTGAGCTGCAGATTTCGACGGTCTTTGTGTTCGACGAGTTGTGTGTATGATGCATTCATACCATCGCGACCTCTTGAGCTGGTGATAGTTTTAATTTCCAGCTCATTTAGCTGCAAACATTGTGTTCCTCGTGAGACTTGAACGAGGGATCTAGAGATGTCATGCTGCTTAGAAATGATGTGGTAAATTCATCAAGCTCCTAGAGCTGTAAACGAAAACATGGTTGATAGCCAGGCGTGATATCTATCTTAATACTGATACCCTTGGAGTTTGAAGTGGTTCAATATCTCAATTCCATGAGCTGCAAAATAGTCATCCCAAATGGTCTCTAGACTGAGCGTAGAACATATCCACGCTATAACAGAGCTTGAAGTGCCTTGTTTTCCCAGCTCTATGAGCTGGGAATAGTTCAAAGCGTGGGCTTTTTCAATGGGAGAGGGATTTCTCTCGAAGCATTTTCAATTGACCACCTATGCTTTGAAAGGGGAGCCAAAGAGTCCGGGACTCGGGCTCATCTCCGACTCTGAGCTCGGCACGCTCTATATCGCCAAACTTTCGCCACAAACATGCAAAATGATATTATCGTCCTCTTAGCCCGATCGAAATTCGCAGACCAGTCTGGACCACCAGTCAATCTACACCTTCGATTTAGCTTTTCTTTTTCCTCTCCCGGTTTGGTATAGGTAAGCCACTGAATCTGGCGAAACCCCCTGGGTGTCTTCCACGTGTGACCGGTTGAAGTGCAGTACGTAATTTCGTCTACCAGAAGCGGACGTATCTCCTCGAGTCAATGATATTGGTCAAGAGCAGCGCGGCCTCGGCGGAGATAGCCGCGGCAGCAAACCATCATCTCAGGTTGACAGGGGTCAGACACCGTCGACCTTCTAATTTCTAGTGCATGCAACCTGGACGTCGCTGATCCCGATGGTTTTGTTCGGCTAACGGTTGCGATAGCCTCTCGAGCTCGTGGACAGAGCTTTGTGGGATATTTTAAATTGTGAAAACAACGAGACCGGTCTCGGCCGAGGTGTGAATCACGGTTTTGAGCGTTGTCGAGAACAATAGCGCGTCAGCGACGGATTAGAAAATCGAGATGCAGACGGTCTAGAATCAGTGCCACGTTTTGAAGGCTTTGTGGCGTCGCAAACCCTCGCTGAACCCCTAAAAAGCTGAGAAAACCGAAGATTTTCGATGCAAAGAAATGCATGAAGGCCACGCTCCATACCACTCTCCATTCACCTCATCCCACATGAATGGACGTAGAAACCCAACCAAGCTCGTTCCAATCGACAGATCTGTAATTTAGGATGCGAAGGATCGACCAGATCTGGCACTGAACTAGCAACATTAAACGTGCTTGCCCGGGAAATTCCTGGTTCACTAGCAATCACTAGCATTCTTATCTAATTTAACCTTCCATTAAAGGCGACAAGCTCAAACCATCTGTAGGCCGATGTGTATTCCGAGGTGAAATCTGGCGAATAGCAGCTCGAAGGCTGTGCGGAATGTCTGGTACGCCAAGGTGCCGTTTTGACGACCACTAACACTTGCAGCCGCTAGTTTTGCGAAGGAAAGTTCAGCCTCTTGCAAGATCCCACATGACCTTGCGGCCTTACTCGTACCGTATCCCCGCGAGGCGAAGAGTGACCGCTTCTCATTTAGCATATTCAGAAATGGATATAATTGCTTGGCAATGTCGATAGACACCTGATCCAAGGATCCAAACCTATTTATCTTAACGAATACTATAGGTATTTCATTTATTTGAGCATATTTAGAATCGCGATAATTAACTCTACAACTTTCACATATATTTCTATTTACCACGGGTAAGGTTCGTTGCTAGTTCTGTAGGAATTTACGAGTTTCGATGTTTTCGTAGATCGAGGGTACCTAGTTTTCTACATAACTTCTTCTATCTACTATAACTAATTCAGTCTTTGATTGATTCTTATATTTCAAATGATGTTATGATCGCAGCGACTATATCTATCTTTTATACATACAAAATATTTGGC
>JAABUP010010572.1_pt1 | contig 10861 bp, 8 predicted proteins | sample 5559201 | NCBI WGS metagenome assembly JAABUP01 (sample SAMN10711887, study PRJNA513373) | rock metagenome | isolation source: Antarctica rocks | place: Antarctica | reverse complement strand
CACTCCTGATGACCGACCCTGTCCCGAGTCCCGCGCCACCCGTGGTGCCGGGCTACGCCCTCACGGAGCTCATCGGCCGGGGAGCCTCCTCGACGGTCTGGTCGGCGCGGTCGGCGGGCTCCGGGGAGCTCGTCGCGGTCAAGGTGACCTCGCCGACCGCCCAGGATCCGGACCATGTCGCGCGCGTCGTGGCGCGGGAGCAGGCGATCCTCCGACGGGTGAGCAGTGAGCACGTCGTGCGCCTGCACGAGGCGGTGCCGCTCGAGGACGGGTCGGTCGCGCTCGTCCTCGGCCTCGCCGACGCCGGTAGCCTGCAGGACCTCGTGACCATCCGGGGATCGCTCGACGTCGGCGAGGTCGTGACGATCCTCACCCCGATCGCGACGACGCTCGGCGAGCTGCATGCGAGCGGTGTGGTGCACTCCGACCTGTCTCCGGGCAACATCCTCTTCACCCGCTCGGGCAAGCCGATGCTCAGCGACTACGACGGAGCGCGACTCGTCGGCGAGCAGCATCCGCACACCGTGTCGGGGACCAGGGGTTTCGTGGCCCCCGAGGTCTATCGCGGCGCTCTGCCGACGGAGGCCAGCGACGTCTGGTCGCTCGCCGCACTGGGCTGGTATGCCGTCACCGGCGGGTCGACGCCACCGGCGGAGGATCTCGAGGCGGTAGCGGGCGCCACCCTGGGCCCCGAGCTGGCTCCGGTCCTCCTCCCCATGCTGGCCGCCGACGCTGTCGCCCGGCCGACCGCTTCGCGCGTCGCCGTGTCCATCTACCGCGCTTCGACGCCCGTTCCCGTGCGGCTCGCCGGACGCAACCCCGACCCGGCGTCCGCCATGACGCACCGGATCCGACAGGAGGCGGCCCTGGAGCTGTCCCCGTCCGCTAGGGCCACGTCGGCTGGGGGCACGCCGGCCGGCCAGCGCTCTGGTGCCCCGACCACGACCACGACCACGACCCGATCGACTCGGAGCCGGCGGGGAGCCTCGCGCGCCCCGACCACGCGTGCCGGCCGCCGTGGCGCAGCCGACCCGGCCGGCCGGAGGGAGACCAGGCAGCCCCGGGCGCCGTTGTCGATCGGGGCCAGACTGGGCATCGTCCTGGTGGCGGCTCTGCTTTTCACCGGTGGCCTGCTCTACCTCCTGGCCAGGGCCGACGCCACGGCGCAGCCACCACCGTCGACCGCCACCGCAACGGGCACCCCCACGACGACGAGGCCGACGACCGTCACGCCTGTCGCCCAGCTGCAGGCCGACCCGGGGACCGTGGTGCAGGGTCTTGCGGACGCGCGGGCAGCGGCCCTCATGGCGGCCGACCCGACGAGGCTGCTGCTCGCTGAGACGCCAGGCTCCTCGGCCCACACCACCGACCTCGCCACGCTGCAGACGTTGACGGCGCAGCAGCAGCGGTACGCGGACCTCGTCTTCCACGTGCGCTCCGCCGAGATCGTCCGCGTCGACTCCAGGAGCGCTCAGCTGCTCGCCGTCATCGACCGCGCCGTCTATACGGTGGCCGGCCCGGGCATCGCGCGGCAGCAGCTGCCGGCCCAGGAGGGGCGCGCCTACCGGTACGCCCTCTCGCTGGGCCCCGACGGCTGGCGCATCACCGACATCACCGACGGCTAGAGGATCGTCGCCACAGCCTCGCTCAGGGTGGCCTGCCGGTAGGTGAAGCCCTGGCCGTCGAGCACGGCGGCGCGCACCCGTTGGCTGCCGAGGATCTCCGCCGCGAACTCGCCGACCGCGGCCCGGACCGCCACTGCCGGCGCGGGAAGCAGGCTGGGGCGACCGAGCTGATGCCCGACCTCCCGGATGACGTCGCGCTGCGGCAGCGGTTGCGGTCCGACGACGTTGACCGGGCCGATGACGTCGCGGTGGTCGATGAGGTGGGCGAGGGCGCGCACGGTGTCCTCGAGCGAGATCCAGGACCAGTACTGGCGGCCGTTGCCGAGCGGACCACCCAGCCCGATCCGGCCCAGCTTGACCAGTGGGGCGAACGCCCCCGCACCACGGGCCATAACCAGCCCGGTCCGCGACGTGGCCACCGGCACGCCGGCGGCGATGGCCGCATGGGTGGCGCCCTCCCAGGCCCGGACGACGTCGGCGAGGAACCCCTCGCCGGGCTCGCTCTCCTCGGTGAGCACCTCGTCGCCGCGGTCGCTGCCATAGATCCCGATGGCCGAGCCACTGACCAGCCGGATGGCGGCCCCGTGCTCGGCGACGGCTCGCGCCACCGTCGCCGTCCCGTCGGCGCGAGAGGAGAGGATGAGCTGCTTGTATGCCGGCGTCCAGCGATGGTCGCCGACGCCCGCGCCCGCGAGATGCACCACGGCGTCGACACCATGCAACGAGGCGGGGTCGAGCGTGCCCCGTGCGGGATCCCAGGTGATCTCGGCGAGGGTCCGCGCGGGTCGGCGCACGAGGTGCAGGACGTGGTCGCCGCGGGCGCTGAGGAACGCCGACAGCGCGCCGCCGATGAGGCCCGATGCGCCCGTGATGACGACGCGCTTTCCGGTCACGCTGTCCTCCTGCCGGTCACGGTGTGCTGACGGTCAGCACGCTCCTAGAGCCCGAGCGAGGCCTCGAACTGCCCCTCCTCGAGACGCGCCTTCATCGTGCCGAGGAAGCGCGCCGCCTCGGCGCCGTCGACGATCCGGTGGTCGTAGGACAGGGCGAGATACATCATCGAGCGCACCGCGATCGTCTCGCCGCCGTCGACGTCCGCGACGACCACGGGCCGCTTGACCAGCGCACCGGTGCCGAGGATGGCCACCTGTGGCTGGTTGATGATCGGCGTGTCGAAGAGCGCGCCGCGGCTGCCGGTGTTGGTGATCGTGAAGGTGCCGCCGGCCAGGTCGTCGGGGGCGATCTTGTTGTTGCGCGTGCGGTCGGCGAGGTCGGCGATCGCCCGGGCAAGGCCCGCGATGTTGAGGTCACCGGCGTGCTTGACGACCGGGACGATGAGACCCTTCTCGGTGTCGACGGCGATGGAGAGGTTCTCCTCGCCGTGGTAGGTGATCTCGTCGCCGCTGACGCTCGAGTTCAGGGCGGGGTGCGCCTTGAGCGCCTCGACGGCGGCCAGGGCGAGGAACGGCAGGTAGCTGAGCTTGGTGCCCTCTCGCGCCTCGAACTCCTTCTTGGCACGCTCGCGCAACCGGGCAACCTTGGTCAGGTCCACCTCGACGACGGTGGTCAGCTGCGCCGAGACCTGGAGGGACTCGACCATGCGCTGGGCGATCACCTTGCGCAGGCGGGTCATCTTCTCGGTCGTCCCACGCTTCGGCGATGCCGCGGCGGTCGGCGCACCACCACCGGAGGCCTGTTCGGCAGCAGCGGCCGCCGGGCCCTCCTGGACGGGTGCGGGTGATTCGGCCGCCTTCTTCGCCGCTTCCGCTGCGTCGAGGACGTCCTGCTTGCGGATCCGTCCTCCGATACCCGTGCCGGTGAGGCTGGAGAGGTCGACGTCGTGCTGGGCAGCGAGCTTGCGCACCAACGGCGTGACGTATGCCGTGGAGTCGCCTCCACCTTCGCCGTCCGATGTGGCACCGTTCGGGGCAGACACCGCCGCCGGGCCGGAGGCAGCCGCGGGAGCGGGTGCGGCAGCCGGTGAGGGGGAAGCGGTCGGCTCGGTGGGAGCAGGCGCGGCGCCCGGGGTGGCCGCGGCGGGAGCCGGCTCAGATGGCGCCGGGGGAGCGGTCGCCGCTTTTGCGGGCGCTGGTGTCGGCTCGGCCACGGAACCCTGTTCCGGTTCCGGTTCCGGTTCCGGTTCCGGTTCCGGTTCCGGTTCCGGTTCCGGTGCAGACTGCGCGACCGGTGCGGGTTCGGCGGCAGCCGCGGGCTCGGCGGCCGAGTCGTCCCCGTCACCGGTGGGCTCGCCGCCGACGATCGCCAGGTCCCCTCCGACGGGCACGGTGTCGTCCTCGGCCACGAGGATTCTCGTCAGCGTCCCCGCAGCAGGGGAGGGGATCTCGGTGTCGACCTTGTCGGTGGAGACCTCGAGCAGCGGCTCGTCGACCTCGACGCTGTCGCCCTCGGCCTTGAGCCAGCGGGTCACGGTGCCCTCGGTGACCGACTCGCCCAGAGCGGGCATCTTTACCGTCTCGCCAGCTGCCCCACCGCCGGACGTGGGGGGTCTCGGGGCGTCAGCCGCTGGAACCGGCTCGGCCGGTTGGGATGAGTGCGGGGGGTCGGGCTGCTGCTCCTGCTGGTCCTGCTGCTCCTCCTGCGCTGGGTGAGCCGCACCCTGGGCCTCCGGCTCGGACGTCTGGGCCGCGACCGGCTGCTCGGTGGAGGGCGCCGCCTCGGCAGGAGCGGCTTCGGCCGCCTCCGCGTCCGGCGGCGGAGAAGCCTGAGCGGCAGGCTCTGCGGCGGGGGCCTCGGCTGCCTCATCCTGTCCCTGGGCTGCCTGCGCTCCGTCACCGATGACAGCGAGGTCCGCACCGACCGGGACGGTGTCGTCCTCCTGCGCGAGGATCTCCTGCAGCGTTCCGGCCACCGGGGAGGGGATCTCCGTGTCGACCTTGTCGGTAGAGACCTCGAGCAGTGGTTCGTCGATCGCCACCTCGTCTCCGACGCTCTTGAGCCAGCGGGTGACTGTCCCCTCGGTGACGGACTCACCCAGGGCCGGCATGGTCACGCGTTCGGACATGGCTTGTCTCTCCTCTGGCTCGCTGCTGACGTCAGGCGTGGGCGTGGAGGGGCTTCCCGGCCAACGCCAGGTGTGCCTCTCCGAGTGCTTCATTCTGGGTGGGGTGGGCGTGGATGAGGCCCGCGACATCCGAGGGAAGGGCTTCCCAGTTGTAGATCAGCTGGGCCTCGCCCACCTGCTCGCCCATCCGGGCCCCGATCATGTGGACGCCGACGACCGGACCGTTCTTCTCACGGACGAGCTTGACGAAGCCCTGCGTCTGGAGGATCTGCGACCTGCCGTTGCCGCCGAGGTTGTACTCGTAGGTCTCGATGTTGTCGGCGCCGCCGAACCTCTCGGCTGCCTGCTTCTCGGTGAGCCCGACCGAGGCAATCTCCGGGTCGCAGTAGGTGACGCGCGGGATGCCCGTCTCGTCGAGAACGGCGGGGGTCAGCCCGGCAATCTCCTCGGCGACGAAGATGCCCTGGGCGAAGCCCCGGTGCGCGAGCTGGAGGCCCGGGACGATGTCTCCCACGGCATACACGCCGTCGACGTTGGTGCGCAGCCGCTCGTCGGTCGGGACGAACCCGCGGTCGAGCGTGACGCCGGCTTCGGCGTAGCCGAGACCCTCGGTGACCGGGCCGCGGCCCACGGCGACGAGGAGCAGGTCGGCCTCCAGGGTGTCGCCGCCCTCGAGCGTGATCGTGACGACATCACCGGACTGCCTGGCGCCGGCGAACCGGACGCCGGTGCGGAAGGCGATCTTGCGCTTGCGGAAGGAGCGCTCGAGCTGCTTGGACACGGCCTCGTCCTCGGCGGCGACGAGTCGCGGCAGCGCCTCCACGATGGTGACCTGGGAGCCGAAGGAGCGGAACACCGAGGCGAACTCCACACCGATGACGCCTCCACCGAGCACGACCACGCGGGGCGGGACGAAGTCCAGGGTCAGTGCCTCGTGGCTCGTGATGATCCGGCCGCGGATCTCGAGCCCGGGCAGTGTCCTGGCAAAGGAACCGGTGGCCAGGACGACGTTGCGTCCGGTCAGCCGCCGGCCGGCCACCTCGACCGTGTCCTTCGAAACGAGTCGACCCTCGCCCTCGACGTACTCGATGGCTCGCGCCTTCACCAGCCCCTGGAGGCCTTTGTAGAGACGAGAGATCACGCCGTCCTTGTAGGCGTTGACCCCGCTCATGTCGACTGACTCGAAGGTCGTCTTCACGCCGAAGTGCTCTCCCTCACGGGCGGAGTCCGCGATCTCGGCGGCGTGCAGGAGGGCCTTGGTGGGGATGCAGCCCTCGTGCAGGCAGGTGCCGCCGAGCTTGCCCTTCTCCACGAGGGCCACGCTCAGGCCGAGCTCTGCTGCCCGCAGGGCGCAGGCGTAACCCCCGCTGCCGCCTCCGAGAATGACGAGGTCGAAGGTCGTCTCGGCGCCAGCCGACATGGGTGGGCTCCCTCGTGCAGGATCGTGGCGTGCCAGAGGCGACGGCGGTCACGCCCTCGCCCGGAGGTTCTACACGGGCATCTTGTCACTGTTCGGGGCACCCGTCGCAATCAGGTGTTGCATCGGGCCGGTCCCGGCGCCGCCGGCTGACGCATCAGCCCGCAGCGAGGGGCGCGCAGCTTCGTCCAGCCGTCGGGGTGCTCCGCTGAGACGAGGTTGCGCCTGTGCTCGAACCAGTCCGTCTTGCCGGCGCCGTCGCCCGGATCGCCGTCGTCGTAGTTCGCCATGGCGTCGTCGGTGATGTCACTGATGTCGGACCGCTCGTCGAGCTCCTTGTCCGACCATGTCTCGTCGAGATCCGCGAGCAGCCTCGAGGCGTCGGTGAGGCACCCCTCACCGGTGAAGACGGTGCGCACTGCTGTGGTTTCTTGCCGTGGAGCTGTGAGCCGTTCACCAACAGCAGGTGGCCGACCTCGTGCGCCACATCCAGAGCGAGAATGGCGTCGTCGGCGGGACGGGCTCGATGCCGGCAGGCTAACCTTCCCCAATGGGACTGCTGGGGAGGTTTCGCCGCAGGAAGGTGGGTGACCCGCGTCGCAGCGACGGCCCGGCGATGGCCGTGGATCGCGAGGCGGTCAAGGACCACCTCAAGAGCTTCAACGAGACGCGCCGCGGGGTGGAGGCCTACGTCGAGCCGGCGACGAACGTCAGCGCCGAGAGCCTGATCCTGATCGCCACCGACGGCGAGTGGACCAGGAGAGCCGTCGGGTCGCGCAAGACGGCCTTCGAGCTCGCCAAGTCCCTGGACGTGCCGGTCTACGACGTCCTGCTCACCGGCTATCCCAACCGCATGCGGGAGTGGAACTCGCGCCAGCGCCGACATGAGAAGGACTGACGTCGCTTCGCCCCCGAAGGCATTGGCGCGTATACCGTCTGGGATGACAGGGTGGGGCGCGAACGCAGCGCGCATGGCATCGCCCACACCGTGGCCGCGAGCCATGGGGGACACAGGAGGCAGCAATGGCAGGCAAGGCCAAGAACACCGGTCCCTCGGAGGAGATGAAGGCGAGGTTCCGCGCCGCGCTTGACAAGAAGCAGGCCCACGCCGGCACCGACATCTCCGACGACGGGGAGCACTCCAAGGTCCACGGCGAGCACGGCCCGGCGAAGGCGCAGCAGATGTTCCGCCGCAAGTCCGGCGGCTGACCCCGGTCACTGAAGACCGCTGAGTGACCCGTCACCGGTCGGCCTCTATCGCGTCCCCTGCTGACGTCGGGTCCGGTCGGTGGACGTCTTGAGCGGTCCCGGGCTGGCGCTAGCGTTGCGCGCATGACTTCCGGCGCCAAGACCTCCCCCCTCCATGACCGCCATGTCGCCCTGGGCGCCAAGATGGTCGACTTCGGTGGCTGGGACATGCCGATCGAGTACCCCGGTGGTGGAGTGGTGGCCGAGCACACTGCCGTCCGCGAGCGGGTCGGGATCTTCGATGTCAGCCACCTCGGCAAGGCGGCGGTACGCGGCGCCGGTGCGTTCGACTTCGTAAACTCCTGCTTCAGCAACGACCTTCGCCGAGTCGGGCCGGGACAAGCGCAGTACACGCTCTGCTGCGACGAGTCGGGGGGCGTGGTGGACGACCTCTTCCAGTACGTCAAGGCCGACGACGACGTGTTCCTCATCCCGAACGCTGCCAACACCACCGAGGTGGTCCACCGGCTGAGCGCCGCCGCGCCGGACGGCATACGGGTCGAGAACCTCCACGAGAGCTACGGGGTCATCGCCGTCCAGGGGCCGCGGTCCGAGGAGGTCCTGCAGGCCCTCAGGCTGCCCACCGGCCACCCGTACATGTCCTTCGTCGAGGCGAAGTTCGCCGACCGGGCCGCGGACGTGATCGTCTGCCGCACGGGCTACACCGGGGAGCGCGGCTACGAGCTGGTGCCGCGGTGGGAGGACACGCCGCAGTTGTGGGACCGGCTGATGGAGGCGGCGCAGCCCCTCGGCGGTATGCCGTGTGGCCTGGGCGCGCGGGACACGCTGCGGACCGAGATGGGCTATCCCCTGCACGGTCAGGACCTGTCGCTGGACATCTCACCGGTGCAGGCGAGGGCGGGCTGGGCCGTCGGATGGAAGAAGGACGCTTTCTGGGGTCGCGACGCCCTCCTCGCCGAGAAGGCGGCCGGGCCGAGGCGCGTTTCCTGGGGGTTGCTGGTCACCGGGCGGGGGATCCCGCGGGCACACTGCCCGGTGACGGTCTACGGCGAGCCCGTCGGCGAAGTGACCTCCGGGACGTTCTCGCCGACCCTGAAGCAGGGGATCGCGCTGGCACTGCTCGTGCCCTCGGTCGGTCTCGGCGATGAGGTTGTCATCGACGTGCGCGGTCGTCAGATCGCGGCGACCGTGGTCAAGCCGCCGTTCGTCGACGTGCAGGCCCGCTCCTAGTGCGGCTGCAGTGCTAGGCCTCCCCGCGCTTCCGGACTCCGGTGTTCGTGAGACCCGACTCGGAGTCGAGGCCCTCGACTCGGGATACAGGGGCGTCAGGTTGCTCGACTCGCTGTCGAGTTTGTGCGGGGTTCCGGCTCGAACGTCGCCGTGGCGTCGAAGTTCGCCCTGCGGACCGCCCGGCGCAGCGCGGTGAGGACCCGGCCACCGACGAGGAGGACGAGCACGGCGGTGAGCAGCGCGCGCGGCAGGTCGTAGCCCAGTGAGGTCGCGAGATAGAACACGGCGTAGTGCCGCAGGTTCGCGGCCACGGGGTCACCGGGGACGAAGCCGGCGCCGGTCGGGGCGCTGGCGACATCGAGGAACGGCCAGAACCAGAGGTTCATGACGATCCCGTAGACGACCCCCGTCACCGCGCCGTAGGCCGACAGCATGATCCGCTCACTCCATCCGCGCAGCCGCGGCAGGAGGGCCGCGCCCAGCGCCACCCAGCCCGTGGCGAACATCTGGAACGGGACCCAGGGACCCACCCCACCGGTGAGGAACGCCCCGGTGAGCAGGGCCAGGGCGCCCAGGAGGAACCCCTTGCCCGCCCCGAGGACTCGTCCCCCGATGACGATGAGGAAGAACATCGGCTCCAGCCCGGCGGTCCCGGCCGAGAGCACACGCAGGGCGCCGCCCATCGCGGCGAGCACGCCCAGCACGGCGACCGCCTTGGCGTCCAGTCCGTGTGCCGTCATCTCCGCGAGGAGCACGAGGGCGAGCAGGGCCAGGAGCATCGCGAAGAGCCACGGGGCGTCGTGGCCGTGCTCCTCACCGATGGTCGGGTCGGCCAGGAACGGCCAGCAGAACGCCGCCAGGCCGACGACCGTGACCAGGGCTAGGGCCAGGACGGCGGGGAGCCGGAGCCTCACGACGCCGCCCCGAGTGCGGCGTCGACGTCCTCGACGGTGAGGTAGGGCAGCGGATGGAGGATCTTGGCCACCTGCGGTGCGAAGGCCGGCGACCCGGCGAGCACTGGGCGGGCGGGGCCGTCCGCCACGACGTCCCCGTCGGCAAGGACGATGACCCGGTCAGCGACGTCGGCGGCGAGCTCCACGTCATGGGTCGCGAGGACGACGGCGTGACCTTCAGCAGCGAGCTCGCGCAGGACCTCCACGAGCCGGCTCTTGGCCGGGTAGTCCAGGCCGCGCGTCGGCTCGTCGAGCAGGACGAGGTCGGGCCGTCCACCGAGGATGACGCTGAGGGCCAGGCACAGCCGCTGCCCCTCGGAGAGGTCCCGCGGGTGAGCGCCCTGCGGGATGTCACCGCCGATGCGCCGCAGGACAGCGGCCGTCGTGCCGGGGCGGGCACCGAAGTCGGCGTCCGCGCTGGCACACTCGCCGGCGACCGTGTCGCTGTAGAGCAGCAGGCTCGGGTCCTGCGGCACGAGCCCCACCGCCCCGACGAGCTGCGAGGGGGTGGTGGTCGCCGGGTCCACGCCGGCGACGAGCACCGAGCCGCCCGTGCGTTTCAGCTGTCCGACGAGGCAGGCGAGCAGGGTCGACTTGCCCGCACCGTTGCGGCCCATGACGGCGACGACCGAGCCGGCGTGGACCTCGAGGGTGAGGCCGCGCAGCGCGGTCGAGAGACCTCGACGGGCGGTCAGCCCGCGAACCGCTGCCGCGACCGGCCCGGCGGTCAACGTCTCGGCCGCCGCCGGCGGCGGCGGTGCCATCGCGCCCAGCCGGCTGCGCAGGTGGCCGGCGCGGCGCCGGGCGTCCCGGATGGAGAGCGGCAAGGGGGCCCAGCCCATCCGCCGGCCGAGCTCGATGACCGGCGGGTGGACGATCGAGCGGGTCATGGCATCGGCCGGGTCGGTCAACGGGGCCGCCCGCCCGTCCTCGACGACGAGCACCCGGTCGGCGTGGTGGATCACCCGCTCGAGACGGTGCTCTGCGAGGACGACGGTGATCCCGAGGTCGTGGACGAGCCGGTGCAGGGCGGCGAGGACCTCCTCCGCCGCCACCGGGTCCAGGGCGGACGTGGGCTCGTCGAGGACGAGCACCCGCGGTCCGGCGGCCAGGACGGCGCCGATGGCGACCCGCTGCTGCTGGCCTCCGGAGAGCTCGGTCAGGGTCCGCTCACGGACGTCGACCAGGCCGAGGAGGTCCAGGGTCTCCTCGACCCGGCGCCGCATCGCCAATGGCGCGACCCCGAGGGTCTCCATGCCGTAGGCCAGCTCGTCCTCCACGGAGTCGGTGACAAAGGAGGCGAGGGGGTCCTGGACGACGAAGCCCACCACGTCAGCCAGGTCTCGGGGGCGGTGGTGTCGGGTGTCCCGGCCGTCGACCCGGACGCTGCCGGACAACGTCCCCC
>JAABUP010010570.1_pt1 | contig 10866 bp, 13 predicted proteins | sample 5559201 | NCBI WGS metagenome assembly JAABUP01 (sample SAMN10711887, study PRJNA513373) | rock metagenome | isolation source: Antarctica rocks | place: Antarctica | reverse complement strand
TCCTAAGAAGGGCGATGCTTCTCTGTGCAGCAACTATTGCACCATTGCCCTGCAGAGCATAGCTGGGAAAGCCTATGCCAACGTGCTGAGTGCACGCCTTTCTCAGTGGCTGGCAACCAACCTTCTTGACGAGCAATGTGGCTTCAGACCAAGCAGGAGCACTGTTGACGCCTTGTTCAGCTTGCGCCTTCTGTGCAATGGGGCTTGGGACAAAGGCCAGACTCTGCACATTTGTATGTTGGACCTGACCAAAGCCTTTGACTCAGTGGACAGGGAGATGGCTTGGCAGATCTTGCTCAGCAACGGTGCACCCCCAAAGCTTGTTGCTCTCATCAGGGACCTCCACACGCATCACTCAGCAGTCATCCGCAGCGAGGTTGACTCCGCCCCAGTTGGCACAAGTGTTGGATTCAAGCAAGGATGTGTGCTTGCTCCACCCTTGTTCAATGTCTGTCTTGACTCAGTCATTCGCCAGCTACTACCACAGTTGCAGCGGCTTGGCGTCACCATCCGCTACAAGATAGACGGCCAACTCATGCACTGCAAGAACCCCACAGAGGAGGTGCTGATGTGTCTCCTCTTTTTGCCAGCTCCAGCGTGACACTTGGCAGCTCAGCTACAGACACACTCACGGTCCCTGCGGTGGCCACCTTTCAGGCGGCAGCTTCTGTGGCAGCTGCCTTCACAGCCCATGGCAGCATCATCCTTGGTGACTCAGCATCCCAGATGCTGACAGTAAACGCTGTGACCACCTTTGCCTCTTCCTCTGGTCCTATCACTGCCAATGCTGCTGTGGTCGCCAACAGCGCCTTGACTGTTGCCGGGAACACTGTGCTCGGCAGCACATCTGGCGGACAGACACTGACAGTCAACGCTGTGACCACCTTTGCGTCTACAGCTGGTCCCATCACAGCCAATGCACCTGTTGTTGCCAACACCGCATTCACTGCTGCCGGTAACACTATCTTAGGCACAGCAGCAGGTGGTCAGAGCCTGACAGTGTATGCTGCCACCACCTTTGCATCCAGTGCTACAGTCACAGCAAACGCTGCAGTGACTGCCAATGCTGCAGTGACTGTAGCCGGCACCTTGACATCAGCAGGCAACATTGTGCTTGGCACAGCTGGTAGCAGCAACACCCTGACAGTCAATGCTGTCACCACCTTCGCCTCCACCGCGCCCATCACTGCCAATGCCAACTTGACAGTCGCCTACAGCAGTGCTTTGAATGCTTATGGGAACACCACCATTGGCACCAACAGCAGCAACAGCCTGACTGTGAATGCTGCCACTGCCTTCAGTGGGGCTGTTCAGCTCTTCAGTGACAATGCCTCGAGCGCGGTCTCTGCTGGATTGGCATTTCAGCGGCGTAATGGCAGCGCCGGCACAGTGAGCAGCAATGCTGTTGTGGGCAGCATGATGTTCACTGCATGGGATGGTACTGCGTACGGTCCTACTGCTCAAATACGTTCCGTACACACGGTAAGTCTGTGCCTCTACGTATGCCATGCAAGCATGAACGCTTTGTTCGCATCAGTTGTGCCTTGAGCTTGCCTTCAATGGCAGTCATCTGCATGTGCATTCAACCTCACAATGCACAGTGAGTGTTTGAGCTCTGAGGGGCACCCATTGTTGCTGTAGTGAGCCATCATGGCTCTGCTGAGACAATTATGTCATTGCTGCTGAGTCAGCAACGTCGACTCTGCCGAGTCAGCTGTGTTCACTCTGCCAACACAAGCTGTTGGCAGATTTGGCTGTTGAGTGGACTTGTTGATTGATGAATGGCTACATTTGAGCACAGCACATGTAGCCTGTCACTGAATGCTGCTGCTGATGCCTCCTGAAATTCTGAACATACCTGATTTGACATTGAGTGCTAGCCATGCAATCCTTTCTGCAAGTCCATGCTGCATGTGTACAATCTCAGACTTGTTTGTGTCAGGCATGTGCATTTATCCTTGTCATCAGCCACACACTGCTGTCACACTGCGTCTCTGTCAAGCTGTTGACACTGTTTCACAAGGCGGTGCCTGTTTCTGCAGGACGCTGCCAGCAGTCATGGTGGGAGCCTGATTCTCAGCACAACAGCAGCAGGCACAAATACTTCAGTGGTGGATCGTCTGACCATCGACTCCTCAGGGACTGCTGCATTCACAGGAGCTGCCACAGTAGCCAGCAGCTTGAGCGTCGCCGGCAGTACCACTCTTGGTACAAGCGGCGGCACGCAGACTGTCACAGTGAATGCTGCCACCACCTTTACTTCAGCTGCAACCGTCACAGCTAATGGGCTTGTCACTGCCAATGGCAATGTGGTCCTGGGCGCAACTGGGGGCCAGACGCTGACTGTGAATGCAGTCACCACCTTTGCCTCCACAGCTCCTATCACTGCCAATGGCTTGGTCACAGCCAACGGCAATGTGGTGTTGGGTGCAAGTGGGAGTCAAACCCTGACTGTCAATGCAGCCACCACCTTTGCCTCTACAGCGCCCATCACTGCCAATGCCAACGTGGTCCTGGGTGCAAGCAGCAGTCAGACTCTCACAGTCAACGCCGTGACCACCTTTGCCTCTTCAGCGCCCATCACTGCCAATGCTGCTGTGATAATCACCAGCGGCAATGCACTCACTGCCTTGGGCAACACAGTCCTTGGGACCACTGGCAGTAACACGCTGGCTGTCAACTCAGCCACAGTGTTCTCTTCCACAGCGCCCATCACTGCTGGTGCAAACCTGACAGCCCTGGGCAACACCACGCTAGGTGCCAACAGCAGTCAGATGCTGTTGGTCCAAGCCACAACAGTCATCTTAGCTCCGCTGACAGCCAGCGCAGCTGTCACCATCACAGCCGGGGATGCTTTCAGTGCGCTTGGGAATGTCGTTCTGGGCACAAGCGGCAGCAACACCCTGACTGTGAATGCAGTCACCTTCTTCGGCTCCACAGCGCCCATCATCGCCAATGCTGCTCTGACAGTCTATGGCAATGTGGTTCTTGGTGCCACCAGCAGCCAGACAGTGACACTACAGGCGACATCCACCTTTGCAGCCCCCATCACTGCCAATGCTGCTGTGACTGTGGCTGCTGGCAATGCTTTCAGTGCGCTGGGCAACTCAGTGCTGGGCAGCAGTGGCGGCAGCAACACCCTGACAGTCAATGCTGCCACCACCTTTGCTTCTACCGCGCCCATCACAGCCAATGGCAACGTGACTCTGGGTGCAAGCAGCAGCCAGGTGTTGATGGTCTCAGCTTCGTCCACTTTCTTGGCACCTGTTGTAGCTAATGCTGCTGTGAGTGTCAGCTACAACAGCACTTTCAGCTCACTAGGTAACACAGTCATCGGCAGCAACAGCTCCAACACGTTGCTGATCAGAGCCACAACTACTCTAGCTGGCAGCTTTGCATTGTACAGCAACAATGTCACAGCGGCAGGTGGGGCAGTGTTGGCTTTTCAGAGGCAGAATGGTGCTAGTGCGGTGAGCAGTGGGTTTGTGCTGGGCAGCATCTTGTTCAGCAGCTATGACGGCTCAGTGGAAGGGCCCACTGCCCAGATACGCTCTGTATTCACGGTGAGGCAGCTCTCAGCAGATGTTTGTGTGGCTTTGCAAAGCTGTGTGTGTGGCAAGAGGCAGTAGCATGCATATATGTGAATAAATCCAATTCATGAAATACAGGTCCCTGCATTATGTGCTTTTTTTTCCTGCTTTTCATCTTGCACAGCAAGCACTGTGTGGCAAGTGCCTTGTAAGCAGCCTGCAGCTTCATGCTAGCCATTGCACAGCACTCTTCCAGGGTGTACATTGACAGGAACAATAAAGATTGCGCAATTTGACATTGCTGGAAGAAAAGTGCAAAGGTGAGGTGCATTGGGCTTCCCTGTGGAGTACTGTTTCATGGAGGAGAGAGTGCTGTGATGCTGTCCTAGCGAGTACTGTTATATCATCCTAAAAGGGCTAGTGATGCTTCCCATAGCCCTAACCCTGACCCCTACCATGCTCTCGGGCCTGGCCTCCTGCCACCCAGCTTTCCCCACCATGGGGGTACACTGCACAGCTAAACAGTGTGCTACAAAAAACCAGCGGCAGCTGCATCATTGACCTTGGCAAGACATGTTGCAAGAGACCGTGTTGATTCAGGACGCAACTGGCAGCACTGGGGGCAGCTTGATCCTGAGCACCACCACAGCTGGCAGCACAAGTAGCAGCAGTGGTCAGCCTGTGGACCGCCTCACCATTGACAGCTCCGGCCTTGCCTCCTTCACCGCAGGTCAGAGTTTGTCTTCTGTTCAGTGCTGTTTGCAGCTGGCCTAGCTTGTGCTGCTGATCTGACTCATCCTGTCATTGCAGGAGTCACTCTGAGCAGCTCAGGCAGCACTCTCACGGTTGCTGGCAGCACTGTTCTGGGGACCACTGGCAGTCAGACCCTGACTGTCAATGCTGCCACCACCTTCGCCTCCACGGTAGCCATCACTGCCAACGCTCCTGTCACAGCCAACGGCAATGTGGTTCTGGGTGCAAACGGGAGTCAGACCCTGACTGTGAATGCTGTGACCACCTTTGGCACAACAGCGCCCATCACTGCCAATGCCAACCTGACAGCTAGCGGCAATGTGACGTTAGGGGTCAACAGCTCGCAGTCACTGACTGTGAATGCAGTGACCACCTTCACAGGCACAGCACCCATCACAGCAAATGCTCCCCTCACAGCTAGCAGCAATGTAGTCCTAGGCCTCAACGGCAGTCAGACGCTGACTGTGAATGCAGTCACCACCTTTGCCTCCACAGCTCCTATCACTGCCAACGCTGCAATGACCATTGCAAATGGAAACGCACTGTCTGCACTGGGCAATGTCGTGTTGGGCACAAACGGTGCCAACAGCCTATCAGTTGCTGCTGTCTCTACCTTCTCAGCGCCCATCACTGCCACATCATCCCTCACAGCCAACGGCAACGTGCTGTTTGGCGCCACAAGCAGCCAGACAATGACGGTCCAGGCTACTACCACGTTTGCAGCCCCTGTCACTGCCAATGCTGCTGTCACTGTGGCTGCTGGCAATGCTTTCAGTGCGCTGGGCAATGTTGTCTTGGGCACCAGTGGTGGCAGCAACACATTGATAGTGAATGCTGCCACCACCTTTGCTTCTACCGCGCCCATCACTGCCAACGCCAATGTGACTCTCGGGTCAAACAGCAGCCAGGCACTGACTGTCCTTGCCTCCTCTTCCTTTGCTGCGCCAGTCACTGTCAGCAGCGCCAATGCCTTCAGTGCTTTGGGCAATGCAGTCCTCGGCACCAATGCAAGCAACAGCCTACTAGTCAATGCCGTCACAACTTTCAATGCTGGTGTTGTGTTTGCTGGAAGCACCACTTTCAGCTCCTCCTCCATAGCGTTTGATGGTGGGGCTGACTTGTTCAGCAACAGCAGCACAGCTGCTAGTGGGGCAGTGCTTGGGTTCCAGAGGCAGAATGGCGCTGGTGCAGTGACAAATGGGTTTGTGCTGGGCAGCATCTTGTTCAGCGGCTATGATGGCTCTGTGGAAGGGCCCACTGCCCAGATACGCTCTGTCTTCACGGTGAGACCTTCTTGCCGTCTGGCATTTGTAGCGAATGTCAGTTGCTGTACAGTCTGTTTGCAAAATTTATGGCAAGCTGACATATTGGACATACATCAGTGGAAACCATACTGTGTGCAACTGACTCACATATACAATCAATGGCTGTGGCATCTTTTATGTAGTCTTGATTGCAATGTATGTCAAGTGCATTGCAACCAACTTGAGGATGAGGTCCAGGCTCATGACAACCTGTTCAGCCTTTACTACAAGCCTGGGCTTGCCTGCATGCTGCTTTTTGCTCATTGCATGTCATGTTTAGTTGATGGCATGCTAAGTGAGCCTGGTTGCTCCAGCATCCAAATATTGCAATGGCAGCAATGGCAGCAATGGAACAAGCTGGCTTCAAGCATGGCATCAGTACTGCGCTGTGTTTTCAAATGTTTGTGCACAGCACAAAGCTTGCTCCCAATGCCTGGCCAACCATGAAACAGCACAAGCGCTTTTCTTGGAGCTTGTAGCAACTGTTTCATAAGCCTAGCAAGAGTTTTGCTGGACCGCTTTTGTGTGACATTTGCAATTGCGATTACAGTACTTCTATATAGATACGGACAGACTCTCTAAGCAACCACTCTACATTACCCACTCTCTTGTTTTCAGGATGCTACTGGCTATACTGGAGGCAGCTTGATCCTGAGCACCACCACAGCCGGCAGCAGCAGTGGCAGCAGTGGCCAGCCTGTGGACCGCCTCACCATCGACAGCTCTGGCATTGCCACCTTCACCGCAGGTTAGGCCCACAGCTCCAGCTCACTTCACATGCACACACAAGTAGCTGATACACTGTAAGCTGATCATGGGCCCTTGCACTTGTGTCGCAGGAGTCACCCTCAGCAGCACAGGCAGCATTCTCACAGCCGCAGGCAGTACAGTTCTGGGCACCACCGGTAGCCAGACCCTGACTGTCAATGCTGCCACTACCTTTGCATCCACAGCGCCCATCACTGCCAATGCCGCTTTCAGTGCTCTAGGCAACACAGTATTGGGCAGCATTGGCGGCAGCAACACCCTGACAGTGAATGCTGCCACCATCTTTGCCTCCACAGCGCCCATCACTGCCAATGGCAATGTTGTGCTGGGTGCAAGTGGCAGCCAGACCCTGACTGTGAATGCTGCCACAACCTTTGCATCCACAGCACCCATCACTGCCAATGCCCTTCTTTCAGCTATTGGCAATGTGGTCCTGGGTGCTAGCGGGAGTCAGACACTGACTGTAAATGCAGTCACCACTTTTGCAAACACAGCGCCGCTCACCGCTAATGCTGCTGTCACTGTCATGGCTGGCAATGCTTTCAGTGCTTTGGGCAGCACTGTTCTGGGAACTGATGGTAGCAACACCTTGACTGTGAAATCTGCCACTGTCTACGCTGCAACAGCGCCCACCACTGCCAATGCCAACCTTACAGCAAATGCCAATGTCATTTGGGTGCCAACAGCAGCCAGACACTCACGGTAAATGCCGTGACCACCTTTGCCTCTACAGCGCCTATCACTGCCAATGCTGCCGTCACTGTGGCTGCTGGCGGCCTGTTTAGTGCCCTGGGCAACACAGTGCTGGGCACCAGCAGTGGTAGCAACACCCTGACTGTGAATGCTGCCACCACCTTTGCCTCAACTGCGCCCATCACTGCCAATGCTCCCATCACAGTAAATGCTGCTGTCACAGTCAGTGCAGGTCATGCTTTCTACGCCTATGGCAACAGTGTTCTAGGCACTGATGGCAGCAACAGCCTGACAGTGAATGCTGTCACAACCTTTGCCTCCACAGCGCCCATCACTGCCAATGGCAATGTGGTCCTGGGTGCAAGCAGCAGTCAGACTCTCACAGTGAATGCTGTGACCACCTTTGCAGCTACGGCGCCCATCACTTCCAATGCTGCGGTTGCTGTCAACTATGGCAGTGTGTTCAGCTCCCTTGGGAACACAGTCATTGGCAGCAACACCAGCAGCACCTTGCTCATCTATGCCACCACCACATTCAGTGCCGGCTTCCAGATGTTCAGCAACAGCAGCACACTTGCTAGTGGGGCAGTGCTGGGGTTCCAGAGGCAGAATGGTGCTGGTGCGGTGAGCAGTGGGTTTGTGCTGGGCAGCATCCTGTTCAGCGGCTATGATGGCTCTGTGGAAGGGCCCACTGCCCAGATACGCTCTGTCTTCACGGTATACTTGCTGAGATATGCTTTTGCAAAACTGCGTTCCTGTAATGCAGAGCATATTGCAAAAGTATGTATCATATGGTTGTTTGCTTGTACCTGGTGCCTCCAATGTCACCTCTGCATGGCATGCTTTGTTGTCTTTGTTGACAACAAAACTCTTTATCTGCTACTCCTTGCAATCATCAAACCTTGCTCACCAGTCTGGTAGCTACATGGCCCTGGGTAGCATGAGACAAGGTCACGAGATTTGCAAAGCATACCTGCAGGACTCAATTGGCAACTGGGGAGGCAGTTTGATCTTGAGTACCACCACAGCCGGCAGCAGCAGTAGCAGCACCACCAGTCAGCCTGTGGACCGCCTCACCATTGACAGCTCTGGCCTTGCCACCTTCAGCGCAGGTTAGGCCCATTGCCTGCTGAGTAATGAGTGTGTACAGGCTGAGTAATGAGTGTGTACAGGCTGAGCAATGAGTGTGTACAGGCTGAGTAATGAGTGTGTACAGGCTGAGTAATGAGTGTGTACAGGCTGAGCAATGAGTGTGTACAGGCTGATCATATGTGCCATCTTGGGTCCTCTTGTGAGCCGTTGTTTGGATTGCCTGCAGGAGTTACTCTCAGTAGCACAAGCAGCATCCTCACAGCTGCCGGCAGCACGGTCCTGGGGACCACTGGCAGTCAGACCCTGACTGTCAATGCTGTCACTACCTTTGCCTCCACAGCGTCCATCACTGCCAATGCTGCTGTCACTGCAAACGCTGCCTTCAGTGCTCTAAGCAGCATCATCCTGGGCACAAGCAGCAGCAACAGCTTGACAGTCAAGGCTGCTACGGTCTTCACTTCTGGCGCAACCATCACAGCTAATGCTGCTGTGACTGCCAATGCTGCTGTCACTGTCGCTGCTGGCAACAGCTTCGGTGCACTGGGCAACTCAGTGCTGGGCACCAGCAGCAGCAACACCTTGACAGTGTATGCTGCAACTAGCTTTGCGAGTGGAGCAACCATCACAGCCAATGCTGCCGTCACAGTGGCAGCAAGTAATGTCTTCAGTGCGCTTGGCAACTCAGTGTTGGGGACCAGTGGCGGCAGCAACACCCTGGCAGTGAATGCAGTGACCACCTTCGCCTCTACAGCTCCTGTCATCACCAATGGTCTGGTCACAGCCAATGGCAATGTGGTGTTGGGTGCAAGTGGAGGCCAGACGCTGACAGTGAATGCTGTGACCACCTTTGCAGCCACAGCGCCAATCACTTCCAATGCTGCTGTCACTGTCACATATGGCGGCAACTTTAGCTCCCTTGGGAATACAGTCATTGGCAGCAACACCAGCAGCACACTGCTCATCTATGCCACCACCACATTCAGCGCCGGCTTCCAGATGTTCAGCAACAGCAGCACACTTACTAGTGGGGCAGTGCTTGGGTTTCAGAGGCAGAATGGTGCTGGTGCGGTGAGCAGTGGGTTTGTGCTGGGCAGCATCTTGTTCAGCGGCTACGATGGCTCTGTGGAAGGGCCTACTGCCCAGATACGCTCGGTGTTCACGGTGAGTACCCAGCGTCTTCACCTGTTGCGTACTTTGGTCATAACAGCTGTGCGTTTTGAGCATACATTGTATCACCTAGCAGAAGTATGTCCTGAAATAGTGCAGATGATTGTGATTACTAGCACTGCAGAATGTACATGACAGCCAGGAGGTAAAACTTTCCCAGGATTAGCACAGTTGCAGGTGTATCACCTGGATTGTCACCTGTCCTGCTCAAGGTATGCTGCATTAGAGTAAAGAAGCAAAGTCTACACTCTCTGGCAATCATGATGGCAGCCTCCTCAGGCAACAGTTTGGAGCTAAGCTGCACTGAACAGCTATGGAGCAGTCTGCCCAGTCTTGTGGGAGTTACATCATTGTCTTAGATTGAATCTTGCTCATGCAGGACTCAACAGGCAACTGGGGCGGCAGTTTGATCTTGAGTACCACCACAGCTGGCAGCACAAGTAGCAGCAGTGGTCAGCCTGTGGACCGCCTCACCATCGACAGCTCCGGCATTGCCACCTTCACCGCAGGTCAGAAATATTGTCCTGGGCAGCTGCATACTGCAACCAACCTGATTCTGCCAACGAGCCAATCTGCGTTATGGCAAGAACGTGTGCAAGGAACGCATGCCTTGTTTTGTCCATGATTTGTCACCTTGCCTTTTTCATCCTTATGCTCAGTTGGTCATCAAGCTTCATGTACTGATGCCTTCATCCACTAATTCACTTCTTCTTCCATTCTTTCATGCACTGATGCACTCATTCATTCATGCACTGATGCACTCACTCATTTGTGCACTGATGCACTCACTTATTCATGCACTTGTTCTGTCAAGGACTAAAGCACTTATTCATTTGTGCACTGATGCACTCATTCATTCATGCACTGCTGCACTCACTCATGCATGCACTGCTGCAGTCACTCGTTCATGCAGTGATGCACTCGTTGTTTCCATTTTTCCACTCAATTGCTCAGTTGTTTCACTGTAGGAGTGACTCTCAGTAGCACAGCCAGCACCCTCACAGTAACAGGCAGTACAGTTCTGGGCACCACTGGCAGCCAGACCCTGACTGTCAATGCTGCCACCACCTTTGCCTCCACGGCGCCCATCACTGCCAACGCTGCCGTCACCGCAAACGCTGCCTTCAGTGCTTTGGGCAGCACAATTCTGGGCACAAGCGGCGGCAACAGCTTGACAGTCAAGGCTGCCACCACCTTCACATCCACAGGGACCGTTACAGCTAATGCTGCTGTCACTGTCAATGCAGCCTTCAGCGCTTTGGGGAACTCAGTGCTTGGCACGAGTGGGGGCAGCAGCACACTGACGGTGTATGCTGCTACAACCTTTGCTTCTGGAGCAACCATCACTGCCAATGCTGCAGTCACAGCCAACGCAGCCGTGACAGTCACAGCTGGCAATGGGTTTAGTGCTCTGGGCAACTCAGTGCTTGGCACCAGCAGTGGTAGCAACACCCTGACTGTCAATGCCGCCACCACTTTTGCCACCACAGCACCCATCACTGCCAATGCTGCCGTCACTGTGGCTGCTGGCAATGCTTTCAGTGCGCTGGGCAATGATG
>JAABUP010010569.1_pt1 | contig 10867 bp, 14 predicted proteins | sample 5559201 | NCBI WGS metagenome assembly JAABUP01 (sample SAMN10711887, study PRJNA513373) | rock metagenome | isolation source: Antarctica rocks | place: Antarctica | reverse complement strand
ACCCGTCCTCGTGACCGGCGGCTGGGACAAGATGATCAAATACTGGGACCTGCGCAGCGATAAACCCATCGGCATGTTGGAATGCAAAGACCGCGTCTACACCATGGATGTCAAAGACAACATGCTCGTTGTCGGCACAGCGGAGCGCTGGATCCACGTCGTCAACCTCGTCAATCCGGGCGCAAGCTACAAGACAATCCAGTCCCCGCTGAAATGGCAGACCCGTGTGTGCACCATCTTCTCGCCGGACGCGAACGGGTACGCCGTTGGTAGCATCGAAGGCCGCTGCGCTATCCAGTACGTCGAGGAAAAGGACCAGAGCAACAACTTCTCGTTCAAATGCCATCGGCAGCAGTCTCCTACCGACAGAAACATGAGCAATGTCTACGCCGTGAACGCCATCTCCTTCCACCCGGTACACGGAACCTTCAGCACTTCCGGCGCGGACGGGACGTTCCATTTCTGGGACAAGGACGCGAAGCACCGGTTGAAGGGGTACCCGGAAGTGGGCGGCACGATCGCAGCGACGGACTTCGATCGGACAGGGAATATCTTCGCATATGCGGTGAGCTACGACTGGAGTAAGGGGTATCAGCATAATACGGCGCAGTATCCGAACAAGATTATGCTGCATCCGGTGATTGGGGACGAGTGCAAGCCACGGCCGAAGACGACAAAGCGGTAGATCGGTGCAATGAGAGATAGGGCATGAGTGGATTCGGAACCGATCAAAGGGAGGATGGTGGACTACGGCATGAATTATAGAGCGGCAAACTTGGGGTGGCGATCTGGTGGGCAAGCATCTACGGGTCAAGATGGTGAAATCTTTCGAGCGAGGCGCAGGGCGTTGGTAGAGAAATGAAGAAGAAGCGGGCCCCATATCACTGGGAAGCTCACTTCGGATGACTTTCGGAAGATCAAAACGGTAGCATAGCGATGGCAACCAGAAATGAGTCGAACCGACCACATTACTTTGACCCCACCGACTATGCTTTTGCGCTCGATCGATTACCGTATTGCTGCGGAGAGGGACGGAGTCTTACTACATGCGTCACACTTGCACGTCGGCTACGAATGGATGCCCTTGTTGGGACCAAAGAGATGGCCACACACTAGGTACCGCAAGGCATGTGCACAAAGCATAGTCATACTTTCGGCCTACAATCGACAAATGCGAGATCAATGCGACCGTGTAGGAGGGATCACGACAACCACGGTCTTGTATGGCTTGTTCCTCGCTACATCACACCCTGTACCGCGGCTGACCTAGCCAAGCCTGTGTGCGCTATCGCATGCTGTGAGCACCACTTTTGGCTCCAGAAGAGACCACAAGACAGATTCGACCCGCTCTAGCTTCACCTTCAGACTCCGAGAGGGCTCCATAGCCACGACCAGTAGCACCGCGCGCCCGATACCGGCATGCCACTCAGCCGTGGAAGCCTCCAGTCTTAAGCCCAGGGCTTTCAGTTTCCGGTTGGATGCCTCCGCTGTTGCAATGCGGCTGTAAATGTCAGCGGCCACCCTATCGAGGACTTGGCAATACTGCGGCGTCGCCTCGATACGAATGCGGGCAGACGCACGCATGAGACCGGGAAAGAGGTCGCATGCCCTTATTAGAGCAAGTCCTAGCTTGGGTTCCGTGGGTGACCGAGAGAACGAAAGGACATCTCCCACTCCGCTTTCGAGCTTCTCGCCGCGACGAAGATACCTTGTGTTGATGTCGGCAAAGAAGTAGTCGTAGATTTGGACTCTTATCTCTGCCGGTAAAGAGAAGAACGATACCGGGTCAATCTCGACGTCGCCGTCTCCGCTGTTGTTGGTTGACACAGTCTCGGCTGCCATGCTCGCCGCCGGGTGTGCTTCGTGGCTTTCGCCATCTGGTCGTGGTCAGTCTTGGTCAACAATGTCATATTGCGCAACGCATACCTGAGAGGGTCGACATTCAAGCAGACCGTACTGAGCTGTTGAGGGGAGAAGTAGAGATGGAAAGGTGTGGGCAAGATCGCAATATAAGAAGGCTGGACATGTTCGTGTGTCACATCCGACGCGGCATACGAGACTGAGCACCACAAAGAGTCCTTTAGGCAGGTGCGACAAAGTGACACGGCACCGGGAGAGAAGAGGCTGGAGAGATCGAAATGGAGGCATAGCGGCATGTTTGATCCTGGCACTGGGCCGCCTGGAAGTTGGGATACAAAGAAATCAATGCCTGCCTTCGCACACGCTCGGCCGGGGCTTGTTTCCCAGCAATCGTCTATTCGATACGCCATCTCGCCACTATGCCGAAGATTGCGAGTCCAATAGCGTCCGCATTACGGAGTCCACTCGCGCGGCTTCGCTCTTCCCAGATCATGCGCTGGAACACCGGACTCCAAAGTAACGCGCGACGCCAGGGGGTGGTCACCGGTGAGCAGTGCGGCATACCTGGGGATGAGACGCTTGCTTTCTCAAGCTCAGCTCGATCCTGGCAAGGCCTCCATCCGCACTGGGTTGCACGCTCGCATGAAGTCGGAAACGGTGTCGATTCCCACGCCGCAAGATCCGTGGCATCGGGTACGAGGAAGGTGAAGACCTGGCTGTTGACCTCGGTCCGGATGACGGCGGCGCCGTGGGGTGCATTCTTATCGACGCCGCTACTTTCTAGGATCGCTCAAGACTCTTGGCCAGTGTGGAGACCAACCCTGTACGCCCGAGAGCACAACGCCTCTTGATCCCACCGAGCCGTGCAGTATTCAAGCTTCTAGATCCCCACAAGTCAAGCTGCCGCCCGAACACATCAGGCCTTCACATATGTCCGCGTATCACTTCGCGCGAGTGGAACTAAGATGCGTTGGAGACCAGAATGAAATTTAAAGAACTGTGAAGAACGTGGGGAAGGGCAATATGATACTGCATGGTGGCTTCATAGGGCGATATCGTTGCCGCGAAAAGCGCCGGAGACTCCTTTCCATATCTCATCACGAGACATACTACAAGGACACTTCTTGAATCCAGCAAGATTCCCTCGCCTGCCTGCCTTCCGATTCTGCCGATACCGTCCTCAACCACTGCGATCCAGACGCCGGTTCTCACATTTCACTGCCACCATCCTACCCTTAGTCTCGACACCCGCCCAGTAACCGCCCCACGAGCTCCAATCGCTCTTCACACGTACGATGCAGGCTCCCTGCGAGGGAGTTGGAGCTCGCGCAAATGCTCCCACACATCAAACGCTCGAGATGCCCACATTTTCTTCGACGCCCTCGCAACCTTCAGCTCATCTTGGATACCGACCTTGCCGTCCTGACCCAGAGACACAAAGACGTACGAGTCCTCGAATTCAAGTCCCTCGGCCAAGTCCTCGTACACCGTCTGCTCCATCTGCTCGTTCAACATGCAGTACACATCGTCCAGACGCTGCTGATGGATGGAGCTGGCTTCATCGCGAATGACGTGGCATGTGCGCATGAGGGCCGGGACGATGGAAATCTCGGGCTTGTTCATTCGCCAGGTGAGAGGCTGCGCTGAGAAGACATGCTGGTAGATCTCAAGGCGCAGCTCGCATGGCAACTCGAGGAGGCGGGATCTGCCGGGTGATTTGCTGCTGTCCTTCGCCGGTAAGGCGTTCGCGGCCATCTTGTTGCCCGGACTGCGTGTGGTTCTTGAAGACTGTCAGCGGTATTCATCGAAGAGGGTCAAAGCATGCGTACCTCGTATGGTTGACTGACATCTGGCGCAGATTGTGCGATGATGTGATTTGTGATGGTTGGATGTTCGAGGAGCGACTCGGGGCATCCTTATAAAGCGTGAGAACACATCAACATTCACATCTTGGTCCGTGCGCCGAAAAGATTTCCTTTGTGAATGCGAAGCCACCGAATCAGGATCGAAGGGGCCCCGTCGCAGCCTCTGCCGCGCCCATAGTTCCGCGGGATCAGCGAACCTGGCGCCCCCGATCGCTCTGAAGCCGGTCCAGTGACGGACGTCACACAAGAGGACGAGTGTGATCTCGAGTCTCCACACTTTCATGATCTCGGGCTTGAGACTGAGTCCATTCAGCCGTGAGCTCGGTCACCGGACTACGCTTCAGTATATACAGAGACGTTCTTCGGGAGAGCGAGATCGTCTTCAAGTCGAGCAGTAGCTGCGGCACGTCTCAGTCCGCCGTGGCAAGCCTGCCGCTGGTGTGCTCTCGGGTGTACTACGAAGCCATGGCTGCATGCAACCAGGAGGGCATGTATTTGAAGAGTGTGATCGAAAGCCAAGTTCTCGGATGAAGTCAATCAACGGCTGACTATCATAAAAGATGCGAGAGATGTTCGCACTTGTCTCCCTTGCTGCAGCTGTTTGCTACTGCTTGCTGTGCACAACGGGGCTTCCTATGCATGTCTCCGTACCTGCAAACGTCCTTGCATCGGCTGCTAGAAACATCTGGTATCGAGGATCATGACTTCAGCGATCACACTGTATGGCCGTTTTCCTGTCATGGCCGCTGATCGGTGATGTCGTACGCTGGACGGACACTCGGGTATGGTGTCGTCGCACTGGATGATGGCTTCACGCTGACATGACCCTCACTGTTCATCTCGAGACCTGCGAGGATGGATCGCTGCTTGACGTGGAGATCGTGTCCTCCTGAGTGAGGGCATCATCGTTCCTCGAATCCTCGATCCATACGTGCTGCACATGTCAAATGGATTCACTGGTCACGTGACATGAGATTTGCACATTGGCTTTTGTGTTGCGGCGCAATTGCGCTTATACAAGGATCGACGAAACGAATTGAGGCATGCTTTGACGAGCAGCGCAGCTCCGCAGAAAGAAGAGAGGAATCTGCATGGACAACATACCTGTCTGCTCAGGCCCTCCGATGAGCGGCCAGTCTACGGACAGTACACGATCTTAAAATCGCTACGGCCCTTGTAGCAGACGGTATCCGGCGCAGCGGCACCAACATCATTCTGCGACGGATCGAGCCACCCCTGATTGCCGGGACAGAACCAAGGAAAACAAGTGAGACTGCGACACGACGCACTTCCATGCCCATTGGGAACAGGATATGCGCCCATCCCGATGTCCTTGTCACTCCCCTCCATGAGCGAGAGATCATACGCCGTCCCGTCCTGCCCGGCGGAAGTACTATACCCGAACTCGAAGAGCGCCTGAGGGCGCCACTGGCCGTCGGTGCCCCACTCCGCGTGCCCGGAGAGACGCATACCAGAGTCGTAGAACGGTGCAGCGATGGTGATGGAGTGGCCCGGGGCGATGTTCGTCGGGGATTGCGTTGGAGCATTTTGAAGTCGGCGGTCACGCTGTAGAGGGCGACTTCTTTGGTGAAGTGGCAGTTGTTCCAGACGTGGAGATTGAAGGTGTTGGCGTCGTTGCGGGACGAGAGGGTGGTGGTGCTGTTGTAGGACAGCGGGGTGGCGAGGGTGGTGGTGCTGGCTGCCAGAGCCAGGAGGGCGGAGAGGATGGTGCGGGTGGAGTGGTGCATTGTGTGCGTTGGTTGGGTTTGGCTTTGGTAAAGACTGTGGTTGTTATCGATTAGTGCAGGAAGAAATGGTACGTACCTGACGGTTGAGTAGTTTGAAATTTGCTGAATCGAGAAGCGAAGAGGATTGGAACAGGATGGGTCGACAGTGTGAGACAATTGGTCAATGTCAGACAATGGGCAGTCGGAGATAGCAGCAATACTGGGGCATTGTCTCCAAACAAGGGAGCGGGAAAATCAACAATCGAATTCCGATGAGTCGGCCTTCGCGACCTCATGATTCGTTGCGAGAGACAAAGAGAGATCTCACCTGGCGTTTGTCGAGTCGCTCCGGCGTGTGCTAGCGAGTATACTGTAGCGGTGCTGTCTTCGGCGTTGCTCAGGGTTCCTGCCCTAGACGTGAGACGGCGAGACTGGTCGCGTAGCCTGCTTGATACTTCCGTATACAGTCGTGAAGATGAGTTCTTGAGCCTTGAACGGTCACGCATTGGAGCCAGCCTCTGTGGTGTAAGCAGTCGGGTGAGTATGGTCGGTCTCTTGAACCAGAAACATCTTGACACCCCGAGACAAGAGTACGTGCATTCTTATACCTTACTTGCAGGTCCTCTCTTTGACCGTGATACGGTCTCGAGTCTCGAAATAGTCTCTCTTACACCTGAGATAGCCGCACCCACCGTTCACTAAATACGTTTCGTCCGTGACCGGCCCGCCTCGGCTCACGCACAACTTCGGAGCGAGGATGCCCAATGCCCGTATGAGGGCGTCAGATGTGAACGGCGTAGGCAATCGTGCAACTCGGACAATGCAAGTCACGGTGCTTCGTGTGTGGTGTGCCATTGATCGACCCGTGACGGCTCGGATAGTGTATTTTCACGGGAATTGTTGAAGAGCGCGCTGGACGTGTCAAAGGCCATACGTCGGGTAGGCTCGAAACTGCTCCAATGATTAGCAATCCAACATGGCGTATCTTCCACTTGCTTCATCCAGCCAAGAGAGGTTCCGGCTGCCTTGGCGATCGCAGAAGGTTGGGCTTCATCCTTCGATCTTGCCTTCACGTCTGCAGTACTGCGTGTCAGAAACGCAAGCGCACACGTAGACTGTGAGCATTGCTCAAAACGTAGGTACACATCTTCAACCGCCAATCGTCTTACACATCTCAAACTCTCTCATCATACATCGAGCTTCTTCCCTCCAAAAGCATACGCCAGCCCTCCACCCGCCAGGTTGAACAGACACAATCCCATCGTCCCGCCCCTGATCAAGCCCCTTGCCCCGAGCTTGTTGCCAAACCCCTGCTTCCTCCGCCTCGCGAGCAGCAAATACGCACCACTCCATGCCGCGGTGATGCCCGCGGAATCCGTTTTGTAGCCGTTGACATTGAGGTAGGAGGAGAAGAGGAAGACGGGAGGGAAGAGGAGAGGTAGGTAGGCGATAGGGCGGATATGTTGGGCCGTAATTAGGGTCGCTGTCAGGGCGGCGGGGACGGGGTTTTCTGATCAGATCCGGTCGTTGTCAGCGATGGACGATGGTATGAAGGGGCCGATGGTCGACGGGCGTACCTCCCCAGGCTTTGGCATATTGCAATACGCCCTCCTCGACTCGTTCGGCGTCTTTGGTAGGCATTGGCGTTGAGCTGGTGGGGTTGTCGGTAGGGTAGCGTTGATCTGGCTTGCGATGGTTTGGGTCATGGGTCTCGAGAACAATCCACTGCTAGGGTACCATTGCTCCTTGCGATTCGCTGAGTTCCGTGTTGAATGAAGTAGGTCTTGTAGGTGCTGTAGGTGTTGTAGGTGAGATGAGACCAGGAAAGGCCGTGTCACGCGACGTCCACGCGCATGGCGTCAAAATGCTGGTGACGCCACCGACTGCAGGGGTCCTTCCGCTGGTTCCTTCCGCATGGAGATGCGATCTGGCAACTCCCGAAATAAGAAAGATATACACGATATAAACATTCGCGTCGCATAGGACAAGCCCATGAGGATTGACACTCTTGTACAAACACACCTGTACATACCCAGGCTGCGTCCAAGTACCCGTCACCCCCGACCGGCCTCCGACTCGACCACCATTCCCTGACCCCGATACCACGCCAACCGCGCCTCGCGCGCACACCTAAACAATCGAAGGTCGAAACGAACACGACCATGTCCGACAAGAAAGCGAGTGCCCACCACGACGGCAGCAGCACCCGCCCCTTCACCCCGGACCAGAAAGCCGCTGTCATCCGAGTGAAACGCTGTCAACCAACTGCCTTCTACGATATCCTCGGCCTGGAGAGCGTGAGAAGCAGCTGCACCGACGCCGACATCAAGAAGGCCTACCGCAAACTTTCCCTCCTCACGCATCCGGATAAGAATGGCTATACGGGCGCGGACGAGGCCTTCAAGAGCGTGAGTCGGGCGTTTCAGGTCTTGAGTGATGCGGACAAGAAGTTACGGTTTGATCGATTTGGAGGTGATCCTGAGAGTAGGATGGGGGGCCAGCAGCAGAGTAGTGGCGCGAGTCCGTTCAGTGGGTTCGCTAGTCAACGGGGAGGAGGCGGCGGGAGGCAAGGGCCGATGTTTGAGGAGGAGATAAGCCCTGAAGAGCTGTTCCGGCAGTTCTTTGGAGGTGGTGGGTTTGGTGGGGGTGGAGGGCCTTTTGGTAAGACAAACTCAAGACATACTGGAAGTAAGAATCGGCAGGCTAATGATACCGTGATCAGGCGGAGGCATGTTCAACGGCGGCCCTGGCTTCGCGTTCAACGTCGGCGGCGGTGGACCCGGCGTCCGCATCCACCAGTTCGGCGGCAACCGGCCGCGCCAACGGCCCCATAACCACGATCAAAACGGCCAACCCGCTTCCCTAGGCTCAGCCATTCAATCGCTCCTCCCCCTCCTCCTCCTCTTCCTCCTACCCATCCTCTCCAGCCTCTTCTCCGGCTCCACACCCACAGGCCCCGGCCTGCGATTCGACGCCGCCGTCCCTCCACATACCTTGTCGCATACGTCGAATCGACTGAGCATACCTTACTGGGTCAACCCAACGGAAGTGGAGGGCTACACGGCGAAAAAATGGAGGGATCTGGATAAAGTGGCCGAGAACAAGTTCGTGAGCCAGTTGTCTGCGGAGTGCGAGTGGGAACTTGCGCAGCGGAGGAGATTGGAGGAAGAGGCGAGAGGGTTCTTTTATACGGATGTGGCGATGTTGGAGCGGGCGAGGACGATGGAGATGAAGGGGTGTCGAAAGTTGGAGGGGTTGGGTTATCGGGTGCCTTACTGAGACAATTCTATCAGTGTAACCGGTGGCTCGCATGATGTTCATTGCGACGGGCTCCTTTAAATGTGCATGGCGTCGGGGCGTTTGAGGGTATGTACGTCTCATGGCTTGATAGATGGACGCATTAATGTACAGTGGGAAGTGGCAAGCAGGATACCAGACTCTTCAGCAACCTTCAGGCCTTAGAGCGCGAACCGATCACTTGCTTCATTGAGAGCGAGGCACTCATATTCCACCAACTATCCTGGACCCAGAGTCCATGCATCGGGATTGACTGTAATCTGCAGAATCAACCCACAGCCTCCATCCGACCACTCCCGTTCGACTGGGTCAACATCTTGCTACGCCCCTGGCCAAGTCCGGCACCCCTTCAGCTTCTATCACAATTCTATCAATACCCACAATGTCTCGCCACGACCTGCTTCCCACTTTACCTCGAAGACAGCTTGCCCTCCACCACACCGCCACACCACAGCAACTCATTTGTCATTACGCTTTCCCGCCCAGTGCACGGCTCTTTGTGCGAGTCCGAATGCTCGCTCGGTGTCTGGGTACCTGCGCACGGCCACGTAGGCCAGAGAGTGTCGAGTTCGCCGGTCGCTATGATGGAGGGGGTGAGGTCGCCAGGTTCGGAGTCGGCTGGGCCTGGGCCAGGGTGTGGGTATGAGGGACTGAAGGAGGTTGGGTTGTCGGTGTCGGTACCGCAATTGGTGCCGTCGTTACGGTAGCGAATTCGGCGAAAGGGCCGCATGGCGTTGGGTGTGGAGGTGGTGCAAGTGCTGCTGATTGGTGGTGTTCTGGGTGGAGCTGATGGGGGTCAGGTTGTAGTCGGAGTTCAAGAGTGTGCGTACTCGGTGCTAGTTGGTGTGGAAGATGAGGCAGAGCGGACACAGCTCAGCATGATGGGAAGACTTGGATGCTTGCTGCTTGGTTGTGGATCAGTGACTATGGTCCAACGCCATTGATTCACCACCAACAACTACTCGCCACGGGCGACCAATACTGTTACTTTGACTCACAACTATGGCGACAAAGACGGTCATTTGCGAGAGATCCGAGGTGAATGTGTGGACTTTCTACCTCTCGGAGGTTTCTACGCTTCCGCGTGCCTTCCCAATCTGTCATGGCGTTGCTTTTTCTTGGCGGATTCAATCAAGCCTGTCATCCCGTGAACAGCGGCACTCCCCACTTCTCTGTAAAGTCCACAGTCCTCCCCTTTCCATTCGGTACTGCCAGGCCATTCAGCGCCTCCATATCCTCATTCGACAATCTCCGAATATCTAGGTTAGACTTGATCCGTGCAGGCGTAGCACTCTTACCCAGCGGCACCGTCCCCCTCTGCACAGCCCATGACTGCAGAAGCTGACCACCATCCATCCCATTCTTCTTCGCCAATTCCACGACCTTGGTTTCCTCCAACCGCCTGACACCGCCCTCCATCTGCCCCGCAAAAGGCGAGTAGCAAGTCGTCACAATCCCATGCTTTTGGCCGAAAGCCACGAGTTCCGGCTGGGGCAGCCAGGGGTGGACTTCTATCTGGTTGCACGCAATCGGCACGTCGTCCTCGTGGGGTAGCAGCTCTTCGATCTCAGTAATAGAGAAGTTGCTCAAGCCGACAGCTTTCGCTTTGCCACTTCGCGCACACGCTTGCATGGCTTTCCAGGTCGGCACGAAACTGCCTTTCTTTCCTTTCTGCTCGGTGATATTCGCTGCGCTGTGCTCCCAGTCGAAGTCTGGTTTGCCGTCTTGGAGATAGACAATGGCCTTGTCGGTGGGCGTTGATTCACGGGATGCGGATTTCCACACGCAGGGCCAGTGGGCGAGGTAGAGGTCCACGTAGTCTAGTTGCATGCTTGCGAGGATCTTGTCCAGACAGAGCTCGACATTGTCTGGGTGACCGAAGTGCGGCCAGAACTGCAAGCCGTTCAATCAGCGAACGCATCAAGTAGCCAGGAAGTGGCGCATGCTTGCCTTCGTCGTTACGAAGATCTCCTCACGCGGAATCCCAGACTCTTTGATCGCTTCGCCGACTGCTTCGTCTACGCCGTACATCCACGCACAGTCCAGATGGCGGTAGCCTGCTTTCAGCGCTGTGACGACGGCATCTTTGGCCCAGCTGTTCTCACCGGATGCCCAGGT
>JAABUP010010568.1_pt1 | contig 10867 bp, 23 predicted proteins | sample 5559201 | NCBI WGS metagenome assembly JAABUP01 (sample SAMN10711887, study PRJNA513373) | rock metagenome | isolation source: Antarctica rocks | place: Antarctica | reverse complement strand
TCTCCAGCAGGTGCCTGTGCACCACCTGCGCGCGCACAGCGCCCCGCTGCTGGGCCCCCCCAGCCATGAGCTAGGGCGCGAGTTGAAGGGTGCGCCGGCACGTCTGCGCCGCAGCCAGGGCAGACGCCGCGCGGCTGCGGGACGCGAGCTGCGTGGCCAGGCATAGTCGCACAGAGGGTGCTGCTGGCGTGGCGCGCGGCGCGCCGGGGTGCCCGCGGCCCACAGCCGCGCGTCTGGACCGCCATGGGCGCCGGCTCGGCTGGCGCGGGGCGCTGCGCACGAGGCGCGCCTGGTCATAGTCGTACTGCTCCGGGTGCCACTGCACCGGCAGCGCCTGTACGTCCGTGGTGAACTCGGGGGGCACGTCGTACACGTACAGGAACTGCTTCGGCACGGCCGCGCCGCGCACACGCCGCCCGCTGCCCAAGCCACGCAGCAGATCGTGCGTGCGTGCGGTTAGCCGCCCGTGCGTGGTCGTGCCGCCGCCGCTTGGCCGGCTAGCTGCGCCGCCCGGCGCTGTGGCCGCGACCGCCCCCGCGACCGCGGCCACTAGGAGCAGCAGGCCGCGCGCCGTGTGCCACCGGGAGCGCATGCCCGCGCTGCGGCTCCAGCATGCGGTGGGGGGGTGTCGCTGCGCAACCTGCAGGCGCAGGCGCTCTGGTCACGCAAACGCACACGCGGCCCGCGGCAGCTTCGTTTCACAACACGCGCACAGGATCTTTTGTGCGCAGCCAGCCGACTGTGCGCTGCAGCCTCCAGCATTGGCTTGTCAGCCTCGAAGTATCCCCCTTTGACAGTCCTAAGCAGCGAATAAGCACTGAAGCAGGATGGCCTGCAATGCATCACCTTGGCAGGCCTCCCGGCCGGGCGCTCTCCGCTTACTTTCCACGCTCGCCAGCCACGGGGAGGTTCACCGCGCGCGTAAGCGACCTGCCGGGAGTAGCTGGCAGGCGCGAGGTGCCTTTTGCCTTCCTTCCGGTGGTGCACTTTGTTTCCTTCCTGTAGAAGTGCGCGGGACGGAACTGAACAGAGCAGGCTCAGCAGTAGGAGCTACGTGTACGAAAGCTCAGGTCGTAGGACAGCGGTCATCCGGCTCGCCTGCCGGGGGCTGAACGCGATTATGGCCTGCCGCTTGCACTGACCATCCTACTCCTGCAAGCGCACGCCCTTGTTGTTTTTCTGATAGTGTTATGTCTTTGTAGCACACCATGATTGCTCTGGGCATTGAGGGGTCGGCCAACAAGGTGGGTGTGGGTATCGTGCGCGATGACGGCACCATCCTGGCCAACCCGCGGCACACGTACGCGCCGCTGCACGTCTCAGGGCTATGAGAAAATATTTTGCTTCTTCATATGGTCCTCTGACATACTTGGGCTGCATGCAGGTACACCACCCCGCCCGGGCACGGCTTCCTGCCACGGCAGACGGCGATGCACCACCAGGCGCGCGCCAAGCTGCTGCGGCTGCAAGGCACCGTGGCTCCGCAGTGGAGAGCGCTGATGAGTGTGGAGGCATGCCGCAGGAGCACGTGATAGCGCTTGTCAAAGCGGCGCTTAAAGAAGCGGGCGTGGGCCCAGCTGACATATCATGCGTGGCGTACACCAAGGCGCGCCGCCGGCGCAGCCGCCCTGGCCAGCTCGCTTGCCTGTGCCCGAGCAGTTGGCAAGTCCGCCCGCCTGAACCTCGGTGCCTACCGGCGTCACGGCAAAGTGCTGGCCGCGCCCGCTTGCTCGGATGTTCAGCACTCAGGCGTCTAGCAGACAGTCACCACAGAGCAGCTCTCATGAGCTGCATTTTGTGTACGGTGTGTCAGGAGGCACCGCGCGAGCGCAGGCAGCGCGCCTGTGCAAATGCGCACACGACGCGCGCAGGGGCCCGGCATGGGCGGCCCGCTGGTGACGTGCGCGGTCGTGGCCCGCACGCTGGCGCAGCTGTGGCGCGTGCCGCTGGTGGGCGTCAACCACTGCGTGGGGCACATCGAGATGGGCCGCGTCGTGACCGGCGCGCATGACCCCGTCGTCCTGTACGTCAGCGGCGGCAACACGCAGGCGCGCGGCGCAGGGCCTAGTGGCTTGTAGAGGCTGCCGTCCTGGGGCGCTCAACGTGTGTGGCCTTTACGTGAGTTTAGGCTGTCAGTGCGAGAAGCAGCACGCGTCTTTGCCTGTATATATGTGGGTGTGTCAGGCGAGGCCCTCAAACCTTGCGATACAGACTCTATATATGACAAGTTGCTGAGCCAGCCAGAGCTGCATTGCATAGCACTTATAGACGAGCAGGTAGCGCACAAAATGCACGACCAGGGCGTGAGCGCAGACAGCGCTCGAAGTGCATGACCAGGGCGTGGCGGCGCAGGTGATCGCGTACGCGGACAGGAGGTATCGCATCTTTGGCGAGACCATAGACATGGCGGTCGGCAACTGCCTGGATCGCTTCGCGCGCGTGCTGCACCTGTCCAACGACCCCAGTCCAGGCGCGCAGCCGGCTCTGCCTGCAGCGGCGCACGACAGTGTGCAGAGCCTGCAAGTTAGCTGGACTAGATATCAAGTCACACCGCGCTTTCCCTGGGTGAGCACGCTTCGTTTCCGTGTCGTTGCTCGAGTAGTAGCGTTTGCGTTTGTGTTTGACATGTGCATGACACAATGACGTATTATCCTCAGCAGGCTTCCCTTTGTTATGCTTGTTATGCAAGGCCTCCGGCCGGGCAACGCTGACACAGGGCAGGGCACCTGCGGCTTGCGCTGTCACGCCCAGGTGCCAGCGGGGCTGCCGCGCCTGCGCGCAGGCTACAACATCGAGCAGCTGGCCAAGCAGGGCACGCAGTACATCGAGCTGCCCTACGTGGTTAAGGGCATGGACGTTTCCTTCTCAGGCATCCTGTCGTTCGTGGAGGCCGCCGCGGGCGAGCTGCTCGCCGACGGCCGCGCAACGCCCGCCGACCTGTGCTTCTCGCTGCAGGTGGGCGCCCCCGGCCCGCCAGGCGGGACTGACGGTTCGAGGGACTGCTGCCTCACCTTGTGCAGAGGGAGTCGTGTGGCACCGCCGGCGCGCCTGGAAATGCTTGCGTCTGCCTGCCTGCCTTGGCTGCCTGTCGCGGGCGGCAGGCGGCGACCGCCCGCCTGCGACCTGCAGGTCTAGCCGCAGGCGCGGCTTGCCCCATGCGAGCTTTTGGTGCCTGGTGATGGCGCCCAGGCCTCGTCGTTGATGGCAACGTTGGTCTTTAGCGCGCTGGTTGCGTGCGGCAGGAGACGCTGTTTGCGATGCTGGTGGAGATCACCGAGCGCGCGATGGCGCACTGCGGCGTGCCAGACGTGCTCATCGTTGGCGGCGTTGGCTGCAACCTGCGGTTGCAGGCGAGGCCGCCCGTGTTATCCCGCCCCTTTTGCAGGATGAGCTGTGGGGGCAGCGGCGCCGTCCTGTTTATGCTGTCAAAGGCCCGGTCCGCTAGGCCTTGATTCACCAAAGGCGCCCAGTGCCCACTTGCTGAACCCCTTTCTGGTCAGTCCTTTACCATCTCTTCGCTTGCGAGCTGGTCTGCTGCTGCGAGCGGTGCATGTGAGTCCTTGGGTAACATGGTGTTAGGCAGAGCTCAAGCGGGTTTAAGCTGCACAGAGCGATGATCGGTCCGGACCGATATGCGCATGTGCCAGCTGCGTGTGACTCCCTCAAGACCTCAGTGCGGCCCCGAACGCGCAGGAGATGATGCGGGTCATGGTGGGCGAGCGCGGCGGGCGGCTGTACGCGACCGACGACCGGTACTGCATCGACAACGGCGCCATGATTGCGTGGCCGGGCCTGCTGGCACTGAAGCATGGGCCGGCCACGCCGCTGGGCGACTCGACGTGCACGCAGCGCTTCCGTACCGACGACGTGCTGGTCACCTGGCGGGACTAGGCTGTCCAGTGCTGACTGGCCAGGTTTCTGAGCATGTCCAAAGCCATGAGTGTTTGCATGAAGCAGCTTGTATGCACACTGTGCATTTCACAGCCTGTGTTGTAAAGCTCTGCTGGTTGAACTGCTCGGGGCTTGCTCACGACAGAAGCTTGAGCATGCTGTAGCCGTAGTTAAGCTTGGCTATAAGTGCGCAGAGGCCCTGCTGCATGTAGCGTCAAGCAGCGCAAACTACATGCTCATACCGGTGAACGTAACGCGGGCCGCACAGCCCCCTAATCACAGGCCTAGGGTGCACTTGAAATAAAAGTTGCAATTGATGCAGGGCAGTCCCATGTGTTATGTGTTGCGCAGTCTGAAGCACTGAGCGTGAATGCCTATCTGCGCTCAACACACATAGCAGTGTAGTGAGCCGTGTAGCGGGAGCATCACAGACCCGCCAAGGCTTGCTAAGGCATTGGGCGCCTCCCTTTAGCAGGCAAGTGGGCAGACACGCACCAGCCCTTGCTCTGACGTAGCACTGCCAGGCAGCACCGCCAGGCGGCATGGAGGAGGGGCCCCGCAGCAGGCGCGTCGCACGCCCGGGCAAAGCGGCCGGAGCGCTCGCACAGCTGGCGGAGCTGCGACGCACGGGCGCCAAGCACGTGGACGCCTATGAGGTCAGGGAGGAAGAAGCTGTGTTTGACACTGTCGCCGAGGACGAGTATGCGGACATCGTCGCAAAGCGCCGCGGCGACGCCGGTGCATGCAGCGCCCTCACCTGCTGATGTGCTTCCACCCGTGCGCCAATGTGCACAAGGCACTCGCAAGAGTGTGACGGCTAGAGCATTGCTCACTATGGATGCGCGGTGCGCTCGTAGCCGAGACACTAGACTCTATGTCTGCTGCGCAAAGGATGTCAGAGCGTCCGGTGTGTTGAGCGGTTGCACCCACTGACATTGTTTTTTCTGGCGCTGCAGGCGACTTCATCGAGGATGATGATGGTCAGGCCTATGCTGAGAGCAGCGAGGAGGACGACTGGGAGTCGGGCGCGCAGCGCCCCGCGCCCGCAGCCGCGCCCGAGGCGAGCAAGAAGCGCAAGGGATCCGCGGGCAAAGGCGCGCTCGTCAGCGCTCTGGCGTGCACTGCACGCACTGCTAGACATCAAGATGGCTGTCCAGTGGGGTGCACAGCTCACCGGTTGGGCACGGCTGCGTGCGCAGAGGACGCGGCGGTGCACTGGAAGCACTGCTAAACAACAAAGATGGTGGTCCAGCGGGGTGGAGGGCTGACCGACTGGCACGGCTGTGCGCGCAGCAGGGGACGCGGCGGGGCCGGCGGAGAAGAAGAAGAAGGCGCTGCCGGCCGCCTCGAGGGCGGCGCGCCAGAGCATCAACAAACTCTTCTCGGCGGCCGCCCGTGCGCGCCCGCTCGGCCCCAGGCCGCGGCGCTGCCCAGGCGCCGTTGCCATTGTGCCGGCTGTGCAGTGTGATTGTAACGTGTGCCAGGCCCACAAGCGTCCACGCTGCACAAGATCGTTCAGAGCCATGCGCTCCACCCTCCAATACTCCCTCGTCGACGGCCTGCCCAGAGCACGCACTCCACAGCTGGCTTCCATGCATGCCACTGATGATGCGCCAGTTGCACTGCCTGCTAGCGATGCGCCTCAGCCCGCGCCATGCTGTGCGAGCTGGGGCCGGGCACACGGCGCTCACCGTGGTCCCCTTTCGCGCGCCAGCCCGGCCCGCGGCAGCCGTGAAGACGGACGCCGCGACGTCGGCCGCCTCCGACGCGCTGCTGGACGATATCCTGGGCGACCTCGCGCCGGGCGGCCAGCCCCTGTGCGCACTGCTGCCAGAAACAGCTGCCTCTGTTCCCTGCGTGTTGATGTCCTCGCCCTGGACGGCCAGCCCCTGTGCGCACCGCTGCTAGGAACAGCCGCCTGTGTCCCTGCACGATGATGCCATCCTGCACAGTGTGCCATCTCTAGTTGAGGACGCTGCCTCTGGTCAGGCGGCGTACGAGGAGCCGCGCCACTGCATGACCGCCGGCGCTCCTGTCATGTCAGAGCCTTGGCACGGAGCACTGAGGGAGGAGGCATCAGAGCCGGCTTGTGTGCGGTCCTTGAGGAGGCGACCGTGTGTTCGTCGCACCTGGAGGCTGCTGACCATACCTGCTGGCAGGGCACGCAAAGGGAGGCCGGGCGCAGCGGCGAGCGCCAACCCGTTTGCGCGGGGCGGGGCGCGGACGCCTGCGCCGCGGCGGCCGCTGCATCGGCTGGCGGATGCTGAGCTGTGCGCGGACGGACCCAGTGGTGCGCAGAAGGCCTGCTTCAGCCTGCATGGCTGTGTCTGGGCAAGCGCGTGTAGCAACCAATGACGCACTGACATGATCATGATGTAGTGATGGATGTTCGCCCCCGCAAGCTGCTGTGTGCCTCGGGGCAGCCAGGCCATGCCGGAGGGCTTCCACCCGTGCCGATGCAGCGCACTGGCCACTTAGGACTTCGTGAGACGGTCTGATGTACAGTTGGTGTTGCAGAGCCTGATGGTGGGGACGGCGAGCTGGCCGACCGCCGGGGGAGCGGGGCGGGCGGCTCCCCCGACGCCCCGCAGGCCGCCAAACCGCCCTGCAAGCCGGACCCTGGCCCGGGCCCTTGCTCGGCCGCTCCGGCGCCGCCCGCGCCAGCCTCGCTGCGCACGCCCGATGCTGCCGCGACCGCAGACGTCGCGCCCGGCGAAGCAACGGCCGCTGCTCCGGTGCAGGACCTCGCACCTCCTCAGGTGCGCCCCAGTACGCATAATGCTGGGGCTGGTTGAGTGGCTCCCTGCAACGCCTCACAGCTGCGTCCGCTTTGGCCACAAGCCGCCGTGTTGCCCTGTTCTGCTTCAGCTCTGTTCGCGCTCGCGCAGGGGGTTGCTTCACCATGTGCCTTTAGCATGTGACCGCTGCACTCGCAAGCTGCATCCCCGCATGCCCCTCCTTTTCTGAACATGCAGGGGAGTGCCAACGCCCACAGCTGCTGCTCGCGGCAGGCCTGCAAAGCGGAGGAGACGCCCACAGCGCACGGCGCGGCGCCAGGCGCGCCAGCGACAGCGAAGACGCCCTGGCGCACACCGCCGCCCGTGTTTGACGAGGCCGAGACGCCCGCCGCGGCGGCCGGCTGGCAGGAGCTGTGTGGCGGAGATGGAGAGGGTGCGCCGAGATTTGTGCAGCTGGCGATTTTGCGCTGGGCTGGCCATATGATGCTGAGGCGCCCTGGGGACCAAGCGTCCAATCTTAGCCGATGCGCCACGAAACATGTATGTTCAAGACAAGATGAAGACACTGGGGCAGCACCGCATGCTCTGCTGATATAGCGACTCGGGCTCCGGGAGCATGGCTGCCGCCCTGGCTTGCTTTGGCTGGACGCGTAGCATGCATGCACACGATCATCTCACAGCGTGGCTGACCCGAGCGCGCCTAACCCTACCCCACCCCAACCCAGGCGGCGACGAGGAGGGCGAGGCCGCCGACGCGGCGGCCGCGGAGGCGGCGCCTTGGGTTGATGACGGCAGCCTGCCGGTGGACGGCGCCGGCGCGCTGCCCTTCTTTTTCCTGGACGCGCACGAGGAGGCGACCACGCCGGACCGGCTTTTTCTGTTTGGCAAGGCGCGCGCAGCGCCGGCGCCGTGCATGCGTCAGCGCAGCGTGCCGACCGCGCGGCCGTTGACATGCAGCCGGAAGCACACATCCAGGCCTTGGCAGCGCTTGTGCGACGAGCTGCGCACAGTGCCTGCAGTGTCAGTGCACTGGCGTATGTATCGCGCACGCTGCACGAGCGGCGGGCCCCGTGTCTGGCATGCGTGCAGACTGGGCCCCCCAGAACAAGCACCTCTGCCATGCAAGAAATCCAAGTGGTTTGCAGTGTCCACCCACAGCCAGGCAATCTGCACGTGCAATTGCTGACCCTGGGACCCTACCCCTTACCCTGGCCTGCATGCGCAGGTGGAGCACGAGGGCAAGCACCGCTCCTGCTGCGCGGTCGTCAAGGGCCTGCAGCGCTCGGTGTTCTTCGTGCCGGCGCCGGGCGTGCTGGGCGGCGACGAGCTCGCGCGCCTGGAGGCCGCCGCCGCCGCCGCCGCGCCCGGCGACGCCGCTGCGCGCGGCGAGCTGCTACGCCATCTGCATGTGCGTTGGCGCTGGTCGGATTGTGCATGCCTTGCATTGCGGAGCTTACTGCAGCCAGTGCACATCCCTATATTACCAGGGCGGGGCCTGCGAAGGCATACATGCGTGGCTGGAGCGAGCACAACGCGTGATGTCGTGGCGCCGGCCGAGTGGGTCAGCTGCTGACGGCGGCTGCTGCAGTATCACTTGCTGCCTATTTAAGCAAAGTTGGAAATCTCCGGTGCAAACCCTCATGCACGTCCAGGCTTGTTGCAATGAGGGTTTCGGGCCCGAGCATGATGAGCTGCTGCAGGCGTTTGCCCTGTGCATGCAGCAGCACGCCTGCCTGACGCATCGCCAGCAGCACGGGCATCCGCCGGCCGCGCACGGCTGCCCGAGTGCACGCTGCCGCCTGCACAGGCGCTGGCCGCGGAGCTGAAGGCGGAAGTGCGCGCCGCGCTGGCCGCACACGGCGTAGCGCGCTTCGTAATCAAGCCGGTACGGCGCAGCTATGCGTTCGAGCGGCCAGGCGTGCCACACGGCGCGCAGTGGGTGCTCAAGGTCAAGTACGGCGCGGCGGCGCCCGTGCTGCCGCTTGACCTGGCCGGTGCGTGATGCTCGCATTCATAATAAGCCATGTGGGCGGGGTAGCTACCTCAATTCTGTCTGCCTTACCTGATTGCTCCCTGTGAAGCAAGCTGCGTTGGGACTGTCTCTGAGTGTGCTGATGGCGGAACACCTCACTTGCCTGTACTATACTTGCCTGTCAGATACATCTGCCAAAATGCGCACGAATCCTGAAGTGCCTGGCAGGTGCTCACACAGACAGCCTCGCCGCCATGCAGGAGCGGCTGTTTGCGGGCGCGCGCAGGAACGCACTTTGTGGCGGTGTTTGGCGCGCAGCAGAGCGCGCTGGAGGCGCTGCTGCTGAAGCGGCGCGTCATGGGGCCGTCATGGCTCACGCTGGCGCAGCCCGTGCGCGTGGACGCCGGCGTGCAGGCGCGCCCCGTCCTACGCCGTCACGCTGCGCCTGTCATGAGCCGCCCAGTCCCCCCCGCCTCGCGCGCCGCGCCGGCGAGCCGGGGCGGCCCTGGTCTCAAGCCGGCGCCGCAGCTGCAATCACAGCTGCGCCCAGGCCGCGTCACAGAGTTTGCAGGTGCATGGCTTGCGTAACCCTACCATGCCCTTGCTTATCCACACCCTGTCCTTGCGCTTGACGCGCAGGTGAGCTGGTGCGGCCTGGAGGTGGAGCTGGCATCGCCCAAGGCGGTGGCCGCCGGCGCGGCAGCGCTCGCGCAGCGCGAGCCGCCGCCGCTGGTCGTCGCCGCGCTCAACCTTAAGACCGTGCTGCAGGCCAAGGCGCGCGCCGGCCGCGACGCGCCTGCGCGGCCGCTTTGCCGACATCGCCGAGCTGGGTGCTACTAGCTGTTACAGCATTGCAGGGGCATGAAGCGCATGTCAGAGGAGATGTGCATGCACAGAAACACACGACACGCAGAGTCAGGCGCTGCGGCTGAAGCCCCTGTAATTAGACCCGCACCACGGTGGGCGCGGAGTATCCTCTCCAGCTGGGGTTGCGAAGCTGAGCAGCCTTTGCATGGCGCGTGCAGGCGGCCACGAATGAGATTGTCGTGGCAAGCGTGATGTGCCTGCCGGCAGCGCGGCTGGACCGGCCTATGGCGGCCGGGCGCAGCAGCGCGCTGCGCCACTTCAGCGTTGTGCGCAAGCTGGACGGCCTGCCCTTTCCACCCGGTGCGGTGCTGTCTGGGAGGACCGCGCGCACAGGTCGCACTGGCGGCGGCACAACTCTGCAGGCATTTCGCAGCCTGCCTGGCTTGGGCTTGCCCGGGTCTAAGACCTCTTTGTGAAAGCGTCAGCGCTCGCCAGCTCGGCGGGGATGCGAACAAACTGCACAGTGCTCTGTGAGTAGCACGTGCGCAATGCATGCGGGATCTGATGCCAGAATTGCATGGTGCAGAGTTTGCGGAGAGGGTGAAGGAGGCCAACAGCAGCGCACTGGGCGTCAGGAATGGCGGCGCCATGCTGAGCGCCCAGGTGCGCTTGTTCCGCATCGTCTGCGAAGCCACTAGGAATAATAGCAGCATGACCACGCGCTGCAGTCACGCTGCATTCCCCGCTGCCCAGATTGATGTGCCTATGTAGCCGTGGTTGCATAGAAGGAGACCCGCTTGCCAGTCAGGTGCCCTGCTGGCGTGCCTGCCGCCACACCTTGGACTGGCAGCCGCCGAGCATGTTGCGGGCACGAAGGCGCGCGCCTTCTGATCCGGCCGCCGGCCGGCGCCGCAGTCGGGCGAGCGCGCGCTGCTGGCGCACCTACTGGCGCGGCTGCAGGCGCTCGACCCGGACGTGCTGGTCGGCCACAACATCGCCGCCTTTGACCTCGACATCCTTCTGCACCGCATGCAGCACCACAAGGCGCGCGCGCGCGCGCCGCTCTCTGTCCTCTGCAGAGGGCCCCGCTGCCTCAGAGTGTCGGGAGCCACCTGCTGTCATGCAGCATGGTGGGATTGCAAGAGGTTCTCAGTGCTGGACCATCAACTCCCGTCATGCACACCCGTCGCCGCACAGCAGGCATGCCTGCACAGACATGAGCCTCCTGTGCGCTGCGACCCTTAAGGTGGCCTCCAGGTTCTGATGAAAGACAGAGCAGTGAGACAGAGCAGTGGCGCTTTGAAAGCTGAAGGATGAAAGCATCTCGCAGGTACCCAACTGGAGCCGCGTGGGCCGCCTGAAGCGGTCCCGGTTCCCGAGCCTGGCGGGCGGCGGGCACACATTCGGCGGCGGCGCCGGCGCGGGGCTGCTGGCCGCCATGGCCGGGCGCCTGCTGTGT
>JAABUP010010567.1_pt1 | contig 10867 bp, 8 predicted proteins | sample 5559201 | NCBI WGS metagenome assembly JAABUP01 (sample SAMN10711887, study PRJNA513373) | rock metagenome | isolation source: Antarctica rocks | place: Antarctica | reverse complement strand
GACGGGTAAGAGCGCAGTGGCTCAGCCATGGTGGCGTACCAGTAGACGCAGGCGTTCGAGCGATGTGGAGAACTTATAGTCGTCCAGCTGACAATGTACAGCCTTAGAATTTGAAGTGCGGGCGCTAATGCAATGCATGCCATAGTATTTCGCGGTGTACTTACCAGTCTAGTGGTAAAGTAGGTACCCCGACAATCCTACCAGGCGGTAGTTGGGTCCGTAGCTTGTCAGGATCGCAGGCGTCCTAAGTGAAACACTTTTTATAAGCCAACATTCCATCTACCTTACTTCTATTGCGGCTGGGACCTGTAGGCTCTTTCAGCTCGCTCGACCAAGGTGTATAAGTGCTAACAGAGCGAACTCCCCGATACCATCCTCTGCACCAATTGCAAACGCTTTTTGAGACTCTTCTTTGCAGGTTGATACAGCGAGAGCTACTCTACAACGACTTGGTAAGTCGTATCAGTAGCTCAAACATGAAGAACCACTCACTGACTGTGGGTATCAGGGAGAATAACTGCGCTTCCACTCCTGGATTTCAACAATAGCTCCTCAATAGATCCTGACAGGAAGATGTCCAACGCGGAAACGGACACTTACCAATTCATCAATCCACGTCATACAGACAAAAGGTACCCACGCCCCCATGGACTGACAGTTTCAACCTCGAACGTCCCTGTCCCAAATGGCCTCATGACGCCAAAAGGGTCCGCCGACGGCTCGAAATCGCGACGTCCATCGCTAGCACCATCAGAGACGAGTTCTTATTGGAAGTCAGGACCGTCATCAATATCATCCATTGGGTCATCACCAGGATGCTTCACACCTGCGGACACGGATGGCTCCATGTCACGTCGCCAGTCTGTCATCTGCCCTGAAAGCCAACACTATTACTTGTCTGCGCTTTCAAGTCCATCCAGTCGACTGCGAAAAGCCAAAAATACGCAAGGCTTCAATGGATATCCTTCACAAGAATACTACTCTGCCGAGGAGCAATTGAACTGCTCAAACTTTTCGTCATGCACTGATAATGGAGCCACCTTTGAAGCTGACAGCGCGTACGCTGTCCCACTTACTGGATACCCAGATGGTTTACCAACAGAATGGCCGAGCCAGCAGTCCAATGATAGTGTCGTCTCCATGTGCGAGCAGGTGATGCAGCTCAGTGCACCAGCAAGCTTGAGCATAGACCTCGTTGGCGACTTCCAGAACCATTCCATGTCCGTGGAAGCAAGAGAAGTCGATCCAGTATACATCAGCGACGTGCAGAGTGGGCTCTTCGAGGATCCGTCGTCAACCCAGATATTCATCCCACCATCCACGCTGGTAGATCGACATGCATCTCCATCCCCGTTAGGCCCAGCATTTAAGTATGCAGGCAAATACGACTCGGATGGTGATTTTGTTGACCCCGAGATCTCAAACGCACAGATTGGGAACCACAAGCGAAGAGTAAATGCGCACAGAAAAATGAGCGATAGCTCTTTCGACGACACTGATTTTTCCAGCAGAGTGTCGTACAAGAGGTCACCAGCCAAGGTTGGCAAGGGTGGGAAGAAGCCCTCCAGGAAAGATATCGTGTTCATTGCTCCAGGGTTGGGGGCCAAGAGACACCCTTGCGAAAAATGCACGCTCAGATTCGCCCGACCAGAGCACCTTAGCAGGCATAAAAGATCTTTGCACGCTGAGCGTAAAGAATTTTTTCCATGTGAAGTACCCGACTGTGTGGAGAAAGACAAGGTCACGCACAAAACCATCAGAGCTAGAGGCGACAACCTAGCACCTCACTATCAAAATACACACTTTAGATGGGGAAATTCGGAAAAGAGCGGGAAAAACAGAAGAATTTCGCTAAAAGAATCATACGAGCTCGGCCTAACGCAGTGGGATGGTAGATGGGATAGGTTCCTTGGTGGGCGCATAAGCATTGATGTGCATGATAAAAATCATCCATGCGAATGGAAGATGCTAGGATACTCTATAAAGGAGACGCAAAATACGACGGTCAAAAGTCTCTTTCCAAATTGGGAGGGTGCAGAAGAGACGGTTCTCAAGGCGCTTGATTCGAGGTGGATCAAGATGTTCGACGGGACCATGGACTACGATACGGCCATGGCAACTGGAAATGACATTCTGACGAGACCAGAGCTTGGCTTGTTAGGTGTGACGATGATGGAGACTGAGGAGATGGGGATCTCACACATAGATCCGAGATGGCAAAGGCTGCGCAATGGATGCATGAGCATAGAGGACTCGGAGATCTTGGGGGTGAAGCATCTGAACCCTGCTTGGACTGCAGTGCAGGAAAAGCGCAGGCGATGATGGTACGTAACGTTTGATGATTTTGATGACTGCTGGTATAACCTGATGTTAATGATATTGAAAAGTAATGGGTAATGGATCACGGGCAAGGAGTACTTACTTTGTATGATTCCCCAATCTTGTTGGTCTCGGTTAGTCAATTTGAAAAGGGTGCAAAAGGCGATATTTGTCACGCATAGAATCATGTGTCTTCATGCATTATGTTCAGCCTCATACTGCACTATCAAGCTGCACATTCCCATTCGACTGTTCAAATGCAGGTGTAAGCAACCCCTGAAGAAATCAAGTCTAATCACCCAACATTTCCGTCATCGCCCTTTTTGCGAGGGTAGGAACCATTCATTCAAGTTGCGTTCTTGCTCGCGGAACGTATTGCGGAGCCAATTCATTACGATTATGCGTAGCTGAAGCTCTACTGCCGGGGATGGTGTGGTTTCAGGGTCAGGTACCTCGGATCCGCTGGCCCTAATTGCCATATTGGAGACCGACCACCAACCAGGGCGATACTGATTGCGACACTTGATACAATGACCGAAAACCCCATGCTCGCAAGCCCTGGGGTGACCGTGCATTGCCGGAGCATTGAGACGAACCTCTAAAGGAACGAAACGTGGTACTTTCGCGTAGCCTGGAAGTGGGCGATTTATTGGACCTCCAAGATGTAGTTTGCTAGAGGGTTTTGGAGTTGGAGAATCGTGGCTGAAAGAGCTGGGCAGTGAAGAGAATCTGCGCTGAACTGGTGGTGGATGCCGACCAAGGAACCGCGGTGTATTAGGTCGATCGCTGGCGATGCTGTCTCGTGTTTTCGGATAATTTGCCGACACACAACGTGTAGAATCAATGGCTTTGACCGATATGGAACCGTTGAGGCTATTGAGTGTAGGCTAAAGCATTTAGTAAGAGCCACTGTGGAGAGTAATGAGAAGTGATACCTTCTTTTGAACCGTTGGAGCTGAATTCATCTGAGCTGCTGAATTGGTCGGCCTCTTGGAAAGGTCACAAGGTGCTACTGTCCGTCAGCTTCACGCATGACTGAATTTTTAAAGGAGATTTTACCTGGAAGAGCTGGAGCACTTGCTATGCCTGAAGTGTCGTGATGGCTGAAGGGAGTGACGCGAGACAGCCCGATGTTGATTCTACTATCCAACGGTCTAAAAGGCTGAGGATGAGAGAGTATGGGTGTTTTAGACCCAGAAAGCTTGCTTGCCGAACCGAAACCACCTTCTGCGGGTTTTTTTGATGCAGAGTCCGTGCTCGTAGGGAAGAGGTTGATGCTGGTGGTGGGTAGAGGGAGGAAGCTCGGGTTGGGCGAAGAATCATCCGTCTTAGCGGCGCTAGCCCCATCCTTGCCATCACGCCAGAACACCATACCCGGCCGCTCAAACAAAGGTCTGGCAAACATCTTGCAATCGACACCGAGCTCAACAGCCTTTCGATCGACAACTTGGACAATTTGCCAAATACGCGCTGCTTCTTTTGAAAGCCTTCCCAACAGTCTTTGTGCTTCAACAAGATGCCTCAAACGGGGGCAAAGAACCAAGCTGCGGGTTGTGGATGCTGTACGAAAGACTATTTATGCAATGCCAAACACTGACAAGCTCACAGACTCCCTTGGAGACCACAGACTGCTCAAAGGCGGAGGTCCAGCCTCAGCAGATACTTCGAGTGGCAGGGAAGCCCGCGGGAGACGATCGACGAACGACTTGTGCAATCACTCTACAACAGGTGCTTCTAGCCTTTCGACCTCTTCAACGGCAGAATCACAATGGCAGGCCTGTTCCAGAGGAGAAGCTCCTCAGCTTCGGGCACCAATGGGAAGTTCACAACACCTAAATTTTTCTAGAAGCAGAAGCTCTCCCAGGACACGCAATGCTGGAATAGTGACGGTGAGACAGAAGCTAGCTGAAGAGCTGGTCAGCCCCAATCTTCGGAAGGACAATTGCGATACCTACGTTCCACGCTCGAAAGACACCTAGAAGATGCAGCTAGAGGCTGGAAGCGGGAGACCCTTCGAGAACAGGCAGTGATGAATGGATCAAGTCGCTAGGCACCTCTCTCTCCTACCGAGTAATATTCGCCAGCTTTGTTGTGAAGTCGTTGCCTACAACTTGCTCTCCTGGAGCGCAGAGACTTTACTCACTGTGTTGCTCTGAATGACAGCGGAGCCAACGCTCTCTGGAGGTGATGCTCAAACGCTGGAGCAAGTGAAGAAAGGGATGAATACAATGCTGGCTAGGGGAACGACTGCAAGAGCACAGTACACCGTTGGGTTGTACTGTAAAAAGAATGCTTGGACAACGCAATCCTGCTGAGAAGACGAACAAGAGCCCTCAGGTTCTCCATTACCCCGGGCAACCTGAGCAGAAGGCTCAGTAAGAACGATCATGAAAGCGCGGAGGAAAGGGCAGGCGCTGACTACCCATCCTATAGGGCTAAGAAGCCGCCTAGAGATCCCCCCTAGAGTTGCCCTTTACAGAGACCCCAAACTACTAGATAGGCCTAGCGTTAACCTAGCCCTATGATCAGCGTGCCCTAAACCTATGATCTACACTAAGCGAGCTCCTCTTTAGAGCTTAGTTCCGCCCTAACCCTATGATCTGCGCTTAGCGAGATGAAGTCTATATGATCCTATTGTGCCTATTTCACCCCATTATTTGTCATTAAACAAGCTATGTTGACCGACGTCGCACTAAATAAGCGATGACGTAACTATGTATCTTGTAGCTGTATACCATGCTCTTACTAGGCTTTTGGGTTCTACTATTTATGATGTAGTTGCCGCTTACTCGGGGCACAGAGACGGCTTTAGGGGCGCGGGCTGGCGACGGCGAGTAGGGTGACGGCGATCGTAACCAGTACGGCAGATATATTTATGATGACGGCGGTGATGATGGCGTCAAGTATAGGCATGGACGACGTTGTTGTTATTGATATCCATGGGGTCTCTGTAGAGGGTCTCCCGTTAGTAAAGTGGGGTCTCCCTCTATCCGTCCCCTAGAGTTGGCTGTTTACGCGATTTAAAAGGCCCCCGGAACTTCCCATATTGTTGCCCGGAGGACGAACTCCTTGGGTATCCTTTAGGGGCCGCAGCTACTTCCGGGCTCGGCCCTATAGGATGGGCTGTGAGGGGGTAAAAGTAGTTGTGGGGAGAACCCTTCTACGTAATTAGCGTGCGCAAAAAAGCTGTAGAATCCTCGGCCTTGTTTTGTTCAATTTTCCCCCCAGAGCACCTATCAACTTCGTCATGACGACATTGACTCCCCGCCCACCATATACTCAGGATGAGCTAGAACGTCTTTATCCGAAGACATTAAAGCTCCAATTGGTGCAGATCGTACGTGATTTCTCGACTTTGAGAGCGTCTTAATTTATGTATACAGGTATTAGGGCTTCAAAACTGACTCCCGGGTTTCGCAGCTTCTACGGCATGGTAGGTCGATTTGATATTACTTGAACGCTACCTAAGTCTCATTGCTAGGCGAGCGAAGTCCTGTCTCTGCTAGATTCCAAAGTGTAAGTTATGATCGCCCATATGTTGTTCGAGTATAGACCTGACATTCATATCAGGCCGGGCTCTCACCTTGTAGGTTATGCTTCTAACCGTCTGCAAGCGTAAGCATCCTTACGCTAGTCCAGACTGGCCCTACTGCAATGCTGCTCGGCAACTATCAAACGTTATAATGTCAAAGACCGACTGGTCATCCTGGAACGAACTCCAATGGCGTCGACGACTAGAGACTTTCGGCGACAACGACGCGTCTGTCCTTGCGTCAGGGCCTGCGGGCGAAATAGATTCAGTGTGCAACTTGGGCGAGCTAACAGACAAAGGACGCGAGACCACGCTGGCACTCGGCGAGCGACTGCGGCACCTCTACGTTGAACAACTGAAATACATGCCGAAAATAATTAGCGACTCAGACATGATTTACCTGAGGGCGACACCCATGCCTCGAGCGCTGGAGAGCGTACAGCAAAGCTTTTGGGGCATGTATCCGCTCTCTGCACGGACGGCAGCCTTCCCGCCCCCTACTATAATCACGCGCACCTTTCAGGATGAGACCTTGTTTCCGAATGAAGCTAGCTGTCGTAGATTCAGCCAGTTGAGCAAGGCATTTGCTGAACGGACAGCAGACAGATGTGGGCTTCACTATTCTCTCTACTCAACCCTGAAAACTGATTGATTCAGGGAACGAATCGAAAGAGATTGAATATCTCAACGCCCTCATCCAGAAATGGATGCCAGACAGATCCAAAGTACAAGTCGACTCCCACCCCCGGTTATCTGGTATAATGGACACCGTAAACTCCACCCTAGCACACGGCCCCGAGACACGCTTACCAGCAGCTTTCTACGACTCCAAGGGACGCGAGATCATCGACAGAATTGGCGTCGAAGAATGGTTCTCTGGCTTCAAAGAAAGCAATGAGTACCGACAGGTAGGTATTGGCGGTTTGGCTGGTGACATAGTTTCTCGTATGGTCGGTAGTGTCGAGAGAAGCGGGAATGATGGCTTGCTTGAGGTTGGAGGAGAGGATGGTGACCTTGGTGCTGGCAGAGGAGGCGAGAAAGACATCAAGTTCGGCATGAGTGGGTGCCATGACACTACGCTCGCAGCACTTCTGTCCAGCTTGGGATGCTTCGATGGCGAGAAATGGCCCCCATACACAAGTCACGTGGCTTTCGAGCTCTTCAAGAGCGCAGACGTTAGGCGAGAATCCGTAGATGGATCAAAGCTTGATCGCCCCGCCACCGCTCGCGCTGAACATAAGCAGAATCAGAGTGCGCTTAGCACTTTCTTCAGTTCTGGAGGCAAGAAGAGGCTGGCGACCGAAGGCATGCCCAGGAAACCGTCAGGTGAACTCACTTCTACGGATAAAGAGAAGTTGAATGGTCATTACGTGAGAGTGCGGTACAACGATCGTCCTGTGGTCGTGCCTGGATGCAGGCTGCCAGGTAAGCATCTTGATGGGGACGAGAGCTTCTGCACTTTGGTAAGTGGTGCCTTGCTGCAAGTTCTCCATCTTCTAATATTATACAGGAGGCGTTTAAGGCCATCGTTGACAAGTTCACGCCGAGAAACTGGAAGGATGCCTGTGTATCAAATATAGATGGGCCAGCATTCCCGGAAACGACAGAGGAAGCCGGTTTCTGATTGCATTAGACTACAATAGACTCCTCTAGGTATAGAACACATAGAAAATCAAAGCAGTCTGACAATACTACCTCGGCAAGAACGGACTTTAGCTCTGCCTTGAGCACTAGTTGTTCACATATGGTGACCGAGGGTCGGTGATGCGGAACGTGGCACACCAAATCGGGCCAAGCCTTATACTACCAGAGATTATACCCTTGTTATATACATTGATGGCCCCATGACTGCCTACAATCTAGTTGAAAAGGCCTTTACGCTCTGCACACTCTTCGAAACGCGGCGTAGAAGGTGTTTTTGAAGAAAATATGTTCTAGAATCTGCGCTGTTTTAAGGCTAGAGCCAATTTGGTGTGCCACGTTCCGTATCACCGACCCTCGGACGAAAGAAATAGGTTTGGTGGGGAAATGATGTAAAATCTGACTCAGTACCAGGTAGAATTGAAATAGAGTAGAATCTTGATGAAAATCGTGCTTTGAGAAGTTAGGATTGACGCCAGCCCGGGGCGATCAGCGCGAAAGTCCTGCGATGTCTCGGCTGTCTTTTTACTGATCAATAGATCGTGGCAAATAATAGAATCTATGTACACGAAGCCGTCCCAAAGCCCACACTCGGCCTCCCCAATAGGCTTCTAGGAAATTTTCGCTCTGAATAAGTCACAGTCGTGCACTACTTGTGGGCGAAATCGCCTGGGCCGGAACGTTATAGCGGCTCAAGACTAGCACTTGGGTAAGAATAGCCTTTCGGCTGGCAGGACTCAATTCCAACCTCCTCTCGTCTCATCTCTCATCTCAGCAGCAATCCCTTACACATCAACTTCCTAATATGCTAGGAAAAACAGGCTCGGTTATGAACACGAGTAGCTTGGCATTTGACGACCATGCCAGTAGGAATGTGCCTAAAGCAATAAAGCGACAATGCCAATAGAAATGAACCCTAGGCTGCTGCACAACTCCAGTCATGCCCTCGAAGTGAGCTTGTGCGATGGAACGCTGTGACTATGAAGCCAGTAGATTTAATGCGCTCTGCTTTAAGGGATCATTGCGCAGTGGGATGGGTCTGTGACTGCTTGTGATGTCGTTCCAGGGAAGTGGGTTGTAGCGCTGCGTCCTGCCTTTGTTTTTTCATCGCCCGAGTAATAGAATGTTGCATGCGCTCACAACCGCTCTAGTCTATCGTTGTTCTGTCTCAGCTTGGGACTTTATGCAATTGGTTTGTGTGGAGATTCGTTTTCACTGCGGTGAGAGAACATGCGAATTCCGTGTTCCTGCAGGTACTGTAAGAATTTGCGTAGGACTGTGCGCTGCGACTTGCGGAATCCTCGCAAAGTTTGAAGAGTTGAGCAAAATTTGGAAATATTTGGTACTTATTTAGTTTTAAGCGGGGTTTTCCTAGTGGTGATATGGCTCGTTCGCAAATTGGAGAATTGACCTTCCTTTTCATTTCGGGTCTATCGGGATGCCACGGAAAAGTGTAAGCCCTCCCCGGTTTTCTTGGCTTTGATTCAAGTTTACGACGCGAGGGTTCAAATAGCCATGTCATCACTCATTTTTTGCCTTTTTCTAGCACTTTTGGTAAACCTGGCTTTGCTATAGTGACCATTCATGGACATGATGCCAGTGTGTTTTTGCGCTATTTTCTTGCAGTGTTGGAAGGCTCCAAGGGGGTCCCAAAAATTTGATCATTTCGTGTTGAACAGCTTCGCTGGTTTCATTCGAAGCTAGCAAGTCAAACGCCGCTCCCTCCACCACTTCCCCACATATAAGAGCTTGCAGCGCATCATGTTATTTGTTGTTAGATTAGTTCTTGTCTGGGCTGGAAGGTCTTTGAGTCAACATTGGAGCGAAAATGACCCTTTTACGTAGTACAGCCCTAGTTGTTCTGATCATGATTACAGCTACTGCACACTTCTTTTGCGTATCTGGATGCTCTTCAGATAGTTTAGGACTCTTTTGAGCTCTTCACTCATTCGTTGTTTGCAACCGCGTTGTCTTCACTTCGAGTTGAGCGTATTCGTCATTAGTGGAAGATCGGAAATTGGAGCCTGATTTTCCGTACATCAACACTTTACTTAGCTCTCAACTTGCTCTCAAGTAATCGGTTCTGGTTTCGCACTCTGGCTAGACAATTACTCCTACAGCGACTCTACTCTGTAAGTGCATCATGTCGAGCGCGTTGTGTATGCATTCTCACGTTCTATAGCCTGTCAACATGCCATACACAAAGAAGCAAAAGCTCGCCTGCAGCGTTGAGATACAGCACCATCATCTAATTTCCCAACTTGTCGACAGTAAACAGCCCCTCGAATGTCGCCTTGCTAGCTCTAACATATTGCAGAGGGATGCGTATTGTTGCTACAATGGGTACCAAAGCCTACCGCAAGACTATTCAAGACGACTTGCCGGTTTTTCGAGTGCCCGCAGCCCAGTCAAATCATGCCGCAATACACTTTCCGTTTGAGTGTGGAGAAAGCCAGCAAATGCGATCCCGCAGACAACGATCTCGGCCATCAACCCATTGCCTGCCTCTCCACTGTGCTGAACAGTGCGCATGCTCCGCTATCCGGCAAGCGTGGCTTAGGTGAAGGGAGTGAAGAGTGGTGGTGCTTAAAATGTGTGGAGTCTCTTTTCGAGGAAATGCACCGACGATGGTTGCTCGCCCACTCCGACCCGCCCATTTCGGCACAGCATCCTCTGCAACGGTTAGCCAACTGGATTATTGCCGATCAGCGTTCCATCCCTACATATATCGACAAATATAAGCTTATAGCGCCATACATTTACGCGTTAGAGAAATGGAAGGCGGTCCTGCTCTACGACCAATACACGCAGCTTGCACGGGGTCAGCCCTTCAATGTTAACGCACCCGCACATGTTGGCTCTCGGGTCGCCTTTCTCGGGATCGATCGCAAGTCTTTCTATGTCGACAAAGCGATGAGAGACCTCAGGGGTGTCATGGAGCGTGGGGGGATTGCCGAAATCTCGGCTCAAGAATGTAGAGATGTTGCGTTGAGCGTGGTCTTCCAGAGGGTCGATGCCATAATGGCAGGGGTGTACAAGGCAAGGGCAGCGGCGCGCAAGGCTGTAGAAGCCAGGCGCAAGAGTGGAAAGGAGGACGAGCAGTGGGTGATGAGACACTGCCTGAAGGGCCAGAAGTCTGTTTTTCTTCCCGTCTGAAGGGAAATCAATTATCGCAGGAATTTTGTTGGTTGTTGAACTTGAGCAAAAAGCTTGTGAATTGCTCTCAGTGTACTCGTACGATAAAGATGGATTTGTACCAGAACGTCGTCCCTTCTCCACGCTAAAGGCTTCGAAACCCTAGTTCTACAAGACCAAAGCGTTTGTTTAGGGAGGTGCTACAGAGACACCCCCTTTGCCTACATAGACACCCCCCAG
>JAABUP010010565.1_pt1 | contig 10868 bp, 23 predicted proteins | sample 5559201 | NCBI WGS metagenome assembly JAABUP01 (sample SAMN10711887, study PRJNA513373) | rock metagenome | isolation source: Antarctica rocks | place: Antarctica | reverse complement strand
TGATAGCGGAGATGGCGTATTGTTTAAGCTCACACAGCACTTCCTGCAGAAAAGTGTCTTGGTGCTCGGCTTTTGGGCTGCAAGGCGCCAGGTACAGCGCTGTAAAACCAAAGGAAAGTCTGGTGCGGAGCCTGACCCAGCGCTGAAACATGCACTCCTTTTTTCTAGCATTGCCACTAGCTGCAAGTTGCCGATACGCCGTGTGTTCTGGTATTCTTGCTACCGACCTGGCCGACTTGCACACCTCTGCTGGCAGCAGGCGAGGCGCAGGCGACCGGCTACCGGCTTTTGAAAACCCCCAAGCGCGACTTCCAGCCCGCCAACCCCCTGTGCGCCAGAGATACCACATAGCACTGCTCCAGGGCTCGGTACACACATACACAATTCATGCAGTGTCACTGTGTGCTTGTTCGAGCGTGCAGGTGGTTGGTCGAGGCGGCGCGCTGGGCGACGACCGGCGTGCCCCCGGACCGCCGACCCGCCGAGTGCCCCGCGCTCACCGCCTTCAAGGTGCGGGCTGCTGGTGTGCAGCCAGGCAGGCCCACTAGCCCGCTTGAGCTTAGCGGCCAATTGCTTGGCTTCGGCAGCGCTCTGTCCCGTCTCTCGCGGACAAATGGCACTGTGCACCCTCACCTGCATGGTGTATGGCTGCTCGCCGGGCTTTAGGGCATGCGGCGCTCTCTGCTGCAATATCGGTTCTGTTTAAGCTGCATCTGAGAGCACGTGCTTCGTAGTTGTATAGGCGCGCTCCACGACAGTCACCCTGCAGTCTTCCAGCATGCGCACCGCGCGCTTGCCCTGCTGCCCAGCTGTCCTGGCTGCAGTCCCTGTGCATGTGACAGGGGTTGCAGTCGGTGTGGCTCTCGCCCTGCACCTGCTGATGCGTACTTTGGGTTGTGACCTTGCTGCGCCGCAGGAGGAGGTGGGCGAGCGCGGGCTGAGCGTTGCGCCAGGGCGCGCGGCGCGGGAGGCGCTGTTCATGCTGGACCCCGACGTCGCCTACCTCAACCACGGCAGCTTCGGCGCGTCGTTCAGGTCTGCCGCGCCATGCGCCAAATCAGCGCGCCGACTGTTGCTCTGTCCATGACATGCATGCGCTCATGTGTGTACGACTGGGGCGGAGCATGGCAGTCTGCCAAAGGAGCATCCCATTTGTCCTGATAGTGGGCTTTTCAGTGTGCGTTCTCATCATCTTTTCAGTTTGTGCAGGGTGGAGGTCCGTTGCATGTGTGCATTGCCTGGGGTCAGCCACAGCATGGTGTTCACGAATTTGTCCACAGCTCTGCTTCTGCGCTTACAGGTTCTGTGCACAGAGGGCGCTGACGACGCATAGTATCCATCCCTTGCGTCTTGGCAAAAGGCAGGCGGGTGCATGACTGTCGCAGCCCGGCTGGCATGCAGCAGGGCGCCACAGACCCCCCGGCGCTGGAGCGCGCGCGCAGGCTGGCGGCGGAGGTGCAGGCCTGGCACCAGGCGCGCATGGAGCGGGAGCCCGTGCGCTACTTTGAGAGTGAGCAGCTCGCGGCGCTGGCGCTGGTGCGCGCGCCCGCCCCTGCTGCCGCTCGCTCAGGCGCGCGGGGCGGCCGCAGGCGCTTGCGCGCCCGCACCTGTCCATACCGCACACCTGTCCACACCACTCTGGCACTTACATAATGCGCCTGTAGGTGCGCCACTGAAGTACCAGCGCGATCAGCCGTCGGCGTCCCGAGGCATCTCCTCAGGCAGCACTCCCTGCTGTGCTTGCGAGGCGTGACCTCAGGGGTGGACCGACACGCCCTAACCCTGCTCGTGCCCCGCCGCCAGGCCAAGGCCGAGCTGGCGGCGTTCATCGGCGCGGCGCCGCAGGACGTGGTCGCGGTCACCAACGCGACCGCCGCCACCGCGGCCGTCATGGCCTCCGTGCCGCTCGGCCCGGGCGACTGGCTGCTCTGCACCAACATGACGTACGCCGCGGCGCGCGCCCGCCGGCGCCGGCCCCTGCACGCTTTTGCGGGGATGCGGCGGCGGTCTGGTGGGGTGGCCCGCAGGCATGGCGGACCGGCGCAGGCCAGACACGCATAGCAGCCTGCAGGCTCTGTTGCTTGCACTGGATATGCGCGGGTCAGCTCCGAGCGAATACTATCTAAAAAAACATAGACATCTGTGAGAACAGTGCTGACAGGGTTTCGACATGTCTCAGGTCGCGAGTGCGCTGGCGTGCACGGCCAAGCGTGCTAGCGCGGGGCTGCTGGTCGTCGAAGTGGACCTGGACACTGATAGGGGTTTCACATGCCGCAGGTCGCGAACGCGCTGGCGCGCACGGCCGAGCGCGCGGGCGCGGGCCTGCTGGTCGTCGAGCTGGACCTGGACACGCTGCTGGCCGGCGGCGCGGCGGTCGCGGCGCGCTTCCGCGCGGCGCTCGCGGCGGCGCCGCGCGGCCGCGTGCGGCTCGCCGTCGTCGACCACATTGGCAGCAACCCGCCCGTCGAGTTCCCGCTGCGGGAGATCATCCCGGCGTGCCGCGCCGCGGGCGCCAAGGGCGCGCATCCCTGCCTAAACAGCCCTAGTTGGCTGAAACAGGCTATCACCACATAGCTGAGGGGGCCATCGGGTTAGGGCCCCCCGTGATGCTCTTCATTCATTCTGCCCGCCGGCGGCGGGCTGCGCTCGCCTGTGCCTCGCGCTGGCATGCTCGGTCCGAGTAGGGTGAGGGTGGGGACGTTTACATGGCTCGTGATGCACAGGCTCTTGGGAACGCCTCCGTGGCAAGTGGCTTGCGGTGAAGCAGCAGAGCTACGTCGCGCGTGATGCTGTCAGCAAGCCCCAGCCAAGTGTGCCAGGCTCACTTGATACACACTGGACCAGAAACATGGTCTGCGGCAGTGTGGCGTTGCCAACCGCACGTCGAGCCCTGCCGGGGCTTCTCTGTTGCTGCAAGTGACGCACCCGGCGGCGCGCGAGCGGCAGTGCTGGTGGACGGCGCGCACGCGCTGGGCGCGGTCCCGCTGGACGTGCCCAGCCTCGGCGCCGACTTCTACACAAGCAACTGCCACAAGTGGCTCTGCACGCCCAAGGCGCCGCCCCAGCCTGCGTATCCCACATGGCCTGCTCTTGGGGTCACGGGGTGGTGCACACCATCCAGAAGCTAATGAGACGAAGCTGCAAAGCTCCCATGTGCCGGGGAGTCCCGGCGCCGCTGTAGGTTCACCGCGGCTGCCGCATGCGGCACCCGGGCAAGCTCTGGCACAGGCAGGACAGCCTGCCCAAGCTGCACAGCGGCCACCATGCCCTGCTGCCCAACAACGGAAGCCTTTTCCTTCTTACATGAGAAGCGAAATGTATGCAGTGCTGATGAGCGGCGGGCGCGCAGGCCGCGGCATTCCTGTGGGCGGCGCCGGCGGAGCAGGCCGCGCTGGTGCCGCGCGTGACCTCGCACGGCTTCCGCCTGGCGCGCCCGCGCTCCCCAGCCGCAAGCGCGGCAGCTGCCCGCTGTGTCGCCCGTGCTGCGTGCAGCCCGTTGGCCGCGCCCGGCGCCATCCGCCGCTCGGCCGGGACTCGGCACGCCTGGCAAGCTACTGGGATGCTGCACTGCTGCCCTGACCGGACATGGCACTGGGTAGGCAGCAGCTTGCATACTTGCTCAGTCGCTTAGCAATGACTGGACATGCCTGCCGTATCACTGGTTAGGCTTCTAGGATGCCCCCATCATTGCCGGCACTGCCCCGGCAGGACGTGCTCCTATGTGAGAGGCAGCGGGCGCGCGCGCGGGCAGGGCTTCCAGGGCGAATTTTTGTGGGCGGGCACGGCCGACGAGACTGCCTGGCTGGCCGTGCCGGCCGCGCTGGCGGTCATCGGGGCGCTGGGGCGCGGCACGCAGGCCGCGCACGCGCGCCAGCTGCTCGCGGCGGCCGTGCCGCTGCTGCAGGCGGCGCTCGGCACGCGCGTGGTCCTGGGTGCGGGCGCGGCCTGGGCGCCTGCAGGCCGAGCAGTGGGGCGCCAGGGACGGAGGCGGCGTGTCAGCCGCCCTGTTTGCAGCAGCGTGGCATGCGGCTGTTGGGATGAGCACCTTTACTGCATGGCTCCAGTACGGCACTCTTGCAGCCATGGGCCCTTTGCCTGTTTTGGCCGGGACAGGATGCTCAGGTTGTCGCGGCCAGGCGTGTCAGGTCAGGTCCTCCCTGACCTTACCCTCGCGCATGCCGCTCCGAACCGAGGCGCCACATGCGCCAGGGAGCGGCACGATGAAGCTCCTGGACCTGCCCACGCTGCGCGGCTTTGAGGTGTCCGCGGCAGCAGCTTGGCGGCTGCATGAGCTGCTGCAGTCGCGGTACAAGGTCGAGGTGCGCATGCAATGGCAAGCGCGTGTGCTGCCCTGCGTCTGCTTCCTGGCGGCCGGTCTCTTTCGCGTATTGTGTGTGAAGCGTGAGTTGATGGACTGAGTATACGTATCGAATGACAAAGCTGGCCGTGCTTGAGTGCTGTGTGTACACCATTATCCCCGCCTCACAAACATAGGGAGATGCTGCCTCCCACGTTTGCAGGTGTCTGGTGCAATGCCGGCACTGCTGACCTACAGCTGCTGCACAAGAAATTTGCGTATGCGCCGCAAATTGAGGCAGCTTCAAAGCTCATGGGATGCTGTATGTGGCGTCCTTCAAGGTGGCCTGATGCCCTCATGCTGGCAACCTCAAGTCAGTGCGCAGTCCGCACCGTGCTAGCTTCACCAGACCGCCGCTCTCGCGCTCAGCAGCAAGCCGAGCCTGCTCAACTTGCGCGCAGGTGCCTGTATCGTGCTGGGGCGGGCGCCTGTGGGTGCGCGTGTCAGCGCAGCTGTATAACGAGCTCGAGGACTACGAGCGCCTGGCCGCCGCTGTTGCCGAGCTCCGAGGCGCGAGCTCGTCGACCAGCCCAGTCAACGGGCTCGCCAATGGCATGCCGCCAGCGCTCGACCAGATGTAGTGTTTGTGTCGGGAGGTGGACCGCCTGATATGGACCGGATCAGTCTTGTGACCGAGAGCCTTGCACAGGACGCCTAGTGCAACACTGCCCAGCTCAATTCTTTGTCACACACAGTTCAGCATTGTCAGGTCATGGTGGCCAGGCGTGGTGTGCGCACAGAGCCAGTGACATTGGTGCCTTGTTAGGAGCCTGCCCGCGTCTTGTGCTTGCCAGCCTCTCTGCGTTTTGTTACTAAAGTGCTATTCATTCTGTCCAGCTCCATCACCGATGTGCAGGGCTTGCATGTTTGCATCTCCTGCTACCCGTCATGTGTTGTCCGCACTACCAGGGAGTCTGAGAGACTGGGACTGTATTGGTTTTCCCACGACATGCGCTCATATGCTGAGTATGCTTGCCGTAGCGTGCGCGGTGTGTTCTGATTTGTTTTTGCACTGGTGTTCAATGCATGTTGCAACTCTGCAGACACTCAACCTCTGGCAGGAATATAGCATGTGAAGCGCTATCTGACGCTACAAGCTGAGCGCTGCGTCTGCAACTAGCTTGAGACAGTGCACACACGCTGCAATGCCGCTCTATGCCCCGTTGGAGGACTGCAGCGACTGCAGTACCTGCAGCGCCTCACCAACATGCTGCTCCGGGTTGAACTGCGCGCCACAGCGATGCTATATGACGGCGCTTCCTTCACCTGTTTCTCAGCGGACACGCCATATATACATGCACAGTGCTGCATGGCAAGCCTCATGTCACCAAAGACCATACTTGCAGCTGCGCATGCCAGTGAAGCATGCAGTCGGCGTCATCTGCTTCAGACCAGTGGGGGCTGGCAGGGAGGTGAGGAGGGAGCGCGCCTGGTTGTTGAATGCCAGAACAACCTTGCCTTTCTTGTCGATCACAAATGTCTCTCGGCCTGGCAGAAGGCCCAGGAAGTCGCCCTGGCAGCCCCCCACCTCACACCTTGCTCAGCTTCAAATTGACCACCGGATAAGGCACCTGCTGTGCATGATCGCAAGACGGGGGATGGCGCTAGGTTGTTATATGCATTGAGATGGGCTTTGGCTCTTCGATCAATGCATTGTGACACATCACAGAACAGACAGGCTCTCTAGGCCTTCCACGGCCTTGATTAAGTCATGGAGCAATTACGATGCATCCACAACAGGCACTGCCAGACAACGACACCAAGCTGTGCTGTGAACGCCAGCAGAAGCGAGGGCGGCAGCGAGCAAGGCGCGTCGCGCGCCTTGATGTCAAAGTTCTTGCGCAGCAGCTCGCCGGCGTCTGACAGCAGCGGGAAGGGCAGCCGCTGGTTCTGCGCGCCAGTACACACTGGACGCCCTGGCGCGGGTGAGGGATGCGCTGGGGTCTGACAGCATGATTGAAGGCCCTCACGACCCTTGAGCAGGTTACCTCTGGACAGACAGCTGCACGCCATGCATGCTGAGACGCATGTTTGCTGAGTGATGATCGTGAAAATAAACCAGCCTTAAGCTGCAGCCAGAAAGGGCATGCAATCATGGAGCTGCTGCGCTCGCCTCGTTTGTCAGGCTGAGGTGGATTCTGTTGAGGTTGCGGAATGCCACAGCACATGGATGCAGAGGGAGGCATGGTGCCAGCAAGTCGGCCAGGTACGCGCATGCGCGCTTGGCCAACTCAGCCCAGATTGTTTTTCATTATTATTTTATATGTATGATTGCATGCGCGCGCCTTGGCAAACTCGGCGTTGACCTGCGGCGTGTCGCTGCTGATGCCGAGCACCTCCGCCAGGCCCTGGAACTTCTCATAGTCGTCCCTGAGACCAGAAGCGCCACAGCCTGTGAGTCGACCAGGACTTGTGACAGGCTATGTGAAGCGCCACAAGGGCCGCCAGGCAGCTTTTGGCGTCTGCGCAAACCTTGGGTGCCGCTGAACAACGAGCAGGAGAAGCAGGGTACCAGAATGTAGACACGCATGCAGTTGGCACTCCCAGGCATACCTGAATTTGCATGCCTGCTTGGTACATCCCGGCGTGGCCGCCTGGACCAAGTGCACAACCAGTGACATCTACTTGCACCATACGACCAGAGGACTGAGTGGGGAGGACAAGCGCACGCCGTCCACATAAAGAAGTATATTAACTCGCAATGTCCCTTTAGACAACGGCATACCTTGGGATAGAAGAAAAGCACAACGTTGGACTTCCCCTCAAAGCTGCTGAGCGCCATGCCCTTGCCGTCCTGCGTCTTGAGCACCCTGGCCGCCTCCCACGAGCAGCGTCGTCGCCTGTTTTTGAAGCTACAGATGCTGATGTGAGGCAGGCTGGGAAGAGGGAGCACACCTGTAGTAGTCGGGGTACTCTGACATCTTGTCGCCTACCTTGAGGGCCTGCACGACCGTGTTGCAGGGGGTATGCTTTATCCCAAGCTGTAAAAATGATGTGTTACTGTAATGTGGGTGTGCACTAAAAAATATACAGTCAGATGTGGGCACCAGGCACCTGGACAGTCAAGCGGTGCGCCCGCCGTGTCCTCTGCTGCGCTGCAGGCACGAATGCTGGCCTGCGAAGCGAGGTCGCGGGCGTGTGGCTTGACGCACATGGCCGTGTGCAGGACGCCGCCAGCGTGTGCATTGTGATCAGTGCGGCACGCGGGGTCAACCACACAGCGGTTCTCCTCGCACTTGTAATTACTGCAAATCCTGATCCCAGGTAGGTGTGCACGTGCACCGCCCAACACCCTCGAGAACCCTTGAGCACACCAACTCTTGGGAGCTTGTCCCTTGGCTCCTAAACAAGGGGGCGGTTTTGCTTTTCGCACTCACCTGACCTGCAGCGCAGCCAATTGTGTCCTGGTGGTAGTTGGTGTGCATTGGTACCAAAGCCTCACAACTTGCTGTGTGCACGCTCGTGGCGCTCTCGTGTGTGCACTACCGTGCTAAGCCCAAGCTCTGTGTCGTGCCGCCCGCATCGGGCCTTGACGCGCTAAACACGGCGATGTAGCTTGGGCCGCTGCACGCAGCAGGGGAGATGGCGCCAGCCGCTGGAGAGGAGGCGTCCACAAGCGCGAGGCCAGCGGCTGTGCAGGAGCTGCCCATCGAGGGCAAGACGGTGAAGGCGCTCACGCTGCTGTCGCTGAAGCGCACGTTCGACCTCTTCGCCGCAAACCATGGCCAGAAGGCCGCGGCGGATGAAGCCAGGCGCGCACCCGGCTGCGCCGCACGGCCGCTTGCAGGCCAGGGGTCTCCGCTGCAACGCCGTGCACACGCAGGCCGCTCCCGCGTCTGCCTGACTCTGCAAGGCCGGGAGCGCGCGCAGCCAGCGCGCAAAGATTGCGTGCAAGATCCGCGACGAGTACCTGGCGGTGAAGGACTTTAAGGTGCCGGAGCGGGGGGCGGCGTCGGCGGCGGGCAGGGCGGGCGGCACGGCGGCCGCCGGCGCCGGCGGCGTGGCCGCGCCAAATGGCGCGGCCGTGTCTGATGCGGGCGGCGCCAAGAGCACCACGGCCAAGCTCATCGAGACGATGCCGACGCCTGCAGACCAGTGCGCGCCCGCTCCCGCTGGCCGGCTGCACGCGCGGGGTATGGAGGACTGGTGTCATTGTGCCCGGCACGGGGCTTTGCAGCGCTGCAATAACATGTAATTACAGGTAGAGCTACTGCTAGTAAAGGGGAGCGCCTGAGGCCCCGGAACCGCGCGCAGGGCGGCGCGCTCGGCGGCGGCGGCGGCGGGCGCGCTGGTGCTGCACGCGGGCGCGCGCGCGGTCGTGCCCACGGCGGCGGGCGGGCATAAGGAGTATGTTCCCAGCGCGCAGCTGGCGCGGCGGCTGCCCAGCAAGTGGCCGCGGCCGGCCTGGCACCCGCCCTGGAAGATGTACCGCGTGGTCGCCGGGCACCTGGGGTGGGGCACCTACCCTGTCCCACCCAGTCCATACCCCTCCACCCCTCTTGTCAGGGATTCGGACCGCCCTGGAAAATGATCCGCATGGTGGCCGGGCACCTGGGGTGGGCACCTGCCCTGCCCCTCCCAGGCCACACCCCTCACACCCTTCTCGTCAGGGGTTGACCCGCCCCGACAGTGTTCCGTGACTGTGTTGGGCACCCGCGATGTGCGGCTACCCTGCCCCTCTCCCGCCCCACCCTGAAATGCAAGCAGACGCTTCGGAAGCGCAGCACTGCACTACTTGTCCACCAGATACCCTTGGGTGGGCCCCACAGCCGACATCCGTGGAGCGCACCTCTGCATGCCGCGCCCCGAGTGGGGCTGCGCCCCTGCATACTCATACTCCTCGCCAGCCCGTCCCGTGCCAGACATGCATGCGCTGTGTTTGGGGGCAGGCACTTCTGCAGCCTACCCATATGATGGGCAATGCGGCCGGAGGTCGGCGTGCGAATGTAGGGGGCGGGCGCAGTGGTGATGCTGCGCGCGCGTGGCGCGCAGGCCCGTGCGGTGCATCGCGGTGGATGCGGGCAACGAGTGGTTTGTGACGGGCTCCGCCGACCGCACGATCAAGATCTGGGACTTGGCGACGGGGCAGCTGCGGCTGACGCTGACGGGCCACATTGAGCAGGCGCGCTCCGGAGGCGGCCACCTGCGGGGCGCCCGTGCGTGCCTCGACATGCGTGACTGATAGGGCAGGGGCAGGTTCCGTGCAACCCTGGCAGGTTCCTGCGCGTACGGAGAGCGCACTCACCGATCCTTGCGCTGCTGCGCATGCCCCGCGTGTGCGCAAGCGACCGCGCTGCTGCACGGGCCAGCGCCCCCTGGTCGCTGCCTCCCAGCTCAGTATAGGTTAGGGATGCAGCGAGCGCCCGCGCCTGGTGCGAGGGAGGGGCGCGCGCCGCGGCGCGCCAGGTGACGGGCCTGGCCGTGTCGGACCGGCACCCCTACATGTTCTCGTGCGGCCTGGACAAGATGGTCAAGTGCTGGGACCTGGAGTACAACAAGGCGCGCCCCCCGCCGCCGCCGCGGCTGCTGCAATGTAAAAGTAATGGGCGTGCCCTGCTGTGTGGGACAGGCTGCCGGGCTAACGCATGCGCATGCGAAGTCATCCGGAGCGGCCAAACCACTTGCGCGCGCTTGCCCGGGGGTGAAGCACGCATGGGGGCCGCAGCGCAAGTGGACTCCGGGCCTGGCCAGCGCCATCTAGTGTCATAGGGTTGATGTCAGAATTAAGGCATGCCTGCCCGCGCAGGTGATCCGGCACTACCATGGCCACCTGAGCGGCGTGTATTCGCTCGCGCTGCACCCCACGCTCGACGTGCTCATGACCGGCGGCCGCGACAGCGTGTGCCGCGTGTGGGACATGCGCACCAAGTGCGCCCCTCTGCCTTCTTCATTTTGCTCCTACTGCAGGCAATCCTGCCGCGGGTGGCTGAGCTGCCGGGGGCTCGCACCGACCTTGCACTTTGCGCCGGCTGCATGATTGGACCTACATGTTGACCCTAGGTTATGTAAGCCCTGCAGCGCAGCGTGTGGTGTCGCCCTGACTGCGCGCGGCGGCGCACAGGATGCAGGTGCACTGCCTGACCGGCCACGACGACAACGTCTGCTCCATCATCTCGCAGGCCACCGACCCGCAGGCGCGCCCGCGTCCGGGAGCGCTCCCCTCGCCGTCACGTGTGTTGCGTGACCCAGGTACAGACCAATCGTGACCCAGATACAGATCAAACTTGTACAGACCAGTCGCGTGACCGGGACACAGACCAATCGCAAGCGCATAGCAGGGCCTATGGGCGTGCCAACCTTGCAAATCTGCTGCCTCCTAGAACCTCATATAGACCCTACAGGCTGCCGCCCCGCCCAACACATGCAGGCCGGCGTGCGCGCAGGTGATCACCGGCTCGCACGACAAGACCATCCGGCTGTGGGACATCCGCAAGCCGGCCACCATGGCCACGCTGACGTACCACAAGAAGAGCGTGCGCGCGCTCGCCATGCACCCCAGCGAGTGCGCCCC
>JAABUP010010564.1_pt1 | contig 10869 bp, 17 predicted proteins | sample 5559201 | NCBI WGS metagenome assembly JAABUP01 (sample SAMN10711887, study PRJNA513373) | rock metagenome | isolation source: Antarctica rocks | place: Antarctica | reverse complement strand
ACCACGTCAAGGTTCAGGTAACGTGCACGCGGCTCGGGAGCGACCGTGCGACATCACACGTGAGTATGATTGTTTTCGCTATTTCGCTCTCGGGCGACTTTTTAGTCGTTTCCCTGTGCGCAAGGGTGGTGTTGCGTCGCTTCGTCTTCGTCGTCAAATTTTCTTAGACAGCCTTTCTTCCAATTATTGTACTGTTCCGTCAGCCCTGTTGATTTTAAAACATTCCAAAACCCTCCGTCTGTGCTGAGTGTTGGTTTACGACTTCAGCTGAGTCTGAATGCCAGTCTGATAGATCGGATTTCAAATATATGGTCTCAGGAATGGTCTGCAGAGCCTGGGGAAACACCTAACTCACAGAGAAAGTTGGAAAGTTTAACATGCAGCACATGTGTACAGTCAGTGCGTCAGTTGATTAAGTGAGTTGAGAGAAACATCAGGAGCTTGCACGACGAGTGTATGTGCCACTGACACCATATTGTGGTCATGTCAGAGGTCCGATATTTGGTGTGCTCCGCTGACAGGTATATTATACTGGTATGTGTAATATATTGTTACGACAGAACATCTCTTGACAGGGCTTTTGAGAATAGAATAATTCAGTTCAGCCAGAAATGTCAAGCACTGCATCTGGTGGACACTCGCAGCTACAATCCAAGTGTCAGACATCACTTAAGCAGCACATCAGATGTCAAGCACCACTGCAGGCCAGAGCGTTGAACAGATTCGATCATAAGGCCTGCTCTATGAGCTAAATTGACAGCACCCAGAGACGAGTAAGCCCCTCAACCAAGCACAGGTTGTACCGCTGCAAATCTCAGTCTGCAGGCCAAAAGCCACATCTGAACGCATTTACCACCCAGTGAAACCGCTTGCATTATTGCGATACCTGCGGTTCGGGCTGCGCTGGAAAGGCTGGTAAGCCACTCCGCATGTTTGAGGCAGCAAGCTCTACCAGCTGGTTTCGTGCTTCAAGCTGCCCTTGTCTCAACTTCAGGTCGTGAGGTTGCTGAGTCTCAGCCAATTGAAGAGTTTGGTGGCATCAAGGTGGCTTTCATGAAAAAGTGTGCACAGGCTTTTCTGGACTTAAACACATGTATTGTACAGCTTACTCAACAGACAACAGAGTGACCACATGTCTCTCACACGCTTGAATTTGATATGCCACCTTTTGTTTCAACCTTACAAAATGGTGCATATCCATGCACACCATTTGCATCAAGGCCTTCAACATAGACTACGACTGCTTCCCAGTTTGCAGCGAGCTGCAGATCATCCACGTCAGAGGGTTGCGCCAAGCTTTCTACTGATGGCTCCTTATGCAGCTTCGCCAACACCTCCAGCAGCGCCTTTGTGTCTGGAGCCCTGGGATACTGGTGCACCATTGCCTTTGCCTGCTGTACGCTGCTGGTGATCTGCACACACGCCCATGATCTCATGGGCAGCAATGAAACGAGGATGAACGTGACCGTGCCTTCAACATTCTATATGCATGGTTTGATCAGTAAAACTGTCTATGCAGCAAGGAGCCGCTGTGCTTCACAACCAAATTGACAGCTAGCAGCTTTTAAAGCAAAGACCCAGACCGGTCCCTCAAACTGTGCTGTCTTCAACAACAAAGTTGTTTTTCAAAAACACACAGTTGTTTTCAACAACATGCACCAGTTTGCAACAACACACAGGCAGCGCAAAATGCCAGCAAGCTTACACCCCGATAAAGACAGACGCCACAGTACAGGTATGCCCGGCTCTCCTCAGCGCGATTGGCACACAGCTGGTCAGACCACTCTTTGGTCTCAGTGAGCTTGTTAGCAGTGGACTTCATATCCAGGTTGAATGGCAAAACTGCATCATGCTGGATTGCTGCAGGCATCTGAGCCATGATGGCCGCCCTGGCTCTCACCAGCTGCCCAAGTTTGCCGTACAGCAGGCGCCTCAGGTGCAGCATGTCTTGCTGTTGACTCTCAGAGTAGTCCATTGTTGCCTGCATATGCGCATAGGTAAACTAGCTGCATTGGCAAAAGACCTCCTGTAGTCGCTATGTGTTGTGTCACTGCCGTACAACACCACCACTGTCTGACATGGCTGCCCTGTAGGCTGATCAAGTCAGTGCCTGACAGGTTTGCCAGCTGAAGGCCTGACAACAGACAACTGATAACAGGCAGTGTAGAGCAGGGTCAGGCTGTGCAAACCTAGCAGCATTCTACCATGCTAGTACCAGCACTGCCTGAGCAATGTTTCAGATGCATGACTAGACAAGCTTTGCTACTGACGCAAGCTGGCCTCACCAATAATGCATCAAGAACATCATCAGGTGGAGGGTCTGGGTACAGTGATGCGTTCGCCATGTTGAGGGAATGCAGAGTCCCAAGCCTCTTGGGGTTGCCCATTCCAAAGCAGATGAATGTGGCTGTTGCTTGCACACTCCATTGATGTAGCTGAGCAAGAGCTGCAGTGCTGGTGCTGCTGTTGCTGCTGTCCAAGTCCAGGAGGCACTGCGCTTGCCTGCGGACAAACACCTGCAACACACTGAAGCCTTCAGAGGTGCTGCACAATGAGCCTCATGCTGACAAGTGCATTCGTGTGCAGCATTGCCAGAGGTGCACTGCTGCTGTACAACGTAATGTGAACAGCGGATGCAAAGCTTTGTACCACGGCATCAGGGGTACGTGTATTGTGCTGAAGTTTTACTTTTCTGTACTCTGCAAGTGAAAGACTTTAGCTGTTCACACAGATGCACCGCAAGCACTGCACAGGCACCGCAAGCACTTCACAGGCAGCAAAAATGCCTGCGCAACATGCTTACTGTGTACTGCTCAGCAAAATCAGTGCAGGCCATTCTGCCGATATCTTCCATGTTTACTTCTTCATCACACCCGTGCAGTGTCATTATGAATGCTTTGCCGTGCTGTGTCCTGATCAGCCCTGCCCTGCCCAGAATGTTAAACACAACCTCTCTGGCTTCAGCCTGCAAGACAACGAGAAGAGTTTGCCTGGCTGCCACTGATGTACACTATGTTGAATGTATGCCACCATTGATGTATTGTCTTTGCTATGGTTTGCCTACCTGCAAGCTACGCTGCGAGGCTGCAGCTGGTAGTTCTGACTGCTTATTTGCAGAAGCAAGCTCCAACAGACGATTCCGTGCCTCCAGCTGCCTCTGCCTTAGCCTGAGATGCTGAAGTTGGTTGGTCGTTTCAGCAAGTTGAGCCTCTATGTTCGCTGATCGTTCCTGAAGAGACATAAGGGTTCGAGGACAGCGGCTGACAAGAGTGATCCCGCGTATCGTTGTTGAACAACCTTCTTTCTCTGCCTGGTACGCTGTTGTGTCTTACGATTCTGCTCTCTCACACGCTCAGTACTGGTGAGCTGTGATGTGAGGGCTTGAGGTTGAGCTTTGTTGTCGGTAGCTTGGTCGACACCGAAGTCCAGGTCCAGGTCCTGGAGGAAGTCCCAACTCGATAGGTCTGCAGACATGCTCGCTGCTTGGGCGTCTAGCTCCCCGAAAGCGTTGCAAGCCAGCATTCTGTTACCGTCTCCGTAATGTGGCAGGCCTCTGCGTCAAATGCTCAGTGCTAAGTCACTAGCTTCCTGTGCGTGGGGTAACTTGTCGTTTAGTCTTCTTCCCTGTAGTCAAAGTTGTGTCTTTGCTGAATAACGACTAACGATTTACGACAGATGAGTCTGAATGCAGGTCTGACATATTGGATTTCAAATGCATGTTCCCAGGAATGGTCTGCAGATTTAGTGTCTCCACGGATTGACTGAGTCAAGAAAGACATCAGGAGTTTGCATGACAAGAGCAGGTGAGACTTGCACCATACTGTGGTTATGTCAGAGCTCCGACATGTTCCATGCTCCGCCTTCAAACATGATCACCCAAGAAGACTTTGTGACAGTGCTTCTGAAACTTTTACAACTCAGTTCAATGAAAAAGGTCATGTGGGGTATTGCAGGCACTGCATCTGTCTCATCTGCATGCCTGAGCTTCATGCACTGGCAGCTGCAGTGTACAGCACCAGAGGTCACTTATGCAGCAAAAATGGATTCAAGGCAGCACTGCAGGACAAAGCGTTGAAGCACTTTTTGATCATAAATTCCGTTGTCTGAGCTAAATTGACAACATTTGCAGCAAAACAACTGTACCAGTACACAAACACTCTGATATACATGCACCAGCATGCGAGAACCTGAGAGTAACAGGGCACCTTCATGCACCTGGTATGTTCAGTTGTGCTGAGCCCATGAGAAGGAGTGTGTGGCCATGCAAAGAATTGGCATCAAGACTGTCAACATACTGAACAATCCCATGCCAATCTGCAGCGTGCTGCAGGTCATCCACTTCGCACGGTGCAGACAGCCTTTCTGTGCTTGGTTCTTTGAGCTGCTGTGCTAGGACCTCCAGCATCACTTTTGAATCTGCCCCTCGAGGATACTGATGTACCATAGTCAAAGCAGACTGTATGCTGGTCAAGATCTGCACATCAGTACGAACCAGTGAAACCAAGGCAATACAATGAACGTAATACTCAAGTGAGCAGTTGTTTGCTGATTATGTTGCGCATAAGGAACAGAGTGCCTTCAAGGTGACAGAGCCAACTGTGAATGACCAGAATGACATAGGCAGGCTCAGCAGAATGTAACATGATAGTAAGGCTTACCCCTCGAGAAAGACAGATTTTGGCATACACAAAAGCCCGAGACTCATTGGCCCGGTTGGTACACAGCGCGTCAGCCCACTCTTTTGTCTCAGCAAGCTTGTCAGTTGTATGCTTGAAGTCCAGCTGAAAAGGCTGGGATTGGGTGGGATGGGAAGCAGCTGGCATTGAACTCATTATGGCATCCCTCTCTCTTGACAGCTGACCTACCTTGCGGTAGAGGCAGCGTCTGAGATGCAGCATGTCTTGCTGCTGAGCGTCTGTCAGTTGCAGTGTTGCCTGCAGTGAGCACATGCATCTACTGTGTGCAGCTAGGCAAAGTTGCCATACATACATGCTTGCATAGCATGTTTGCAAAGAAGAGATGGCACAATTGCATTCATTGAGAAAGTCTTTCAGCATTGCTATATGAATGCTAGGATGCGACAGCAGAGACTCAATGACAAGTGCAGCAGCCCACAACAAGCAAGCTACAGCTGCTTACTGTCAACAACAACACAGACCAAGCACTGTGTTACGCAGATGCCAAGGGCAAAAATGCCGATGTCCTGCCAGCAAATATCAGCGCACACATGAGCAAATGCAAAATTGTGACTGGCGCTTCATCAACGCAAGACGACTGGAGTCCTGTCTCACCAGTAGACTAACATTTGCATCATCTGGCGGGGGCTCGTGTGATAAGGTTCCATCTGCCATGTTGAGTGACTGCAGGACCTCCAGGTTTTTGGCATTGCCAAAACCAAAGCAGATCAGGATTGCCGTGACTTCCATGGTCCAGCAGCACAGCTGACTCAGCGCTGGACTGTCATTCCCGCTGTCGGCTTCAATGTCTAAAAGGCATTGTGCCTGCTTGCGCACATATGCCTGCAAGCAGTTTGTTGTCAACGCTGCAACATTGTGAACTGCCCTGCCCAACGTAAGTCGATGCTGCAAAAAAGCAGACACCTATCCTCACATGCTTTTGCAACTTGAGCCTGCACACAACTAACAGCAACGCAGTGCTCTTCGACAGTTGAATTGACAATTGCAGGCACTGCATCGCAATCACAGCATGTGCTTTGAGTCAAGGCACGACTGCGCCTGAAACAGCCATTGCATGCACAATGTGCAAGGATAGATGCAGACTGCTCACTGTGTATAGCTTCGCAATGTGTGTGGGAGACATGTCACGGATGTCTTCCACTTTCACTTCTTCCTCCTGGTCATGCACTGTCAGCACCAGCACAGAGCCCTGCTCTTTGAGGACAAGCCCAGTCTTTTTTAAGATCCTCAGACTGATGTCTCTAGCCTCTGTCTGCAGAATGACAGAGACAAGTGAGCCCGTCAACCAAGCACAGGTTGCACCGCTGCAAATCTCAGTCTGCAGGCCAAAAGCCACATCTGAATGCGTGTACCACCCAGTGAATGCGCTTGCATTACTGCAGTACCTGCGGTTCAGGCTGCGCTGGAAAAGCTGGTAAGCCACTCCGTCTATTGGAGGCAGCGAGCTCTAGCAGCTGGTTTCGTGCTTCAAGCTGTCCTTGTCTCAACTTCAAGTCGTGAAGTTGCTGAGCTGTTTCAGCAAGCTGAGCTTCTACGGTTTGAGCACGTTCCTGACATATGCAGCACCTCAGAAGGCACTTTTAGTCTGAGGTGCTGCAGTGATCCTGCATACAAGACTCCACCAACCTTCTTTTTTTGTCTGGCCCGCTGCGCCGCCTTTCGATTCTTTTCTTTCAACCGCTCGTTAGATGTAGGGTGTGGAGGACCCGAATCAAACTCCAGACCTTGCAAGAAGTCCCAGTTCGTTGAGTCGCCAGGACTGCTATCGGTACCCGCATAGAGCCCGTCGACAGGACCGGGGGCAAACATGATGCGCCTCAAGCAAGTGACGACTGGTACAACATACAATTTCTGCATAAGAGTTCGCTTTCATGGCTCGGCTCACAAGTACTCGTTTGAAAACCCGCCGATTCGTCTTCATTGTCAAAAGTCAAGAAGTGCTCTATGTGATCAGACTTGCTGGCTGGCTAAAGCATTGTGAGCTCTCTCTCTAGGCAACTTCATCGGCAGCTGTGTAGGCAAATTAAGGTTGACTATATTTCACACAAGTCAGTGCATTCTAGCAGTGGCTGCACGTTGACTGTCTGCATGCTGCACACCAGTGGCTTGTATCATCACACGGTCCAACTTGAATGACTTCACAAGTCCTATAAATACCACAATGTTTGAGAGCTCAAGAATGCACAAATCTGTATACTGTAAGTCAGCACCTTTGCATGTGACACTGAGACGTGTATCTTTGCATCTCCTCACATGTGCGTCACGATCTGTTGACCAGGTCTGCAGAGCCGAAACCTTGTGTGCACAATGAACACCCAGCATGCTAGCACAGGCACTACCAACAGCCAGTGTGACATAACCACAAGCTCTACGCTGTTTAAGCCAAATCTTTGATGAGGGGTGTGTGCCCATGAACTTTACTTTCGTCAAGACTCTGCACACATTGAATAACTGCTGCCCAGTTGGCAGCAAGCTGTAGGTCGTCCACACCAGATGGCTCCAGCAAGCTGACTATGGAAGGCTCCTTATGTTGCTGTGCTAAAGCGTCTAGCAACTGGTTCATATCTGCAGCCCTTGGGAAGGGGTGGACCAGCATCTTTGCATGCTGCAGGCTGCTCTGAATCTGCAAATGTGGGCAACATTGCATACATATCCTTGTAGCATATTCACCAGTGCTCTCTGACAGTGATTGACATAATAAACACAGCAAGGAACCGAGCAAACACAAGCAATGTAATGCACAGGCATGGGAACCTGTCACAATGAATGTTGTGCTTGTGCTCAGCTGCCACGGGGAGCCATACATCAAGACAGAGCTTGACAACGAGCAGTGGCAGCAACAGACGGTGAATAGAGCTGCAAAGACCGTATACAGGAGACTTACGCAGCGATACAGGCATACAATGCTGTACATGTACGTCCGGCTCTCTTCAGCACGGTTTGCACACAGCTGATCCGCCAACTCTTTAGTCTCAGTGAGCTTGTCAGCAGTATGCCGGAAACCCAGGTTGAATGGCATTGGCTGAGAGGGCTGACCAGAGGGCTCAGCTGCATCAACCTGCTGCAATATGCTGGCCCTCTCTCGTGCCAGCTGGCCTAGCTTGCCATAAAAGAGACGCCTCAGATGTAGCATGTCTTGCTGTTGGCTGTCTGTGAAATTGAGAATCTCCTGTACATGCATGAACTATGTTCCTTTGATGACTTGGATGTGGAGGATGTTCCTTTCAGCATGCACACGCATTACCTGCAATTCTTCCTTCTGTGCATGCATGCTATGCAGTTGTGATGCTGTCTTGGCCCATGCATGAATGGGCTTGCAACTGGAACATGCGTATGAGCAGACACCTTCCCAGGATCTTAATGTCTGTCTCCTGGATGGTGGAAGCTTACACGTGTAGCTGCAGCTGCTCAGCATGGCCATCGCCCCACAGCATTGCACAGCATGTACGTATACCACAGTATACATATGCGTGCATCACTTGCATGCCCAGTGAGCACTATACTCAGTGTAGCACTGTGTACAGGAAGTGATCACCAACAGTACCACCAAAGCACAAGGCAGTCTTGCTCACCAGCAACTTTTCATGAGAATCATCAGGTGCAGGCGTCTGAAAAAGCTCTCCAGTTTGCATGTTGAGGGAATTCAGGTGTGTGACAGCATCTGGGTTGCCTAAACAAAAGCAGATGGCCAGTCCAGAACATTCCAGACTCCAGCGTTGCAAGGAGACAAGTGATGGGTTGCTGCTTACACTACATCTGGAATATCCAGGAGACACACCGCCATCTTGTGGGCAAAAGCCTGCATTCATCACACCAGACATTCGCTTCACCAATTCCTGCAGTGACGATTTTGATTGGAAGATGCAGTACTAGCTGTTTAGTCCCCCTGTTTCCAATGTTGACCCCTTGGTTGCAGAACTCAGATGCAATCTGTCTGTACATGCCAAAACGTATACAGCATTTGACACAATTCAAGGGCATGTACCGTGTACAGCTTGGCAAAAGCTTTGAGAGACTGCATGCCAATCTCTTCAATTTGCATTTCCTGCTCAACGTCATGGACTGTCAGCACTAATGCTTCACCCTGCTGCGTTCTCCTCAGGCCTGACTTCTCCAGAGCATTCAATATGACCTCTCTTGTCTCGGCCTGTTCAATCACAGGCAGATCGTCAATCACCCAAGCAGTTGTGAATGCAGGAATGCATGTTGGTGTTGCTGTTGTACTGACAGCGCGTCTCAATGAGGCTTTCACACCTGCCACATATTGAGTCTAGTGCTTGGAGCACCTGGAGATACGGAGGCAGTGGCCTGAAAGCTCTGTTGCTTGTTCAGAGCAGCAACTTTCTCCAGCAGGTCATTTCTTGCCTCAAGCTGTCTTTGCCTCAGCTTCAGGTCATGAAGCTGACTTGTCGTTGCAGCTAGCTGAGCCTCTATGGTCTCAGATCGCTCCTGCGCGAGCCAAGATGAGCCGACGGCACTGAAATGGTCCAGGCAAAGCCCTGCAACGCTGATAGTGACAGACCTTCTTTCTTTGTCTGAGGCGTTTCTGAGCAATGCGATTTTTCTCCTTGAGTTTCTCTTGATTGGTTGATTTTGGATCTGCAGGCTGCTGCAGCGCCAAGTCGTCCACCACCGGATCGAAGCCAGCGTCCAAGTCTTCCAGGAAGCTCCTTGCAGTCAGGTCAGCAGAAGCGCTCTCAAAACCTGAGTCAATCCCTGACACTGGATGCGAGGCAAACATATTGTGGGGTGGCTCGAATTGCGCACTGACGGTAAAACCATCACGCGACCTTGCGAGCCAGGTCCAGGGACCGTTTCGTCTCCTCCGATCACCACTCTGCCTTGCACCAAACCATCAGTGTGCGCTGCAGTTCTAGATTGGACTTTGCAATTGTCGTGGCCAGCTTTGACTGTCTTACAAAGCTTTAGAACTGACATACTCTACGCAAAACTCTAATTCACGAGGGCGACTTTATCACAAGAGCTTAAAAAGACACGAGAGTGAATGGAAATTCTGATTACAACAAAAAAATGACTGGTGAAGTAAACACATCCTGCAAACTGACACCAAATACACTACAATAGTACAAGTTATTTTGACCTTGTGGTCAACATCATCGGCCCACTGAGCCTCAGCCAGCTACAAAATCTACCACAGTGTGTGTTTAATCAGAACTTCTGCACACAGAATGCTCAGGCGAGCTGCTTGCTCAATCCTTGCTCTTCTTCTTCTTTTTCTGAAGTCACATACACAAGTACGCTCAGCTTGCAGCCTGGAAACTACAGCAGGACAGGCCAGGTGCCCAGTTTGGCTGCAAATGCATTTGACTACTGCACAGCTGTGACTGTCAATCATTGCAGCTGAGATGAGCAATTGTGTTCAAAAAAGTGGAGGAGGCACTTGCCATGAAGCTGGCATGCTACCATGTGATGAGCATACTGACATACTGCAAGCAGATGCAAGATAATTGCATGGGGTACATGTGGCATATGATCACACCTTGGGTTTGTCAGCAGCTGGCGGGGCCTCAGCTTCTGCAGCAGCTGCTGCTCCATCAAAATACCGCTCTGCCTTCTTCTTCTTGGGCTTTGCCTCTGCAGCAAACAGATACACGTGCCGCTCAGAAACTCAGCAAGCAACACATTTACCAATCCAGGAGGTGAGATCAGTAAAATTCAGGCCATGCCCAAAGCTCAGACGCAAGCTGGACCTTGAGACTCAGATGCACATTGATCAGAACCTGATCATACACTTGAATGTGATTTGACTACTTCTGCTGCACATAACACTGCCTGAGCCTCCACTTTGCAACAGCGCCATGCAAGTCACATGGCATCTGCATCATCATCCTCAACACTGCTGTGATCAGCAATTCTCACCTTCAGCAGCACCGGGATCCTCAGCAAGCTTCTTCTTCTTTTTCTTCTTCTTCTCAGCAGGGTCGACAGCCTCAGCACCATCAGTCTCCTCTTGCACAGGCAGATCTGATGCAGCAAGCGCTGCCAGAGTGTCCGCTGTCTCTGCCACCGTGTCTGCAGCATCTGCAGTCGCCGACTTCTTCTTTTTCTTCTTCTTCTGCTCGGGCTCTGCCGCACCGTTGGCCTCTGGCTCTGCAGCCCTCTTGTTGCTCTGCAGGATCAACAACCGCCATTATGTTTTGTCCAATCAGCA
>JAABUP010010562.1_pt1 | contig 10871 bp, 13 predicted proteins | sample 5559201 | NCBI WGS metagenome assembly JAABUP01 (sample SAMN10711887, study PRJNA513373) | rock metagenome | isolation source: Antarctica rocks | place: Antarctica | reverse complement strand
TAGCTCAACGGCCAGCTGTCAGAGGATACAGGGGAAGGGTGGTCTAACAGGGCTGGCAAGGTTGCATACGAGTCAAGGCGAGACTATATAATAGCGGTTAAGGGCAAGATGCGTCTACGAGTTACCTTAAGTACCCAGAGCGAGTCGGCGGCATTTCGACGAATCTCGTTGATTTCGTCGAGTGGCGATTTGTGGTGTGGCGTGGTCCATGACGGTGTCACCAGCGCAGTACGGCTTGCTGCAGGCTTCTCTGCTGCTGCTCTTCCAGTGAGACCAATCGCAGCATTGTAAAGCTATGGTAGTTTTCCAGGCTGGAGCTTGCTGAGCACGGCCTTTTCTCAGGTGTTGCCGCCACGTTGTGCAGGTCTGTATGGACTGAAACCAACATCTGGCCTTGTATCTAATTCAAGGATACTGAACCTTAGGTCTGTCGTTATTTGGTACTCACCTCTTGTCTCCAATGATATAACCTCAGCTGTCACGATCGCATATCGAACAACGACGGCAAAACCACGTTTTCGCCAACTATCGCCGAGAGTCGCACATCACAGGACGCCCAAAAACGGCAACGCGCGTTCGTTCGGCCTCATTGCGATCCGAACCCCCAAGATTGCCGAGATTCACCTTTTGCGCCACTGCAGAGATCGAGACGTGATGTTTGGAAGACGAGACATGGAACACAAAGCTACGGAAGTATATAGGTACTATACATCGCTGAGGGATAGCCTCAGCGATCCGAGATTGAAGTCATTGAAGTCATTTCGTAGTATCCCCCCTTGTCTTAGTCTTTGCATCGATAGCGCTACCCGACCAGTGCCTACTTCGGCTACGTTCTCATACGTCCCCGACAGTACCTTTGACGCTGGACCCTCTTTGCCTATCAGTCGCCACCTTCGGCCACGATCGCCAGTCGTAGGAGTTGGACGTCGGGCCTTATCACTGGTCGGCGTAGCACCCTGACATCAGCTTCCGGCAGGATTCTGCTAATATGTGGGAAATGGTTTGGGATGTGCTGCTCTTCTCACAGAGATGACTGGAAATGGCTTTGATTACTCAGCTTGCCTCCAGACATCCCATCAATGGAGACGTGGTGTGGTCAGAGCTCTCTTTGCAAACAAGGGCTCTGAAACCATTTCAACATTCAATTCTGCCATTGAGGACCTTGGTGCTCATGTGGTCATGGATCCTACACCAGTATAGAGAATGGAGAATGACGAAAAGCTAGGCTGGAGCAACTGCAAGTCGTCTGGGTGTCCAGATAGCTTGGTCCTGCTGGTTGAAATGTATGAGGCAATGAATCATTATCTAGCAAGTCTGGAGGTTGCGCTATACATTCCATGCAGGATTTGAGTGAGTGGAACAGACAGCATCCTGTCATAACCTAGGACCTAGCATCACATACTGTGCCATGGGATCCCAAAAATCGCTGGAACTTGCAATTGAGTCTGGTGGAAGGAGAGATCAAGCAAACCAGCAAACAATCAGCAAAATTGGATTGAAGCCAGCAAGATGGCTGAAACAGTCCTTCACGACTGCACAGGAAAGTGTGATGACAAGTGAGCTGTCTTTATGTTGGACATGTATTATACTGATCCGTACTATTTGAGCAACCCACAGGCTGCAAAGGATAGTCCTCAAGGAATGGGTGAGGTGTTCAAATTTATTGGCACCGCACCAAAAACCCAATATGGAGTCAAGTGTCTGACGTGTTTGGGTCGCTTTGGGTTGTGACTCGTATGACTCAGTGAATTGAGTCATGACAGATTGTTGAACTGCTAGAAGGGAAAAAGTGGAGACCAAATGTTGTGTGATCGATGTTGATGGGATTTGCCGCTGGAGAGGTTCATGACAACGTGTTTCATCCATCCACTTGCACCCTGCTCGATCTTTGGCGACCCTTGACATGAGGACACATCAGATTGGTGAGATTCTCGGATCGGCAAATCTTCCAGGCAGTGCCGCCTGTCCTTGAAAGAAATATCGCTATAGCATGGCTAGCCTCACTGATACTGGGCTACGTCTGAGGTAAATAGAAGCACAGCACTCGGAGTCTGTGGCTCGATGACGAGTCAGGCTTTATGGCACATCACGCACTATCGGAATGTCCTGAATTGTTACCGTACAACAGATGTCCGCGTTCCCAGAGATATCACTCATCGTCGTCCTCTTCATTCTCACTCTCCACAACAGCTTTCCGCCGTCCACCTGTCCCATGACCGCATCAGTCCGCTCATTTCACCGAAAATATATGGACACACCTCGCTTAGGTGCCGCCCTCTCCGCTCCTTTACCCGGCTTCTCCTTGACTGCTGGTCCAGGTCGTTTCGCTGCCCGCTTCTTCGCGGCTTTCGTCTTCCGCAATACGTCCGCTTCGAGCGCTTGATCTTCCAACCCTTTGGCTTGGTGTTCCGCCAGGATCTGCGGCGTCTCATATCAGCATCTGCTTGTTCAGCTGTAGTAATCGGACGCACCGCTTCGAACTCCTTTAGCTCTGTTTCCGGCTTGTTCGAGTTCTTGTTAGCTCGAGCCTGCTCGTACATCAGCAGTTGGACACAAGAATGAGATTGGCAGCGAGCGGACCTTAGCGAGGATCTCAGTGAATCGTCTGAAGACAGTCTCCTCATGCAGCTTATCCTGATAGAACGGCAGACTACCCTTTCCATCAGCGCACAGCGAGCATTTTTGGAGAGCCGACGTACCCCTCGATGAGCTTCTTCATCGACCGTTCCGACTTGAACGGTAACAGCGATAGGCAGAAGGAGATATCTCTCCACTGTCGTTCCTCGGTAGCAAGTCGGAAGCGCTGACAGAGCTTCTCAACGATGGACTCCGCTTGCTTCTCCTACCACACCTGTCAGACCCATATGCCATCTTTGAGCGCGCAATACGCCGCTTACCTTCTCGATGAAAGTGAAGATAAACCGCATAGTCCGCTCGAAGGTCTCCTCATCCACCGCATGACTCCCGATACTCAAATGTGAGATGACGTCCTGCAAGTTATTGTACAGCGCATTATCCTTCGTCGAGAGCTCGGTGAAGAAGAGTTTGGCGAGATCAGAGATGCGCTGATCGGGATCTTCGAGACATTTCGCCATCTCCCCGAGCTGGCCTTTGACTTTGATCATCCCGTTCAGGATGAGGTGGGTGAGCACCATCAGGGTGTTCTTCTTGACCACGAGATCGGGGTCGGCGAGGCCTTGGTACAGTCGCTCCGAATTCTGATATGCCGTGCGTCAGCTTGGGAGACTGTATGAAAGAGGGCAGATGCGACTTACATCATCGATCATGCTGCCGAAACACACAGCAATATCCCCAAGCGCGATGACGATGTTGCTCCGTACCACTGGATCCTTGCTCGTCTCCAGGATCTTGAATAATAGCAGCAAGTGCGATTCACAGAATTGCGCGCTGACGCACATGAGCTTCGTAAGCGAGAGGGCTGCAGCTTGGCGAAGGGAAGGGGACTGGATGCAATCTCATCAGCATGGCTGTCTCTCCCTTCTTATGTGGCAGACTCACCCGATATCGCTTCGGGCTAGCACAGATATGTGCAATCAACGGACCGTACATCGCCAAGAGGCTCTTGTCCCCATACAGCAACTCCTTCTCCCGGATACCCGCAATGAGCTCGCCAATATCGTCCTCGGCGTTTCCAGCGACTGCGTCCAGGTCATTCGAATCCTTCTCAGCTGCTTTGGCTGCGGCTTTCTCTGCAGTGTTCATCTTAGAATCGCTCAACACTCAGGCATGGATTACTCACGCTTGGCATTCTCGTCCTTCCGGCGCTTGAACTCCCGTTCTACGAGCTCGAGGTATACAATATGTTTGATCGCCACATGTCCCACCACGAACACCAGCTGGGCGAGCGCAAAAGCGCCAGCATGATCGTGTGTCTCTGAAGCAGAAGCCGAGGAAGAAGCGCGCGAACGGCTGGTCTTTGCCGGAGAGCTCAGGTCGTCGTTCTCGGTTGTCTTCTCGGTCTCCGAGACGGGCTTGGCAAACTCGGCTTCTGGCCGAATGAAGACTTTCGAGGTGAGGTTCTTGATCACGCTACCACAGAGGAGATCGGGTTGTTCGCCGAGGAGGTATATCGTGTTGACAGCTTGCTCCGCCATACCGAACCTGTGAGACTCAAGATCAGCTCGAGTACACGTCCATGCGAAAAGTTCCAGCATGACTGGACTTGGAAGTGGAACTCACCATTGTGGTGAGCGCGGTGCAAGCTCGATGATGTCCTGGAGCTTTACGAAGATCGGGCTGTCCATCGGGAGGCGCATCGTTTCGTCGCTCAACGAGCCTGGGCAAACAAATCCATCAGGAAATATTTCAGACCGATCTTCTAGCTTACCTTTGACCTTCTTTGCACTTCCGCCTAGCCGCTGTAGCGAAATGCAGGTGTACCTAGCCAGTACCAAATCGCCCTGTTCCGTCGTAAGCTAACCCAATATGTACCCAGACGGAGATTGACCATTCCAAGCGGGCCCAAACCGATCTTCAGCAACGCATCCACCCTCTCCGTCACGACCTCCCTCTTCGCCAGACCCAGCATTCCGAGGACGATGATCGCGCCTTGCCTCTGTGTTTTGGGGATCTCCTGGTCTGCATCTGTTCCTCATCAATTCGTCCATTCTGACAGTCGGAAGAGGGGTAACGCACCGTAAACCTGCCACAGCTTGTTGACGACATCATTATGAACCCCTCCATCCGCCATCATCGTCCGCATCATCTCTTCAAGACTCGTCAACTCCGCAAGCGTCGCGCCGTAAGTACGCCTATCGCCTCGTCAGCTCACTCACGCCACATCATGAAGGACTCACTCGATCATGTTCTTCGCTATCCGGTTGACCTGCTGTTTCGGTGCCAGATCCGGAACGACGTCAAAGTACAGACTTCTATACACCTCGATCAAGCTCGCCCTCACCCCCTTCCCATCCATCCCTTCCTCACTGCTCGTCGAGTTATTATCCTTCGTCCAGATAAGGTGAAGCATCGTCTTGATCCCCTTCTCCGCACTCAGCACGTCGTACTCGTAAGCAGTCCGGAAGAATCGCATCGCCTCGAGGACCTCCGTCTTCGTCGTTGAGACTAGCAGTTGGCAGAGGGTTGGGATGGCAGACTCGATTTGGTTGATGAAGCGGAGGGCATCAGCGTAGTACTTCTTCGTCAGGCGGAGCTTGGTCACGAGTGCTGGGTCGAGGGTCGATTGCTCGGCGGCGACGGCGGCGAGGTCGGCAGAGGAGATCCGTGGTTTTCGAGCGGGTTTCTCTTTCTTGAGCCTGGGAGAGCGGGGCCCGTCTTCGCTATCCTCATCCTCTCGTTCGTCCTTGACCTCTTCCTTCTCTTCCTCCTTTCCGGCATCCTCCTCCCTCTCATCCGCGTCCTCGTCGGCCAGCCCAGCGTCCTGGTGGGCTTTCTCCATCTCCACGGTATCGACCTTCGCCAGCTCCTCTGCGACCTTGTCGTACCTCTCCTGCCACTCGTTGAGGTTCAGTGTACCGCCATGCAGCGCTCCGAACGGATGAGTCTCAAGGAGCTTGCAGAGGAGCTGGATGGAGTATCGTCGGGCCGAGGAAGTCTTATCCTGGAGAGTACGGACGGTGAGGTCGGTGATTTGTGCTCGCTGCTTCGGGAATTTGGTCGGCAAGCTATACACCTTCAGCTTCTTCAGTGAGTTGGGTGATATGGATGACGCACTCGCATAGCTTGATCCAGGTGGTCAGGACCTTACTTCGGACCCATGAGTTGAGGTCGAGGTATCTCTCCATTAACAGCTCAAAGTACCGCTTGATCTGTTTCTTCTTCTGCTCCTCATCTCCCTCATCGGACGCCGAGATGTCCTTGATGAGCAGTCCGATGATTTCGATGATCGCCATCCGCATGGGGTGTGCCTTTACGAACATCAACATCAGCCTGATTGAGGAGTTGGTGTGAGCGCTCACCTCGCTATCGAGATGTGCCAGAAGCAGCGCCATCTGCTTCATCACCACCCTCGGGCTCAACTCCGCGAACCTCACCAAGAACCTGGAGAAGCTCCTCGGTCCCTTCGCGTCATTATGCGCGAAGCTCTTCCCAGCTACATCCCGCAATACCTCCTCCGCCAATTGGGGATAATCAAACTCCTTCTCCAAGATTGCCAAGAGCTCCGCCATAGGTTCGGAGAGGTGTTCGAAGTATGTGAGGTTTTGCAGGATGGACGTCTGGGCTCCGAAAGCGTGGCCGTGAAATTTGACGGCGAGACAGATGATCTTGTATACCCCGAGACGGACCTCTTGGGATTTGAGGTGTGTCTCGGACTCGCAGACTTGGTAGGCGGGCTTGACGAAGCACGATACGAAGGTCTCGCGCTCGGATGTCGTTCGCCAGATCCGGGAAGTCGGCAGGCGGAGGGCACGGTGCATTGCGGGAAGGACGAAGGGGAGGTGATCGGACCAGACGAAAGCTGAGTTGGATTTCGTGGGCTTCTTCTTCGCCCCTTTCCCTTTCGCTGGTACCTCTGTACTCGATGATCGACCAGCCCCTCGTTCTGCTACCACCACGAACCACTGTAGAAGGAACGCCCACATCTCCAATGGCGCCTTGTGCACCATCGGAGCATCCACGTCCTCCTCCGCCAAGCCTCCACTCGTCATGATCAAAACCGCATTAGTATGCTGTCCCAGACTACTGACTATCGCATCAAGGGTTTTGGTGAGGACCGCCCCGCCAACGGAAGGCGCATCGGCATGTTTGAGGATCGAGCGGAAGACGTCGAAAGTGATCCCAGTGGAATGGAAGATGGAGCCGGGGTCGGAGACGACGGATTCGATGGCGGAGGAGAGGTGGAAGTCGAGCTGGGATTCGGAGAGGGAGGAGGGGTCGAGCTCGTTGGGTATGTGGTAGAGTGCGGGTTCGGAGGTGAGGGAGAGGAGCTCTTCTTGTAGGTTGAAGTCGTCGGTCATGGCGGTCCGCGGCAAGCGATCGATACTTGAAGAGAGTGTGAGCGGCTCCAGAGCCGCAATCGCTGTTGAGAGGGTCCAGAAGGGGGTATTAGGAACTTCGCGTTTGTTTGAAATTGCCTGTCTGGGTACTGATATCCACTGCGAATCCTATTTTGGCCCCCCTGCTAAACTCCGGTGTTTCCGGACGTCACTCGCGATCACTTTCATCCTCTCTTGTCTACTGAATCTGTTCTGGTCTTGGTCAACCTCAAAAATATCATCGCTCTCTCACCCCGTAGATTTTTATCACACATTATAGTCCCTACAAAATGAGCGCTCCCGGCGAGAAGCAATTCTTCGAGACCATCACAAAAGTACGTCACAGCGTCCAAAGTGTCCATTGCGAGTACCTTGTGTTCGGGCATATCTGCTTCAGTCTCCCGGAGTATTGCTTGGTCCTACCGATACAGGCATCTTCAGCTGTTTGTAGTGTCTGCAACACGATCACTGACTGCCCCATAGTCTTTCGTCGACGTCCCGATCACAGAAGCCGGCGTCGATACCGCCGACTTTTGCGAGGCGAGCGAGAACCTTGTCAAGATCTTCGGTGGGTATCCCTCGTCAATTCGGCATGACAGCCGGGAAGACTATAATACCGAGTGAACTCGAGGGATGCCGTGCTTATGGATTGGGCAGGACTTTTTGGGAACCCTGCTTTTACGGTTGTGCAGAATGATTTGACCGGGAATATCGCAGTCAGTCGCTCCCCTTTGCATCACCGACCTAGCTGACGGTACATTTTTTGAAACTCGTAATCTCCCTGCATACTTACTGGCCGTCATCAAATCTCCACTGGCGCACCTGCTCTCAACACCCCGGACCCGATCTCACTCATCCTTGGTTGAATACTGCCCGTCCTCACCCGTCTCCAGAAAGTCCGCGGGTACCTCGCCGCCAACCCCACTTCCGCCACCACCCTCGAATCCCTCCTCGCACATGACAAGTCCTCCCACCCAAACTCCAAAGACCGTGCCACGACCATCGGTCTCCTGTGGCTGATCCGAGGACTCAAATTCACCGCTCTTGGTCTCAGAATCAACTTGACGGACAAAAATGAGGAGCTGAGTGTGAGCTTCACGAAGGGGTATGCTAGAAGTTTGAAGAAGTGGCATGGGATGATGATTCGCCCGATCTTTTATGTGAGTCGGCGCGGGTTCACTCAGGCATACCGAGGTTCTATGGGATCTCATTTGCTTGGCGACTCACCGCCGTAGATTCCCGCTATGATACTGATATATGTACAGCTCGCGATGAAAGCATGCCCCTATCGAGCGACATTTTACCCCAAACTCGGTCAACCGCCAGAAGTTGTCATGCCCAAACTGGAAGCCTGGCTGTCAGCGTTGGAAAACATCGTGAAGAAGGAGGAAGGGGTGTTCAAAGCGGGCGAATATGGGGAGATTTGAAAAGATGTGGGCTTAGATATTGTATACATGCATTGAGATTACAAGTTTGATTTTACCAGTCGCTCGGATCGCCAGCTATAACTCTTACATTTCGAAAGATCCAATAGTGTAGAGGAATGGGTTCTTCCGTATCGGCGACGACACGTCATTCCATACGACGCGGCATCGTTTCCTCTGATTGTTGCATCTGCTCGCCTGTCTGGCTGTCTTTGACCGATTCTACCTCAGCATTTCGCTCATCACCTAGAAATCTCCTTGTCGGTCATCACTCTAAGGATATTTCCACCGAACGACTGCTCAACATGATGAATCACGTTCGTCTCCCTCCTCCCCTCGATCCACCTTAACCTCCTCCTTCCACTTGCACTCAGCTCTGATACTCTCTCAGAACCCAATGGCATGGAACCAGCCTCATCCCTGTTCCCACTTCTCATTCGACTCCCACTCATCCTTCCCTCACCCCATCGGAGCACGACCCAGATCCCACGCCTCGCCAACCTCCCACACCCAGTATGTCTCCCATCTCGTGTGATACCATACTGACAGTAACGTAGGCAACCATTGGTGACCGGGACATCAGTGCTGGGCCTCAAATACAAAGATGGAGTCATGCTAGCCGCCGACAACCTCGGTACGTTCACCTTTCTTCTCGAGGTGAACCCGATAACCGGGTGTGATACAGCGTCCTACGGCACCCTCGCCCGATTCCGCGACATCCAGCGTCTCCACCCGCTCGGGAATCATACCGTCCTGGCCGTAGCTGGTGACATGAGTGACTATCAGTACCTCAAGCGGGACCTCGACTCAATACTGTGCGCACCCCCCTTGCCCTTTGTCATGTGACTACCGGTATTGATGAGGTGCAGGCGAGAAGAAGAGGCGCTAGCTCTGAGCGACTCGCATCCCCCCTTGTCCCCGGCCAACGTGTACGATTACCTTGCGAACCTGTTTTACGCAAGACGGAGTAAGATCAACCCGCTTTGGAACGCTGTGCTGGTGGGTGGATGGGATCGGGCGAAGAAGGAGAGGTGGGTTGAGCGGTCACACTATCACCGGAACAAGGCTGATCGTCATATTTTTCTCTCCCTCTCTTCCTGTCGACGCCGATCGGACACAGCTTCCTTGGATACGTCGACCTCCTCGGGACCACCTATTCCGCCCCTACCCTGGCGACAGGCTTCGGCGCCGCCATCGCCCAACCCCTCCTTCGCGAGGCATACGAAGCGAAGATGGGTTTCGATGGGAAGGGCGAGTTGATGACTGCCGAGGAAGCGGAGAAGCTCTTGGATGAGTGCATGAAGGTCTTGTTCTATCGTGATGCCCGGAGTCTCAATAAGGTACGTTTATCGCGGTGATGGTAAGCGATGCTGGGAATGGGCTGGGGCTCATGGGTTGGAATAGTATCAAGTCGCGACTGTTACCGAGGATGGAGTAGAGATTGGGGACAGTAAGAGCGCGGAGACTTATTGGGGGTTCGCGGAGGGTTTGAGAGGATATGGGGCGCAGACGCAGTAGATGGGGAGATATATACAACATGAGAATACTCGCTGATCTGATGGGTGGATTGCTGACTGAGCGGCTGGCGGAACTTGTCTAACGTTCAAACTTTACTCATTTCCGCTTACGCGACTATCGAAGTAGCGAGCGCCTGGAGAACCAGATTTCACAATGTGCTGACGGTCCTTCCCGCTCGTCCGAGCTCAACAACCCTGAAGCTCTTTGGAAGCGAGAAATGGACGCATCGCTTTGGCGAGCCATGGGTCTCATTTAGATGTGGTGGAGTGTCTCAGGGAATTTCTGTCCAAAACAGGCTTTCTATGTTCGCGGAAACTTTACGCACTTGAGGAATGCGTTCCAATCTCGATCTGATCGCCACTACGCTCCAGGACGTCGTAAGCGCCCTCAAAAGCAAGCCAGTCACCACTCAGAGTCTCGTCAAGGACTCCCTTGATTTCTCCTGCCTCATAGATCAGACTTAGCATTCAGAATGCTCAGCAAGCTCATCGAACCTAGTCGACCTCAGCTCTTTGGATACCTCGATGCTTACAAACAAAGGCTGTCAGTATTGGCTAGATCTTGCTCACTCAAGTGGGAAGGAAGATCAAGCAGACATGGAAGCGTTCAACCTCTTTGATACAGTCAAAGATGACCCTGAGAAGATTGTAGATGACCATTGCCCTAATACCACAGTGGGCTTCCAGTCAACTGGAGAAGGTGGATCCATAATACCGCCTCCAATTGGTGGACTACTGTCACGATCGTGAATTGAAGCTCGGATAATATCGCCGAACATCGCCGAACATCACCGAAGATAGGCCTGGAAGACGATGTATAAAAGTGATGGACTTGAGAGTCGGGAAGGACCAGCGATTCGAGATTAAAGTAAAAAGTCACTATAGTTACCTAGCCTACTCATAGCCTCTGCATCTCTAGCCCACGCTACTCGACCGGCACTTAACTCGGCTACACCCACGCGTGTCCTCGAGTT
>JAABUP010010561.1_pt1 | contig 10871 bp, 7 predicted proteins | sample 5559201 | NCBI WGS metagenome assembly JAABUP01 (sample SAMN10711887, study PRJNA513373) | rock metagenome | isolation source: Antarctica rocks | place: Antarctica | reverse complement strand
ACCTCCTGTTTGGCTTCTGCACCATCATCGACGGTCTCTACGGCACCAATCCCTGAGCTCGCAGCATAATGAAGTCTTTCGTCCCAACTACGCTTCTTGCATTCGTCGCGCTTGGCACAGCTCAGTTCCAAAACTTGCCAGGTTGCGCGGTAGGTGCTGAGACAGATCTCCGGCCTTTTTCGCTAACAAGGACGACAGAAACCATGTGCTTCCAGCTTGCCTGCCAATTGCAATCTCGATGTCAAGTGCATCTGCTCCGATCGTGACTGGATCTCGGGCATCTCCTGCTGCATCAAGAACGCATGCTCTCCATCGGATCAAGCGAGTGAGTGCTCTACCCATGGGGCCAAGGGGGATCGAACTTCCATTGACACAGGGGTACAGAGACCCTTCAGGTCGCTGTTCAATTGTGTGACACGTGAGCCACATTGAGTCCATACACACAATGTCAATCGCTGAGCCAGATTTCAGAGTCCAGGTAACGCTACCATCGGCGGCGAACTGTCCTGCCGGTGCAAGCAGTGCCGCAGCAGGGGGCGAGAGTACGGCTGCTTCTGTGGTCTCAGCTGCAACAATGATGGCGTCGAGTGTGGCAGCTGGTGGTGAGGCCACAGCATCGAGCGCTGTGTCCAACGCCTCAAAGGTTGCTGGGTCGGCCACGAGCGCTGCAGGAAATAGCGCGAGTTCTGCGACTGGTAAGTCCAGCTCTCTTCAACCACGTCCAAATCTAGACCGTCATCGACACCACGCGAGAATATGGCTGACAGACGGCGTCTCAGAATCTCCTACTTCAACGTCAGCTACAAGTTCCACTTCCGCTGCAGCAGCGACAGGCGCTGCGCAAGTGTATGGCTCAAATTTGGGCGCTGTCGGAGCCGCCGTGGCTGCTCTTGCTCTGCTGTAAAATGAGATCTTGGAGTATGGGAATTGAGGAGGGCCGGGAACTGGTATTTTGATACCCTTTGGTTCAACATTACACCGTCAGCTATTTTGCAGCGCTTCCAGGAGGCGGAGTTACTCTCAACGTCGGAGTGCTACATAGGGAGGCAAGACAATATCATGAGTTCGAACCATGAGGCAATTTGCTGTCATACTTGCCATAAATCGTGCTTACCATTCCTGCTGTCTCTCCGTGCCTTGCTCGCAACATGGCCTTAAATCATGATAGGCATGAAAATTGAATTGTTCAATGAAGCTATCAGTTAGCGTATACGGTTTCCTCTATTACCGGTTTGTCTGCTTCGATACGAGCCACTCCTCGGCAGAAGGTTCAAAGACCCCATGTCATTTTAATGGCTTGTTTTCTGCGGCAAGAAGCCGCAGGAAAAGACGAGAAATGTTGGCAGAGCCATAGATATTTGAGGCAGACCAGGCAGACCGAAGCTTTGGGCAATCGTGACATTGATTGTCGGCTTGTCAGGCTTTCCATTCAGAAGATACATAATGGTCGATAAGTCTTGTTCCGTGGTAAAGCACCACCTTTTGGTTGGGCGGCCCGGGCATCAGTTTCTCCACTTTGTCGGTCTTGGTTCGCGCCAGAAGTCCACAAGTAAGTATAGTGAAGGAAAAGCATAACGTATCTGGAGGTAGGAAACAAGAAAAGACAAGGTCGGCCCCACAGTCGTCGCCTTGTAGATGATTGTCCCTCGCTGAATTGGGACCGGGCGAAAAGCTCGAGACGAGGTGCGGTGCAGGCGGTAGATTGATGTCAACCACTGGCCAGGCCGAACGGCGATAAGTCGCCGACGAAAGGAAGACGACTCGTTCCATCGATCGCTCTGCGGATGGCACCCAAGGGCAATACCGCTCACAAGGAAGTCACCAATCGCTCTTCTACAGTACTAAAGTCCGAATTTCCATCGCGGCGATCGAAGGCATCGAAATCCCTCCAAAAATATGAATGAAGTATTAGAGGGAGGACCGACATACATCTATTGATACCTTTATGAATGGCCATTGTCCAAGGCGGATGCTGCCGATGTCACTCTGCATTCCCACCAATCATCGCTCGAGCTAATCCTTATCACCCCCACACTCGAGGAGGGCCAGCCGAGGCGTTCCAGCGCTCCAGAAGTTCCGAGTGCGAGTTGAGCTAGGTGGACCACATATCTCCTACCTGACTATTGGGTCCCGATCCACCTCGAAAAAGCGTCTTCCTCGACAACATCCTCCTGCTCACGGATAATCGCACATTTTACTCGAGACGACCGCACCCTACTCTACGACAGAGTTTCGCAGAGAAAGTCAAAATGTCCCACCGACCCACCCTCCGCGATCCTCCACAAAGGCCTTGAGATAACAGTAGCATGATTTTCTTGCCTCAATCTGTTTCGCTGCTTCCCAAATCTCGCGGCTTTCCTTCCTCTCCAAAACTGGCAGAGTGACAGTTCCAACTCGAGCAATTACCTACCCCGTCGGCGAATACAGCGTTCAGTCGCTGTCGTCCGAACGTTGCCTATCTTGGATATCTCAGGACACCTCCCTCCGGCAGCGGTCAAGTCCGCTATATGGCGAAGGAACCGCTTCAAATGACCGCGGAAGTTCCCTCGCCCGAGTCAGGCTCGATAGAATTGGATTCCTTGGGCGTGCCCAAGGACGATGACACGCCAGTCCCCAAACCGAATCTCACCCACCGCATCATCGATGGCTTTCGAAGAGACCCCAATCTGAGCTGCACGCCCAAGGGAGTTGTGGGCGCCAATGGCAAGGTCTTCGACGTTGAGGCTGCCGCCAAGGCCACTGCAGAGTCGCCTCTGGCAAGGAAGCTGAAAGGTCGACATCTGCAGATGATTGCCATCGGTGGTTCAATCGGTTGGTTCATCGTGGGCATTGAATATCTGCGGTACTTATATGCACATAGGTACCGGTCTCTTCGTCGCCTCAGGGAAGTCTCTCTCGAATGGTGGTCCGGCGTCGATTTTGATCGCATACAGCCTCATCGGCTTCATGTTGTTCTGCACTGTCCAGGCTCTGGGTGAAATGGCTGTCCTCTTTCCCGTCGCAGGATCATTCTCTGCATATTCTACGAGATTTCTGGACCCCGCGTGGGGATTTGCGATGGGTTGGAATTACGCAATGCAATGGCTCATTGCACTGCCTCTCGAGATTGTCGCCGCAGCCATCACGGTCCAGTATTGGCATTCAAACGTCTCTCCGGCCGCCTGGGTTTCCATTTTCCTCACGATCATCATCAGCATCAATCTGTTCGGCGTCAGGGGATATGGCGAGGCGGAGTTCTTTTTCTCCATCCTCAAGGTCATCGCAGTCATTGGCTTTATCATCTTGGGCATCATCCTTAATATCGGTGGCGGACCAAAAGCGTCCTATATTGGTGGCAAGTACTGGCACAATCCGGGCGCCTTCAACAATGGCTTCAAAGGCCTTTGCACCGTCTTCGTGACGGCTGCTTTTGCTTTTGCTGGCACCGAGCTTGTCGGCCTCGCAGCCGCTGAGACCACGAATCCTCGCAAATCGCTTCCGACCGCCGTCAAGCAAGTCTTTTGGCGTATCACCCTTTTCTACATCGTCTCTCTCACACTGGTCGGCCTTCTTGTTCCTTTCAACGACCCACGCCTGATTGGATCCTCTGATTCAGACGCCAAAGCCTCCCCATTTGTCATTGCCATCGAGAATGCGGGCATCACCGGTCTAGATTCAATCATGAATGTCGTCATCATGATAGCTGTGATATCGGTCGGGAACTCCGCCGTCTATGGATCCTCTCGCACTCTCGCCGCCTTGGCCGAGCAGGGCCAAGCGCCCAGCATTTTCGCCTACATTGACAAGCAGGGGCGGCCATTGGTGGCCATTCTTTTCGCGTCTGCGTTGGGCTTTCTCGCCTTTCTTGCCACGACGGACAAGGAGTCGGAAGCCTTTCTCTGGATGCAAGCGCTCAGCGGCCTCTCTTCCATCTTCACTTGGGGTTCCATCTGCCTCGCCCACATCCGCTTCCGCCGCGCGTGGAAGAAGCAAGGCCACAGGCTCGATGAACTAGCTTTCCGTTCTCAGGCGGGCGTTGTGGGCAGTTGGCTCGGCTTCATCTTCAATGTCCTGATCCTGATCGCTGAATTTTGGGTCGGCTTCTCCCCGGTGCCTAGTTCGGATGGAACACGGATCGAAGGAGCGTCCGCTCTGACGAAGAACTTCTTCGAAGCGTATCTGGCCGTACCTGTCGTCCTGGCTTTCTACATCTCCTACAAAATCTACTTCAGAACTCCCTTTATGAAGTCGATGGATATGGATCTCAAGACGGGGATCAGGGAATTGAACCTGCAGGAGCTGCTTGCCGAAGAAGAGGTCGAGAGAGCGTCGTGGCCGAAATGGAAGAAGGCTTATAAGCTTATTTGCTGAGAGTTGCCCGTTCAACGATCTTTGATCCTAATGTAGTATCATGCATGTATGGTTTGGAACACGGAGCTTGGGAGTTTATGGTGCTGGGCGAGGCGAACGGGTCCTTGGTCTAGGCAATATACCCCGGATGGGCTAGCTGGAATTTTGAGGTCTTCTGAGGGTAATGTTGGATGTACTGAGTTTCGATGTTCATATGTAAACACGTCAGAAACAAGATTATTGAATGTGAACCAATTTCTTCCGATAGTGATTGACATCGTTCAACATTGTGACAATGCTCGAAGGTTTCCACGGTGAGACATGAGTCGCACTCCCAAGTCAAGCCAGAACACTTCCAAGGGATCTGCGAAGTCTCATCCTCACATGTAAGAGATGGATACAGCAATTGATATATACAAGTTCGGTTAAGGTGGTATCTATCAAGTCCAAGTAGGTAGTATATACAGGCTTGGGTAAGATAGTATGTACGTAGTCCAACAGGGTGATATGTACAAGATAATTTCCATTCAGAGTACGAGTACTCACTTCTTCAAAGCCGCCAGAATCAACTTCTTATATCCTTCTACGGCCGTCAGCAATTCATCAGCAGCAAGATGCTCATGGTCCGAATGGGCAACTAGTATATTACCAGGCCCATAGAGATATCTCTTATGGTCTCCCTGCAGGTTCGGAATATCCGTACCGTAATTGACGGTAATGATTTCGAAACCCTCGATGTCATGGTCGATATCTACAGGGCCATAGCCAGTGCCGGAGAATGTGACTTCTATGTCATCAGCACCCACCTTCTTCACGGTCTCCAGTATATGCTTTTTCACCAGCTCAATGTCGCCGCCAGCGATACGGATGCCAATTTTCGCAATTGCCGATTCGGCCATAACGTTTGCAGCGACACCACCTTGGATTTGTCCTATGTTGAGTGTGCTGTTGCCATACTTCTTGGAGCTGGGCAGTTCGAGCTGCTGTAGGGCAGCAAGCACCGGGATGAGCATGTGATTCGCATTCGCCCCTAGCCAAGGGTATCCGCTATGTCCTGCCTTTCCATGGGCTTTGATAGAGAAGATCAAGACACCCTTGTGGCCCGCAGCCAGCTTCAATTCGGTAGGCTCACCAAAAATCACGGTCTCCCATTTCATGTTCAGGTCATTGACAGTATGCATCCCTTCTCCGCCCGTCTCTTCACTTACCACAAACAGAAGCGATGCATCGTTGTGCGATATTTCCTCCGAAGCAAGGAGTTCTTGCAAAGCTTGAAATTGGGTCGTCACACAAGCTTTTGCGTCGACACTGCCACGACCCCATATTTGGTTGTCTTCGCGGATCGAGTAGCCGTAGTAAGGGGGAACGGTGTCCATGTGGGAGGACAGGAGTATGCGGGTTTGCCTTTTGGTGCCCGGGTAAGCGAGGAGGTTGAACCTTCGGGGCTGTTCGGTGGTGGAGTCGGCGTTGACGTATTGCCTTTCCACGGTGTAGTTGTGGTGTTGGAGGTGGGATTCGAAGAAGGTTCCGACGTTGTGCTCGTTGCCCGATATGGATTCAATGTTGACTAGACTGCGATGGAGTGAGTAGAGTTCCCTCTTGAGCCTGCCCGCCCCGGGGGCTTGGACCCCAATGGGTTGCTCCAGGTAAGGGTTGGGTTCATATTGTATGTCGTGATGGGAGAATGCGATTGCGGCCGTGATGGAGAGGCAATGGACCAGCCATGGACCAGTCCACATCATCTCAAGACCAGCCCAATACTGTCGAGAAAGCACGTTCGGGTTGCAGTGGTCGTGAGGCTGGCTGAGTTTTAAGACGGGGGGCCGGAAATCGGAAATCGGAAATCTAAATGGCCCATCGTATTTTGCTACGGCGGCTTCAGTGCAGAGCAGATCCCTGCAAGACTTGCAGCAAAGGGCATCGCGGCCTTCCCACTCCTCTCTCCTCTCGGGGGCGCCAACCACCCACAAATAATCCCATCTGAATCCCTTCACCTTCTCTTCCATTTTGGATTCCCTGTCACTTCTCCTCGTTTGACTTGCTTCTACATCACATTCGTTTGTATTGTTGATTTGTTGACCCGGTCTGAAGGCTTTTCGCGCCCGAGCTTCACCCTCCCGTCCCTGACGATCCCAGTGTTGACATCTAAAAATACGGAGCACCTCTCAGACCACCCTCCAACACCGAACACATTCTTGTCACTGGTCCTCATCCTGCAGTCCTCTCATCGTCGCTGTCAAAGGATCCAAGTGGAAGGCTTCTGTCCCAACCTCGTTTCGGATCTTGCGGCATTGGACGTCCTGGTAGCCGCAGCCCTGAGTTTGACTTCCCCCCTGGTTGGAACGACAATAAGCAGATTGGGGATATTCGAGCACCAGAATCCTGATTTTGCAAGAGACTGAAGTGGAATCACAATTCAAGCGCAAGGCTTTAGAGCAAGACAAGGTGTTTCCCGGCCGGGTCTTTGGATTGCTGCATGAAGCCGGCGGCTTGAGGATGAGAGTCTGCAACCCTCTTTAAAAAGGCCCATCCCTTCAACTACACCACTTTCGTTCCCTGCGAACCGCCTACATGCCGATAAAGCTTCCCAAGGGCTTTCAACGAAGAAGATCCTCCGGAAATGCTCTAGAGGAGCTCCCAAACCCCCCGGAGCCATCTTTTCGAGTCTTTGAGCGTCCGGAAGGGATCAAATCGTTTGATGGCGGGAAGAACCATGATCGTACGAGCCATGCACGCCCGTTGAGTGCTGGTCAGTTTGGAAAAGATCACCACTTCGTTGACGGCAGGCCTAATATTAATCCTAATAATCGGTAAAACACCTCACGCAATCTGGCAAGTCAAGGATGAACTGCTAACGTGCTGCTAGTGGTAGCGGAGGCACAAACAATTCAAGATCTAGTGGAGGTCACAACGATAATTCTTCAACGTCAGCACGATTCAGTTCTACATCGACCTTACCTTCCTCGACGGACGTGCCACTCGACGAGAACTCCTATTCTAGTGGTAAAAGCTCCTACGACAGACCTGCTCCTCCGATACCCGAATCACATAATTCTGCGTTGAAAGCCGCCGGACGTGCATTTTCCTTTGGCCGGAAAAAGGCGGAAGCGGCCTCAGTGCCTTCGTCGGCGCCTCGACCACAGGAACAACATGCACATCCAGAGTCTTATGGTTTCAACCGACCAAGAGCTATGACGGAAAGCAGCTATGCCAGTGAAAGTACTGCAACACCTCCCAAGCTTTTAGATGGAGGCTTGGACTTCGACGATGACTTTGGCAGTATGTTCGAAAGCTTTGGCAAAAGGCACAGCAAGGTGTTGGACCCGCCGCCAACATTGGGAGGCGCAAGTACGGCGAGTCCAGTAGGTTTCGGCCCTTGATGTGTATGGTGTCTTTGCTAAGGGAACCAGGAAAACATGTCACCAGCTGGTTCCAGAATGCTCACGAAATCATATTTTGGCGAACGACAATTGACTCCCTCCCCAATCCAGTTCGATAGGTCCTCCAAAGCGCAGGACTCACCGCGGTCCTGGGCAAGTGACGACTCCCAGGATGGCCTGATGAGTAATAGTAGACAAAGAGCAGCAGATGCTCTGGCCTATTATAATAACACATCTTCAGGCCCTCCTTCGGCATCTGAAAATGCGCTGGAATTGTCGAAGTCTAAAACCATGCCTGTGACTGAACTAAGTAGTCCTTCTGGTCGAAGGAAGCAGCAGCGACAATCGTCTACGACTAGCGGGGGACTGCACAGAAGTAGCGTCTATGCTTCTCGCAGGGACCCTGCAAGAGATTCAGACCAGCTGGGGGACGAGGATGCTAAATTGGTTATGAACTCTCTGAGCGCGAGCCAAAGGTTGAATCGACAATCTAGGACTCCTGATTTGTATGACAACGAAGCGTATAATCCAGCTACATCTTTGCTTCCGAATTCGTCCGTACCATCCTCTCCCTATGGCGTTCCTGATCCTCAGAAGCCCAGATACTCCAACGCAAGGCAACGTTCACCCGGACCACCTGGACCGTCGTTCGATAGTGGCGATCAAGATTTCTCTGCCACACAATGGCGTCGAGGGTCAACGGAAACAACACCGCGAGCGAAAAAGAGCGAGATCGTACAACCAGAGGAACGATCCATGTTCGATGCATCTCCTCCGCCCACCGGTAGATTGGCCCCAATACCTCTGCCAAAGGCTCAACCTCCTCCGAAACCCGATACGCAAAATAAGATCATGACACCAGCTCAATTTGAGAAATACCGAAAAGAGCAGGAGACGAGACCCGACCAATATTCTCATAAAGATGAGTCGGATGAAGAAGGCGACGACTACGAGGATGACGATGAGATAGAGAGGAATAAACAGCTTGCTCGGGAAAGACGGAAACAAGAGGCCCATCTCTCTGTCTATCGACAACAGATGATGAAAGTCACCGGGGAGCAGCCCTCAGATCTGCCCGCCGTGCGGACTGGTCTGGATAGGGCTAGCCAGAGCGTTCCTCATCTTGCAAACGGGTCAGAGACACCCACATTCAGCTTCGACAAGCCTACGGAGGCTGGAAAGTCTAGCGATGATGAGGATGAGGATGTACCCCTTGGAGTCCTAGCAGCACATGGGTTTCCATCCAAGAACAGGCCGCCTACTGCCGCAGGCTCGCACATCAAGTTCAAAAGCGAGTCATATCCATCACCTCCAACGTCTATTGCGGGCACGTCGACAGCCGGTGGGCCTCGGCCGCTACCGCCTTTCGCAAAAAATCTGCCTAAAGATCCATATTATGGTGCAGGCCTAGTCAACTCTTCAAGTCGTGAGCCACTTGCTTTCGGACATGGGGGCCCACCATCGGTAGCAGGTAGTTCCCGTCCAAGTATGCAGCCCGGAGGACTTGTTGGTGTGATTGCAGGAGAAGAACGTGCAAAAGCCGCACGGAGAGGCAGCCCCAATGCTCAGGGCAATTATGGCTCCCCTCTACCACCCAGCATGCAAATGGGTATGCCACCTACGATGTCGCCAGGGGAACAAGCTACAGTCCAGATGTCCGAGCAGATGTCTCAGATGATGCAAATGCAGATGCAGTGGATGCAGCAGATGCAACAAATGATGGCCGGCGGGATGCAGCCGGGGATGCAACCCCAGCAGCCGCCATTCATGATGCCACCACAGCACCCTGGAATGCTAGCTCCACCTGGCCAGCCTCAGAGACCAATTTCGGCACCAGGAACTCCTGCGGGTCCGCAACAGGCACAACAACGCACGATGAGCATGATGGGGCCTACCTCCGCTCCTCCATGGCAAATGCAGCCGAACAGCAGAATGTCGCAAGCCCCAAGCACGATGAGTGGTGCTCTTGGTGGCCCTGGACCCGGCTATACGCCTTCCTTAGCACCATCAGAACGTAGCAATGTCGGGATGCCAACTCGTTACAGGCCCGTGTCTGTCGAACCTGCTGATGAGCATGCACTAAGAGCGAGTTCCAGAGCTTCTACATTCACGGCTGGAACTCTACAGCCTGGTGCGTCCGGCCGGAATAGCAGGATGTCAACATCTGGTGACCGGCAAAGCAAGCTCTCTCTACGGCCCGTCGGTCATACGCCACCCAAAAAGGCTGTGAGCGATGATGACGACGATGAGGGCTGGGAGGAGATGAAGCAGCAGCGGGAGAAAAAAAGGAGCACGTGGCGATTGAAAAAACAAAGAGATGAACATAGCGATTTGGACCTTTACGACTACCCAGAGCAGTGACATTGCTCGAATTGAGACTTGCGATTGCAAATAGTATAACAGGGGGGATGGGTAATTGATCTTTGGCATGGATAACGAAGGACAAAGAAAAGGCATCTGCATATGACACCTGGGTAATGAAAGGGGAATTCGGAGTTCTGCATCGCTTGCGTTCTCCTCCTGTCGTTGATACATATTTCTTTTCAATGTGCCTAGATCAGCCGTGGTAATTATCTTGTATTTAGTTTTGTGGGTAGGCGGAGTTTTACTGACAATGCAGTGTATTGTTGAGTAGTATTGTCTCTCTACATAGCTCATGCCCTAGTGTTCATAGGTTTCAAATCTCACTTCACCCACAATATAAGTCCCTAATGACCCACCCGTAAGAGATGAAAGCAGATATGCAATGACAGCGGAAATACTCGGTAAGTTGATCCTGTTGTAGTCATGAGAATTTCTGAGACCGATTTCGGTACAAAAACAGCAGAACGAAACGAATTTATCCTTTGGCGCTGAGCCACTACAGTATGGGAGGCAAAACCTCATGCCAAGACTCTGTGTACCAAATCCGGACTAGCCCCTCTGGAACAATCACGAAACCCCTGGAAATGTCTCGACGTCGCCACCATCTTCGAATCTGTAAGCACCTAACGGCATCGTAAGCAGGACTCGTGGCCTCTGGGGCCTTCTGGAAGGGGGGTCGGGTAGGATATAAGTATTTGGTCGAGTAGCATGGAGAATCCTCATCATTCCAAGAAAGACAGACAATCAAGACTTCTCGATAAATACAATCAATTCCATTGAAACAACCAAACAACCTCA
>JAABUP010010560.1_pt1 | contig 10872 bp, 7 predicted proteins | sample 5559201 | NCBI WGS metagenome assembly JAABUP01 (sample SAMN10711887, study PRJNA513373) | rock metagenome | isolation source: Antarctica rocks | place: Antarctica | reverse complement strand
TCATGCCTCCCCTTCGTCGGCCCGCTGACGGCGCTCACCCACGTCATCTCCAGCTCAAAATCCTTGTCCTTGTTGTCCTCATGCGCCAAGTAGATGATCCGCGCCGCCTCCTTCACCCCCTCCTCCAAGCTCACGCAGTCCTCAGCCTTGGGATCGAGCCTCATCTTCTCCAACTCCGATTTCGCCGCCTGCCTCCCCTTCCCCGTCGCCGCGCCATAGTATCCCCAATACGACCCCGACGGCTCAATCATATAAAGATACGGTCCACCCTCCTTCGCTCCCTGCACTTTCCCACCACTCCCCGTCTTCGGGCCGCTCCCCACCGCGCCGTCCACATCAACCTCCTTCTCCGCATCCCAGCCGCCGACAATACCGGTGATACCAAAGGGCCGCACGGAGTTGTAGAGGGTGTACGCTTGCACGTAGGCGCCCATGCGGTTCGCGAGCGAGGAGACGGGGATGGGGGCTTTGTAGGTGCTGCGCCAGCTGGCGGCTTCGTCGCGCGCACGGCTGACGAAGTGGCGGCCGTCGGGTTGGAGGCCGGAGTAGACCTACCAAGCAAGCGTCAGGGTGTTAGCGAGCGATGCCCAGACCGTGTAGTTGGGTGGGGTGAGGACGACGTACGATTCCGATATTCCTGTCTACCGTCGCTATCCGCTTGTTCGCATCCTTCTTCAGCAGCTTGCTTGTGATGAGCTTCTCCAATGCCAGGACCACGCCATCTTTGCATCGGATGCCAATGGCGGTGCCACCGTTCTCTACCGCTTTCACAGCGTATTCGACTTGGAAGTTGCGGCCATCGGGAGAGAAGACGGAGTTGGAGAGATCGTAGCCGGTGCCTATGGAAGTCTAGAGGGCGTATTAGCAGTCTGTTGGTCTGGCGTGCACCTCGATTATCGACTCACCATGGCTCTTTTTGGGGAGCCGGAGAGCTAAGATGTGGCGCCAGGAGTGTGTGGGTGATTGATATCCCCAGTTAATCTTCCTATGAGCCGGGGGACAAGTTGCGCAAAGAGAGGTGTGGTGTGGTTGGTCTCGTTCACAAACTCCCTTGAGCTCAGGCAGCTTCTCCATGTCGCGTCAAGCAAAGTGATACATATGGTCCGCCGTAGCAAGCGCTATCACGTGACCAAAAATCGTGCTTTCCACATTTGCACAGGCGTCCCATCTGCCACGGACCAGACATGCGGATGCCATGCGTCTGTTCCTTTACAACAGCACAAAGCCTCCCCGTCACTCATCCACAATCGACCTCCACTCACCGACAAACGGATCTAGTGCACGGTGAAACTACTGCACGAACACAAGTAGTCACCTGTTAGCGGGGATCCAAGACGCCCACTATCGTGTATTCCTTACTCATATCCGCACCCACTACCTTATACCGCCTTCATCTCTCCGAACCTTTCCTCGAACTTCTCACACGCTCGGTAGATAGCCTCTTAGAGCCCCCAGATACTCAGTGAATAAGAAATTCGGCTTTGTTCACCTGCCACAACAAGACCCGCGACCTTCGCCTTCGAGACCTCTCCGCCCCGCTATCGCTTTCGTTGAGGAGCACTGAGAAGACTGCACTGACCAGGAATCGTGATAGGAAGGCGTAGGGACGACAGGAAAAAAGACTATTGTACCAGCGAGACCAGGTGATTGGGGTATCATCAGGACAACGCACAAGACCGAGACCGAGATCAGATCACATGTACTGGCCTATGCTGGTGCACTTCTGCGAGACTTGCCGCTACAATACCCCAGTCACCTACTCTCCCACTGTTTGGAAGCAAGAGCACATCTGCTCACACGTAAGCAGGACTCGAAGAAGCAGCGGAAATGCTTGGGTACGGCTGACCTCCGGACGAGCAGTGCGGCCTCAGTTCGACGGGGGCAGATATCGCCGGCAAGAGCGAGAGCACGATGAATTCCACACAGCATGACGAGCTCGCCCAGCTCTTCGCGCAGAACATGCAGCTCTCATACCAAGCCGCGCAGCAACAGTCGAACTACCAGCAAGAGCCAGTGAGAGTAGAGCAGATACCTCAGCATTTGGAGAAGGAAGAACCCGAACCGATACACTTCATCTCCGCCCACTACACCGGCACCGCTCATGTCCGCCCAGACACAACGTCTGAACCCTCACGCAGCCCACCCCCACCCTACAACGAGGACACCCTCGTGCCGGAGGCCTTGGCTGAGATCTTCCGGCAGCATTCGATCGATCCCTCCGCCCTCCTCCCCAAGCAAGTCCATCTCTTCGCTAACGCTGACTACGAGCAGAAGCTGCGTTTACTTGAGCTCTGGCGGATCTCGCCGCCGTCATACCCGCTTGAGCAGCACTTGCGGAGCGCGCAGTGGGGCCATGACACGACAAGCCTGGAGCAGGAGGAGACAGAGGCTGGGGTACGGTATGAGCAGCAGCAGGGGCATGCTCAAGGTCAGATGCAGATGCAGCAGCGGCAGCGATTGAAGGCACAAATGCTTGACACCCATATCGCTGAGCCCATCAGCCCGATCCGCGAACCTGGTGATCCAGCCTGGCCGCCCGCAGCACGCATGCGAGCCGCTTCCATCGCGGCCGGGCGAAAAGTACCCGCTGTCGTGGAAGCGGAACCGTACATGATGCACGGATACCAATCCGCCATCGACCCGGTGTACGCGGCATCGACGGCGGGGCTGTGGCAAGCGCCCAGTTACGCGCAAGCGATGCAGCAGGATCAGCACGCGAGTAGCTTGGCGGATCAGTATGGGCAGTACGAGCAGATTCGCAATCATGCGGAGTGGGAGGCGATGAATGAGCGGACCGCGCGGGAGCGGTTTATGGGGATGCATGGGCCTGTGGAGGTTGGTGGGGATGACGAGATGGTGCTGTGAGGATGCGATCTATGTGTCGGGTACTGTGTTGGCAGCCGGAGGTGATTGGAGCTGAGTGACGGGGAGGTGCAGGAACGAAGGTTGATCATGTCCAGGCAAGACAGCACTGAAGGATCTATGGATGTATGTATGGTCAGGGAGATTTGTGTGCATACATGTAGGTACCTGTACCTTTTGGCCTCCATTTACTGCACGTCTGTCCCACATTGAAATTTGGCATGTGCCCAGTGGACAGCGAGTCTTCACCGAGGTATTCCCGTGAGGCAATCGCGATGACGTGACAGTCACGGCCTTGGGATTTCACGTTCACTCGCCGTCTACGCGTTTTTGTGTCGCACAACCCAACAACCACGCCTGTGACTTCTTTGCCAACGGTGTGAGTCTATTACTCTGAGCTTGCTCGACTTCTCGCAGTCACAACAGCATTGAACTGCTCCGACAGCGGCACGCGTCCGTACCTTCCTCTTCCATCTCAAACTTCACCAGCATATCACGGAGAAGCTTCTAGACGGCGCGACACTTTCTCCTCAGCCTGGCCACTCTCACACGCATCCAAGGCGATCGGCTATACACCAACATCGACCGAGCACCCACGCCACTGCATTGCCCTCGCCGGCCACCTACACCATGGACGAGCAGATTTCGACTTTCGTGGCCTTCACCGACGGCACGCCGGCGCAAGCCCAGCAGTACCTTGCGTTAACGGACGGCAACGTCGAGCAAGCCGTCGAGCTGTTCTTCAGTAACCCGGACCTCGGCGCCACAGCAGCCCACAACCGCGGCGTTGCGTATAGCACAGACCCGGAGATCGACTGGAGGTACGAGCCAAGTGATCAAGCACATGTGTATGATGCCACCCGACCTCAGCCTGAGCACAGAAAGCACGATACACAAACATGATTTGGTCCACCGGGTGCTCCGGGCCTGAGCTTGCACAACATATTCGCCAGGACGGGAAGTATGGACAGGTCGGTTCGTGCACGAGGTGTATCATGTACATGTAATTGTACGATATGTCTACAGCTATAGCTGTACACTTTTGTTGCCCATCGGTTCAGCGCCGTGCGGTGGCTTATACGCCAGGCCGGTATGGACCTTGCAACGGGATCGGCAAGGGACAGCATCTGCTAACGGCGGTCGACAGTATACTGCCAGCCTTTCTGGGGGAGTTTGGGCATATCTGTTGCGCAGCCTCGCCGGTGGCCTTGTGTTCTTCCATTTGTCATTCGTCCACCGCCGCTATTCAACAGTCGGCTCCATGCGGCCAGGTGCGCGCAATACGCAATCTCAGCCGTCTCCTTCCTCGTCGACACCTGCTTGCTATCAACACCCGAAGACATAGCATGCCGGCCCGACCCCACTGCCTTCACCCACGCGTGAATGGTGAAAGACACTAGCCATCACCCAGTAACAGTGGCCGTACTGCCCGGCTCCCTAGCGGTGCAAAGCATCCTCAGCATCCGCACTCAGCAGCGCCCCTTCCGCAACATCTTGCTCCGTATCACTTTCACCCTTCGGCGTAGAACTGCTCGCACTGGCACTCGCGTTATCTTCCCGCGATGTCCCGTTACCACTTCCCTTCGCGCCTTTCAGTGTTTCACCAGGCACGAACCTCGCAACCTCAAGCTCCAGCGTATGCACATCAAACGGGAGCCTGCAAAACGCCTTCCCGCCCCTGTACTTGCAGTCCGCCTTCTGGCAGATGTGACCGCTCAGGCAGTTCAAGCGCCGGCAAGCTCCTCTCCTCGGACAAGGCGTGCCGCTCACGACTTGCCGCAGAGCACTGGTCACACCTGGTGAGGCGTATGAGTGGTCGTAAGCACAGTCTTCGGCACTGTTAGGACATGAGCCCTGCAGGTGATAGTTGTTGCACAGCTTCCTTCTTGATGTGCGGTAGTTAAACTCCCTGACATCGTCCGGAAGAGGGTCTGCATATTCATCGAGGCGGTAGTTTCGCGCGTTGACCGGAATCATGCCGTCGGGTACATCTTTGGGCAGTTGCGTGGCGAAGTCGGGGTGCTTCAGACTCGGGTCGCCCGAACTGTTGTGTGTACGGCTCATCATGTCGGAGTCGCTTTGGGCTGGGGTCGTCACCGGGAATAGTGGTGGCGCGGAGGATTGGCTCGTCTCACGCCACGACTGGACACCTTTTACATTATCAGTACCCGGTCTACGCTGCCCGTTGGTAGTCTCCCTGATATGGAGATTGTTGCAATTTTTACCGTACTTGCAGTCGCCTGACTGGAAGTACTTGCACACCCTCTGAGTCGATCCTGCGAACGCCATCTGTTGCGGTGCATTCCACACGGCTGGCGCTTGCTGCGGTATCGCTTTGTGCAGCGGGTTTGGTGCTGCCTGGTTGTGGCCAGCGTAGATGACGTGTTGCGAGTCGAGCTGTGTGGAACGGAAGATGTTTGGGAAATCTTCGATGCGCAAGCCCAGCTTGTTGAACTCCGCGTGAAAGGCTGGGTGCCTCACCAGAGTAATTCGATCTCGGTTAGACGCATGTGGAGTCAGCTCGTTGATGTATCCAACGTCGTGACAACCAGCGAAGTATATGTGCTTGCATTGCGGGTTGTCGACGAACTGCCGGAAGAGCGCGCGGATCTTGGAATCGGCGTTCTCCTTCAGCTCACCCGCATCAACAAAGTCGAAGAGGTCGTTCGTACGCGTGAAGTTGGCAGCGAAAGGCGCGAGCGATCTTTTCTCATTGCCGGCCAGGTTGACCCTGCTCAGCGCCTTTGACAGCCCGGTCAGGTTCGCATAGATCCTCACCATTATGCGGCAATGCTCCAGGCCACGATCACGCAGACTGCGTTTGACAGCTTCGTCCAGGAGCTGTGCTGCTTTCTGGCCGCCTTCGTCTTTGTTGCTGACCAGATCGTCCTCGAAGACATAGCCGTCGCCATCCACCAGTACCAGGACGAAGGGATTACGCTCCTGTCCGCGGGCCATCTGCTTTTAGCGCTCACGAGAGTGTCGCGCTTCTTCGTAATCTGACTTGAGATTTCTGTAGTCTTCCACCAAGGCTTCGTATTTGCCGAGTACTTGGGATAGCGATTCCTGTTGTTGGGTACTGATCAGGCGTAGGGCATCCAGCTGGGCAGAGCTCGCGTCGAGCTCTTTGTCGGTGAGCATGTTCGCTACTCCGTCACGCACGTGTAAATTGCGTTGCCGGGGTTGGCGCTGGCTCGCCTCCGCGTGGGAGTTGATGGTTTAAATCTTGAAGCTCGGAGTTTGCCTCGCTTTGAGCTGCTTTCTTCTTAGAGTCTTTCAAGGGGCAGGGAAGCAGGCTGTGTGGCAAATGCCGGCGCCTGAAAGACAGCGCTTTATCAGAACATGCACCAACGATGCCGCCTCGGTGGGTGAGTGTCAGCGCGGCGCTGGAGGGACTTGTGCCACGTCGCTAGCGCTACGGTTGTGCACAGCGGTAGACCGAGGCGGCTGCCGCATGCCTTCCACCGTGGGTGTGTCGTGTATGTGCCAAGCAGCTTGGTCCGTGTACATTGTACAGTCTGTTGATGTGTGGTTGAAGTTGTGGTCGTGTGCTTCGCTTGTCGCCCGGGACCCGGAACCCGGAACTTTTCCATCGGGAGCCGCCGCCTTGTCGGTGAAACAATTCGCCGTGATATCAAATCGTCTCCGTCACCTTCCAGTCGTCATCCATGTGGTGCGCTCCCACTTCCTCTGACATGGCCCAGAACAACAGCACGCATTATTGAGCCGTGCAATGATCCGCCTGTTCACGGCCTCTGGCATTCCATTATGTGGACGATGCGCAAGCAAGACCCTCAGACCTCCATCTGCTTCCGTAGCAGACCCGCGACGATATCTCTCCAAGGCGACACGGACGAGCACACGATCAACCCTTGCGCAGAAACCCATACATACACATCTTCTGCGCCGCTATGAGACCGCCTTCCAGCCACTCACGCCTCCCACTCCCAGTTCCTTGGGCAAGCCCTCTCACGCCAAGACATACCGGCGGTCTGGAAGACTGCTCCGTCGACTCGTACAGCTCTCCGTTCTTGTCGCGGCGGCATACGGCATCGATAACCAGTTCTTTGAAGCCTCCATCACTCGCTCTTTCCGCACCTTCTCCGTGGGCCTTCTGATCGCCCTCGACTACAAGATCAACTTCCGCCCCGATCCATGGATAGGCGAAAGCATCGCCGATCTGCACGCCCGCTCCGCCCAACGCGTCTTTGATTTGCTGAGAGTGAATGGCGGACTCTATCTCAAGATTGGGCAGGCGATTGCCATGCAGAGCGCCGTCCTGCCCCCGGAGTTTCAGAAGATGTTTGCCAAGATGTTCGACGACGCATTGCAGAATGACTGGAAGGACGCGGAACACGTCATCCGTCGTGACTTTGGGAAGAGTGTGGAGGAGGTCTTCGGCGTGAGCTTTGATGGAGATCCTACGAAAGGCGTCATGGAGAGGAAGGCACGGGCGTCGGCGAGCGTGGCGCAAGTCCACTGGGCAAGGCTGCCGGATGGAAGAGAGGTGGCGATCAAGATACAGAAACGGGAGATCGCGACGCAGGTCGGGTGGGACTTGTGGACGTTCCGGACGGTATCACGCATATACGGCTGGTGGTTCGACTTACCGCTATACCACCTGGTGCCTTACGTGTGTGAACGGCTGATGCTGGAGACCGATTTCCGGAACGAAGCGAAGAATGCCGAAAACATGCGGAAGCTCGTTCAAGGTGAACCGCGACTACGTGATCGCGTATACATCCCCGAGGTCTATCACGACATGACCAGCAAACACGTCATGACCGCAGAGTGGATCGAAGGTGTTCGGCTCTGGGACAAGGAAGGTATTACAGGCTCCTGGCAAGGCGGTCGGCAACGAGGCTCTCCTGGCGCGGGTGGACGCCTCCTCGATCCGATTCCACCCTCGGTCGCTCTGTCCGTCCCCTCCCAACACCCCACAGACGAGAAACTCAAACCTACAAGAGACTCCTGGCGCGGCCCCTCCCAAACCGGCGGCCTTGGCCTCCCTCTCCAACAGGTCATGGAAACCATGGTCGGCCTCTTCAGCGCCCAAATGTTCCTCTGGGGCCTGGTCCACTGCGACCCCCACCCCGGCAACATCTTCATCCGCCGCCTGCCCTCCGGCAAACCCGAGCTCGTTCTCATCGACCACGGCCTCTACATCCAAATGGACCCCAAATTCCGCCACGAATACGCCCTCTTCTGGCGCAGCCTCATGACCTTCGACAACGCAACCATCAAACGCATAACCGAAGGCTGGGGCATCAACGCCCCAGACATGTTCGCCTCGGCGACCCTCATGCGGCCCTACCAAGGCGGCGACGGCAAGACACTCGCCGACATCAAATCCATGAGCAAAATGGAGCAGAAACAACGGCAATTCGAAATGCAGCAGCGAATGCGCACGGGCATCCGCGATATTCTCGCCAACCAGGACAAGTTCCCGCAGGAACTCATCTTCATCGGCCGGAACCTCCGGATTGTGCAGGGCAACAACCAGTTCCTGGGGTCGCCCGTGAACCGGGTGAAGATCACGGGGATGTGGGCGTCGCGCGCGCTGGCGGATAACCCGCACGCGAGTTTCGGGGACAGGTGGCGGGAGTATGGGAGGCATGTGCTGTTTCGCGGGGTGTTGCTCAGTACGGACGTGGTGTTCTACTGGGCGAAGGTGCGGCAGTGGTTGGGTTGGGGGCGTGGGATGGATGATGATTTGGAGGAGGGGATGAGGAAGATGGCTGAGGGGATGGGGGTGGAGTTGCAGCATGGTGTTTTCGAGGGGTAGAGGGTTATGTTCGCTACAGATGCCGGGTGGAAAGTAGAAGCTGTACAGATACAGGGATACACGGGCTATGGCGAGGGTAGAGTACCGCATTTCGACGCGCGTGGGCAATGGCCAGCTGCCGGTATAGAACTCCACGCGCGCACGCTGGTGCCAAACGTGCTAGGTGCTCCACGAAGGCGAGCCTTCACTCTGTCATTGCCACCAGGTCCCATCATGAAGAGGAAGGCCATCTCGCGCTCGACTCCAGATGGAGACTCTGCCGCGTGCAGGTGCAAGCATGCACGACTCGTGAGTACATGGATACAAGTACAACTCCGGAGTACATGTACTGTACGTGTACAGCTCCAGGAACGTCCTCCCATCACTGCGAAACCCAGCACGCCGAGCCCAGCCATCTCCAGCACACCACATACGCAGCGAGCACTTCACTACGTCAAACACCGAAGCTGCAACGTATACCACCTCCAGCCCGACTGGGCGAGCGCGAGAGAGTGGGACGATTGGCACACCTGGAGTGCGTGCAGCGCGGACTCGCCACCTTCCTATATCGTACAGCCGTCGCCTGTACTTTGTGCACTCGGTATCTGTTCCAGCGAGTAGGTAGCGTCTGCAAGTATGTGTGAGCTTCCGCGACTCCTCCTATGGACTTTGATTATTACCCGTAGGACGCGAAAGCGACCCAAACGCGAACGCGCATCCTCCGATGAGGTTCAAGATCGTAGGGCCACGGCCTCCTGTTCGGCCAATAATGACCCACTGCGGTCGCTGTCGGGAGGCCTAGCTGGGTTGTACCGTTGTCTGTGTTGGTATTTGCTCGGAGGATCGATTATGCAGCTGCTGTGGAGCGGTGAGGAGTTCGTGCAGGACATGTACGTATGCACACGCATGCACTATGAAACAATAATGCACGATCCATACGACTGGACTCGTGTCGGGTGTCGTCGAAGTACATGTAGATGGTGTGGTAGGGCACCGGGAACCTCCGTCCGATGCCTCGAAGGTCTTGTGGTCTGCCTTCCAGCTCCAGTACATGTACATGAATCCAACATGCATACCGCGAGGCAGCGAATGAGCAGCAAATGAGCACCGACTCCAGGCGAGAGGGTCGGACAGGTGCAGAATGCAAGGTTGCATGATCCAGACCGGCTCTACTGTACGTGGGAAGGGCAGCTGATAAGCTGGCAGGGCCTGGTAAGGCGTACGTGCGGCGCATGTTGGATTGATGACTTCGGCATTGGAGGATAAGTCATGCGGATGACTCACGGCCCGGCTGGACCGTAAGGCTCGTAGGGCTGGCAAGGCTCGTGAGTCGTGCCTTCGCAAAGGTTGCTGACTTTAACCGGCGGGTTTCGGGGCCCGGAATGCCGAGTATGGATGTGGGGGTGTTGTTGGTCCGGAGAGAAGGCCGTGGCCAAGGATCCAACGCGCAGGACGGCAGTCTGCTGTTGCTTGTTTGAGAGATGGTGCGAGCAGCGCTGCGGGCACAAATGCATGTTCAAGGTTTCCTTCACTCCCAATCACTGTCCCCATCCTCGTCGTCAACTCTCTTTCGCCGCCCGCTCTGCCGTATGCTCCCTCCCGTCTTTCCCTCCCCGTTCCCATCCACGTTCCTCTCTTTCTTCGCCAGTCTTGTATCTCCATGCTTGATCGCTCCCAGTCCCACCAAGACCGCTTCCACGTCGCCCACACTCGTCCTATCACCCCCCAGCTCCTTCAGCGTGACGATCTGCCTCCGTATCTCACCAGCCTGGTACATCAACACCGTAGGCGTATTTCGATCCGGATACCCTTCAATGCACAGATCCGCCCTCATCTGACAGAACTTCACTTCTCCCCACGTCGCCGCCAACTCTCTCCACACTTCCACGAGCCGCTGACTCTCCACGTTCATGCCCGAGGATGAGGTAAGGAGGACGCATACCCAGGCCTTGCTGCTCTCTTCCGTGACCTCTCGGCTGTATTCCACCTTCTGCACCGGGAACACCCTCCCGTATACGCTTTTACGTTCCAGGACTTTCATCTCCTGCATGCGTTTCTGCCGGTAAGAGTCAAGAAACGCTTCATCCTCGTCGTCTTCCAGCTCGTCCAATTCCTCGAGATCCTTGCCTTCCAGACGGTTCTCGTGGGCGAGCTGACGGGCTTGCGTCAAGGCTTCTTCGATCAGGGGAGTTGGTGAGGGTGGCTTTTCGGGGATGATCTTGTGGCGGCGGAGGATGTCGTTCCTG
>JAABUP010010559.1_pt1 | contig 10872 bp, 12 predicted proteins | sample 5559201 | NCBI WGS metagenome assembly JAABUP01 (sample SAMN10711887, study PRJNA513373) | rock metagenome | isolation source: Antarctica rocks | place: Antarctica | reverse complement strand
TGAGTGATTTTAACGATGACTTTGACTTTGTTGATTCTCATCTTTTCATCAATGCAGTGAGCTTTGTGAATTGATTTGAAGCTGCTTGATTCTTAAACTGATTGTCATTTAGATTCTTCTCATTCTTATTCTCATCTTCAAATCAGTTAAGCTTCGCTGATGATGACATACACGCTCTTCAAGCAACAAGAGTAGCAGCAGTCTTAGCGACAAAGATCACAAGCTCGCTCAAGATGAGTGCGTTTACGACTTGAGAGATCTGAGAAATCTTGAAAGAGTTAGATTGAGAGATCTTGAAGAAATTAAGCCTGAGCAAAGAAAGATCTTCTACATCTGAAAGCGTCGAAAGTGAAGAGATCTCTGTCTCTGAAGAAAGTACGATAGAATTCTTAGATACGAGAGCGATTTTGCGTGTCTTAGAAGTCTTGAATGCATCTAGATGAAGCAGAGTCTTGAAGAGAGTTCTTTTGCATTCGATACGCCTGAGAGACATTCTGACTATCTAGAATTGCTCTCGTGTGAGACTGAGATTTGTATAGCTTCAAAAATAAAGCTTTGGGATGTTTTGAGAATGTGGGGATGATATCTAGGTATTTGCTCTATTTGCACCAAATTTGAGGCTGATTTGTGTGTTTTCCCCGCCAAATTCGCTAAAACCCGAAAACTGAACCAGACTTTTGCATACAACGATAACTTCCATCACTGAGCTGCCAACATCATCAAACGACCTTATCTGGTGTCCTGGTGTCTCTCTCTTTCTTTCTCATCTCTACCTCGAACTCGACCTTCTGCTCTTTCGCACATCTCAAGTCACATAGACTTTCTTCGCAATTTCAAATACATAAGCCATAAAGCACCAAGGCATACTATAGGATCAAGAATCAAAGGATATGCTCTGCTACTGGGATAAAGTCTTTGTTGTTCAATTCACAATCCCGAAAACCCAAATGCAAGAAAGGTGGATTCCATCTATCATGGCTGATGGTGTTAATGAAGAATGCCGAGTTCGATGACTATTTGAGGCTTTTGGAGAATGAACGATTCCACTGGGATACTACTCGTGGCTAAGAGAACACTATAGTCCATGCTCTGGCATGACGAGGTCGAGTTTAGGGATCTTCAAGTTCCTTCCGACCCCGAGGTCACCAACCTTCGCGAGGTCTTTTTCAACAAAGCGCGACCTGTTTAGTGCACCCAAACTCATGTTCAATAAGGGCTTTCAGCCGGAGGCGTTATTCTTGCCAAAAGCCTACGCTGGCCATCTATCCAATAGACAATACCTGTATGTGCGGTGACTCTGTTATCCCATACAACGACGGTTTCCTCTTCCTACTTCACTCGCGTCTGGGAGTTCGCGACGTATGCGGTGCGACTAAAAAAAATTGAGCTGCGCATCTCTCTCCGCCTTCTTGTTTCCGACAATATGTCGAGTAATGAGTAGAGTTAAATGGACAGCTCAGAAGTGCTTACATTGGGGATTGACATACATAATTGTCTCCGGTCGCAGCGTGAGTTCGTACAAGAGGGTTTATGTTAGCCATTGGTCTCCTTCGCACAGTACCAACCCTTTGGAAACTTGCTATCTATTCTATACCTGAGTGCAGCGCCTTTAAGCCCATAAAGTCGCTCTCGGAACCAGGAGACAACCTGGTATACGCCTCGACTTGGTTCGCAAACAGCGTGTCGCCACCGGTTTCTTGCTTGGTGAGTATGTAAAGAAACGTTTTTCTTGGAGGGTGTTCTCCATATATTGCATCAGAGTGTCAGGCAACAGACGAAGTGCGACCGGCAAAAAAAGCATGCGTAGGTCGATCGCTAGCGCCGCGATGAACTGGGTAAATTTCTGGATCCCTTGGATGTCTTTTAGGACTGTGAAGCAATCAGTCTACATTGAATCCAATGGTTTTCTAAAATTTACTTCCCACTTATGGGACGAACGTAATGTTTGCCAGAGTAGCCGCCATTTTCTAACGCCTTGCGAACTGGCAGGTCCGCGAAATCCTGGTCACGAAACGCTAGGATCATACGCTTCGCTATAAGGAGTGTCAATCGATCTTTGCCGTTGTCGGTCAGTGAGCTGATCTGGATGCCAGAGATTTCTGATCCCATCGTGGGAGTGAGATTCTTCTTTCGCACGCCTGACTTGAGAACGTCGGGAACTTTAGGATTGGTGTCGAGGCCATGCTCATAGTGCTTGAACTGCTGAGGAGCTTCGTATTTCTGGTTGTGGTTTAGGTGGGCATGTAATGTTGATACTGCTGAATTGATAACTTGGTGTAATTAGTTGACCATGTTCTTGCAGCTTACCTTTCCCGCCTTATTCTTCCCTATTACTATTGTTTTCGAATCTCTAGAGAAACCTGACCGACACTTGAATGCTCTAGCTTTGAGTCTTTAAGTTCATCCGCAATTGGTGCCTTCCTGGTCGACAAAGAGATTAAGTCAAGGTCAAGTCTCAGTCAACAATCGTCCAAGACGTATGAATATGTATTTGGCTCTTAGATTGGGTTCTTCCGGACGCATCTCTGATAAATCCGAGGTGGTATATGCATCGTCCCATCATCGCTATGGTTAAAGATTGATCTACTTCTCCCGCTAATTGAAATCATTCCCCCGGTGCCGAATTCCGAAAGGAAATCGCTCCTCGCCACTAGAGCTCTTCTCTATCCTCACAGAACCTGCCATCTTCACTCTTGCGAAAAACCATCAAAGTCTCCCAAGCTCCTAGAATCAGTATCGTCCATCCTGACAGCTATGCCGTGTCAACGTAAAAGCTCAAGGTTTCATATTTTCAGATTTCTCAAACACCCCTATCACGTCCTCGCCCCCCCAGGTTCAGTCGCAATCATCCTCGTCCTCGTCGTCCACCGACCTATCGGCCGCCTTCTCAAGAACCCTCACCATATCCTCAAGCCCACATTCGATCGCAAGCATCATCGCCGTCTTCCCTTGCACATTCCAAACCTCAGCATTAGCCCCGTGCTCGAGCAAACCAGCCAGCCGCCTCCCACTGCCCGTTCTTCACGGCGACCATTAGCGGCGTGTCGGAAGCTTTTAAGCCCTTCTTCTTCTTAATCAAACCTCCCGGGCTGAACCCCACTCGCTCATTCACGTCACTGCCATGCTCGAACAACACCTGCAGAATGTCCAAGCGTCCTTTCTCGGCGGGCCACTTGTATGGCGCCGGATTGAGCTACAAGCGCTCCGTGCTTGAGAAGTAGTGTGGTGAATGCCCAGGGGAGTTTCTGGGCGGAGAGCCGTAGATGGTAGCCTGGTCCTGTGTAGCCGTTACATTGGCCGTTTGGGTGTCAGCGCCGTGGCTTGGCAAGTAAGTTGCATGATCGAACTTTTTTTCTGTGGAGGGACTGCGAAAGTGGGTCGCCAGCATGTCCTAGAACTAGATTTACGGTTTCAGGCATTGCAGTTACGAAATGGCGAAGGACAACAAGATTGCCGCCAAAAGCCATTAGTAGTCTCCATCAATTAGAGTAAGTTTTGCTGAGGTGCAGGCCACTGGTAAAGGGAAACCCGGCGTGTGGGGGCTGAAAACTGCAGCTCTAATTTGACTGGTCGAAGACACAATCCTATTTAGGCGCTGGCTGCCCGTATCAAGGCTTTGAATAAATATAAGACGACTGATCATACTCCTGCCGCCCAGAAGTGTTTCAAACATACTCGGACGTTCCCAAATTGCTCACTCTTGCGTCTAAAACCGTCTCAGCTGTACAATTCCGCTTACTCAGAAATCCGTTGCTTCGATGACCTTATCGCTCGTGTCGAAGCTTTAATGACTACGCATCACGCGGCATTCGACTTTTGGTAGCCCAATGCGCCGGTCAAGCCATGGAAGATGGTGTGGTGGCAGGGGGAGCTTACCTCTTAAGTATAATTGTCAGACTAGGTACCGGCCGCTGGTATTGCGTTTGACTGGTTTCTAAGGCCAGGGACGTAAGAGCTCCGTGCTGAATTCTAAATAAATATATGCTGTTATGTTCAAACGGGTTTGAAGGCCACCTGAGCACACTATAAGGATAACGAAAAGCACATGCTCAAGCACAAGATGATGCTCCTAGGCTGTCTAGCAAATTCCAATCAAGAGGAATATCACCCTCGCCACTCCAACTATGTAAGCATTGATCGATGAGTCCCTACGCAGATAGCATTCAGTAAGGCTCAATATAGCAGTGAACTCTCAAGGCTTACCCAATCAATGTCATCCCTTTCACTGAATAATGTGTTCAAAGTGTCTGCGGAATTGGAATCTAAGTGGGTGTCATTACCCACGGAAAATTCCTGCCCTGGACTATTTAACCCATTTGTTTTCCACAGCGAGCTTCCTGGGGAAGTCCCTGCTGTTCCAATCACATCGCCTCCACCTATTGAGGTCTGCCATACACTCGACATCTCATGACATACATTTCCCGGGGTAGGTGGGACGTTTGGTCTTGGTACTTTTGAGAGCATGACTGCGAGAACGTTTGAAGCACGGCGTGCATCTCGAGAAACTGCTCTCCTTGATATCCAGATATCATGTGATAGTCTCAACGTGTCGTATTTCTTGACTTGAGCCTTCAAGTCTTCTGGAGATGTGGCCGCAGGATTGTTATGAGACTCGTATAGGTTAAGGCAGGTGATCATCGCAGCCAGGAGAAAGTCCTGCCAGGTCAAGCTCGAAAGCATCCACTTATCCTTTTCGAGTTGACCTCCTGGCTGACATGCGGTATGTAGTTCAGCTTGATGTTCCAAAATCTGGAGAGCTGCATTAATACAGACTTCATGAGAGTAGTCAAAGTTTGGATTCGATCTATCGTGGCTGAGGTGTTTTCGATGCAAGACGCAGAGACTCTTCAAATACAACAGATCAATGTTTAGTCTGTGAAATATCATGTAAGCCTGATCTGTGAACGATGAGCTCAATGGTCTTATTCGAAGACTGGGGGGAACATCTATGTGCGTTTCGTGAAGCTCATTATCAAGTTTCATGGTCTCTTCATATGGTAAGGCTTTGAAAGACAGTGCATGCCGAATGACACGTCGGAATGTTCTCGCTAGTCGACTCTTGTAACAATAGTATAACATTGGCGTTGGATCAGTTGGTGGCCGAGAACATGGGAGAATCTTGCAGTCCTCATCAAAGTCTGTATCGAACAGGTTGCTCGGAGGCTCTGCGTCACATTCTTCCTCGTGTATGATCGCGGGCAACCCGGCCTGGAAAGAGAGAAGAAGCTCGAAGTTCCCCAGGATGAAAAAAGTCCTTCTCCTCATTTCCCCTTCAAAGGGAGAAATGTTGGCAAGATGGCGAGGATCCCTGTGATATCCCATCCTTATAGCAAGACGTACGCCGATTCCCATGATCATCCAGGCATCCGAATCAGGATCTTCCTTCTGCCTATACTTACAAGATGCGTATAGAAGCACGGCTTCTACGGAATACGGTCTAGCCTTGTGGTATTTACCTGAGACAAGAGCCTGGCCGGCTCTCGCGAAGAACGCTGGTCTCGCGAGATCGTTAGAAGAAGTAAGACTTTCCAGGCCACTAGCTTGTTCAATCTGCGAGCCGATATGCAATACCGAAAAGAGCATTGAGATCCAGAGGAAAGAGACCGAAGAAGGATCAACCCAAAAAGATTCGTACTAAAGATGATCAGTACCTCAACATAATAACGAGGTTCAAGGAACATGCCTCTCTTAGAAACTTTCCGCTGTGAATGATCGCTATGGCAGTCAGTAGAGGTTTTTTAAACCGGAGCGGTGTGCTTACGAATTTCAATGTACCTTGCATTGAAGTAGGCAGAGAGTAGCTTGTCCACCATAGTTCTTGGTGGTAGAGAGTTGCAAACATCCATCAGCGTCAGCGATTCAGTTCTGTCTAGAACAATATCAGGACCATTCGGAAGTGCGGATGATAATGTTTCCTCATTATCATCAGTGTCAGGTTCAAGGACGCTTTGAATATCTTGAATCTTGAGAACGTAAGCTGTGTATCAGAAGCTTTTCGATAACTAGAGACAGACGTTTTGCAATAATGTTACCCAATGGGTGGCGTCAAGGTAATTTGTTTCTGATCCACGGACATCCAAATGCCCTTCCAAACGCGTCTCGGCGTTTTCTGGTGAACTGTGGTTGGAGAGTTCCCTTGACCGCTGGTTGACTGTCACATTCTGGGAGGACCTCTTCCCACTGCAATTCTCTGAATACTCTTTGGTACTTTGCATGAGACTAGTAACCATTTCCTCAAGCTTCTGTAAGCGAATCTGTGCTTCAGAAGCCCTGGATCCCCCATCAGATCTATCACGCCTATTTCGGCCGCCATTGAAATAGCTGCAAGAAGCTGCATCCCCTCTCTTTGAGCATGATATACACGGTACCTGTCGGTCACATTTTGATCTGTAACGACAGTGAGCGGCCAATGGTGCATGTTCGAGCACTAAATGAGACTGACTTCCGCGTTCTACAAGCCATGCAAGATACCGGCTGCCGATTGCGTTTCGTTACTCGGGACTGTAATCCACTGTTTGTAGCATCGGGCTTCGCTATTCGGAACACGTTTTGGTGTTGGGACATCTCAGACATATTTGATGGATGACTGTAAAATCTCAGATGACATATGAGTCGTCTATACAGAGGTAAGCTGCTTAGATAGGCGGCTCGAGAAATGTGCAAGTAGTGTAACGCAGAAGAGGTATTGCATCAAAGGGTAAGGAATAATGTGATAAACCTGTTCCGAACATCCGAGTGGTGCTTCACTCCACGAGAGAGAGCATAAACTAAGTCGTAAGATATATTATAGCCCAAAGGTTCCAACCCTTCAAGCAAGGCCAGCGTCTATCCTGATACCTACGAACCTTTGATCGTTCTTTGGGCAAGGAATTGCAGACTATTGAGTTTTTTGTCTGTAATTGCAGGTGTTCGTAGACTACGTTGAATTATAGCCCTAATGCTACGACAATGGCGAAGCAGTAGACCGTAATGTGTAAAATTACCTTAGGTACAGCTGATTGCCTTGTCAGGTGGAATGATGTCAAGAAAATCCTTCGTGCTAAAACATTCTCTGCTACTGAGTGTGTTCTTCACCAACGTTCGTAACAACGATTCGACCGTGTAGACTCGAGCTGATATTTTGGGATGATTAAAATCGAGGTGCGAGCGTGAGGCTGCCAAGCTGTGTGGTGTGACGAAGGATACCGGATGGACCGGTCTCTCAAAGTCATACTTACCAGGATTTGATCTATCTGCTTCGACCTTGAGCGCGTTTACCGAGCATTCAAGGATGGCAGGGACTTTTTGACTCCCTTAATTGTTGCCTACGATATTCGCAAGCTCGTCGAACTAGGATCAATGCCCTCGAATATAGATTTCAGAAAGCCTCACTATGATGGTGAAATGAAGTCTACGTTCATGGGATATACAAAAGATTGATCGTGCTGGATAGTCGAAAGCTCGTGGAAACAACAAAGGCCAGTGCAGTATAGCGCATCATGTATGTGACCGAAGTGAACCATTTCACTTTCTCATCACACATCGGCTGTGGTTTAATGATCTTCTGCACTCTCTAGTGGTGATCCAGCTGCCGCTTTCGCTTACACCAGAACCACAAGTTTACTTGTGGGCATACCATCCCTCAACATATCAATGCCAGCCCGCAGATGCTCGAGTCCCTTCTCAATGGCCTTTACTCTTGACGCCGTCTTGAGTTTACCGCCTGTCAGGGTTGCTGGTTGAAAGTTCTTCATGGATTGCCTTGCCTACGCCCCCAAGTCCTGCAGGGATCGAAGAACCATAGACTGTCATGATGTTAGTGCCGGCCGCTGTTTTGTCCGACCATGACAGCATCCTACCCTGCTTGACCCTTACTGTCGCCAGGATGTCCTTAGGTGCTTTTTGCGCTGAAGCAATGAAGCCGCCACGGAGTTGCGCAAGGGCTGCACCTATCATAGTGCTGTCGCGGACCTCAATTGCTGGAATCACGTTCGTGGATGACCAGAAAATCTGTAAGGGTTTCATGCCATCATCGGCACCTGTCAGATTATTGACAATGCTAGGGCTGCTAGATTCCGAAACTACTTTGGCACCGAGATTCGTACAAATGTCGGATTTTTCTCGACGCTGTTGTGACGGCGTCATGTTGGAAGCTACGGCGAGTTACTTAGCGGACCTACCCATACTCGAGCTTCCACCTCGAATAAGGATGGTTGTGCCGAGCTTCTTAGTGCTTATGCTTGGGTACCACAGGGCCAAAAACTCCCTCTGATATACGCCATCAGCAGCAGTAGAGCGCGCTAAAGGTATTACGGACGCAGCCTCATATGTCGTGCTATCTAGGTGAGGGCTGGTGGCACTCGCTGGGACGGCAGCAAAATTATGAAAGCCTGAGTTCTCCGACTTGCCAGTCTTGAAACTAAGGGCATGCGCAAGTATACGTCGACTCTCACTAATATCGGCAACGCCTTTGCTAAGCTCAATGGCTTCGCCTGCGAGATCACTGCCGAAAGTTGTGGGCCACTGCTGAACGTACAATCCAGAGTCTTGCCTTAATTCAAGCAATCGGATTGATTGCGATAGCATGGCTCTTAACAAGAACCTCTCCAGGCCCAGGCTTGCCCACATCAGCTAGACCGACTCTGAGTTTCCTGAATCCCGTCCATCTAAGCGGCCTCGTTTGTCGATAACATTGTGGAAGTTTGGCTTCCCTCTATCCCTGACTTGCAAGCTGTTGAAGGTAGCGTCTGTGTGAACGTCGTTGAAAGAGTCAACTCTAATGCTGATATTGTTCTTCGATGGTTAGAGTGTAAGAGAAGACACGGAAGAGCATCTAATACTATGACGCATTGATTCGGCATATCGCGGCTTTAAGAAATTTCCCGTTTAAGAATTACTGGATTCGGCAGTCCTTAAATCCACCCTGACTTGTTTTTCTTCCAGTGATTGTTCTGTAGCTGTACATATATAAACTATAACATCGCTACCTCAACAACCAAATATTGGGGTTTCAGATATTCCAGAGATCTGAGACCTTTGGTCCCCCGTCATGGCAGTCCTCCTTACAGGTGGCACGGGTAAGACCTCCGTACGCCTAGCGCGCTTCTTGCAAGATGCAAAGATTCCCTTCCTCTTGGCGTCTCGTAAGGTAGAGGCTGAAGCTCCATCTGGAATGTCGGCGACAAAGTTCGATTGGCTTGACTCCTCGACATTCGAGAATCCTTTTCAGTACAAATTCCCCAACGGCCAGAGTATTTCTGCAGTTTACCTCGTTGCGCCTGAAATATCTGATCCATCACCATCAATAACAGCCTTCGTCGACCTTGCAATCGAAAAGCATGGCGTCAGAAGATTCGTCCTCCTAACCGGCAGTACGACGGAGGTCGGTGGGGTCTATGTCGGAAAGCTGTGGCAGCACTTGGTTGATCTTGGTGTCGAGTATTGTGTGCTCCGTGCGACTTGGTTCATGGGTACGTTTTCGCCAAACACTCCAGACTATCAGTGAACATTCTCCGGCTGACGGAATGGAACTAGAAAACTTCTTAGAGCAGCAGTATATTGCATCGATCAAAAACGAAGGCAAGATCTATACTGCGTGTGGGGACGGCCAAATCCCATTCATCAGCGCCCTGGATATCGCAGCCGTAGCATTTCGCGCGCTTACCGATGCGAAGCCACACAACACCGATTATAGGATCCTTGGGCCTGAGCTGTTAACCTACGATGAGGTATACCACTGTTTCCGCCAACACCCTTGCGCTGACAGTCTTCGTGCAGATCGCCGGAAAACTCAGCAGTGGTCTGGAACGCGACATCGTGCACGTCAAACTCTCCGAGGAACAAAAAGTTCAATGGTTCCTCGACTTGGGTATGCCGAAGCACTACGCAAAATTCCTTGCCTTCCTTGAAGCCCGTAGTGCTACTGGAATGGAAGAAAGGTCGAATGATGCGGTGCAGAGGGTGACCGGACGGCCACCGATGAATTTCGATGCGTGGGTGCAACAGAACAAGACAGCATTTCAGTGATTGATCTTAAAGGTGTAATTCGTTATCTCACAAATCTGATATCTCACTCTCACTCTCACGAATACTCTGTCGATGCATGAAAGGAACAAGTCATTGACTGAAACATGTGAAATATCTTGCTGTTTACTAGAGCATAAGAAGATCGATGAACCCCGGGTACTATTTACATTCTGGGATACCTAAACATCTAATCGCATTCGCACTAGCTGCCTCATAGCTCCGAACATTCACCTAGCAGATTACCATCCATCAAAGGCCGGTCCCCAGTTATGACCGTACTAAACGGTGATTTTTAGAGTCGAATACTACCTAAATCATATTGTCTCGCTCGCTCAACAACCAGCCCCCTTGAAGCTGACCCGCTCAGTTCTTCCGCAGCACTGTCACATTTCCACAGCCTTGCAGGTTCAAAGTCTCGCGTACCGATTTAATCCAGCAACGGCGTTCTTCGTCGAAAGGACTACCAATGACTCGTTGGTTACCCCAGCAGCCGTCTCTACGGTGTGCATGAATATATGCGTCTTCGCACAACCATCTCATTTGCAAGTAAAGCTCCCCACCTCGAGCTTACCAGGCACTCCCGTTTCTGTCCCTTACTATACACCCCTTTAGTATAACATACGCACAACACTGTCTGCTCAGCGGCCCCTTAACTCTGCAGTTATCCTTAGGCGAAGTATAGAGAGCGAGAAATCAGGTCATAATATCTTGATGTAGCAGAAGAAGTCCAAGGAGAGGAATACGTATAAAGAGCTGCAATGATGGACAAGTGGTTAGCTAATCATGACTTCTACCAATCTATACTATCAACATAGGAATCGGATTGGCGAAAGAGAAACCGGGAAGATTGCCTGCTAGCAGCCCTTG
>JAABUP010010558.1_pt1 | contig 10872 bp, 10 predicted proteins | sample 5559201 | NCBI WGS metagenome assembly JAABUP01 (sample SAMN10711887, study PRJNA513373) | rock metagenome | isolation source: Antarctica rocks | place: Antarctica | reverse complement strand
CCCCCCCGCGGAAGTGCCCCCGGCATCAGCAATTCAACAACGTCTGTTGCGACCTTGCTGTGCGACCCGAGCTCATGGGTGACTGGGGTTGGCGCATAGCAGCGAGGGGAGTGGGTCCCCGGTACAGTGCAACTCAGGCCCAGGTGACCAGTGCCCCTTTGGAAATGGAAACGACTCACCTAGCAAAGTAGTAAAAAGTGGCCCGCGGGCGAGGCTGCTGAAAGCGGCCCGCTGCTGTGGCCGTCGAGCGCCGTGGCACCACGATGGCGGCCAGGATGGCGAGCCAGACGACGGCATGCCGAAGCTGGGCCATCCTGGCGCTGCCGCTACAGCCGGTCTCGAGCGTGCGTGCGCTTCAATTACATGAGCAGCTTGACTCTTGGCGTGCAGCACCTCAAAGAAGGACTCCCTGCTGTTGGCTCACCGCCAAGTGGCAGCAGCAGAACCCGCCCCAGGCTGGCATTAGTTGTCCAGATAAGACCTTGAATCATTTTCTTCTCCCAGATCATTGAAGCTAGTCATCATCGACAGGTGCCGCCATTTTTCGTATGCTAGGTTAGGGTTCATAAATACAAATTCACATCCCACCTGCGCGACATCAACATTGCTATGTCTGCTGACCTACTCACTCATCTCTACTTCCCCTCTGTCTCCATTCATTACTGATATCCATCACATGCAGGCGGTGCCCAACAGCGTGCTACTTAAAACGGACCCTTCAACCACCCCAGCAGAGAACACAACAGCCGGAGCAGCTGGGACTGAAATGCGCCCTACCTGCCTTCTTTGGATCATGTGCAGGCCAGATCTCCTTCATGTGCAGGGCCAGCTCTACTACCAACCAGCTGTCACTCACAACCAGCCCGTGTCAGAGCCCATGTCTATGCAGCGCTCCCGTGAGGCAGCAGGGCGACCTTGATGCAGCCGTCCAGGCGGCGCTCAAACATGTCGTACGCGGCGCGCACGCCCGTGTCGTCTGCAAGAGCGATGCGGTGCGTGAACACGCGCGTCACGTCCGCCGGGCACGCCTGCGGCCCGGGTCGCGCTCCAGGCTCGGCTTGCATGGCGGCGGAGGCGCAGGCGAGGCCAGGTGGGGCGTCGGCGGTCACCGCAGGGGCTGAGCCGGGTGCCGTGTTTGCATGCAGAGAGCCGCCCAAGCGCGCACACTCGCACGCACTTCTGTACTCAGGCAAAGCTACACGGCTGCACTGAAGCAAAGCTATGCGGGTGGCGCATGTCCATACGCACTGTGCGCGAGTCAGGACGCTCCAGGTGCGTACGCTCGCCCCCGCGCTCAACCCCGCGCTCACAGGCGCATGCAACCACCAGCGGGCACAGCAGCAGCGCGTGCGCAGGCCCGCACACGCTGCAACATGCCAGCGTGGCAGGCTGCACAGGGTCACGTATGAGGCGCGCGCGCCCGGGAGCGCGGCGCGCGGGCGCGCCTGCACAGAGCCAAGCAGCCGGTCCAGGTACGCGCGCGCGGGGCAGCGGCCGGAGGAATAGGTCACGTTCTTGTCGTAGCCCTCCACGGGCGTGAAGCCCCACGCGCTCTCCGTGTGCACGCCAACTGAGCTGATCACGCCTGCGCGCCGCGGCCGCCGGGCTGGACGCGGACGGCGCCGGCGCCGCGGGGCGCTGCAAGGGCGCCGGCGGGCGCGCCAGGCAGGCATGCCGCTGCGCGCCCGGCGGGGCGCCGCGCAGGGCGCGGGCCCTGCTGCGACCGTGCCGTGCACCCTTCATCAAGCGCGCGCGGGTGCCGGTGGGCGAGAAGGGCACCCGGCAAGGCCGGGAGCCGCACGACCGGGCCGGGTGCGCCGGCAGGCGAGCCGCGCGTCGCTCTGCGCCGCGCACGCGAGTGCGCTGGCGGCGCCAGCGAGCCCTGACGAGAAGCCCGCCCCGGCCCGGGAGCCGCACCGCCCGGCCGGATGAGCTGGTACGCGAGCGCCACCGCGCGCTGCGAGCCGACCGCCTCCAGCACCGCGTCCGCGCCGCGGCCGCCCGTCGCGCTGCGCACGGCCGCCAGCACGCGCTCCTCCCCGCTCTGCGCCGCCACGCCGCCGCCGCCGGCCGCTTGGCTACCCGCCGGCGCAAGCTCGCCAGTCTTTACAGCGGCGCCTGCGGCCGCGCGCGTCGGGCCGCTGGGCGGCGCGCATGAACCCTCCTGGGCGCCCTGGCCTGCGGGGCCGCCGCCCGCGCGCCGCGCCTCCGCGCCGCCCGCAGGCTCGCGCCCGTCAGATGCGGCCGCTGCACAGCCGCCAGGCTGACCCGGGTGCGCCGTGCCTGCGTGCTCGCCGTTCGAGGCCGCGCCGGCATGGCCGCTAAATTCCGCGCGGCTCTTCCCGGCCGGCGCCGCGCTATGCTCGTGCCCGTGCGTGGCCGCGGCGACCGCAGGCTGCGGCGTTCCAGCGCCTCCACTCTCGCCGAGCGCGTCGGGGCGCGCATCGGCGCCGCACTTGCGCGCGGCGCCCGCGCCAGCAGGCGCCGGCGCGGCCGCAGGCCCGGCGAGGCTGAGCGGCGTGGCGCCAAACGCGCGGGCAAGGTCCAGGCGCTCGGGAACCGAGTCAACGGCGAACACCTGCTGGCTGGGCCAGCCTGAGCGGGACGTGCAGGCGTGGCATCAAGCTTTGCGCGCTTTGGGATCGAGCCGGCGGCGGACGCCTGTGGGGGGAGGACATACGCGCAGGAGAAATGCGCAGTCCTGGCGCTGGGCAGTCGACACGGGCACGCCCGCATTGCTGCGGCCCGGCTGCGCGGCAGGCGCCGGCCCTGGCAGCAGCCCGCTGGACAGCTTGCGCCGCACCGGCGCCCGCGCGCGCGCCTGAGCGCTGTCCTGCCCGGACCGCCCGCGGCAACGTGCGGCCCACGCGCGCGTCCTTAGAATCGCTAGTGCCACCCCGGAGGTGAGGGGGTGGGCGCGCCTGCGCGGCGCCCAGCTGCCTGGCAGCCACGGCGGCCATGAGCCCCACCGGGCCGAGCCCGAGCACGGCCACGGCCGCGCCGCCGGGCGCGCCCGCCTGCTCTGCGATGCGACCGCGCTCCGCGCAGAACCAGCCGGTGGCCAGCACGTCGCCGCACAGCACCGCCTGCACGCGGCGGGGCCCTGTAGGGTTTGAGAACAGGGCTCGATAACAGGTTTTGAGAATAGGGTCACAGCAAGCCGCCTGATGCTGCCAGTCTGAGCTCTGGCGCACGCCCACCGGCTCATAATTGCAGAGCTGCAGAGCCGGTCGCAGGCCACAACCGTGCTGGGGCTCTGCCAGCTGATGGGGTGGTGAACAGCGCGCCGCGCCCGTGCCGCGCCCCGAGCGCCGCCGGGGGCGCGCCTGCTCATCGGTGACGCCGGCCGGCACGGGCGTGAGCGTGGCCTCCGCGAGCGGCACGCGCACGTACTCCGCCTGCGCGCCCTGCAGGCCCTCGCCGTCCTGCACCCACCTGGCGCCCCGCCGGCGCACCGCTCGTCACATGCTGCGCGCGCAGCGGACCTGCCCCTATGGTGGCCGCCGTGCATCGCTGACGGCGCCGTGCATGTTGAGGAGCTGCTAGGAGGGAGGATCCACAGAGACCAGCTGGTGTTGCAATGTTGGCTAGGTCGCGGACGGCGTGCACAGGCAAGGCTGTACACATGAGCTAGCAGCATGCATCCACGCCATGCCAAAATCCGCCTGGGGTCTGCACGGCATTATCCCGTGCGTCCCCGGGTCTCATGGCTGGGCGCCTGCGGGGCGCGCGCACCCAAACAGGCGCGCGCCCCAGGCCGCGTGCGAGCAGCGGCAGGTGAGCCGCTGCTGGCAGAACCAGCACGCGCCGCAGCTCAGCGTGAACGCTGACGCCACGCGGTGGCCCACGGCCAGGCGCGTCACGTCCGCGCTGACCTGCCCTCCCCCGCAGCGCGGGCACTCTGTCAGGCCGCTGTCAGCACGCTGTCAGCATCGCGGCCGGCCGGTACCCACAACAGCTCCCTGGGCGCATGCTTCCGGTCAGCACAGCGCCACAGCGCGGGCTGCACGGCCTGTGCGCCAGGAAAGGTTGCGGCGGCACCCCGCCGGGGGCACGCGCTGCACTGGCTGGGGAGGGGCACCTGCACGACGTGGCCGACAAACTCGTGCCCCATAGTTGTCCCATGCTGCAGGCCCTCCTCGCGGCCCGCGTAGACGTGCAGGTCGCTGCCGCAGATGGCGGCCATTGACACGCGCACCAGCGCCTCCCCGGCGCCCTGTATCTGCGGCACCGGCACGCGGCGGACGCGCACCTGCGCCCCTCACCAGGTCTCCGTCACTGGGACTGGCACAGCCGGCGCGCACTTGCGCACGAGCGCCGCCCTGCCGCAGCTGCAACACGAGCCCATGGCCGACGCCTGGCCGCGCTGCCTCCGTGCTCAACCATGTGCACATTGGCACTTGCCCTCACGGCAGTCAGCACGCACCAGCTGCTGCACGGTCCTCCAGCAGCACGTGCTGTCTAGGACACGCACTGGGCACTGGCTGCCGCACAGCCTCCAGCAGCTGGTACGGCATACAGTCACTTTGCATGTGCCCAGGCCGTGGCGGCCGGCACAGCGACAGGCACACGCACTGTCGCAGTCTGCAATACACTGTGTTTTGAGCGCGTACTGCCGCTGCGCGGGGCAACAGCCAGCGCTGTGCGGGTCACCTGGCGTATGCCCTGGAACGTCACGGCCAGCATGGTGTCGGGCGAGCCCGGGCGTGGCTGCGCCTCCTCCCGTACTGCCATCCTGGTGCTGTGCTGAGTTATGCTGAGAATGCTGTGTTTGAGGATGGCTGTTGTGCATATCGTTCAGGAATGCGCCCTCTTTTTGGCTCAACAAACTCGATGGACGCTTGAAAGTGCACATTAAAGTTCGAGTGGGGCAGCATAGGTGACTGGGGCACAGCTAAAAGCATTATTTACACGCAATTTTGAGGGGCAAAGCAGAGCGTGCATGCATGCATGCAGTGTCCCCCCAAGCGACGGCCACCGCGGATCATACCGAGCAGCCAGGGCGCAGCTGACTTCGGCAGCGACCGGCGCATCGACTCCGCATGAGAAAAACCCTGAACCAACCAGCTCCAGCAGGTGCTAACGGACAGGAAAGCAATACGTGGGGAAGCCCCTTGCGGCCGACATGCTGAAGACACGCTGCGCATGCAGGGTCACCGAAATGGGGCAAAACCCCCAGCGCTGAAAAAAGCATCCTGCCCAGAGCAGGCAGCCTGCGCTGTTCGATGAAGTGTTCTGGCGCACAGGCGCCGGTTCCCCAAGCCCAGTGGTCACTCCCGCGCTTGCCCTGTGCCTCTCCCCAAAGTCCACTGTGCGTCGGCCCCCACTCAGCCCGAGTAGCTGCTCGGCGGCGGCGGCGGGGGCGGCGGCGGCGGCGGCGGCGGCGGGGGCGGCGGCGGCGGCGGCGGCGACGAGGTCTTGGCGGAGGCCGCGTAGGCGGCGGGCGCGGGTGCGCGGGCGGTCGGGGCGGCCGCAGGGCTCAGCGCGGGCGGGGTGGCCGGAGCGGCAGCGACGGCCACGGGCGCGGCCAGCGGAGGCTCCGGCAGGCTGGCCGAGCTCACCAGCGGCGACGGGGCCGGCAGCGCGGGCGCGGACACGCCGGAGGGCGCGGCCAGCGGCGCGGGCGCGGACACGCCGGCGGGCGCGGGCAGCGGCGCAGACGGCATCATGGGCTCCAGCACCGCGGGCACCGTCGGCAGCGCGGGGGCGGGCGCGGGGGCGCCGCCCGCGAGCAGCGGCGCGATGGGCACGGGCTGCGCGGCCGCTGCGGGCGCCGGCACGGGCGCGGCCGCGGTTGCGGCCGTGGTCGCCGGGGACGGCGCGGGCGCGCCGCCCGCGAGCAGCGGCGCGATGGGCACAGGCTGCGCGGCCGCTGCCGGTGCCGGCGCGGGCGCGGTTGCGGCCGCGGCGGCCGCTGGGGAGGGCGCGGGCGCATGGGCGCTGGCCGCAGGGGCGGGCGTGGGCGCGTAGGTGCGCACCAGCGCGGGCACGCCCGCGGACGGCGCTGCGGCGACCGCCGGCGGCGCGGTCACGATCAGCGCCGGCGCCGACTCGCCGCTGCGCGCGCATCAGCACAACGCCACTCACTCACTGTTGGTGGTTGATTCCGGGTCATAGGCAGGCCGAGGACAGGGGGAGGCGCTCCAGCAGGGAGAACTGGCACACAAGGACACAAAAGGGCACGCCCAGGACAAGTAAGCAGGCTGCAGCCTCAGCCAGGCACAGAGCACGTGCACACAGCACAGCACATGGGAAAGCTGAGGGGAAGCTGCAGCTGAGCTGCCTGTCAGCCGCCTTGGCTGCCTGCCACTGGAACGGCGCGCAAGCGGGGCGCCTGGGTGACTGGTCCGCGTGCTGGGTGCGAGGCGCGCCTGGGTGCGGTGACGGGCGCCTCAGCCAGAAGGCGCACCGGAAAGCGGGCCGCGGAGGCACCTGCGCGCAGGGCAGACAGGTGTTGGGTCACAGGGATAAGTGGGCCTTCGCCGCCAGGCTGGCGCGCCAGGTGCCTGTGTGGCGAAACACCGCAACTACTGCAGCCACTCCCCGCTCCCGCCGGCGCGGCAGCGCTCCTTCCAAGTGCGCAAGACGGCCGCTCAGGTCTCGCGGTCAGCAACTTGGGTGCCCACAGGCAAGTGTGGCAAGTGTTCTTGGGGCAGCTGGCAGTGATCCACTAGACTGATCCCTTCCTCGGACGCTCTCCAGCAGCCTTGATGACACAGAGCTGCTGTTCTGCGTTCATGCTGGACCCCACACTTGCGTGTACGGGCCCCTGAGAATCTGTCGAGCCCGTCTGCGGCCCCTGATGGAGGCAGGTTTGCTCACCGTTTGCCAGCAAGCAGACCGCGAAGAAGATCGCCGCTCCCTTGAGGCCGGTCATTGTGACCGAGCCTGCGCACGGCAAGCGGGCAACGCTGTGAACCAACGGCCAAGCAATAGCACCAAATCTGGCCTGGCGGGGGAAGCTTGTCAGCATGCTTCCGGGATATTACTCAGCGTAAGGTGTGTACAGCAGACGCAAGCAGATCGGACAGAGCGCACGACGAGTGCTACGGCCGGTCAGATGAACACGCACCTGCCCTCAAGCAGGGAAGCACTGCTACGGCTCGAAGAGACACGTGCCGCTCTCCTGAGCCGTGCAAGTGCGAGGTGATGGCAACTCCGGTATGGTTTCTGTCGTTGAAGTGCCGTGTACTTGACAACCCTAGGGGCCCCGATACCTGTCTAATTTGGCTCTCAAACCATTGTGGAGGGAACCATGAGGTCGATGTTGGCTGCAACAAAGTAGAAGAGATAAGCAGGCACTGAGACTTAATCAGAGCGGTATGCGGGACAAGCGAGAAGCTATGGGGAGAATTGTTGTTCGCGTGCGCCTGGAGGTGGGCGCTGGGCTGGACAGCCCGCTGCTGCAGAGCACCGGCCGCCGCTTGTGGTACAGCACGGCGTTTCTTGGTGCTGTGTTTTTGTTCTGCTGCAAAGCTTTGCATGTGCAAACGCAGGTGTGCGAGCGGAAGCAAGCACTCAATCCTGTGCACCGGCAGGTGGACGCCGGGCGCAAACATGGGCTCCGTGGCCGACCTGGTCGGGCTGGTGCGGCAGAGAGACCTCCACCCGTGTGTTGCATTGTGCGCCGTCCTTGCTTGCTACACTACTCGTGATGCCAAGCGTCTGAAGCGCCCACGACACCGCCCGCAGATGGTGGACGACCTAGAGCTGGAGGCCGGGCACCCGCTGCGGCTGTCCATGGACGGCTACGTGCTGCCGCCGGACGGCCTGGCCACGCTGGTCCGCGATGGCGACAGCGTGGTCTTAGAGCGCCAGGACATGGCCGCGAGCGCGCTGGAGCCGCCAGCGCCCACCATGCAGGCCGCCAGTCCCGAAGCGAAGCCCCATAAGGGCGCGCGCGCCGGCGCGCAGCCGCCCGCGCTGTGCGCCGCGCCCGCGCCGCCAGCCCCCGCCAAGCGGCGCAAGCCGTTCGGGGGCGCGGCCCGCGGCGCGCCGCCCGCCAAGAAGGCGCGGACCGCTGCAGGCGCCGCCGCGCCGGCCGCGCCCGCGCCCGGAGCGGCCGCCGCGCCGGGCTCCACCGCGCAGCGCGCGGCCGGCGCCGCCGTGGACAGCGCCGCGGCTGTGGCGGCCCGGGCCTGCGCGGCTGCCGGCGCGCCCGCATCGGCGCACGCGCGCACGCCGCAGAGCGAGCCAGTGAGCGCGGCACGAGCTGGCGCAGACGCATCCAGCACCTCCTCCTCAGAGGAGGAGTCGGAGGAGGAGGCTGCTGCAGCCGGGGACGCCGCGGGAGGTGCCGGCGCGGAAGCCGGTGCGGGCCCAGCATGTCTTCCCCACGTGTTTGGTATAGGTAGGTTTCACTTGCAGTGTTCTCTCGTCCACCATGCAGGCTTGTACCCGCACCTGTGCTCTGCATCCACAAACAAGTCCAAGGGGCTGCAGAGAGTGTCAAGCATGTCTTCAGAGGACAAGGGCAGTCCCCTGAACGACCGGCGGCTCTCATGCAGCAGGCGCGGCCGAGCCCGGCGCGGCGCCGGGCGGCGGGCCGGCGCGGCCGGAGGCGCGCGCGCGCGCCGCCAGGCAGGCGCCCAGCCGCAGCGCGCGGCGCAAGAAGCTGAAGCGGCAGCTGCGCAAGCAGGGCCTGCTGGCGCCGCGCCCGGCCGCCGGCACGCGGTGCGGCAGCGCCCATTATCTAACCTACCATACTTTGGTGCTGCAACACGCTCATGACTCACACTCAGGAGCTTGCATGCAGAGCGCCCAGGGGCCCTTGCCTGCTGCCAGCGCGCTGCGCTCATGTGGAGGTAGCAGTGGCGACAGCCGCGCATGCATGGCATGCTGGCGCCGATGTCAGGGACCAGCGCATGCTTCGGGGGGCAGACTGCTTGCCTGCCTGACCTGGGGTGGCTGGGCTGGCGGCGGTGCAGGGCGGCGCCTTTGCCGCGAGCATGCAGGCATCGCAGCTCCTGAGAAGTGAGTAGGGTGGCAGTCCGCTTTGCATCGCTGCCGCCCGCGCTGCTGCAGTACTGATCAGGCGTCAGGCCACCGGCCACTGGACATCAGAGGTGATGCGGCGGGCGCGCTGCGCGCAGGCCTGCAGCGCTGCATGCGGCGGTGACAGCGCCGGCGCTCAACCCGCACGGCAACGGCGGCCCCGCGCCCTACCGCGCGCCCGTCCTGGCCCTGCCGCGGCGCGGCGAGCCGCGCACGCTGAGCGAGCGCGAGGCCGAGTTCATCGCGAGCGGGCACATCCGCTTTGACGACGGGGATGGCGAGGGCTCGTCTGGCATGCCGGCGGCCGCAGTGGACGCAGGGCCGCGCGCCGGCGGCCATGCCAATGGGGAGTCACAAATGCCAGTCTATAGCGCACCCGGCGGCGAGCCGGTTGCGAGCCAGCCAGCCTACCCTCCCCCACCGCGGCCCAGGCCAGGGCACGCGCACGGCGCAGCGGCCGGGACGACGGGCCCCGCCGCCGCTGCCCGGCCCCACGACCCCCTGCAGCCCCGAGCGGGCATGCGGCCGCCCGCCGCGGCGCGGGGCGGCGCTGCGACGACGGCCGCGGCCGGCGCGGCGGCCGGGCAGGCGCGCGCGAGCGGGCAGGCGCCGGGCTCGGCGCGGGGCGCGGCGGCGGGCTCGGCGCCGGGGTCGGCGGCCGAGTGCCTGGCGCTGCCGCGCGTCGCGGGCGCGCCGGCGCCGGGCGACGTGGTCGCGTACCGGCTGCTGCATGTCGGGCCCGACTGGGCGCCCGCCGTGTCCGTCTGGCGCGTGGGCCGCGTGCGCGAGCTGCAGGCGCGCCCGGCGGGCGTCCCCTGCGCGGGGCAGCAGAGCGCACGAAGGCCTGTGTGTCATTCGCGCGGAGGTCGCGCATGCTTTTGCAGAGACCGTTGGCGGCCTAAGAGCCTGAGAAGCATCCCTTTGTTCGTGACAGGGGCGCAGTGGCAGCGCGAAATGGCACAGACTGCACAAGCAAGGGTGTCGCTCCTGCAGGAGGGTTGACGTCTTTGCGGGCCGCCTGTAGCTTCCCGCGACAGATCTTCCTATTGCAGACAAGCCACACGCATGCCGGCGGCGCATGCGAAGCCAGTGCGCCTGGCCGGGGCTGTACCGAGCTCGTGCGCGCCTGGGGTATGCGCAGGAGGCCGCGGACGCCCCGGGCGGCGGCGGCGACGTGAGCGCCGTCGTGATAGAGCCCTGGCCGGCGGGCTACCAGTGCGCGCTGCTGTGCCGCGGCGGCTGGGCGCACCGCGTGGAGCGCGGCGCACCGTGGCGCCCAGTGCGCGCCCGGCTTTCACAACCCTACCCCGCCTCCTAGTGGCGGTGCGGAGCATTCTATCAGAGACCTGGGCGGCGTCGCTTGCGAGCGCCACAGGACGTCCTGAGCCATGATGCGGCGTGTGCATCGCAGCGCTAGGGCTGAGCAGCTGTGTGTTCAATTTGGTGTTACGGAGGTTACGGAGGGCAGCAGGGCGGGAAAGATGTCCAGCGAGCAGGCAATGGAGTCTTCTGTAGTGCAGTTTCTGGCCTGGCCTTCAGTTCCTGGCCTGTCTGAGCGTTTTCACGCCTCGCACACCGAGCTCGCGGCCAGCAACGCGCTGCAGCCTGTTTGGCGCCGTGCGCGTGCCACCAGCTGGCAGCGGTCCTGCCGCGTCAGCCTCGCACACAGGCCGCGCCCCTGTTGCGCAGGGGGGCGGGGCGGCTGCGGCTGGCGCGGGCGAGGCGGGAGGCGAGGAAGAAGAGGGAGAAGAGGAGGAGGCGCCGCCCTGCGATTATGACGCGGCAGGCGTGCTCACCACACAGCTGGCCGCTTTCTCGGAGCTGCGCCTGCTGCGCGCAGGCGCGCCGCCGGCCGGCGACGCGGGCGGCGCGCCGCCC
>JAABUP010010553.1_pt1 | contig 10874 bp, 10 predicted proteins | sample 5559201 | NCBI WGS metagenome assembly JAABUP01 (sample SAMN10711887, study PRJNA513373) | rock metagenome | isolation source: Antarctica rocks | place: Antarctica | reverse complement strand
CGGCTCACCGGGCAGGCCGGGGACCCGCTCGTCCTCGGTCTGGACCCCGACCGGGACCTGCTGTCGGCTGCGCGCCTCCTCGGCGAGGGCGCGTCGTTCGCGCCGGGCCAGGTCCAGGTCGCTGAGGTCCATGCGCGGGATTCGCTCGAGCACCGAACGGATCTCTGGGTCGATCCGGCCCTCGAAACCCCCGTCTGCGGCGTCGGTCCCGGCGTCGCCGTCGACCGGGGACCCCCCGGATCCCATGTGCGGCAGCGTGCCAGTCACGCGGGGGTCACGGGTGGGTCATGCCGATCCGGCCCGTCATGACGGGTCACGCCGGGCCGGCCCACTCCGCCGAGGCGCGGCCCTGGCGTGAATGTCGCTGGTATCCGTTGGAACCCGGCATTGACGCCCTGATGCGGATAGCGCTCGACCCCGTCGAGGTCGATGACGTAGTCCGGCATGCGCGCGATGATCTGGCCGATCAGCTCTCGGGCGATGGCACGCCCGATGTGAGCGCCGGCGCAGCGGTGGATGCCGAGGCCGAAGGCGGTGTGGCGGTTGGGCCACCGGTCCAGATCGACCTCGTCCGGGTGGTCGAACTGGGCCGGGTCGCGGTTGGCAGAGCTCCAGGCGAGCAGGACCCGGTCACCCTCGTGCAGCGAGCACCCGTGGAAGTCCACGTCGCGGGTCACCGTGCGAGCAAGTGCCTGGGTCGGCGACAAGGCGCGGAGGAACTCCTCGACCGCCCGGTCGAGAAGTTCCGGGTGCTCCACGAGCCGAGCTCGCTGTTCGGGGTGACGGTAGAGGTGCACGAGGGTCTGGCTGACGAGCGACGCCGTCGTGCCCACTCCGCCGGAGATGAGCAGCTCGACGATCGAGTAGACGGCGTCCTCGCTGATCGGCTCACCGTCGACCTCCTGCGCCAGCAGGGCGGTGATCGTGTCGTCCCGGGGGCTGGTGCGGCGATCGGCGATGGCTTCGGTGATGGTGCGCTCCATCCAGGGGATGTCGATCTGGACGGCACGGGTGTGCGCGGGGCTGCCCACCGCATGAGCGAGGACGGAGTGCAGCGCGGCCGAGTAGCGGCGCCAGTCGGCGACATCGAGGCCGAGCCAGTCAACGGTGACCACGGCGGGGACTCCGATGACCGACGCGAGGTCGCACGACCCGTCCTCGATGACCTCGTCGACGAACCACGTCGTCCACGACTGGATCATGGGCAGGAGCCCAGCCACGGCGGTCGGCGAGGTGAGCGGGTTGATGATCTTGCGGTAGCTGCGGTGTTCGGGCAGGTCCAGCTCGACGGGGATGTGCAGCCGCACCGGCGCCTTGGGGATGACGTTGCTGAGACCGGTGCCGCCGTGGGAGCTGCGGCCGGACGCGAACACCCCGTCGTCGCGGGCGGCGTCGAAGACGCTGGCGTAGTCAGACATGACCCAGAACCCGCCGTGTGCCTCGGTCCACGCCACCGGAGCCTGGTCGCGCAGCCGCGCGTATGCCGCCACCGGGTCCTGCGAGTGCTCGGGTGAGTTGTGGTCGAAGTGCACCACCGGGCAGCCGCCGCGCTGTCTCTCCATCGCTGACCTCCGAGTTCAATTCTGAATATGATAGGCACCGATGGGTCTAAGGAGCGAGCGACCAGGAGGCTGCGGTGGACATCGGCGTCATCCTCGGAGACGTTCGCACGAACGTCCCACCACGTGACCACCTCGACCAGCTGCTCCGCCAGGTGGACGCCGCCCAACGCAACGGCCTGACCTACCTCACCATCGGCCACCACTATCTCTACGGTGACCTGCGCTGGCTCCAGCCCGTCCCGACGCTGGCGCGGCTGGCGGCCGAGCTCGACGACCACGTCACCATCGCGACGACCATCATCCAGGTGCCGCTCTACCACCCGGTTGCGCTGGCCGAAGAGCTCGCGACGCTCGACATCCTCTGCCGCGGCCGCCTGGTCGTCGGGGTCGGTGCGGGGTACCGCGCCGACGAGTTCACCGCCTTCGGGGTGGACTTCACGAAGCGTTTCGCGATGATGGAGGAGTCGCTCGAGCTCGTCACGCGGCTGTGGACGCAGGACGTCGTCACCTTCTCCGGCCGGTTCTGGCAGCTCGAGGAAGGGCGCACCCACCTGCGGCCGTGGCAGCAGCCGCACCCGCCGCTGTGGGTCGGGGCGATGGGTGAGGTGGGGGTGCGCCGGTCCGCCCGGCTCGGGGACGGGTGGCCCGTGACTCCGGAGACCAAGGTGCCCGACATGGTGCGGCTGCTCGCGGTCTACGAGGACGAGCGGGACCGGCTGGGCAAGCCCCAGGTCCGCCATCCGCTGCGGCGTGAGATCGTGCCCGGGCCGACCACGGACGCAGCGTTCGACCGCTTCGAGTACATGGCGAAGGAACGGCTCGTGGCGTACGCCCAGCGTCAGCTGACGACCCGGGACGCGGGTGAGCTCTCGTCTTCGTTCCGGGAGGTGGCCGCCAAGGAGGCGTTCATCGGCACGCCGGACGAGTGCATCCAGCAGATCCGAGACCTGGCGGACCGGGTCCCCATCGACCCGATCCTCGTGCGAGCCCAGTGGCCGCACCTCACCGGCGACGAGGTCGTCGACTACCTCGACGGCCTGGGCCGGGACATCGTCCCCGCCGTCCGCGAGATCGAATCGGCGCCTCGGGTGGTGCGCGGCTAAGCGGCGGCAAAGCGGTGCGCGCACGGCGCTCGAGGGCTCCTCAGCGGACGACGCCGGAGCGCCGCAGCGCGGCGACCTGCTCCCCGGCATACCCGAGCTCTTCGAGGACCGCATCGGTGTCGGAGCCCGGCAGAGGCGAGGGCGCCGGCACCGGCGTGCTGCTCCTGCTGAACCGGGGAGCGACGGCGGGCTGGACGCCGCCAGGTCCCTCGAGCGGGAGGTAGAGGCGGCGGGCCCTCGCCTGCTCGTGGCCGACCGCCTCGGGCAGGTCGAGGACCGGCGTCACGCAGCTGTCCAGTCCGGTGAAGGCCGCCGCCCACTCGTCGCGAGTGCGCGTCGCGAACCGGCGGGTGAGCTCCTCACGTAACGCCGGCCAGCGCGAGCGGTCCTGGTGGGCACGGCGCAGCCCGTCGTCCGGGTCGAGCCCGAGGACGTCGAGGGCGGTGAGGAAGAAGCGCTCCTCGATCGTGCCGATGGCGACCCAGCGAGCGTCGGCACAGGTGTAGACGTCGTAGTAGGGGCAGCCGGTGTCCAGGAGGTTCTGACCACGGTCATCCCCCCACCTCCCCTGGGCCCGGAGGCCGTGGACGAACCCCATGAGCGTTGTCGTCGCGTCGTAGACACTGGCGTCGACCACCTGTCCGAGGCCGCTCGACCGCGCCTCCCAGAGAGCGCAGACGACGCCGAACGCCAGCGAGGCCGCTCCTGCGCCGAGGTCCCCGACGAGGTTGAGCGGCGGCACGGGACGCTCCCCGGCCCGCCCTATGCTGTGCAGGGCGCCGGTCAGCCCGATGTAGTTGATGTCGTGGCCCGCGACGTGGGCCCACGGCCCGTCCTGGCCCCATGCCGACAGCCGCCCGTAGACGAGCCGGGGGTTGACGGCGAGGCACTCCTCGGGCCCGACGCCCAGCCGCTCGGCCACCCCCGGTCGATAGCTCTCCACGAGCACGTCCGCCTCCCGGACCAGATCCAGGACCACGTGCACACCCTCGGGCGACTTCAGGTCCACCGCGATGGAGCGGCGGCCGCGCTCGATGACGGGGTTGGGGACGTAGTCCGGGCTGGGTCGCGCCGCGCGGTCGACGCGGACGACGGAGGCTCCCATGTCGGCCAGCAACATCACGCAGAACGGCCCGGGGCCGATGCCGGCCAGCTCCACGACGCGGATTCCCGACAGGGGCCCCGTGCCCTCAGCCACGCTGCGCCTCCTGGAGCAGGACGGTCCGGAGTCTCGCCTTGGCCACCTTGTCGAGGGTGGAGCGCGGCAGGGCGTCGACGACGCGGACCTCGCGCGGCCGCCGGGGGCCGGCGAGCATCTCGGCACACCGCTGCGTCAGCGTCGACGTCGTCCAGGACGCGCCGGGAGCGGTCGTGACGAAGGCGACCGGGACCTCACCGAGCATCGGGTCGAACCGCCCGACGACGGCGACCTCCCGGACGCCCGGCACGGTGAGGATGACCCGTTCGATCTCGGGCGCGCCGACGTTCTCACCGCCCACCTTGAGCACGTCCTTGTCCCGCTCCACGAAGGTCAGAGCACCACTCTCTTCGAGCCGCACCCGGTCACCGGTCCGGAACCAGCCTTGCGCGGTGAATGCGTCGGCCGTGGCCGCCGCGTCGCCGAGGTACTCGGCGAAGAGCGAGACGCCACGGACCCCACGCACGCGCAGCTCCCCCGACGCACCGGGCTTCACCGGGGCGCCGTCCTCGTCGACGACCGCGACCTGGTACTCCGGCGCCGGCCGGCCCATGGTCCCGTCGGCGTCGGGATGCAGGAGGCTGCCGACCACGGGGTGCGACACGGTCTCGGTCATGCCGAACCATCCCACGACGGGCGCCCCGCCGGAGACCGGCGACGGCGCCAGGTTGAAGCCGTTGCCCCACCCCCGATAGGTATGCCGGGCGGGCGCCTCGTGGGCCGCCAGCGCCCGGACGCAGAACGAGACGACCGAGGTCCACGTCGCCCCGTGCCGCACCGAGACGTCCCAGAAGCGGGAGGCCGAGAACTTCGGCTGGAGGACGACCTGGCCGCCGGACCACAGGCTGGCCAGGAAGGAGTAGGACAGCCCGTTGGTGTGGAACAGGGGCAGGTGCACCAGGTTGACGTCACTCGGCCCGAGCCCCTGGTGGGCCGTGCCGACCTGGCCGGCCCAGAGACAGTTCGCCTGCGTCCACACGACGGCCTTCGGTCGAGCCGTGGTGCCCGAGGTGTACTGGATGGAGGCGGGGTCCGAGGAGGAAGGAGCCGGCGGCCGCGTCGGATGTCTGTCGCCGGGGGTGCTGAACGGTTGCAGGGTGTCTCGGTGTGAACCCGGTTCGTCGACGACGAGGACCTCCGCTCCCGGCATCGCCGTGCCGGCGGCCGCGGCGGCGGCACCGTGGACCAGGGCAGCGATGGGTCCGCTGTGGCTGGAGACGTAGGCCAGGTCGTCGCGGGTGGACCGCGGATCGAGGCAGACGGCCACGGCGCCGAGGCTCGTCACCGCACTCCAGGCGATGAGGAACTCGGGGCAGTTCGGCAGCACCAGTGCCACCCTGTCGCCCGGACGGACGCCCCGGGCGAACAACCCCCCGACGAGGCCGTCGACGTCCCGGGCGAACTGTGCCCGAGTCCACCGCAGGACGCCGCCTCCGACGGGGACCCAGGTGAGAAACGGGCGGCCGGGGTCGGCACCGGCCCAACGGTCGACCAGCCACCCCATGCTGCGTCCCAGCGCCGGGGAGACCGCTCCGGTCACCGCTCGCGCCACTGCAGGTGCCTGACGACGAAGAACTCGGCGAAGCCGTCCTCACCCATCTCGGTCCCGATGCCCGACTGCTTGAACCCGGTCCACGGGACGTCCGGGCGGGAACCACCGCCACCGTTGACCGCGACTGTGCCGGCGTCGAGCCGCAGGGCGACCTCGCGTGCCGGTCCTGGGTCCCCCCAGACGAGCGCGTTGAGCCCGTACCGGCTGTTGTTGGCGATGGCGACCGCCTCGTCGACGGTGTCGTACGGCAGCACGACCGCGACCGGCGCGAAGAGCTCCTCCTGGGTGATCTCGTCGTCCGGACCGACGTCACCGACCAGAGTCGGCTCCAGGAAGAACCCGGCGCCGCCCACTGCCGGTCGGCTCCCCCCGGCCAGGACCGTGGCACCGCCGGCCACGGCGCGCTCGATGTACCCCTCGACCCTGCGGCGGTGCTCGTCGCTGATGAGTGGACCCACCTCGGTCTGCTCCGACCTCGGGTCGCCGACCGGCACGTGGTCGCGCAGGAACAGCCTGGCGGCCTCGACGAAGTCGTCCAGCTGCTCGCGGTGCACGAGGATCCGCGTCGTGGCACCGCATCCTTGGCCGGCGTTGCGGCAGAACCGGAGCATCGACGGGCCCACGGCCATCTCTAGGTCGGCGCCGGGCAGAAGAAGCGTCGGCGACTTGCCGCCGAGCTCGAGCACGACCTTCTTGTGCGTCGGTGTGGCTGCTGACATGACGGCCGCCCCCACCGCGTTCGAGCCGGTGAAGGTCACCATGTCGACCTGCGGGTGCGAGCAGAGGCGCTGGCCGACATCCGCTGGGCCGGGCACGAGGTTGAGCACACCGGCAGGAAGGGCCGCCTGCTCGGCGAGGTGGACGAAGGCGGCTGAGCACAGCACGCCGCGCGGGGACGGCAGCAGCACGACGGTGCAGCCCGCGGCAAGCGCGGGCCCGACCTTCCAGACGATCATGTTGACCGGGTAGTTGTAGGGGGTGATCGCGGCGACCACCCCGATCGGCTGGCGCAGGAGCTCGCTCGCGGCGGGGACCGGGTCGGTGAGGGTGGGCAACCGCTCGGCATACCCACCCCGCGGTCCCCGCTCGGCAGCGTCGGCGGCCCAGCGCAGGTTCGTCGCCGGGGTGGCCGTCTGAAGCGTGCGCGCGAGGCTGATCGGTGAGCCGACCTCGGTGGTGACGAGCTGAGCCAGCTCCTCGTGGTGCTCGTCGAGCAGGTCGGCGAGGCGGCGCAGGACGGCGGCCCGCTCCGAGGGGACGAACCGGCGCCAGTGGCTGTCGTCGAAGGCCCGGCGCGCAGCCGCGACCGCCGCATCGGCCTGCGTCACGTCGGCGAGCGCCCACGTGGCCAGGGTCTCGCCGGTGGCCGGGTCGACCGACGCGAAGTGCGCTCCCCGTCCGGGCTCCCATGAACCGTCGACGTAACAGGTCTGCTTGGCGAGATCGCTCACCGCGAGCACGAGGCCCCCTCAGAGGTCGAGGTCGAGGACGTGGGACTGGAAGGACTTGCCGTGCGGGTCGACGCGAAGGGTCATCGAGACGCCGCCTCCCAGAGCGCGGTCGAGCACGAAGTTCAACCCGTGGACGGCGGGCAGCTCGTAGCGCACCACCTTGCCCTGGACCAGTGCGCCGAAGTGGTCCTTGACCCGCTCGGCCGTGAGCCGCGACGCCAGCAGGCGATAGTCCGCCGGGTCGTAGACGAAGACACAGATGTTGCTGACGTCCCCCTTGTCGCCGGAGCGGCTGTAGGCGATCTCGCGCAGCTTCATGACTGGACGACCTCGGTCTTCAGGGTGACGAGGTCGCGGGGGACGTATGCCGGGGTGACCCCGAGTGAGGGGGCCACCGCGGTGACCGCTCCTCCGGCCCCGGCCGGCCCGAAGTAGAGCAGCTCCACCTCGTGGACGGCGTCGCGGGCCGCCTCCTCCGTCTGCGTGCGGACGGCCAGCCGAAGGCGGACCTCCTCGGGGTAGCCGGCAGCCCTCCGCTCGCCGAAGAGCGAGTTGAGGCCCTGCAGGTCGATGCGCACCTCGTCCGCGTCGCCGAGCACGCCGTCGAGATGGGCGTGGACGATCTCCACCGCCCGCTGGGCGCGCTCGACGCATCCCGGCCCGCCGTAAGAGATCTCGCCGGTCCCCCGGAAGCCCTGGTCGACCCCGACGAGGACCTTGAGGTGGCTTGGCCACTCACGCCCGGTGGCCCCGGAGAGGCGGACCCGGTCGCCGCCGAGGTCCTCGACCCGGATGGCCGAGAAGTCGGCGGTGACGTCCGGCGTCTGGTAGGTCGCCGGGTCATGGATCTCGTAGTAGAGCTGCGTCTTCATCGTCCGCTCGTCGACAGCTCCACCCGTGCCCGGCAGCTTGCTGATGACCGCGGAGTCCTCGGACACCTCGGCCATCGGAAAGCCGAGGCGGTGCGGGTCGGGCACGACGCGGTAGGGCGGGTCCTCGAAGTTGCCACCGGTGCTGTGGACCCCGCACTCGAGCAGGTGACCGACCATCGTTGCGTGGCCGACCGACTCCCAGTCGTCGAGCTTCCAGCCCAGCTCGTGGCAGATCGGCCCGACGAAGAGCGACGGGTCGGCGAGCCGGCCGCCCAGGACGATCTGGGCGTCCTCGCGTAGGCAGTCGACGATCGGCGCGGCGCCGATGTAGGCGTTGGCCGAGACGACCCGGTCCCCCAGCGATCCCACCGTGGTGCCGAGCTCGGGCAGCTCGGCGTCGAGGTCGCGGACCAGGGCGCTGACGTCGTCGCCGTAGATCACGCCGATGCGAATCCCTGGTAGGTCGGCTGCCCGCAAGCCGTCGATGAAGTCCGCGACGGCCGCGTCCGGGTTTGCCGCGCCGAAGTTGCCGACAACCCGGCCGCCCGCGGCGAGGTACCTGCGCAGCAGCGGCACCAGCGCGCGGATCCGCTCGTCCTGGCCGGCCGCGGGGTCGCGGCGGCGCCGCACGTGGGCGAGCGCCATGGTCCGCTCGGCGAGGCAGTCGAAGCCCAGATACGTCACCATCCCGCTGTCGGCCATCGCGGCCGCGGGTGCCAGCCGGTCGTTGGCGTAGGCGGACCCGGAGCCGATGGCGAGCGACCGACGGGCGGCAGCGGACGGCATACGTCAGTCGACCTCGATGGCCAGCTCGGGGCAGCTGTCGGCGGCGAGCTGCGCGTCGTCCTCGCGGCCGGCGGGCACCGTCTCGTCGAGCACGTAGGCGTTGCCGTCCTCCTCGCGGGCGAAGAAGATGTCCGGCGCGCTCAGCCGGCACAGCCCGTGTCCCTGGCAGCGATCCTCGTTGACGCGCACCTGCATGGGTCCTCCTTCAGGACGGCTCGGGACCGATGACGCTCGCCGCGCGGGCGTGGCCACATTGACATCCGGCGGATTGAGTATAACCATGATCACCTTATTGGGAACCCCTGAAAGGCATGCTGCGATGACCGAAGTCGGCCGTTGCCCGGTGGTCCACTTCGACCACAACTCCGACGAGCACTCCGCGGACCCCGTGGGGTCGTACCGGCGGCTGCGCACGCAGGGCCCGATCGCGTGGACCGAGGCCCACGGCGGCTACTGGGTCCTCTCGAACTACCAGTCGGTCTTCGAAGCCGCCCGCAACGACGAGGTCTTCTCCAGCGCGCGCAACAGCTTCGGCGGTGAGGGGCTCTCGGTCGTCATTCCGAAGACGCCGATGCACTTCCACATCCCCATCGAGATCGACCCGCCGGAGTTCCGCAAGTGGCGCAAGATCATCAACCCCATCACCGCACCGGCCGCCGTCGACCGGATGAAGGGCATCGTCGAGCACTACGTCACCTGGTTCATCGACGAGATCATCGAGTCCGGCGAGTGCGACATGGCGGGGGTCATCGGGGTCCCCTCCATCATCACCGTGGACTGGCTGGGACTCGAGGTCTCCGACTGGCGCCGCTACGCCTCCGCCCACCACGCGGCGCTGGCCGCGGTGCCGGGGAGCCCGCAGTACCAGCAGGCGGTCGAGGTCGACTTTCCCTACCTCGACGGCAAGACCCGCCAGGTCATCGCGGCACGTCGCCAGAACCCGGGCGACGACATCATCAGCTACCTCGTCCAGCAGCAGGTGGAGGGCCGGACCGTCACCGACGACGAGGTGTTCGCCATGGTCGACCTGCTCCTCGCGGGCGGGGTCGGCACGACCGCGTCGCTGGTCAGCAACACCGTGGTGTGGCTCTACCAGCACCCCGACGTGCGCCAGCGGCTCATCGACGACCCGTCCCTGCTCGACAAGGCGATCGAGGAGTTCCTGCGCTTCTTCTCCCCCACCCAGGCCCTGGCCCGCACCGTGGCCCGGGACACCGAGTTCCTCGGCTGCCCGATGCAGGAGGGTGAAAGGGTGCTGCTCGCGTGGTCGTCGGCGAACCGCGACCCCGCCCAGTTCGACGACCCGGACGAGGTGAACATCGAGCGCTGGCCGAACCGGCACACCGCCTTCGGGATCGGCGTGCACCGGTGCGCCGGGTCGAACCTCGGCCGAACCATGGCCAAGGAGCTGCTCGGCCAGATCCTGAGCCGGATGGGCGACTACGTCGTCGACGTCGATGCGCTGGAGTCCTACCCCCACCAGGGCACGAACACGGGCTTCCAGCGCATCCCGGCCACCTTCACGCCGGGAGAGCGGCGGCTCACCGGCGCGAGCGCACCCGCGGCCTCCTACTGAGCCGCCCGGTATGCCGGTCAGCCCCTCCTCGTCCTACGACGTCGTCGTCCTCGGTACGGGCGCATCCGGCCTGGCGCCGCGCTGGCGGCGGCGGACGCCGGGGCCTCGGTCGCGGTGTTCGAGAAGGGCGAGCTCGTCGGGGGCACCACCGCGCTGGCGAGCGGAGTGGCCTGGATCCCCGCCACCTCGTTGGCCCGGTCGCACGGTGTCGAGGACTCGCGGGAAGACGCGCTCGCCTACCTCGCGTCGCTGTCGAACGGGATGATCCTGCCGGAGATGGCGGCCGCGTTCGTCGACACGGGTGACGAGGTCGTCGAGTGGCTGGGTAGCCATACCCCGCTGAGGCTGCGGCTCGTGCCCGGCTTCCCCGACCACGACCCGGAACATCCGGGCGGGAAGCCCAGGGCGGACGCTCGCTCGAGCCGGAGCTGTTCTCGTTCAGGCACCTTGACGACCCGGACGTAGGGAGCACCTGGGGCGCGCGCATGGTCGGCACGACGAGGCCGATGCGGGTGACCGAGACTCCGATCGGGGGCGGCACCGGCATACTGCCGCCGGCAGTGGAGGAGAAGCGCCGCGCCGACCGCATCGAGGGGCTCGGCCGCGCCCCAGCCCGACCAGCTCCTCGACGAGGTCGGCGTCCCAGTCATAGGTGCTCGTCGCGAGGACGACCGCGCCGCGCCGCTCGACGGTCCCCGCCGGACCCTGCGCCCGCACCCCGACGACTCGGCCACCCTCCTCGGTGACCAGCTCGGTGACCGGGTGCGAGACGAG
>JAABUP010010552.1_pt1 | contig 10874 bp, 9 predicted proteins | sample 5559201 | NCBI WGS metagenome assembly JAABUP01 (sample SAMN10711887, study PRJNA513373) | rock metagenome | isolation source: Antarctica rocks | place: Antarctica | reverse complement strand
GACGTCGCAGCACGGCACGGTGCTGCAGGCGGCCCCCGGCAGCCAGGGCTTCATCGCCGAGCAGGGCACGACCACGACCAACGCCGCCTTCTTCCGCTCCACGCAGGGCATCGCGCGCTAGCGCGCGATGCGCGCGGCCTGGCGGGGCCGCCCCCATCGCCCGCTCGCCGCGCCGGCGGGCCTCGCACCAGGACCGGCGCACCGCCGGCCTACACTCCACGGAGGAACGATTGATGCAGACACCCAGACACCGCGCATACCGCGGATACCGCGGATACCGCGGATACCGCGGATACCGCGGATACCGCATAGGCTTACTCACGACGCTTGCCCTCGTCGCCAGCCTCCTCGTCGGCGGCCTCGTTGTACCGGCATCCGCCGCGGCAGCCCGCACACCCGCCGCGCGCGCTCATGTCTCGCGCGCACTGCTCGACCCCACGCTCACGGCGTCCCCGGCGGTCGCCGGCGCCGGGGGGGAGGTCACGGTCAGCGGGGGCGGCTTCGTGGCCAACGAGACGGTGACGCTTGCCTTCGACGGCAACCTCACCTACTCCAGCCGGGTCCAGGCGACGGCCGCCGGCCAGGTGCTGGCGAGCGCGTTCACCGTCCCGGCGGTCTCCGGGCCGGGGGCGCACAAGATCGTGGCCACCGGCGCGGCGAGCCGGCGCGTCGCCACCGCCGCCGTCGCCGTCGAGCCGGCCACGATCGTGGTGTCCCCGGCGGTCGCCAGCCCCGGGGAACGGATCACGGTCAGCGGGGGCGGCTTCGTGGCCAACGAGACGGTGACGCTCGCCTTTGACGGCAATCTCACCTACTCCAGTCGGGTCCAGGCGACGGCCGCCGGCCAGGTGCTGGCGAGCGCGTTCACCGTCCCGGCGGTCTCCGGGCCGGGGGCGCACAAGATCGTGGCCACCGGCGCGGCGAGCCGGCGCGTCGCCACCGCCGTCGTCGCCGTCGCTACGGTCAGCGCGACGCTCACGGCGACGCCGGCGTCCACGACCCGCGGGGGGACAACGGTCCTTGGGGGAACCGGATGGGGTGCTAATGAGGCCATTACGGTGACGTTGGACGGTGTCGCCACGCCGCTGGCGGTGGTCCACGCCGACGCGCAGGGCGCGTTCCCCGGCACGCCGGTGACGATCCCGTACACGGCCACGGTCGGCGCGCACACCTTGACCGCGACGGGCGCGGTCAGCAAGCGCACCGCCACGGCGGCCCTGACGATCAATGCCGTCGCGGCGACGCTCGTGGCCACGCCGCCCAGCACCACGCGCGGCGGCACGACCGTCCTGAGCGGCGCCGGCTGGGCCGCCGATGAGACGATCACCGTGACCCTAAGCAACCTCGCGTCGCCGCTCGCGGTGGTCCATGCCACGCCGCAGGGCGCGTTCCCCGGCACGCCGGTGACGATCCCGTACACGGCCACGGTCGGCGCGCACACGCTCACCGCCATCGGCGCGGTCAGCAAGCGCACCGCCACGGCGACGCTAACCCTCTCGGCCGTCAGCGCGACGTTCGCTGTCGCCCCCGCAGCGACCAATCGCGGCGGCCTGATCACCCTCTCGGGCGGCAACTTCGCGCCGGGCGAGGCGGTCACGGTCACGATCGAGGGCGTGATCACGCCGCTGGCCGCGATCACCGCCACCGCCGGGGGCACGCTCTCCGCGACGGGCGTGAGCATCCCCTACAGCGTGCCGGTCGGCCCGCATACCCTGCGCGCCACCGGCGCCGTCAGCCGGCGCGCGGCCACGGCCGCCATCACCGTGGCGGCCCTTACGCCCAGCATCTCCTTGAACCCCGCCACGGCCGCCCCCGGCGCGACGGTCACCGTCACCGGGCGCGGCTTCGGGCGAGAGGAGCGCGTCACCCTCGCGCTCAATGGCGAGGCTATCGCGACCACCGTCCCGATCACGACGGCCGACGGCGCCTTCAGCGCCGCCTTCGTCGTCCCGAACACCGCGATCAACGGGTCGAACACGGTGAGCGCCGTCGGCAACGAGAGCCGCGTCACCGCCGTGACCGCGCTGACCGGCGTGCTCCCGCGGTCGCCGCGCTTCTACTTCGCGGGCGGGCTCAACACGGCGACCGCGCACTCCGTCGTGCAGGTGCTCAACACCAACGGCCAGCCGGCCAGCCTGCGCCTGATCTTCTACTTCGGGAACGGGGCCAGCTACACCGAGCTCGCCACCGTGGCCGCCCACGCGCAGGCCGTCATCCCCGTGGCGCAGTACAAGCTGCAGGCGGGCACGTTCGGCCTCCAGCTCAACGCCGACCACCAGGTCTCGGCGCAAATGACCATCGCGCGCGACGGGCGCGACGGCGACACGCTGCTCGGCAACACCGCGCCCGGCACGACGTGGTACCTGGCCGAGGGCTACACCGGCCTGACGTTCCACGAGACCGTCTCGATCCTCAACCCCGATCCCGCCGTCGCGGCCCGGGTGCAGTTGCAGCTGCTGCCGTTCGGCGGCCGGGCCGGCCGCACCGTGAGCGTCACGGTCGCGCCGCACTCCAACCTGGTCACGGACATCAACGCGCTGTTGCCCGGCCAATCGGTCGCGGTCATCGCCACCTCCGACCGCCCGGTCGTGGTCGAGCGCACGTTGACCTTCAGCACCCCCGGCCCGACGGGGAACGGCGTGACAGGCTACGGCATGACCACGCGCGCGGGCAGCAACACGCCGGCCACGAGCTGGCTGCTGGCCGAGGGGACGACGGTCACCCGCTTCCAGACCTTCCTGACCATCCTCAACCCCAACGTGACGCCGGCGCTGGTCACGGCCAGCTTCTTCAGTCGCGGCGGGGCCAGCCTGGGCAGCAAGACGATCGTGGTGGACGGGCGCAGTCGCGCCAATATCAAGCTCAACGACCTGTTCTACGCCAGCGGCGTGGCCAGCGTGGTCACGAGTAACCAGCCGATCGTGGTGGAGCGGCCCGAGTACTTCGGCTCGCCGAACGGGTACCGCGTCGCCGGCTCGGACGTGTTCGGGCGCAACGGCGCCGGCGTGCGCTGGAGCTTCCCGGCCGGGAACACGCAGGGCCGCAGCGAGTTCCTGCTCGTGTTCAACCCCTCGGCCACGACCGTGCCGATCGACGTGATGGCCTACGGCGGCAACGGCCAGACGCTGACCAAGCGCGTCCTGGTCCCGCCGACGGTGCGCTACAACATCGACGTGGGCCAGCTGTTCGCGGGGTTCGACCCGCAGCACGGCATCGTGTTGCAGTCGGCGAGCGGCGTCGGCTTCGTGGCCGAGCAGACCGTCTTCACGCCGGACTACAGCGCGCTGCGCTCGACGCAGGGCCTCGCGCAGTAGCGACGCGACGAGGGACGCCGATCGACGAGGGGCGGTGGGCGGCGCCCCTCGTCGAGCGCCACGCCTCGCGCACGCGATCCGCGAGGCGTGGTGTACGCCGGGGCGCGGTGGTTGCCCCGCGACCCCACCGGACCGCCTCTCGCGGCGAGGTCGCGTGTCCGTACGACGATCAGCGGCGTCCGCTGTCATGGGCGTCGATGTCGCGGGCACAGACGCTGCGGGGCGAACCGATGGTTCAGACAGAAATGCCGGCGGACCGGACAGGCCTAACAGCAGGCCGTGCCGGGTCTGTGGCCGATCTCGACACGATGGATCGGATCACGACACTGTTGCAGCAGGAGGAGGGAATCGATGTTCATGCTACCCCGGCGCACTTTCCATGCACCCGGCCGGTGGCCGGTCCCCTTGGCGCTCGGTCTGGGCGTCGGGCTGCTCGTCGGCTACGGCCTGAGCGCTAGGCCAGGGGCGGCGGCCGCGGGGCCGGCCATCACCTGTCAGGCGACCCCGGGCCCCGCCACGGCGACCCCCGTCGGCGCCGGGCACTACACCCCTGGCCCCACGGCCGGCGCGGTCAAGCCCCTGCCCGGCAAAACCGCTGTCCCCCCGGCCACCCACCTCGTGTTAGGCATGATCACCCGGCCGTTGAACGTCGTGCGGACGATCCAACGCGAAGCTGATGGGGGCAACAAAGGCTACACCTGGTACCGCGACCCGACGGCGGTCATCAGCCACACCCTGCCCCAGTACGGCTTCAAGCCGCCCATCCACATCGTGTCGCCGCCCAAGCCGTTCCCCCGCTACGGGGGGCGCCCGGTCCGCAAGGCCGTGGTCACCTACGAGGGCACGCTCTATCAGGTGCGCCTGGCCCAACCGCTCACGCAGGGGCCCAAAGGTATCTGGGTCATCGTCACCATCCTCCGTCAGGCCATCCAGCTTGGCGGCATCGGCCAGCCCGCGCAGGTGGTGCAGCACCAGCAACACCTCGCCGACACCGACAAGGCATTCGCGTTCTATCGCGACCTCGCGCAGGTCATCCTGAGGGGCGCGCCCCAATATGGCTTGCAACCCCCGCTCGCCTTGGTCGGCAAGCCGGCCCCCGTCGCCTCGTCGAGCGGGCGGCCCACCGAGCACGCCATCCTCACGTCCCAGGGCGTGCCGTACGACGTGTACGTCACCCAATTCGGGGTACGCGGACCACGGGGGGTATGGTCGTACACTTTCATCGACGTACGCCAACCCTAACCCCGCCCATCCCCCGTGCCAAATAGCGTGACCGGGGTGACCGGATAGAGCTGGAGGGGGCGGCATAGTAAAAATACGGTTGATGGAGGCCATCGATCGTCGGGGGCGACGATCGTGGCGACGTGTGGAGGGAGGACATCGATGGACGGCGAGACGCTGCGGGGCATGGCGGTGGTCAGCGTGCAGGAGGCGCGCAAGCTCGAGACCGTCAAAAACCGGGGGAGCTACGCGGCGACATCCCGCTCGGATGGCCCTGGGTTCATGGCGGGATACCAGCGGCCGAACGTCGCCTGTAACTCACCGTTCAGCACGCGCGTGCGTACCTGGAGCAGCAGGTGCGCCCCGCGCGGTGTCCACCGCATCTGCTGCTTCTTGACGATCCGCTTGCTGATCACCTGATTACCGTCGACTCCGCGAACGCCGTCGAGACCACCTCGCCAGTGCGCCAGCGCTCCCCGCCGTTCGGGATCGACGCGTCATTGTTGCGCAGATAGGTGAGGAACTCGTCCAGCGCTTTGGCCAGCTTGCGCCCGCTGGCGCTGGGCGTGTCGTCGCCCTCCAGCCGCCAGGGCAGCGCCTCGGTTTCCTCCATGGCGCGGAAGACGTTGCCGTGCCAGAGGCACCACTTGATCCGGGGTCTCCCGACAAGTTGGTGAAGCAAATGAGCGTCATTTACCCGTGCGGAAAAGGTCAGATGTAGGAGGCCAGCAGGGTCGCCTTGAGGAGGGTCATTCGAGGGCTATTCACCCTCAGCGACGGCTAATTCTCCTTCACCAACTGGTCGGGAGAGCCACGTTTGTTGTCACCATAATGCGCACTCGTTCTCGCCCTCTATCACTATCACTGTCGCCGCGACCCCTGGCACGGTGATATCTTCCTCGTCCAGTGTAGCGCCGGTCGCGCACAGGAGGATGTTGTGTAAGGCTTTCGTAATCTCAGCGTGGTACGCTTCGAAGTAGTGGTCGGCGACGACGTATGACGCGCCATGTAGGACACGCACAGCGTCACGCCCGCTCGAATATCCTGGGAGGGACTCATGAAACGCTTGGTTTCCGCACTCATCCTCGCCGCCGCCGCACTGCCCCTGTGCGCGAACGCCCCTGCCGCACATGCGTTCGGTCCGCATACACGTCCAGCCGCCGCGACCGGCACGCTCACCGGCGTCATCACTGACGCTACCACGCACAAGCCCCTGGCCCACGTGCTCCTCACCATCGGCTATCTAACCAAAGGGTATCAGCGCGCCGGCGAGACTGACGCCAATGGCCGCTACAGCATCGCGAACCTGCCGGTCACGAAAGGCATCGACGCCTATGCGTTCAAGGGTGGATACTTCTACTTCCACGGCTTTTCGGCCATCCACGCCGGGACGACGACCTATTCGCACATCTTGGCCCGCGACACGACGTCGATCGTCCACCCCAAGATCCTCTCCTTCACCGCCATGCCCCCTCAAAGCGATGGTATAGCGCACTTCGGGATGCGCGCGGAGAAAGGCAACGGCCCCTTCTCATTCGAGATGATGGCCATCTCACCCGACCTAGGCCGTCTCGTCGTGCTGGGCCATGGCGCCGCCGACCACTACGACGGCTTGCTGTCGACCAGCGGTATCAAAAGCGGCATGTACACGTTTTACTATGTGGCCACACAGGAGAATTGCTTCGAGAACAAGACATTTCCGTCCGCACGCCTGCACCTATAATAAAGGCGAGAATGTCACCGCACGGCGCCGTCGCCGCACCTCGTTGTACATGGCGAGACCTCTGAACAGGTCGCGCGCCGCGAGGTTCGGGAAGAGACCGACCTGACGATAACAACGCCGCTTACGCTGTTTATGCGCTTCCCCTGGCCGTCCGCCGAGCGCCAGCGTCTCCTCTGGTACGTCTTCTATGCGCCGACCGAGGCGAAGGAGGATGACTGGGTTCTGGGTGAGGGGCAGGCTCTCCGCTTCGTCCCGGCTGAGGATATTCCTCGGCTCAACCAGCATCGGTACAGCTACAAGGAAGCGTGGAGCGATGAGGTCTAGCGATGGACGGGCCGCATGTGGCAGGCTGAGGAGGTCCGCGTCTCGTCCACGCGGGCGTCAGGAGCCTGTCGCATGGATCCGTCTTGTGTATCATGCCCCAATCTGGCCTGCCCCGACAAGGGGGCGGTCGGCGCGGGCAACGTCCGCGTGCATGCTCACGTCGAGCGGCGCTATCGCTGTCGCACCTGCCAGCGCACGTTCGCGGCGACGACGAACACGCCGCTCTATCGCCTGCATCACCCGGTAGCGACTATGACGCTCGTCCTCACGCTGCTCGTCCATGGCTGTCCCATCCCGGCGATCGTGGCCGCGTTCGGCCTGGACGAGCGTACGGTGCGGGCCTGGCTGCACAAGGCGGGGGCGCACGCCGCGCTGTTGCACGACCGGATGACGGTCGGGGTGGAGGCGCGGCAGGTGCAGGCCGACGCGATCCGGGTGCGCGTGCGCGGCGGGGCCGTGTGGGCAGCGGTCGCGCTCGACGTGGGCAGTCGCCTGTGGGTGGCCACCGCCGTGGCCCGCCGCCGCGACGGCCTCCTCGTCCACCTGCTGCTGCGCCGCACCTTGACAGCCGTAGCCGGACGCGCGTTCCTCTTAGCCGTCGACGGCTTCGCTTCGTACGTCACCGCCACACGGGCGCTCGTGCGCGTGCCGGAGCGGACGGGGCGGCGCGGGCGACCGCCGCTGGTGTGGCCGGAGGGCTTCGCGCTGGCCCAGGTGGTCAAGGCCGGGCTGCAGCGGGGCAAGGGGATCGTGCGCCGCGTCGTCGTGGGGACGGAGGGAACCGTCGCCGCAGCGCTGGCTGCCAGCCACGGCGGCGTGGCCATCAACACCGCCTACATCGAGCGGCTCAACGCCACCCTGCGCGAACGCCTCGCCCCGCTGGTGCGCCGCCGGCGCACGCCGGCCCAGGGCGTGCCTCTCATCGAGGGCGGGCTGCACCTGCTCAGGCTGTCCTACAACTACTGCTGGGCGCACGAGTCGCTGCGCCTGCGGGCTATCGGCACGGGCCAGCGCTGGCTGGAGCGCACGCCCGCGATGGCCGCCGGGCTGGCCGACCGCTCTTACGGCTTGGGCGAGTTGCTGCGGATGCCGGCGCATCCGATCCCGCTCACAGGGCCCACCGCACCCCGACACGGGCGACCATCCGTGCACGGGCACATTATCCCGTTCCCGTCCCCCGCCGCACCGACCGGGAGGTCCGCTGCATGACCACGGTTACGTGTGGCTATACCCCAGCATCGCTCGGCAACGACTATTCTCACAGCCTTCCTCTCGTCTCCCGCGTATGCGCACCTGTAGTTGACACATCTTCCTATTCGCCCGTCGGCCTTGAGCGAGATGCGCGGCCAGCGCGGATAATCGCCATTGCTGACACCGCTAGCGTAGCGGATTAGTGGCGATTCAGTGTTAGCCACCCCTCAAGCGGCATGGCGGACCGACGGGATGAGCAATTTCGAGGCTAATCAAGTACAGTGCTCTGCGAGGTATCGGCGCACGTCGCTGACTGGTCCCCAATCGGTGGCGAGTTGAGGTGGCTCCCGTCGTCATACGAGCAGTCGGAAGACGACGGCTGTCTTCATACTGTTGACGCTGCACCGGTTGCCGCACGTAGCGGGGTCCGTCTGCGAGCATGCCAGCTAACATGCATTGGCCCGTTCACGGCGCGCATTCCTAACCACTGATGTAATCATTGCGCCGAATGCCTGCAACAGCCTCCAAGAATCCAATGCGATGCACTCCTTTGCGATGCACGCCTTCGGGGCGAGGGTAACGACACAGGGCACGGGTTACCTACAGTGAAAGAGGGAGCCATGGCACACGACATAAACAAGCAGCATCGCCTGTGGGACAAGCGAGCCGCGGGAGGCGACGCATGACCGAGACTCAGGCTTGCGCCCGCGCCCGGACACTCTGCCTCGCCGCCCTTGTGCGCGGCTCTCACCGGCCCCGTCGCCGCCCTCCTCACCCCGCTGGCCCATGCCTCCGCGCCGGCCCTCACTATCCTGGCCGCGGTCCTCGCCGCCGCCCTCGTCGGCGCCTATGTGGCCCTGGCGGTCCTGCTCATCCTCGCCGTCCTGCATGTCGTGCGGCCTCATCTAGACGGCCACCGCTAGCCCTCCTGGAAGCGCCACAGCGCCGCCCGGCGTAGTGCTGCGAGCCCATCCAGGGGCCTCAGATCGTGGCGCTATTTTAGTACGACGGGGGCTCCAACGGGCCTCGGATCATGGTACCAACGGGCCTCAAAACGTAGTACCATCCGTAGCTCTAGTACCAAAGGCATGGAGCTACGCGAGAGCCCCGTTTCACACGGGAAAATGGGGCTTTGGTACGACCGTGGAGCTACTCTTTACCCTGGGTGAGTCACCATCCATAGCTCTAGTACCATCAGCGCACTAGTACCATCCCCGCGCCACCTGCCTGCGCAGACCGGATGTATGGCCGGCCCCGCGCGCAGCGACGGGGCACAGGGTACGGGCAGGGGAGCGCCCTCATGGCCGATCGCGGACTGTGACGGTCGCGCGGCCGCCCGTCGTCGTCGCCCCGCCCACCGGGTCCGGGGAGGGGACCGTCGCCGGCAACGCCAGCGCAACCCGCGCGCCTCACCCAGCGCCGCGACAACGACGATCCCGAGGTCGGGGACCGCGCGCCGGAGCGAGGCGAGAGGTGGATACCGCCGCCCGGCCCGGAGCGCGACGGCGGCTCCTTGGAGCCGCCGGTCTTTCCCGAGGCCCCCGACGACGACGCGGACGCGCGCCGGAGGACGACGAGCAGGAGCGCGGGGCCGACCCCGTCGCGGCGGCTGGCGACGACGCCGAACTGGCCGCGGCCCTTGCCGCTGTGGAGCGCGACGGCGGCGGCGACCAGGCGGACGAGATGTATGCCATCGGCCGCGCGACAGAATAACGCACTTGCGCACGCCACAGGGCCGCTGGGGGGTCGTAGGGCGGTGGAGACATCATTTCCCTATGGCCCTTTCAATTCTCTCTCGCGCGCGCTCAGCGCGCCGTGTGCATGCTCTTTTGTCCTTTGTCCTCGTGGCGGGCTTATGTCGTCGCGCACGCGGCGTACCCCCGTTTGAGCGCGACGCCGGCGATGGCGGTCGCGGCGGCCATCACGACCACGACGACACTGAACCACGCGGCCCCCAAGTCACGCTCGAACAGGGATGGCGCATACGCCCTGACGCTCGCCCCCCAGGTGACCGTAGCCGCCAGCGTTACGGTTATGGCCACGGCGGCGACCGTGGCCGGCGCGAGCGCGAACCGCCAGAGTGACGCGTCGATCTCACTCCGCGCGACAGCACGCGCGACCGCCACCATGCTCACAGTCATCGCCAGCCCGGACAGACCGATCCACGAGAGCACCAGGACCACGGCAAGCAGGGTAGGGCCGGACGCACCTTGGCCAGTAGGGAAGAGCGCGCGCACGACGAGCAGCGTCCAGCCGGCGAGCGTCGCCAGGGCGACGAGCGGGACGGCGCACAGGGACAGGATATCGCGGCGGCGCGCGGCGATGGCGTGCGCGATGACGGCGTAACCGATGGGCACGCCGCCGGCTAGGATCGCCAGCAGTGCCACCGCAAACCCCGCCACGATGGCAGTGAAGGCGATGCCAACCTCGGTATGGGCGGCCGCGACGGCATCGAACGGGGCTTGGGGATCGGCCAGCTTCTGCAGGAAGCCGTAGGCGAGGGCGAAGCCGACATAGGCGCAGAAGACGGCGCTGGCTGAGGCGCGCAAGCGGGCAGCCATGGATGGCCTCCTTCCAGTGACGAAGTGTTGATGTAGATGCGCGTCAGCGGCGCCGCGCACGAGGTCGATGCCGCTCTTAAGCGATGCGTGTTGTTGGTCTAACAGGGCGACAGTCTCCTCCTCATAGCGGGCGCGCCAGGCGCGCGGATAGAGGCGCACGAGACGCTTCATGATGTCGCCAGCCTGTGCAGGCCCATCGTGGATAGCGCGCCCATGCTCGCTAGTTGCGCCCGAAGCGCAACGGCACCGGCCTCCGTCAAGCGATAGGGACGCCGCCGCTCTTCGGCCGGTAAAGGCTCGACGAAGCTATTGTATTCCAGGCGGCTTAACGCGCCGTACAAGGTTCCCGCGCCAAGCTCGATCCCGGTCGTGGCCTTGATATCCTCGATCATGGCGTAGCCGTGCTTCGCTCCCTGTGCTGGCCGCTTGGGACATCCGTTCAAGCCAAACAGCGTACAAGGCCAGGTAGGGCGAACCTCGGAATGCAGTGCGAGCGTGGTAACAGGGGGGCGAGACAACAGGTAGCCGTCGGGCTTACAC
>JAABUP010010549.1_pt1 | contig 10877 bp, 20 predicted proteins | sample 5559201 | NCBI WGS metagenome assembly JAABUP01 (sample SAMN10711887, study PRJNA513373) | rock metagenome | isolation source: Antarctica rocks | place: Antarctica | reverse complement strand
AAGAGAAAGTGCCTGGATGCAAGGGGAGGGAATCTTTACAGGTAAGACTGTGTAAGGAGGGAAAGGGTGGTGAGGATGGGACAATGCAAAACAGATCATGAGGATGGAATGGCCCCGGGGGGGGGGGATGGGGTCGGGGCTCAATGACAAGAGGGTGGGGCGGGGCGCGGGTCCATGCGCACGAGAAAGAAGTCAGGCAGGCAAATACAGGCAAGAAACATGGCCTGTGATGGGGAATCTGGTGGGGGAGAGGAGGGGGGGGAGTAGGCCGGGGGTTGGAGGGGGGGGGTGTAAACATAGAGTGCAAAGTTGCACACCCTATTTGCCTTCAGCAGGTCCTCAAGCTCTCCGTACAGCTCAGGTGCACCATCGCCCAAATCATCTCCACACATTGTGGCCAACAGTTTCTGCATGATTGCACTGGCCGGCTTCTGAGACACCTTCTGCTTGGAGAAGTAATCAACTCTGGTGCCACCATCGTCTGTGATCTTGGGGCGGTGCAATGGGTTCATGATGCGGCTGTTGCTGGCCAGGTAGAAGCCGTAGTTTTGGTTGTGGAAGGTCTGACCGGCGGCATGTGCATAAGGGAAGAGGCTGTGTTCATGCTGGCATGAGAAGTATGGGCCGTACACCACAGTGTGCTGTGCTTGGCCTATGGTGACAGTGATGCGAGGGCTGACCGGGAACTTGGGTGGCAAGGGTTTTATTGTGATCTTCTTGCGTCTGTTGACCTGCAAAATCAAGGCGACTCAGAAAGTCTCATGCTGTGCGTTGCTTGCATGATCTTCTTTGGGGCAAAAGCCAGTTGGGCTGTCAAGACCTCTGATGGGCTTCATGTGCTCATGCACAGCAAGTCGACAACATCCTTCCAGGTGGCCAATGGCTGGGTGTAAAGCATGTGTAACAATCCTCTGTATGAAAATGTTCAATGTCATATTTACATCAAAATTCTGCAAGATTGAATGGTTTTGTGTGAGGCCTGAGATGCTTTGAAGGGCCGTGATGCAAGTAAAAGCACAAATAGAGATCAAGTTTACTTCAAACAGTGATCGAGACTCCTTGTCCAGTGGCCTTGTGCAACTCAAGTGTGAAATTGTTGCGCAGAGAGGTTGACTTCACAACATGCTGTATGCAATTTCTGATACAGTGCAAAATGCTTGTGCTCACTTGTAGAACTATATTGCTGTTCAGCACTGTCAACTGAGAAGAATATAGCATGCCTTCTTGACAGGTCAGCTTACATTGAGGATCATTTTGAACCCTTTGTAGTTTGCCCAGTACTCTTGCTCCAGCAAGCCAAGCTCCGGAGCCACAAAGTACTTCTCCAGCAGCTCTTTCAGACCAATTCCCTGCAGCTTGATGTCATCATCTAGCACCTCCGCCTGCAGCATGAAGTGGCATTTTTGCTCAAGAGGCCTGAGACACTCTTTCGTTGTGTCCTAAACTGCCTTGGCCTTTTGCACATCATCAGCCTGGTTGGGGTGGCAGTGCTGCTCTCCCTACCTCTGTGACACACAGTGAACAAACAGCATGCTATGTGCTATGGATGCATGTTCTGCACAGGTGGGCTTTGAGCTCAGTCACATTGCCAAAACGTACACTACTGCTCCATTAATTGTGCTGCAGCAGCATCTGGTTATCATGCTTCACTGTCCCAGCACACACACACAGCCAGAGATGCATGCCATGCACTGCAGCCCCTCTGCGTCAAATGCCCCGTGAATGAATGAATAGTTGGATGGATGGATGGATGGATGGACGGAAGGACGGATGGACGAACGGACAAAAGGACGGACGGACGGACGGATGGGCGGATGGATGAACAGCTGCATGCAGCAGGGTTGATGCTTGCAGCAGCCGCAGTGCGTGCAAGCTTCATTGTGTTAAGCATGTCTCAGCTCTATGCATTCTGCGGCCAGTGTGTCGTTGCATATAGAAATGTGCATTTGTCCAGTTCCCTTGATCTCTCTGAAATCCGCATGTGCAGCCGCCAAATCCCTCAGGGTAGCCCAGGTCTTGCCACCAGTCCTGAACATATCCTTGTAGGCATCCAGGCTGCCACAATGGTAGAAGTCAGCGTCAACCAGGCTTTGCAGTGAGGTGCCAGTGAAGGTCGCAGGCCATGAGAGACCTCGGAAGTTGTACAAGCCGTCATAGTCAAAGTTGGCACCAAACGCAAGCAATGTATGCCAGATGCTGCCTGCAGCAGTAGACACTCTGGTTATGACCTCTGTCCAGCATTGCGCTCACCTTTCACTTGTCCCAAGCAGTACCAGTTGCCGTTCTCACCAGATTACATGTGTGCTCACATGCTGTGTCAGCAAACGATAGCAATGGGCACAGCGTTGAAACGGCCATGTAAGAAAGCACAAAGCATGGCAGTGTGTGGTATAAGTGAGGACATCAAGCAGTTCCGCCCAATGGCATGCCAGCTGAAGGTATGGTCACATACAAGGCAAGCAAACATGCAGCAGTTGCATGGCAGACTGGCCATGTCGGCTGCATGCTGCAAGCATACCGTCAGGAGCCTTGCTCTTGGAGAACAACAAGCTGCATGCTGGACTCAGCGTGGCAGCAACCGCTTTCAAACCATGATTGTTGGCGCCTGAAGCATGAACAATATGTGGAATTGTGAGGCCAGGGGATGCATTTAGCACAGCAAAAGCATCGTAGCCAAAGGCACCAGTTGTGCACTGCTTTAGCTTACCAAACTTCTTGTCTGCATTTATGCTTTCAGGCGTGCCATAGGTGAGCATGTCTCGGATCTCTCCATACAGAAACCCGACGCCATCGTCTAGCACTTTGAGGGCCTGTGATTGCTTGGCACACCAACGTCGGTATCTTTCGCCCGAGTAGAACTGGCGAATTGGGGCAAAATGGTAACTTCAAAGCATGTGGCGTTAAAGTTGCTTCCCTTTGCAGCGCTGTTCTCAGCCAATTGCCCGACGCACTGAGCAGGAGAGTACACCCGACTGTCCATCTGTCTCATAGCGGACGCCACTGGCACAAGACCGCATCCTTCAGCTTTGGCAGTAGACATGACGCAGTCGCTAGGTCAGAAAAAGTGCAGCTTGACCTAATCGCCTATTTTGCTCAGCCTTCGAAGTTCGACTGGAGTCATGCAGCCCACAATTGGCGGCACCAACAGTTGGACCAGGCACTGCATCAGGCAGGTGATGCTGCGCTTAGAGGCGCAGCACAGCACGCATAAAAAAGACCAACCGTCGCTCAAAGTTCCATCGTCTACATGCGAAAACGAACGACAGTCAGGTCACAGAGCGTGCGATGCCGGAAGCTTTATGCAAGCTGTACCAATGTCAGCAGCTGCGTTGTTTCCGGTCGTGTTTCAGATTTGTTGATTGTGCAGTTGAGCATGCTACGACAAGCCGCTCGACTGGCAAAACGTTCAGTGGCCACGCAGCCAAACGTGCCTGCATCAATACGGTGTGCAGCGGTCGAATCCGTCTGCTCGACATCTGGCAGGGCATCTGAAGTAGATTTGTCTGTACATTCCACCAGATATCTGGGATTGAGGTGGCACACAGGCAGCGCGCCTGCTCCAGGCACAGAGTGGTGAGCAGCTTCGCCCTTGCACAAACAAGCTGTCTGACTTGTGGCTTATGCGTCGATGTGGCCGCAGCATCGATGTGACCTTTCACGACCAGAAAGATGGGTCAGTAAAAACAGTCCAGGTTCCGCTAGGGCAGTCACTGCTTGAGGCAGCTCACAACAATGATATTGATTTGGAAGGTACATATGTTGTGTCATGGCAGCTCCAGGCTTCCAATGCTCACATGTCACAGCTCCAAACTTGCATCTCACATTACACAGCATTGCAGGAGCATGTGAAGGGTCTTTAGCTTGTTCGACATGCCATGTTGTTGTGGAGGTAGGCCTGCAGCAGCAGTCATGCCTATAGCTTGCTGCGGATGGCTTGTGGTCAACCTTATTTGAGCAAACCCATAGCCCATCATGCTTGAGAACTGGCATGTTGCTGTAGGACCAAGAGAAATTTGACATCCTTCCAGAAGCTGATGATGATGAGAATGACATGCTGGATCTGGCATATGCTCTTACTGACACGTGAGATTCTGCTGTATGATACACACTATGTGGCTTCATGTCATGCACCAGCTGCTGTCATTGGCTATTGCAGAAGCGGCTGATGTTACACGCCGCAATGTGTGGATGACACGCATCATTACTGACTGCATGCAGGTCACGCCTGGGCTGTCAGATCATAGCAGCCAAGGAATTGGATGGCCTGAAAGTGCGGATACCGAGCGCCACAAGGAATTTTGCTGTGGATGGATATGTACCGAAGCCACACTAGCTAGTTCCCATGCAATACTCAGATCCATCAGCACCAGAATCTGTTGCTGCATCAACAGCAGCAGAGTAAATGTCAGGCAAAAGCCAAAGCAGCTGAGCAATGCCAGCTGCACTCGTCAGTGCACTGATAGTCATCCACTATGATAAGTTGTGATCCATCGGAGCTGCTAACATCCATATAGCCACTGTATGCTTCAGCAAGTTTTGAGACTGTTGGACAAGTCAACAACTGTGAACTTGCAGCAGACAAGGTGCCTGATTGATGAGCTTTTTCATGCATGACAGCTGTGGAGTCTGTCCAACAGCAAGTCTGCTGCTCAAGGGTCCACACTGTATGAGCTTTCAAGATGAGATGAGTCAGATCTGGTGATGGCAATCCTTGCTTAGAAATCGTGCATTCGGGACTCACACATACCACATCTACTCATTTCAACAGCGGTGTGAGAGTCAACAGAGCACGAGGGTAAAGACCTACAAATTGATGTCCCAGAACTTTAGAGCCAGCGCAGACGAGATCTGCTCCTCCACATACACACATGTCCAGCTTTTCATGGAATGAATATGACCACATGATGCATCATCAGGAGGAGCTAGACCAAGGCAGTGTGTAACTGCAGGCTGACGACAGGTTGCAGCTGTTACAGTTGACGGTCCCCCACGCACTGTCCCAGCAAAAGGTGCATACAATGGCAAATTGCCTGTATCTATCCATGCAAGGGCTGGCATCATAGACAACGTTGCTGTATCTGTCTCTGCATTACGGGAGTGTTTGTCTAAGTTGCCTCTTGCTGTCCGGTAAACCATTCAGACTGCCTGCTGTGATTCCAGCCACGACTAGGGTGCAAGCAAGAACAAATTGAGAGTCCAACACCTGACGTGATTCTAGATGCAACAAAAACCTGTGGAAATGATTGAGTTCATGTGTTGACTTCCTCTCGCCTTCATTGTGTGCTGCGTGGTAGGCAACCTCACAAACAAACTGTTCTTCTGAGCTCATTAATTCAACGCTGTATGTCAAAATCAGACCAGTCCTGCAATCACAGGTCAGGCCCCATGCATGTGGCAACACATGCACCCAATTCTTGGGAGCCATTAAACTGTGACCCTTTATGGTCTAATCAAGCACAATCATTTCAACACGTGAGGTCATTGCACTGTACTGTAGTCAAACACAACATCAGACATGATCTGCTGCTCTCACGTGCAAATCTGTCGACATGGCTGCTGCCTTCCGTAAACTGTTTCACTAATAAACACTGCAATTTCTGCTGTTACTTGCAGACTTCAGGAGTTTGCACCAGCCTGATTGCATATTCCCTGGTCCCAAGAAGGCCCAACCCCTCATTCAACACCACATACAATGGAAATGTTTTCAACAGCTTGTTGAACCTGCTCTTCTCATGTAAATACGAGTCTAGCACGCCCCCCAGCTTTATCTTCTCAAGCAGCTGCACAGCCAGAACAGCAGCTTCAACCTTCAACCATGGCTTTTGCACAGCACGCTGCTGAGACGCCAGTCTGATTGAACAGCTCAATGCCGTCACAGCTGAGACACAGGGCGCCTCAGTAGACTCAAACATAGACGCTGGTAGTCCTATCTCACGCGTCAGGTTCTGGGAGTACCGGTATGTGCGTGAGGTGACAATAGTTCAACAGTGCTGACTGACCTTAGGCATGATGCCGCCACAGATGTAGATTCCCCCTGAGGCTAGCGATCTAAGGCCCATGTGACCAGCCTCTGCACCAATGAGAGCCAGGAACAGGTCAACTGCCTCCACAGCCAGCTGATCACTGTTGTCTATGGCAGTCTTGGAAATTTCAGCTGCAGTCTGCAGAGCAGCAAACGTGTCGCCCACCCGACCATGCTGCAGGTCAAAAGACCCAAACTAATGCTGATTAGCTTACCAAAGCAATGACTGAGGTGTGGTGCCAAAGCCTCAAATCCTCTTGTATGCCAGAGCAGTGTTATGCTGTCCAGTCAGTTGCTACTTGGTTCCGACTTGCAAGTAGCTCTTTGTGGTGTGCAGCATAATGGCATGGATGCGTTTGGACAGCTGTCTCCTACTATACTAGCAGCACTGGCAGCTTTGCTTGGTCAGGTACCAGCAGTGACTGCTGTCCCCTGATATCACGAACACAGCTGCTGATGCTAGAGACACTATGCCACACGCCTTGTGGTGGGAGGATTTCCCCCAAATTGAACATGGGACCGGCAAGCAGTCCAGCAACCACATGCAGGGATACAATACGCAACAAAGCAGCAGCAGCAGCAGCAGCAGCAGCAGCAGCAGCTGTACCACCATCGTGACTAACGCACACTCAGCAAGCATGGGAGATGACACCAACGAGGCTTACATGCTGAGGCATCAGCCATTGCTGAGTCAAGGTCAGCGGCTTACCTTCTGCATGGTGAGATCCAAGTCAGGGCGAGCACAGTGCTCATCGGTTTGTAGAAACTCGTAGATCCGTTGCAAGCCACTCCCGCAGCAAACCTACAGTGAGGACAAGAGGGCATTTGAGTTGTGTTGTCATTGGTCTTGCCTGGATGTTTCTTGTCTTGCCAGTTGTCTTCACACCTTTCTACACTGGGAGAGTGCCATGCAGCTGTGAGGACGGAGTAGCTATCTCTGTCTATAAGACAGAGATAGCTACTCCATCCTCAAGGCAGACTCTTGAGGCAGACTGGTCTGCTTGGATTCTGCAAGAACACTGGACAGTCGCTGACGCTGCTAGGTGCAAGCAGCACTCATGTGCAAACGCAAAGCTATCCGCATGGCAAACAAAACCCTGAAGCTCAAAGATTGTATATTCCAGGCTTATGTAGCAGGAATCGCTGATCTCGTTGAAGTGACTGCCAATGGTCACATGATGCAGGGCGACTTGACCACATGATGGAGGAAACAGCTTACATTCATATATGCAGTTTGCCTTGAGGCCTACATTCAAGCTCTGCTGCTGAAACTCAAGCTGGTCAGGGTACTCTTTCTGCATGCAGTTACAAAGTTCTTTCATGCAAACTCCATGCTTCATATAGTTACATAGTCTGTTTGTGCAATCACAATGTCCCTGCCAGCAGTCACAAAGTCCCTTCAAGCAAACTTCATGCAGGCCGGCTGACTTACATGCTCCACCTCACAGTAGCCTAGTTGCCTCTCCACATGAGTCTGAAGGGCCCTTTGCTTCCAGCCTCTGGGGGCAAAGCTGGCATGGGCTCCCTCTGAGGGCCACACCCTGTAGCCCCCAAAGTTTTCGCTCCAGTACAAATTGGCCTGCCCTAGGCCTGTGCCGGGACCCATACACCCTTTGGGACCCTGTGCCACACAGCCTAATCAAGCATTGCTGGTACACAAGAGTGCAGCATGTTTTGGGCTTGGAGCCTAATGTTGCAAAATACATAAGCAGCCTCGGGTGCAGTAGGGCAAATTTGGATGCTATGCAGGCTGCCAATGCGAAGGCTGCAAGCAGTGCATTGACGCTGTGTGTGCAATAAGGTGTCTGTTTTGTGCTGTTTCGTCATGCTTGCTTGTGAGACCTATCAGGCTGCTGACCATGAGCTTTGCAAGCAGTTCAGCAGAGCAGACTTGACTAGGCCATAACCTTGCAGCTGCTGATGTTGCGTGGCAGCACCGAGATGGTAATCACTCACTGCATATGTGAGACATGGCAGTGGCATGTCTGGCCAAGAAGCTTGCCATGACAGGTGCTGAGCATCTTCACATGTGCAGCATCTGTCATGGCGAGCTTCCTTCACAGCATGACTTCACTCCTGAAGCTACAGGTGTAACCTCACATGTCTGCTTGATCACAAAGATTTGGGCGTGTCTGCTTGCTGTCAGGGCTCTTGCACAGTCATCATGACTAGGTCATGTGGGCCAGCTAGCACCATTTGACCCAAGTGCATGTCTTCACCAGAACAGGAAAGCATGCATCAAGCTAGCACGGGACACCTGCTCCTTTGTCACATATCAAACACAGACACAGCTGTCACAGATCAATACAGACATCTAGGTTGTCCACCAACCAAGATGCTGCTTTTTGTCTGCTTGTCTTTGTCTGTTTGTCTTTCAATTCTCCTGCTTTCTAAGTCTCTACCAATTCACCTTGCTGTACCTTTGAAAGGATTTTCATGCAGTCTGGTCCTGCAGCAGCAGTCTGCACATACCTTTTCTCTGGCTGGCACATTGTTGAGCACCAACAAGTCTTCAGGCTGCAGTGCAGGCACGCCATAGCCGCATGCCTCAAAGTCATTCAAGACAGCCATCCTGCATACATTCAGATACTGTTGTCTGGCTGCATTGTGGCTGTTGTGGGTCCAGTTATCTTTTGCGTGTATGGTACACTGTCGGCAGTAGAGGAATATTTGCAGGAAAGTTTGTTGAAGTTGCTATGTTGCACAGAGGCGCAACTGTCAAGCAGCGTCAACAATATGGCAAATTGTTGCACGTTGTGTAAGGGCTGCTGTCAGTAGGCGCTGTTGTCTTGCTGAGCAGTTTTCTCAAGTTGGTGCTTATGTGAAACACAAGCTGCGGGTCAAGAACCGTCACTGCTGTGTTTCACGGCTGTGCTGACAGCAGAAACACCAACTGATGCTCAAGCCGTACTGAAGTCAGAAGCAAAACAGCTAGCATGTGGACATTGCAAATTGACTTAGATCATGTTCTTGTCGTGAGCGCTCTCAAATTCTCAGAAGTGTTGACCTGTTGCACTTGAGCATACACAAAGTGTGCTGGCAACTTCAGCCAATATTGCACGTAGCTATGTATATATGGCTGACATTCACATGAAGCTGCCGGAGAAACTGTGATGCAGTTCTTACCTGATACCATACTTCATGGTGAGGGATGCACCATCAATGACCCACTCTAAGTTAGTCATGACACACTTGTTGTCCAGCACAGGTCCAGCACATGCAAAGGCAGCTGCACCGGGTGTGTCCTTCTTGAATGCAGGCTCGCTTGCCAGCGCATCCAAAGCGTGCTCAAAGGTGATGTAGTCCTTGGTAGGATAGACCTGCAGCACAACAGTCTCAATAGAGCAGAGTTTCAAGCTGCTGCGCCTGACAGCACAAGTCATTGAGTGTGTATGGCATGCTGGTTTAAGTCAGATGAAGCTGCTGAAGCACGAAGCAGGAAGATACAGCTGCCTGCAATAATTGCAAGCTGCAACCTGCCTTGCTGAAAAGCCTCTCGTGATTCTCGTTCTTCAGGTCAAGTCTCCACAATACAAAGCGGCAGTTGGTGCCTCCAATGTCAGCCACCAGCACAACATTCTTGTCACCCTGCACGTCAGCATGTTCAGCAAAGTTGGAGACAGTCAACACAAGCCCTATGGTGACTGCCCTGCAGTGTCTTGCAACAAGCAGCGCAGAGGCACTTACCGCTTCACCCCAAGCGCCTGGTCCGGATAGCTGAGTATCTTGACACGTCACAAGTTTGCGGGAAGCTTTTCGGCTATTGCGCTGTTGATGCTGATGTAGTAGTGACGCCGGGAGTCGCTTCGTCGTGCGCTCTAGCACGTTGCGGCTGATCTGCTTAAAGGTACAATGCTGTTTGCGGCTTCGCTTTACGAAAGGATCTTGCTGTGCTATTGCCTGACATGTTCCCGATTCTGACAAACAGTTCATGCTGTCTATGAAAGTGTACAAGCTGGGACAAAAGCAGCGAAAATCGAGGAACCCAGTGCGCACTGCCGGCAGTGGCACAACCCTTTCTTAGGTAGTCTGATGAATCATGGCAAGGACGCAAGATGCTGCAACCTGCCCGCAGTCCCCGATCAGCGATTTATCCAACTTGCCATCGTTGACTACAAAGTCAAAACGGCCGATTCCGAGTGCCCTCCTCGTGATTATGTAACTATGCACCAAGGAACAGATGCCATATTTAAACTCGAGAATATTTCGTGAAGAAGCAGTACCGCACTGCCTTTAATGTTGGTCGTTTAATTAGATAACTCGTATTTGCACGACCTCGATTAATACACATATAAAGTATTATCATCGTCCACGACTCCCATCAAAAAACAATATCTGTAAGCAGACGGGATGTGCTTGAGACTTCGCAAGCAGCTGAAGAAAGCTTGCAATTGTCAGTGCACAATCAATCAATCAATATATTTAATGTCCTGGGGGGCAACTGGGACCCAACAGACAAGAAGTTCAGTTCAGTGAATTCATACAGACAAGATTTGCTTCCTACATGCAAAGCATTCCCTAAGGAAACCACCACATGCATTTGGTTCACACAAAATCATAAAGTCTGCAATGGTACAACAGTGCTGCAGGAGGCCCAAATGCTGTGACTTGATGTGGCTGTACGCTGGGCAATCAAAAACAAAGTGCTGCTCGTCCTCCACACAATCCAATGACTTGCACACTGACACAGCCTGTCTGTCCTATCTAGGTGAACACCGTCTGCCCAGCGGCCTGTGTCTACCCGCAAACCATGGCATCCAGTCCTAAACCTACTAACTAGCCTTCTATTTGACGCACACTTGACAACAGACAGATACTCTGCAGATTTGTACTCAGGCTGCATTGTCCTATATAA
>JAABUP010010548.1_pt1 | contig 10878 bp, 17 predicted proteins | sample 5559201 | NCBI WGS metagenome assembly JAABUP01 (sample SAMN10711887, study PRJNA513373) | rock metagenome | isolation source: Antarctica rocks | place: Antarctica | reverse complement strand
TTCAGCTTCTTTCGCGTTACCTCCAGCTACATTTTCTTTCGACATCACGTCCTGAAATAGTTGGTCGTACCCTTCATCGTCGCTGCCATAAGCAGACATGGTTGGCTCTTCCTCATGGTCCTTAGGCTGCATCAGTGAGATGAGCGCCTCAAATTCTTGGTCTTCTTGTGATAGGATTTGATCGACCATGTCCACCTCTGATCGGCAGACTGTCAGCAGGTGTCATGACACTAACGAGATCTTCTCACCCTCTGACGGATTAGCAGCCTGGTCCGTCTCCATCTCCTCGTCCTCCGGAGTCGAGAGCTCTTCCGGGGCTGAATGCGCTTGTTCTTGTTCCCACTGCCTCTGCCGCGACAGGAAATCTCTTTGTAGGATCTAGAGCGGCCTTAGTACAATGCGTACGTTCGTCATAGGCCATGAGGTTGCGCCCTACCTGCTCACTACGCGACTCCCATCTCCTGTCATCGCTGCTCTGCCTAACCTTCGTCAAGAACGCCCCTCGTCTCCGCTCTTGCTCCTCCTCTGGTCTCCGCTGCTGGAACGGCTTCTGAGGTAGACGCTTCTGTGGGTGTAGTGACCTGTCGTAGATTTTCTCCTCTGAGGATGCCATTTGATATGGGAATCGCGGGCAAGCATTGGGGTTGCGGGATGCGAGGGGCGATGACATTCGGGTCATGAAAGTGGACGTGTGGGATAGCGGACTAATCTGGAACATGTTTGCAGTGCAGAGGTAGACTCTTTGAACGCACACGGAACCTCTTTGTGGTTAGGGTTCCGTAAGTTGAGAAGGCTGAGGATCACGGCGCGTGTACAGAAACGGAGACGCGCCACCAGTACCAGACAAGACTCGTGTCCACTCTAACCCATTTAAGGTAGGCGCTAAACCCCCGCAAAACAAAGACTTTCGTCCCCATCAATCATTCATTTGATATGCCCCGGCGATGTAGGATACTACCTTAGCGGAGGGCTATGATTGCTGGCAGCGGTACAAATGCTGTAACTAATACCGGATACCGTTAGCAGACCGTATACTTAGTAGACTAGTAAGATAGTTCGTATTTAGAATTTTACGTCTACTAGCTTAAAGGTATCAAAAAGATTACGGTAAAATAAAAAGGCGTTATATATATACTAACGTACTTATTCTGATACCGTATATCTACTGTTTAACCTACGACCAATAGTTAAATAGCTCGATACGGTTATACTACCTTTTAAACCGCCAAGGCTAGCGCTCGGGAATGCGTATAGTAGAGAAATCTCAACGCTTTATTAATTTTAGGGCCAGAATCGGTCGATTCAGCCGATTTTCTCGCGAGGGCGTATCTGCGGTACTACGCCTACCTAGTAGGTTAAGGTACCTATGTACCTACAAGCTACTAGTACCTGGTGCCTACCTGATAGGCTGGTACGGGCAGTCAGTCTGTTTTAAAACTGGACCCTGTTTCGTATTGTACAGCTGACTAAGCAGAACCAAACCCCGGTTAAAAATAAAATGACGTGTTATCCGTATAGGCGTGTCATAAACAAAATGGTCTATAGGCATGAATAGATAAGGGTTACAATATGATACGTGGAACCGTTACGACACCGTATATACACTGTAATCTACTTTCTTAGCCCTCCCCTAAGGTAGGTAGGGCCGATTGGTCTAACCTAATTTGGACCATACAGATATAAAAATCTTTGGGTAACGGATAGGATGTTTCGTTAGAGTTGTCTATTACACAATTGTAGGAAAGATATCTATCTTTAAATGTTTCACCAAGATATTATCTATAAAGGCCTTATTTGTGGAGCCAGAAAGGCTGGATATAGCAGAATCTTCCCCCTCAGTGCTAGCTTGGAAACTCAATGTTGGACCCATAGCGATAGTTTCTGCACACAATCTTCAAGAGTACCAAGACTTTAGTACCCAGCCCTCATATTCCTTTGAGTTCTTCTACTTGACTCTTGTATTGATTATGTGACTTTGCAAGTTCAATCCGTAATCACCTTGGTCTGTATTTGCGTTACTAGATCAACGTAGTTGCTGCGTTTTCTTCCCAATTGCGAAAACCTTTTGCTCATTACTTAAAGAGGAAAAATTCGTCTCGTCTTGGCTCCAAACATGCCATTAGACTTCCTTCACCATGAGATGATGATCATCTTTAGCGCAATAGTCTCCTCGAGAAGCAGAGGCGTCACCTGTATATTCGTTTCCAACGTTGTTTCTTATTGAGTCGAAACGACAATGCAATTGGCTTCAAAAGGGGCACATAATTCAAGCTAGTCTTGATCATTGAACCAAAGATCCTACCACAGCTCAGATAACCCAGTAGCGATACCATTACCCTTAAATCCTCGAATCCGCGAGAATCAAAGCGTATCATTCGTCATAAAGCATAGGACGCTGCCCGTTCGGGTAACCTCTATTAGGCACCCTCCCACCACTCTCAGCCGCCTTAATCCCCTTCATTTTCTTCGCCCTTGCCTGCGCCGGCGTCGCAAGCCCCCACCAAATGTCTCCATCATCACTATCAGTGATGGGCACAATCTTGGGCGGTTTCGGGGCCATCTTCAGTATCCTAAAGTCTTCATCATGCGGATTTCTGGCCAAGTATTCTGCCTTAGAAGCCGTTATGGTCAACTCCTCCAGCCTCGCAACCGTTAGCCACGCCTTGCTCACTTCCACTCGCACCTGCTTCAACACCCTCGTGTCGTCGGCTTCGCCAAAATCGGACCCATCGGTGCAGACGATACATTGCCATGGGTCGGCGCTCAGGCAGGCCTTGTCGACGACTACGAAGGTTGAGGCAGAGAAGTGCTGGGGGTCTAGGCTATCCTCTGCGGCTCGTAAGTAGCGTTTATAGAAGTCGTAGACTTGCTCGACTGTGCAATTGAGAAAGTCTGCATCAGGTTGGCTGTCGAATTTGGTGGCCATTTTTTGGCTCTGGCTTTTTCGGATTGCCTCGAAGGACTTTTCGCTGTTGGATGAAATTTCAAGATAGCCGTCGCCGGCTAAAGATCTGTGGTCCTCGAATTTCAATTGCGCCCAGTAATGTTTGAGGGATGATCAGCAGCGCGTATTTCTCTTAACAAGAAGCATTTTTGAGCACTTACTTCATTTGGAATTTCCGCTAAACAAAACACAGGATGATATGTTAGGTTCGGGTTAGTTTGGTGTCGCATTGACGCTCTTTGCTCCCTGACGTCTCGCATCGTATCCGATCTGGTTTTCACCATGGTTAAGGCGAGCGCAATGTGACGACAATGGCATTGATGTGATTACGGAGTGTTCAAGGTTTGGAGTTTCCCCACGAAGAGACACTACCTATTTCGTAGCCATACTTTATGGAAGTTAACGCACTATGACGAAAGTACGGACCGATTTGGTTATAACAAGGCATGATGCAGGCTGTGGAATCCTTCGGGAGAAACTTCCTCGACGACTTTCACGGCATGATCTGTTCATTCGACGTCTTCTACGCGACTTACATACTTCAAGCGTTAGTTGCGTGTCTATTCAAAGGTGACGCGTGCATTTTCATCAATTCGTGTCTGCCTAATCAAACAGTTGCTCCTGCTCCTGCTCCTGCTCCTGTTGGAGCCTGCTCCACTAGATGTGAGACCCATGCCCATTAGATATTAGAATTGACTTTGCAGTCATGACCCTTTTGTAGCGACCGACCCTTCATGTTTTGAGCAATAATGCTTTCCAACGCGATGATGAGAATTACCTCGAACGCCTCATCCAATGTCATTACCAGTGCTATCGATTCCCCAGTACTTTCCACCAATGGAACGTTCCACATCGACACTATCGTACAACCCCATCATCATTGCCATTCGCAACTGGTCGATCGATATTGCCAAGCTCGGCACCTTGGCCACTCTGTCCACGCTTCCTTCCTGGAAGATGGAAGCCTCGGTGACTCGATGTGGGTCGAGGTGCATCCCCAGTGATCGGCGGCGGCTCCGAGTTATCGCCAAAGCGCGCAAAGAGGCTCTTTTTCTTAGGTGCTTGCTTGGCTTCGTCGTTGAGCCCGACGTCTTCAAATGTCTCCTCGTGGGTTGGCTCTGGTCGTTCAAAGTCCGACTTGCTCGGACGCCCTGGGCGGGTATATTTTGAATCGAGGCTTCCACGAGCGTCTAGACTGCCTCGTGCATCTAGACTTTTCCGAGCGTCCATACTTCCTCTTGCTGAGGCGGCTTCGTGTGGGTATACGGGGGAGCGAGCTGAGATGTCCTGTGTACGAACCCCTGGTCAGCATCGAGGAGAACACTTGGGGTGTGAGCTTCTCACAAAAGATCTTCTGTATGAGTCGAAGGATTCGCGGGAGATGGAGAATGGCTCGTTCTCGTTGAGCATGCTTCGGTGGTTAGAAGACATCGTGGAGGTGGGTGACCTTGCCCAGAAGCTCTTCTTTTCTGGCGGTGAAGGCTGCAGTAGTCGTTAGAGCTGTTGTGTTCCCGAGATCATTTAGGTGCAGCTGAGGGAACCTACGGGAAGATAGACACCGCTGTCGTTAACCACTATTCGATCTCTTTTAGCTTGATCCCCCGAGCGCTGGAGTGGGGGTCAATTGGGATGCTTACCACTAAGCTTGTATTCGCTGGGCTCCTCTTTCTTCTTGATGCTCAATGACGATGAGGCTCTTGACCCTGCATAGCTCGACTGCGATGCATTGTCTTGAGCTCCCAATGATGGCCTAACGTTTTCGTCTTGGATTGGACCAGCGCCATTGGCGACTGGCGGCTTCTTGCCAAACGGGTTGCGAAAGGGCGGCATAGCGATATATGCTAATGTTCTATGAAGATGGAGTGGTTGAACAATTGATACGGATGGTCTATTGCATTGCTCTAGAGTAATGATTACGATTACGCTGTCGAAATGCTGGAGCAGAGAGATCTATGACGGAAGTCGGGATTTCGGAACGCAGCTGACAAGCTAAAATTAGAAGTCGCAACCGAGCGTTTCATAACGACAATTCCTCGTAGCTGCTCAAGTGACGGTTAGCATCCAGGAAATATCGGATCACCATGCTTGGTATTCTCCGCAAATGTTGCCATACATAGGCGGCTAGCGGGAGAGCGACACGCCATTCCCGGAGAATTTATCAGGCTGGTGATTGTCTCACCTTTGACAGCTTCCATTTCTAACGGTTATGAAGCCTAAATCAATGGGACAAACACAGTTAAGTTAAGCGCCATGTATTCTTGTTGATTTGATCACCACAGTAGATAGAATGGACAGCGCGAAGTCGGTATACAATGGCCATTATTCACCCTTCGTGACGGGAGATGGAGAACTGCATCAAATGGTTTGCTTTGCATATGCAACTTACGGTTGGGAGATGGAAATGGATTCAATCGTACGCGTTACAAAATGCAGTACTAGAAGAATCGCATTCGTAGTTCGCAAAGTAGCAACAACTCCTTGCTTCTAAGTAACGTGTGAGGAAACTTGCCATGCCGAGGACTGCATATTTGTGTCACGGATACCAAGCAAGGATTTTTACCTCAGGCTATACAGAATCCTACAGGCCAGGCTCGCGTCAGCTCGTTTCCTCTTCAACTATTCTCTACATTCCTTTCCAACAGCTTTCAATCCTACCTTGAGTGTTTTAATTTCGAGCATGATCACTTCGCGAATCTTGTGCTGTGCATGACCAACGAATATCAAATACGAGGTTTTCCGAGCGGAGTATTACGACCCACTTTACTTTATCACTACGCCCTCGACACTCATTTTCTTGCATCTCAAACTTCAAACAATCTCGATCCTGAGTTCCCAGCTCTTCTGCTTCTAAGATCCTTAACACTACTCTAATCTTGATGTCGTAACGTCCATAGCTACATCGATAGTACACCAACCCAGATCCTCAAATAGGAAGGAACGATAACACGATGCCGGCCTTCTGGACATCTTGGCAGCTATGGGAGAAGCTTTGCTTTGTAAGTGCAACAACAACACCAAAACAACAACATGATGCTAATCAACTTTGTGACTAGTGCCTGGGTTCTGCCATCGTACGTCTCTCGATCTGGCGCCGACCCATGACTCAAGCTGACATGTACAGGTCCTCGTCATCCTCCTCGGATGCGCCAAGCTTGTGTACAATCACTGGAGGCTTCGAAAATACACTGCTATTGCCGCTGCAAACAAGGCAGCGCTCAAGCAAGAGATGCAACACTCACATAGTGTCCGACGCGGCAGGTTTGCAGACGCCCCAGGTGCAGAAGTGCCATTTGGCGTTCGCGCAATCGAGAGCGGGATCGAGGTTGATGGAGTCTGGGTATCAAGATCGAACACGCCAGCCAGCAGCTTGGCCGGTAGTCCAAAGCTTCGTCCTAAAGACCTTGCAAAAGACCGCATGTCTGTGACATCAGACATCACTCGCATTGAGATACCCCAGCCTATTCATCGGTACTCTGAGACTGATAGACCTTTGAATTCACCATGTATGTCTCACGAAGGTGCAGGACCATCAAGGAGAAAACATAACCCACCACCAACTTCTGACCACCAACCCCGTGGTCGAGTCAGCTATGAGCCTCGGCGATCCTCACAGCTGAGATTCAGCAGCTATTCTAGTTCGGACGATGCTGAAGCACTTGCAACTGTTGGAGGTCGTTCGGTCGTGAGTGACAAGGATGGTAAACGGCCAGGAGGTAAAGATGACCTACCTCTTTCCACAATGCGTGACGCTGACATAACTTCGAAGGACACGGATCAGAGGCCTCATCACAACAGCCCTCACCATCATCCACTTCATCTGCTAGCGGATACCATGACGCTTGCAGCGAGCCCAGTCCTCGTGCACAGTCAACGAACGGGTTCCTAACTCCTTCATACAACAACCCAGCAAAAAGCAAGAAGCCTCAGTCTTACGAGCTTTCCGACGTCGATCCTCGCGAGCCTTCTCATGAATCACACGTTGACGAGAAGGGTAACCTTCTCGTTCGCAATCGACATAATGGAATGACCGTAGGCTACGGTCCTGTACAAGACATTGGTTCTCACGGACCCCTCTCGCCTGTGTCTAAAGCAAACAACCCCTTCGACACGCCGGAGGGATCACCCAGTACAAGCCGTATGCCAGCTTTCAACCTGGACGATGACTCGGCAAATCACCATGGTCACATGACGGATCAAGCCGATGGAAACTACGACCAGGGTCACGACGAGCCTTTGCAGCCCTTCGATGGCAAAAGGCGGTTGAGAAGATCCCAGGTTATCCGCAAAGTCAACTCCGGATTCGAGATCCTTCGTCCTGGTACACTTGGCCCCCCTCGTCAGAGCATCGACATTACCGAGTTGAGTGGTGATCCAGGGGGTGGCATCAAGCGGCAGTCACGGAAGCTACAAAAGAAGCCGCGTCCCAATTCGTACTCTATCGAAGAGCCATGAGCAGTGACCATGAGGTCCCTGAGGGAAGAGGCTTCTGATTAGGATGGTCTTTACATGCTGGCGTTTGGAGGGTAATGGACATGTCACTTAAGCAGGAGTCGTCACATCGAGCTTGCATTAGCGGACGGATATGGCAGTCTGCATCGGAGGCTGGAGGATCTTATACGCGCAGTCGACGAATTTATGCCTAGACTAACACACGAAACCTTTTGAAGACGTTGGGGCTGAAAATTGTGCCAAAAGCCATCCGCGTTAAGATGAGTCCCGAAAAGCATAGCGAAGGGCGTCTCGAGAGTCATTGCACCGCGAGCTAGTTGTAGCTAACGAAGAGTAAATAATAAATGCTTCCCCGTCCGTTGCTGCATTCCAATACAAGTCAATGACCCCCTCGAATTCTTGCCCCTGATATTGAAAGATAAGGTCACGTGACAGACGTGACCGTCTTCTGACGCGAACCGCGTCTTTCCCGGAAACCAATGACAAGTCAACAGTCTTTGCCACACCAGCCTACGACCTTTCCACCACCGAACCTTCACTTCAAAGCAAGCGCCCCAAAGGAAACCCACTTACATACCCAAGAGAGTCGTTGAAGAGTTGGCGCAACGATATAACTGCCATCAATCCTCAGACACAGATACCCCGCCATTATGAGTGCTGGAGAGGCAGATGAGACTCAATCAGCGTACGGAGATGGAGGTGGAGGACCTGGAGCACCTACACCGCTCTCAGTATTGGATGTAGGCCACGGCTACCAACGAATTTCCCCCTCTAGTTGCTCATTGAGGCTATAGGGCGTCGCTGGTCTATCTGCTCGAGACATAAAGCTGGTGGTCGATGGAGGGTTCAATACGGTCGAGTCGGTGGCTTACACGTTGGTCTCTTCCATAAAAGCTTCTAGGCTACTGCTGATTAGTAAATAAGACCTCGGAGAGTGCTCGAGCAGATAAAAGGCATATCAGAGCAAAAGGCGACAAAGATATTAGCAGAAGGCACGTTTTAAAAAAGCTCCAAGTCCCCTTTCTCCAGCTGATATTGGACCTTCACAGCCTCCAAACTCGTCCCCATGGGCTTCACCACCGCCACAGAAATGCACCAACGCCGGTCTGAACTCATCTCCATCACAACCGGCTCCAAACAACTCGATACCCTCCTAGCCGGCGGTATAGAGACCGGCTCCGTCACCGAAATTTTCGGCGAATTCAGAACAGGAAAATCCCAAATCTGCCACACCCTCGCCGTAACATGCCAACTTCCCTTCGACATGGGCGGCGGCGAAGGAAAATGCCTCTACATTGACACAGAAGGCACATTCCGCCCAGTCCGCCTCCTCAGCGTTGCAAACCGCTACGGTCTATCCGGAGAGGAAGTATTAGATAATGTTGCCTACGCGCGAGCCTATAATTCCGACCATCAACTTCAATTGCTAAATCAAGCTTCAAACATGATGTGCGAAACACGCTTCTCCCTCCTAATTGTCGATAGCGCCACTTCACTCTACCGCACCGACTACGCTGGCCGCGGCGAGCTCTCCGGCCGCCAGGCACACCTTGCCAAATTTATGCGCACTCTCCAACGCTTGGCAGATGAATTCGGTATCGCAGTCGTGATTACGAATCAGGTTGTCGCGCAGGTCGATGGTGGACCGAGTGCGATGTTCAATCCTGATCCGAAGAAACCAATTGGAGGGAATATTATTGCGCATGCATCAACTACGAGGTTGAGTTTGAAGAAGGGGAGGGGCGAGACGCGGATTTGTAAGATTTATGATAGTCCGTGTTTGCCGGAGAGTGATTGTTTGTTTGCGATCAAGGAGGACGGGATTGGGGATCCGAGTCCGAAGGATTTGGAGAAGGATTGAGGGGAGAATGAGGGTGAGATGGTTGAGATGGTGAGAGGAATGAGAAAACATGTGCGATTCTTTTAACGAATTGCTATGCGGATTTAAATTGGTTGCATGGCGCTGGGGCTTGAGCATTTGATACCAAGGTAACGGGCGACGATTTGTATTATGGAAGGTAATCAGGAGAACGAATTATGGCATTGTGCATTGCAGCTGTGGTATCTCTGGCAAATAGAACAATGAGACTCCCCCAACCTTCTGCAGCCGCTGAACATATCCTGATCTTGATAACCGGAAATGCTTCGCTTGAGCCCCTGATATCACAGCATATCCATCTCATCCTCCTCCCTCTCCCCACCTCCAACCCCAAATCCAAATCTTCCACTCTCAATCACACTCCTCCTATCCAATTCCTTCTGATACGCCCTCCTCACATCCTCAATCGTAACCACCTTTCTCTTCTCCTCCACAGCATGATTACCCATCCTCAGCGCACCGCCATCACCCTCACTCAACACCCATCCATTCTCCTTTCCTGCACAAGCAAGTAGATTAATAAGAGCCAGATACCCCTCCTCCACGCTCTCCCCACGTCTCTTTGTTTGCTTCTGTGCCGCTTGAAGTGGAGGTAGTAAAGCTGCAGCCGCGCCGCGGAAGTTGTGGTGATGAAGGCGCCAGGAGGCGAGGATCTTCGGATCTTTTTTATGGGTGGAGAGGAGGGCGTCAATGTCGGCATGGAGATTTGGTGGGAACGGTAGAGACAGGAGTTGCGGTAAAGCATTGGGAGTGGAGAGCAGAGCGGACATGAAACTTGGTAGGAGTGTTGAAGGAGCTGGGTGACGCGTCAAAGCGGAGTAGGCGGCTGGGAAGTCTGTGGTTTGGAGGGAGGCTTGGAAGAGGGAGGTTAGGAGAGTGCTCGTTTGATCGGATGGATTGTTGTTGGAGGGAGTTGGGCTGAATTGGAGGGCGAGGTAGGCGAAGTGCGACATTTGGGTTGGGTGGGAATCGGCGTCGAAGAGGTTGAGGATGTGGGTGTAGTATGTTGGGAGACCGTTGCCGAAGGAGAGGGCGTCCATGGGGGTGAGGAGGCCGTGGGAGGCGGCAGGGTAGTCGAAATCTGAAGGGCGAGCTGGAGGAAGTGGTTAGTGGAACGGAATTGAAAGGGGAGGCTGTAAAGGACTTACAGAGTTTGAAGGCAGCTTTCTTGAAGTAGATGGCTGCTTCAGTGGTCTCCCCTTTGAGAAGGTGTAATCGGCCTTTGATGTAGGTCGACCACGCGGTGGATGGCTGGTACTTGAGAAAGTCCGAAGCCAAGTCGATGTTATTGCTTGCAAGCAGATTTGTTTGCACGTATACTGGGACTTGGTCCATTGTGATTGTTGCATCATCACCTCCCATGGTCCATGCCAAGAGATCTTGGATGCCATGAGTCAGTGCTTCGCTCTGAGACTGCATCTCGGGTGATTGAGCTGGCACATCAAGCGCGAAAAGGTTCTCGAGTATAGAAGAGATCCTTGTGTGGTCATTGCTTGGACTGTTCGCTGGAGCGTCCGGGGTAGCAGGCCTCGCCCGACCCTGGCTCTTCTCTGCCCGGGTATTCTTGGCTAGCCATTGCATGATTTGATACTGCCTAAGCAAATCT
>JAABUP010010545.1_pt1 | contig 10879 bp, 5 predicted proteins | sample 5559201 | NCBI WGS metagenome assembly JAABUP01 (sample SAMN10711887, study PRJNA513373) | rock metagenome | isolation source: Antarctica rocks | place: Antarctica | reverse complement strand
GAACAGGCATGTTATCAGTGATCACTTGAAGGTGCGTAGCGAGACCTGATCACCCAGCACTCTACGTTGCAGGAAGGACGCCGACAATAGGGTTGGATGTATTAGGAGGGGCCAAGGCTGATGAAACCACTGTAGATATTCTCAGATACGTCAATGACAATAGAGGACTTGATGCGGGATAAGGGGGAGTTGGTCAAGAAGGGAACACTCGGCGCGGAGGGTGATGTGGAATTCTGGGAGGATGGTAGCACGTCGGAACGAAGGAAAGACGAGATCAATGACGACATATTATAGGGTCAAGGTGTATTGCACTGCCTGGTTACGAAAAAGAGAAGTCGCTTGCTTTTATACCGTTTTTTCTGGGAATTTATTACCGGATTCATAAAGTAGCAACTATACACCACGGGGCGTTTGCGTGGGTATGTGGCGATCTCGTCTACTCCTGGAAGATTGAGCCAAAGATTGAGCCACTCAAAACTTAGACTAGCATCACTGAGCGTTGAGTTGTTGTCACGTAGTCCTTCATTAGGGGACAACATTATACATAGACTCAACTCATCAGACATCCACTTAAACCAATCTCAACGCCAAGCTATGCAACTGAGATCGAACACACCTTGAGCCAGCTTGGGCTTTATGCAAATCACGACTATCACAATCCTCACCATCCTCGTCTTTGCGCCCTTTCTTCTCCAGATCTTTCCTTTCTCTTCTCCCGCTTCTTCTCTCCCTTCCTCTTCTTGTCCCTCCCTACCTTCTCCGGCTCCGCCACAGCTTCAATCCTTCGCTTTACTCTCCTCCCTTCCCGTCTCGCCTTCACCCCTTCACGAACTTTGGCAAGCTGTGCCACGAATTCGGTGGTACCGACCTTTGTCTGGAATAGTGCCATAATCTCTTGACTAGTTGAGACAAGTGCCTTGTAGGCTGTTGTGAACGCGTGATCAGCCGAGTAAGGTGCTGGGATGGAAGGATCGGTGAGGTTATGCAACGGTAGCAGGATTGTCTGTAAACAAGGGGACAGAACCGACAGGGGCAGATGACTGCACAGTGCTGCAACGAGCTGCAGTGACGCTGTTTTAGGGACTAACGATGGTGCGCGAGTCGTAAGGGTCTCCCGACGAAGGATGGCAGACAGACGCTCGAAGAGAAACTGGATAGCAGGTTTGACTTTCTTCAATCGTACATGGCCGTCGATCGAGCCTTGCTTCTCATCTTGAGAGTCTTCTTCGGCGTCATCAAATTCCTCCGATATGTTGGAGGTATTCCATAGCAAATCATTGGCACCCATACACCTGCCCAGGAACACTAGGTTTCGCACAGACTGTGCGGCCAGCCCTTCACTGACGCCAGGAACTCTAAGAATCCCGGTGCTAGCTCTAGCAAGCTGGAGGATGTCCTCTGCAGTAAGCTCCAAAGCTGCTGTTCCGGCAAGAGGTAGCTTCTGGAGCCCAGTCTCGGCATTCGCCCTTCCAAAGTCCGCAATGTACAACCCTATAAGCTTGGCAGCAGAGAGCTTGACCCAAGCATGCGGGAAAGATAGACAGAGCCGTACCTGTATCCAGAGTGGTGCGGAATTTGCCGCGAACACGGCGCTTGGAAACAGCTGACAGAGCGTGGCAATGGTTTGCAAAGCAAAATATACAAGCTCCCAGTTTGCACTACCAATATCCGCGACATTGGTCTTCAAGATGTCCAGGAGACGTGCTTGGACGTATGGTCTCTGTTTGTCGCTCTTCGTACCGTTCACGTCAAAGTATATTCGGTAACTCTGGAGGGCAACCCGAGTAAGTAAGGGTTGCTCACCCTGGCTCAGCCAGGTTCGAAGTAGGGATAAGAAAGCCTGTGTTCGCTCCTCGTCGGCGCGCTCGAAAAGGTCTTTCAGCAATGCACCAGCCATTTCGCGACATTCGGCAGAATCATCATTAATGAGGACCATGACTAAAGGTACAAAGAACATAGCGATGATCTCTTGGGTCAGGTCGTGACCGACTCTCGATACCAGAAGGTGGACGGCTTCCATAACGGACCGCCTTCCTTCTTGGTGTTTGTAGTCCAGATTCTTGACTAGGAAGCCCAGCTGCTTTGAAAACCGATCTTTACTCTGGGGATAGTCCATCAAGAACTGAAAATAGACGCCTCGAGCAAGGTCACGGGCGCCACGTGTCTGATTGGTAACCATAATGGCAGCAACAACATCCAACACTTCGTAGACCTCTGTTATAACGATCTTACGTGTCATTACTGCTTTGAGGAAATTGAAGGTCACACCTTGACGATCAGGCTCTTCGAGATCCGCCTTCAGTCTTATCAGAAGGTAAGCCAGATCAGACTCGCGGATAGTAACATGACGCCTCTCGCGCAAAATGGCGGAAATGAGTTTCAATGCAGCTTGCGCAATCTCAGTATTTGTAGATGTGGAGGCTTTGATCATCTTGACACCTTCGGCAACGGCGACAATAGCAGTCTGGTCGAGCTCTGGTAGCGGCACCTTGATGATCGCCGTTAAGAGGCGGATCGCAGAGATTTGGACCTCTTCCTGAGACTGTACTATGGCATCACCAATGATTGGCAGGAAACCAATAAGGTTGGAAGGCGTCTGAAGGACGTCGTACTTGTGCAGTGTGGATCGAAGAACGTCAACGGAAAATCGGGCAAGTTTATACGTGTATGACGATGTGCTTCCACGCTGTTCATTCTTATTGGCGCCTTGGAGATTGATGAGGTAGCGCTTGGTGCGGTAATCTTCTCTACTATTGCTAGATCGTGAGGCTGCTTCTACCTTGTAGACTTCCTGGATGACTTCGTAGCAGAAGATCAGCAAGTCTCTGCTTTGTATTGCCTCGTTCCGCAGCAGACCAACTCCTACTCTCCGCAAAAGCTCATCTGTCTTCTTGACTAGCTTGAGCGTCAGCTTTTCCTGCAGTAGTGTCTGTAGTGGCCTGACCAAGTCTGAAAGACGCCGAAGCGTTGTAGTTTTGGCAATCAATTCCATTGAATCGTAGCTCTTGCTGCATTTCACTTCCTTCATCTTGCTAATGTATTCTTCGGCATCTTTTTCTTGCCCTGTAGCGCCAAATATATCGTCCATAACGACAGAGACAATTTGTGGCATGCAGTAATCAAGATCGCCAGACTTGAAGGTAGATGCAGTCGCCACAAGGACCGAATGAACGGTATAGGACAGAACGTGCAGCTGGTACCCTCGCGCAAGGGCACCCCGCAGCTCTTTGAGCACGAAGCCAAAATAAGAAGGGCCGATGAGCGTTGAGATCTCAGCTAAAGTCTTTCTTGTCATGTCTCGTGACTCCTGCGATCTGCTTCGAAGAATATGGCACAAGTCCGTGAGCACTGGCGGTAAATTATGCGAAAGCTGTTCATGCGGCAGTAATCTTAAAAGCTTGACAATCGCTACAGCGACAGGAACCCGAAGACTGACTGTTGATTCATCCTTGTTATGGAGATAAGTCGTCAAAGGCGGCAAGAGATTATTTGTCAAGTCATCCGACAATTTCTGTTGCTTCGGAATTGTCGCTGCAAGCATACTCGGCGAAGACTGTGTGCCGACATCGCTATCGACGTTTGCATTACTAGCAACGGCCATCGAATTCTCCTGCATCATTGAGGATGGTAGACGGATCTGCTTGGACTCTGTAGCTCGGCATAGAGCATCGATCATTATTCCTAAGAGCTTGATGATAGTCTTCTCCATTTCTGGCTTGCTCTGCATGTAGCCACTATACCTCCGGAACATGGCTCTGAACTGTGGCCACTCAAGCGACTCGACCAAAGCACCAATCGTCAAGATTGTCTCAGCCGCAAGGTTGTGCGCGCCATCGTCGTCGGCCTTGTCGAAGATAAAGTGCTCGATCAGAGGGACGAAGAATTGAGTGATATTCGTACTATTCAAACGTCCTTGACGTGCCTCGCTGGCCAGTCGACGGAGAGCACGAAGACGACGATGTTGCTGGATATGCAGCACGTTACTAAAGAAAGAGGCTTCTTCATCATCATCTACGAGCAACACCCGCATGTCATTGACTTCGGGCCATTTCGAGCTCTGCTTGACCAAGTAGGCCATCACAGCAACATACTCAGCCCTAACCAGCTCCGAAGATTCGTGCGCCCCTTTACGGAGCGATGGCAGCAGGTGGGACCTGACTAAGTCTAACGTTGTGGACGATGATGTCCCAGAATTGACGGGAACGCTCTTGATGAAACGCCGGAGCGTAAGCGACGCATTCGTCCGGATAGCGAGTTCTTTGTCATCCTTGACATAGTAGAGCGCATTGAATAAGATGGGCCGCCATTGCTTGAGTGTGAAATCAGGGTACTGTCTTTCGTTGATGATGGAGAAAGCTCTTAGCCGACGGTCGAAGTCAGGCTCGTCGAGACTGTGAGCAGAGAAGGAGTTCAGATCAGCGCAAAACTCTGCGACGCCTCCAAGCTCTCGATCTCTTCGAGCAAGAACAGCCAAAACCCGGCAAAGGGTTTCACGGCTCGTCCGATCCCTAAAATAGCCGAATAACGAAGACGCAATTTGGAAAATCTTAGCTTGCAGATCTTCATCGTCGGAGATATTGTACTGAGGTATAAAGTGTTGCAGAATCCGTAAGAGATCGCCCTTCGTCTTTGGATTGATCCTGTGCGCAGGTTGGTCGAGGAGGAAAGCCGCTATCTCGATGAAGTTTCGAGCTTGACTTGAGCCTGTAACGAACTCTGCAAGCTGAGAGACAACCTGAACACCAGATCCAAGAAGCTCCCTGCTCGGACTTTTCCGCAGCAGACTGCCGATCCGAATCAGGAAGCAGTCGACATTAGGCGCCAGAATCCGTGCGTTGATGCGTTTACGGAGCTTGTCGGCGGAACTGCCTTGGTTTATATCCAGCTGCCAATTAGCCAATTTGATAATGTTTTGGAGAATGTTCTCCAAGACGAATAATTTGACCTCATCCTTCGCTGATGGAACATCAAGACACTCCGCTATTTTCTGTAGCACTTTTCCGTCGTCGGTTGCAAGAAGGAAAATTGTCTCTAGTGACGATGACCAGGTAGAAAACAGCTGAAGAACTACTGAAATAGCCTGTGCAGTATCGATCGGAAGTCTCTCCATCCTTGGAACGACTAGCTCGCTCATAATTGCAGGCATGTAAGCTGGCCATTCAAAATCTGGAATTTTTTTGAAAAGCAGGTTCAGGCACTTGAAGCCGGTTTGCCTCACGTTCCTAAACATAGATAGCTGGGAAGACTCCCCAATCTTTTCCTCCTCTGCTTCAGTCGCTTTCGATATGCCGCGAGACGCCCGTATAAGACAGTATAGAATCGCATTTGACAGCATCTTCACAAACGGCCTCAGTCGATTCCCGAGTATTTCAAGCATATTTTCCAGCATCTTGATCAATCCCACTTGCTTTCTGACGCTCAGTCGTTCTTGCTCCAAGGAACAGTCCAGAATCTGGTCACCACGAACTATCGCGAGCGATTCAAGTGGACCTAACACAATACGCACGAATACACCTAGTTCCTGATCTCCAAAAAGAGCAACTGCTGCTAGTACCGCCCTTCTCTTTGATTCTTGGCCTCTTCTGCCACTTGCTGAGCCTGTTCTGGCAACCGTCTTTCCGTACAAGAGCCTCAGCAACACAGGCATCAGGGCCTCCCGATGCTCACTTTGGATCATGGTAACATTCTCATCGCCTTGTATAAAAGTTGAGATCTCCTCTCTGAATCTGGCCTCGTCAAGTACGTTGAAGAGGTTCTCCTCGTAGGGACGCAGTGCTGCACTCTTCCACGTAAAAATGGCCTTTAGCGCACATCTCTGGAATTCCACATCTCCGTTTGCGAGGAGACCGACTAGGGCCTCATAGACTTCTCCGGATTTGTAGAGCACGCTTGGGTTATTGAACTTCCCAAAGAGACCTAGAAGGGCCTTCTTCTCTCGCAAATTCCATTTAACGCTGCTATTTCCGTCGACAATTGTAGCCGAACCCTCTTCAGACGGAGAAATAGCATCGTCATTGCTATAGGAGGTCCACGATAAAAGCAGAGGCACAAGATGGCGTGATCGCTTCTCCGCGATATGAGGGACACCGTTGAGCACATCGAGAGCCTGTGCTCGTGCGGTAGCAGTCATCAAGGGTGAGAGACGGTGAGCTTCACGGAATGTTCCCCGAATCACGTCTGCAGCGTCCTCCATTTCCCTCCGACTTCCATTAACTAGACCCTCCAGGAAAGCGAGATTGGAGCACTGATATTCGGTCAAGGTCACTTTGTGTGGTGGCTCTGGAGGTAAAGATGTCTTTGATGTTTCGACGACCGTTGGGCATTCAAGCCAGGAGAATGCGAGTTCGGAGAAAATTCTTTCCCCTGTCTTGTTCTCGCAGATCACCTTCAAGGCACTCTTTGCGTCTTCCCAGATCTGCGATGATTGCATTGTGAGTAGGCCAAAACAGTAATACGGGATGATCTTGCTCAATTGGCTATCCGTAGACGCTACGTCGTAGAGGGAACCAAGTTTTCGAATGTACATTGAAGCCGAGCGTGCTGTTTGAAGAGTCAGAGACGTATTCTCTATACGCAGAGCAATAGCGATGGCCTCAGAGTCTTGATGGTGGTGATAATTGTACATCATACTGAGTATGCGGAGTGATAGTAGCCTGATGTTATGGGACGGCGTAGTGAGATTGCTGATCAATGACTCCGCCAAGGGCTCGACAACACCAGCCGAGAAATCAAGTTGCCCCGACATGGTGATTGTGTATTCGAAGAGAGACTCCAAGAATAGTGGCAAAGCTCTGTATCGAGGCGCTGATAAGCAAAGAAGGGGCCAAAGAGAGATATCTAAATCTCCGCTGATGCATGCAGTCTTGATGTATGCAAGGAGACCTCGCCCAGCGCCAAACAGCGCACTGTTTCCACTGGCTTCATGTGAAGGGCTCAGGCAAAGCTTTGCGTGTCGAATGAGGGACCCTATGATATGCTCAAGTATTGGTTGTTCTAAAGAGAAGATGCCCAGCAGGTCAAGGTAGGCACAACACTTATGATTGATATCGTCGTTTTCAAATGGTGCTGCGAATTTGCTCGAGAGTTGCTTCTGCCAGGCCGAGGGGCATACTAAAAGACTTCCGCTGGAAGAGGGCTTCACAAGGCAGCCAAGCGAAGAGAGCTTGGGCAGCAATACACAGAGCCCATCTTCACTCTGCAGCCAATGCGTACTGATAAATCTGAACGAGAAGGAGTTAGGCTGCTCATCTTGCCATTGAGTTGTTAACTCACCTCTGTAGATGAGGGAGCAATAAACTCAAGAATCGCTCCCTCCCATTTTGAGCAAAATAGTCGCAGAAGCTGAGAAAGTGTTCTTTAAGTCGCTCATCTGTTACAGCCCTCATAATCTCTCGGAGATGAGGAATGACGACATCCATAGGGGACGACTGCAGGATGATTGCCGCAGCCGGAAGGATTTGTAAGGCTGCATCGTCGACTGCCAATAGCGATGAAGCAGTTGTTGCCATTAGCAATTGCTCTAATATCTCCAGCATGGGCTGCCAATCCTGAATTCTGGATCCTTTTCGGACGCCAGCCATGATGAAGAGTAGACGTCCGCCGAATGCGAGAGTCTCGGTGCGAGGATGCAGCGAGATAGTCTGCAGGCCTTCGAGCACGATTTCCGTTATCCCCTTGAAGCCGTCTGCATCGCTGTGATGTATCAAATTTACCAGAACACCACAAAGAACCTCTTCTGCCCATTGATTACGGCATCTGTTCTCCTCTAGTATGCTGTCGAGTAGGCTTCGTATTACAGCGCCTCCACTGGAGTGCAAACCCCTTTTGACTCCTTTGGCAGCACCTGCGAACAGTGTCATCAGACCCCGCTGATAGAATTGCACATCTCGTCTTTGAGCAGTCTCTCTTAAATCTTCAAAAGAATGTCGTATAATATTTTCCAACGGAGATTTATTCTTATAATACAATGCTCCTGCTTTTCTCACCAGGAAGCTCAGTGCCTCCGCTGCGAATCTGACAACAAATGACTTTTGGTTTTCTTTTCCCAGTAGAGGTACCAAGATGTCGTACAATGGGCGTATATCGGGGACGAGTAATCTCGACAGATATTTGAATAGCCATGCCAGGCATGCGAAACCCCACTCTATGACTTCGACGTCCGGATGTTTGGCGGCCACTGAAGCTACCAGCGTCACGGCCCTTAGGAAGTGTGGCTCGAATTGTACCCCTAGGTCATGCGAAAAGTGTGCGAGGAGACTCAGCAGGGGTTCCAAAGACAGCGCATCCATTTTGCCAATGTACTCTGCCACCAGGTCCATCACTCGCTCCTGGTAGTGCAGCAGTTGCGGCAAACTCTCGCAAAGCGGCCTTGCTAACCGCGCAAAATCTGAGAAGTTTTCTGACAGGTTGAGATCGATCCATTGCTCAAGAGCTGTCTTGAAGTATGATGCTGTAGCGGATAAATCCTCCTCTTCCAGATTATGGCGGCGAACTCGGCGGACGGGATCGATGTTGAGCTTCGCAATGCGTTGCGTGAAAGACTCAAAGCGGTGATTTCTAGTCGACGCAGTACCACCTTTGACAACCTTTGAAGACCTCATCTTGACGCCGGAGGACATGGCAGCGTACCACTCACCAAAACCACGGTGTTTGTGGTTCTCGACCTTTGATTGCACTCAAAAAGTTTCGAAGAAGTTCCCGGCTACGGAGAAACTCGACACCTAGCTCAGTCCTTAGTGCACTCTACCTAAACATTCAATGTTGAAGCTTCACAACTAAGGCAGAGCTATCTCTGACAACCTTTATGTAATCTCATGAATAGAGGCAGAAAGATGTCATGACTGATTTGGTGTTCGTTGATGGCTTCCAAAATGTGAGTATAGTATTGCTGAATACGTCCTTACATCACATCGTTGGTCGGTTCTGTTTGCGATCGTCAGGAATCTTGCCCTCTTTTTCCAGCCCTTAAGCACTCCTCATCTGCGTTGAGGGAGGGCTAATGGCGAGATTATTATAGCATAGTCATTGGAGGAGTGGGAGGTGCACTATCTTCGGTTTTTAACAAAGTGTCAAGTTTGCATGCCAAGAATGGTTTCTCCTTCGCCATTGTCGTTGGTGATCTATTCGCCGATCCCTCATCGTCGACAGCAGCCGAAAACGAGAATGTGGAGGACCTTTTGAAAGGTGGCATCAAGGTTCCTTTGCCAACCTACTTTGCTCTCGGCAGCTATGCCCTCCCTCAGCGTATCAATGAGAAGTTAGATTCAAGCGGAGAGCTCACATCGAACCTTTACTTCCTTGGCAAGCGGACGACCGTCAAGACCTCTGAAGGCATTAAAATCGTTGCACTAGGAGGCTCACTCGATTCAAATATCACTGCCGGTTTATCGAACGACAAATCTCTACCTTTCTACACTGAAAACGATGCGAGATCACTCTTTGGCGCAAACAGTGCCGATATCCTTATCACTAACCAGTGGCCATCATCTATTCATGCTGGTTCGAAAATCAGGTTTGACTCCGAGCTCGATGAGCCGTCAGGTCATCAGTGTATTGCGGACCTTTGCGCTACTCTAAAGCCCCGTTACCATTTCTCCACGTCTCCAGGTACCTTCTGGGAGCGTGAGCCATTCTTCCACATGCCCAACGAAAACATATCGGACAGCAAGCCTATCACGCGCTTCATCAGCCTCGCCTCGTACGGTAATCCCAGAAATCAAAAGTGGCTCTATGCCTTCACACTGGACCCAACCGCCCCGCTTTCTCTGAGCATACCACCAGGAGCAACGGCGTCCCCACTACTAACCTCATCCCGAAAGCGATCTCGACTTCCAGACCAGGAGCAGTCATACTCCCGCTTCTCTCAGTCCGACCATCACCATCGTCCTTCGAGACGATCCCGACCGCCACCGACACCTGCCGAATGCTTCTTTTGCCTGTCGAACCCGAATCTCGCAACGCACCTTATCACCTCTATAGCTACAGACACTTACCTCACTATCGCCAAAGGTCCTCTCAGTACTGTAAAGACATACCCTGTCCTTGGATTTCCCGCGCATATCCTTATTATCCCCCTCACACATTCGCCAACGCTTGACTTGATTCCCGATCCAGTCACACGAACATCTACATATCAGGAGATGCAGAGGTACCGGAAAATTTTGCATGGAATGCTTAAAAAGATAGCTAAGAGCGATCTGGGTGCGGTAACATGGGAGGTGAGTAGGGCAAGCGGTGTTCACATCCACTGGCAGTTCCTGCCTGTCTCCTCGGACTTGGTGAAAAAGGGCTTGGTGGAGGCAGCGTTCAGGGTTGAAGCGGAAAATGAAAAGTACCCTAATCTCAATGCAAAAGAAATAGGCGATGGCTCAGGGGAGAACAATGACTACTTCCGAGTGTGGATTTGGAGAGCTGGAGATGGAGACACCGATGAAGATGAGGGCACGGAGAAATCACTTGTCTTACCGCTGTCCTCAAATTTCCGCTTCGACGTCCAATTCGGACGGCGAGTCCTCGCTAAGCTACTGCAGCTGGAACGTCGGCTAGATTGGAAGGATTGCCTGCAGTCACAGGCCGATGAGGTTGCAGACGCGGAAGCATTCAAGAAGGCGTTCAAGGAGTTTGACTTTTCTCTTGCGGAAGATTGACGGACGATTCCGGCACTCTGACACTTCGGCCTTGCATGGCATGGCGTTAACATCAAATATGGCTGTTAGATAACCACCGAGCAAGAATCTTCAAAGGAGACAGAAACCCTACACGGTTCAAAAGGTCTCCTTAAATCACTCCCTGCAAAGTGTCCAACGCATTTCATCTATCCCCGTCCTTCTGTCTGCCATTTGTGTCTGTCCGGATAACACTTCCCAGCCCAAGCCACCGG
>JAABUP010010541.1_pt1 | contig 10882 bp, 13 predicted proteins | sample 5559201 | NCBI WGS metagenome assembly JAABUP01 (sample SAMN10711887, study PRJNA513373) | rock metagenome | isolation source: Antarctica rocks | place: Antarctica | reverse complement strand
CGTCGAGGTACGGGCGCAGCGCCGCGTACCTGCGTGCCACCGACTCGCCGACCTGCCCATCGCCCTCCATACCACAACGGTAGATCCACCGAACCCAAAGACCTAATCTATTTCGTCGCGAGTCCTTAGGCTGGCGCGTGCGGCCTCCGGGACGAAGCCCGGGCCGATCACACACGTCATGTAGCGCGCTGGCCAGCGTACTGCGGGCAAAGTGGCCGGGGACGGTCCCGCGGGCGTGTCGGGGACCGCTCGCACGAGGCGAGGGGCCATATCGCCCCGAGCCTCGCTGCGCCGGTGACCCCAGCCTGCGCCGGGTTCCGGACCCCCCTGGTGGTCCAAAATCTGGACTCTAGTGCTGTGCTCAACGCCAGGTTAGCGTCGGCGTTGGTCACCCGCGGTGCGGGCGTACTACGATCAACGGGGTTGCGGTGGGCCGATGCTGTCCCGCGCTTCGGCGTCGACCTCGCGGTGTTTGCCCTCTCGGATGCGTTCAGGTCACCCGTAAAAGGAGAAGAACTCGAGAGAAGTAGGTGATGGCGAAGACATCCCCGGGGTTGGCCTACTCACCCAAAGCCGGACGACCGCTCGACACGAGTGCCAGTTTCGCCCGCCGGAGCGTCCGGCGAGTGCGTGGACCAACTACGCATCCGTGGGCCTGGCAGGTCCCGGCGCGGCACAGTTTGGTCGCTCTTGCTCTATGTGCCTCCGACGGTGTCGGCACGTTCCACCGCCGTGGCATCATCGAGTGGTACCCGGTTCGCATTACCAAGACCCGCTCTACCCAGACCGTAGCGCCTTACTTCGTGTTGAGCGCGGGGTGCGGTCCTAGGCACGCCCGCGCATGTCGTCCGGATGCGAGCACCGCTGATCGCGACGAGATCGTCACCGAGGCAAAGCGGCGCTTGCGACCACTGACGTCCCCGACATGAAGGAGACTGAGCGAAATGTCCAGATCCGAGGAACTGCCCAGTGAGGCCGTTGATGAATTCGAAATCCTATTCACCGGATACGTCCCCGAGGATTTCCCGACGGGATGGGGCACGACGGCCGCTGTCGCCCCGACCGTAGCGTTCGTGCGCGACGGCGACCGGAGGATCGTCTATGATCCCGGCACGGTCCCCAGCCCGAGCTCGATCCTCGAGCCGCTCAAGAAGCTCGGCTATGAGGTCGGTGACATTACCGACGTAATCATCAGCCACCATCACCCGGACCACACCGTCAACATCGCCCTCTTCCCGAACGCGGCGATCCAGGATTTCTGGGGCACTTACCGAGGTGACCAGTGGTCCCTCCGGCACACTGGGGACGGCTTCGACGTCACGCCCGGCATCCGTCTCCTGCACACGCCGGGCCACACCGAGTCCGACCAGTCGACTCTCGTGGCGACCCAGCAGGGCCTCGTGACGTTCACCCACCTGTGGTGGACCGACACGGTCCCGGGCCATGATGACCCGGTCGCCCTGGACCAGCCGGCCTTCCACGAGAACCGCGAGCGCATCCTGGCCCTGAACCCGTACCTGATCGTGCCCGGCCACGGCCCCGCGTTCGCTCCGAGCGCCGGGGTTCCGCGATGATCGGGAGGGCAGCCGGCCTGGCGATCCAGGTCGTGGGACGAGGGCGTATGGAGGAGCACCCGCCCGGCCAACCCGATGGCGCGCGGTATGAAGGTCGTTTCGTCATCTACGCCATGACGGACGAGACCGGGCCGATGTTCGGGGGCGACGTCTCGCTCTTCGACGCTGGCTGTGTGGCGAAGTTCGGGCGTGGCCCCCAGAGCGCCCATTTCGTGGCTGTCCGGAGTGGGTACACGCTCGAAGGGTTCGACACGAGCTCCTCAGACCTTGTCGGTCAGATGATCGGCCGGGGGTCCATGAACTCGGTGGAAAGTCTACTTCGACCCTAGCCCTGATGGTTCACGGGACTTCGACGACCGAGCGTCGTTCACGAGGGGTGAACTCGTCGCGACCTACTCGGCCGAGGAGTTCTTCCAGGTCAACACCCGTGCCGAAGTCTTCGACACGAGGGTGGATTACGTCATGCTCGAGAGCAAGCCATTCGAGTTCATGGGTCGCAGCGTCGATCTAGCCGAGATCGCCCCTCGAATGACCGAGCTCTCGCACGCCCACCTACCCGAACCGGATCCCAATCCGGAGACCATCCCTGACGAGGAGCCGTTCACACACCGCGGCCCGGGGGTATTCGCCAACCACTTCCCCGTTGGCGGCACCGTCATCGCAGTCGGCTAGTGCGTTGACCATGAACGCTGAGCGGGTCATGCGGCTCGGGGCCTGCCCGATCGTTGTTGGCGTTCGCTGCGGATCCGAGCGCGTTCTTGGCGTTGAGCGGCGAGGACGTCGGGGTGGCGGGCGTTGGCGCGTTGCGCCAGCGCAGGTAGTCCTGGAGTCGCCGGGCCAGGCCCAATGGCCTTGCCTTTAGGGGTCGGATGCTTGATGGCTAGGGTGACGTGGATGCTCGGTCGGTCACGACACACCGGCGGCGCAGTTGTCCGGTCTGGCGATCACCTGTTGACAAGATCTTGTGGTGGCGCATGACGGGTCGGCGGGTCTCTGCCCGCCGGGGTGGTTGCCGGACCGGGTGTCGGTGGGGGCGCTGAGCAGGGCGTTCCCGCCGGAGCTGGTCGACCAAGTGGTGGCCACGACCGACACCCGGGAGCAGCGCAAGCGGCTGCTGCCTGCGCGGTTGATGGTGTACTTCGTGTTGGCGCTGTGGCTCCGGCATTGGGCCCCGGGCCAGGCCCGGCGCCACACGTCGATCACCCCGAGATACTGGGCGCCGAACTCGGAGTCGAGGTTCTTGAACTCGAGTTCAGCGGACTCCAGGGTGGGCGCGGTGTAGATTCTGGCTGGGTCAGCACCGAGTGCCAGAACTTGGCGCCCTCGGCCTCGGCGATCCACACGCCCAGGGCGTGCTTGCGGCCCTCCACGTCCACCCCGACGGCCAGGTGGGCGACCTTGAGCCGGATCCCATCGATGTAGACGGCCCTGCCGGCGCAGGTGGCGACGGTGCGGCTGTATCTGACCGACCTGGAGGCCGTCCGCACCGAGACCCGCACCGAGACCGGCGCCGGGCTCTACCGACCGGTCTACCAACCGGCCACCCTGGCGCGGCGCCTGGCCGCGATCGCCGCCGCCCACCGCGACACCGGGCACCCGTCCCCGACCCGCGACCCCGCCGTCACGGCCGTCCTGACCGGCATCCGACGCGCCCGGGCCCACCCACCCGCCGCGGCGGATGCGCCCCCTGCTCCTCGACGACATCCGCACCCTGCTCACCGCGATGGACTGTTCCCGGCGGCCGGGCGGAATGCGGGGACGTGCCCGCCGTGCGCGGCGCTGCGCTGGCTTCGCCTGCTGGATGCCGCCGCGCACGGGCGCCCCGCGCTGATGCGCGCCGTCCTCGCCACCCCGCCCGGCCCGGAGCAGGACCACCTCTACCCCATCCCGACGACTCCCATCCCGACGACTCCGCTCAGGGCTCGGACGCCCCGGTCGGGGCGCGCGTCGTGGGTCCTGGGGCGACGGACAGCCTGGCCTGCCGGGCGCCGGTGGCGCGCCGCCGCGGTCCTGCTGCCCGCGATCGACCGGGACGCCTACGACCATCCCCGGGATTGACGGGAGGGTGCGGATGGTGCGGGTGGAGATCGGGCGGTAGTCGTCGACCCAGATCCGGGACCGGGGCCGCAAGGGGGCGCTGGCCGCGCTGCGGGTAGGTCACGGCCATTCGCCGCCGGCGCGGCTCGATCTGGCCGATCGGCGCCACGCGACCCGCAGGGCAACCCCCTCCGCGCCGGGACTGTTGATGACGTCGGTGAACGTCTTCCAGCCGCCGCACCAGCGCCAGGGCTGATGATCGCGACGTGCGCCACCCGCGGCTGGCCGGCCGTGCCGGCAACGCGGCGAGGAACCCGGTCAGCGCGGCCACCGCGGACCTGCCCCGCCTGCGCGGTCGTGCGCTGGCTGGACATCCTGGGCGTGGCGGCGGGCCCGTCCTCGGGCCGCCGCCGACGCCCCCACCCCGGCCAGCCCGCACCAGCACACCTCGTCGAGCCACCGCGGCCCGCCGCGCCGGCGCCGATCACCGCGCCGTCCGCCGCCAAACCCGCCACTCCAGTTCCGGGCGCCGGATGATGGTGCGCCGAGGCTGCGGCGCAGGGCACCGGGGCTCAACGGTCGAGCCCGATCGTCCAGTGCCGAGTTGCATGGTGGTGGCGGGGTTGGAGACGTGGTCGTAGACCGTGCGTTGGCGCGCTCCTCCGGGGTGAAGCGGCCTGGGCCGCGGCTCGGTGCGCACCATAGAGCCACATGCGCACCCGGCGCGGCAGACCGCACTGGCCGCAGGACTGTCCGTGCCCGCGCCTCTCGGCGTCGGGGTGGGTGGTGGTCGTCGAGCAGGGCCTGGATGCGGGTGTTGAGGCGGGTCCGCGCCATCGCGGCCGCCCACCGCCGCGCCTTAACGGGTGTGCCGGCTTCGCGCAGGCCACACGTGCCCCGGTGGTGACCGTGACTCCGTCCACTCGGCGGACGTGCCCTACAACAACCTGCTGCCCACGATGTTCAAGATGAACGCGGGCTACTTCCTGATCCAGCTCAAGTCCGAGCGGGACAAGGACCCCGTCTTCAAGTCGATCGGGGAGAACCTCCGCGACGCCAACGGGGGTCGCGCAGATGGCGTACCTCGGCGTGATCAACCCGCTGAACCCGCGGGTGGAGAACCCGGAGGAGGTTCGCGACGACCTCGTCCGGGCCGCGAACTTCATGCCCAAGGAGCAGATGGGCTCGACCGACGACTGGTTCTCGCCGTTCTCGATCGACGAGAAGCCGAACCACGGGTCGCCGGACTACGCCCGTGACGTGGCGTTCCAGAAGATCGCCAACCGGGTCGAGGGCACCAAGATGGCCGCGGAGAAGCTCGCCGTGAGCTGATCGTCCGTCGATTGGGGTCGCCTTCGTCCGTTCTACGCGGGCGAAGGTTCCCGGCGATCGTTCGCCGGGAGCGGCGGTGCGGCGTCGAGCAGCGTGGCGGGCGAGGTAGCGAGGTCGGCGCGGACCCGGGCGGTGCCCTCCACCATCGCGCGGAGCTTCGCCCGTGCGACGCTGCCGGTGAGGTTGCGCAGCCCGCAGTCGGGGTTCACGGTGAGCCGCTCGGCGGGGACGAGGTCGAGCGCGCGGCGGATGCGCCCGGCGACCAGCTCGGGCGTCTCGATGCGGGTGCTCTTCACGTCGATCACCCCGAGCCCGACCGACCGGTCCCAGCCGAAGCGTTCGAGCACCGGCAGGTCCTCGTAGCCCTTGCGGGCGAACTCGAGCACCAGCTGGTCGACGCACGCGCCGAGGACGGCGGGGAACAGGAAGTCGTAGTGGCCCTCCCAGGAGGGACGTGCGTACCGGTTGCCGTAACAGACGTGCAGGCCCCAGGTCACGTCGACGCCCGCGGTCACGATGTTGATCGCCTCGACGGCGGTGCCGACGTGCTCGGGGTGCCCGGCGAGGTAGGGCTCGTCGATCTGGAGGTGCTCGGCGCCCCGCGCGGCGAGCGCGCGGGCCTCGACGTTGAGCCGGCGGGCGAGCGCCCGCACCAGGTCGGCCGGATCGGAGTAGGCGAGGTCGTCGATCCGTCGGGCCAACGAGAACGGCCCGGTGAAGGAGAACTTGACCGGCCGTCCGGTGTGGACGCGCGTGAACGCGTAGTCGTCGGCGAGCCCGAGGACGGGCTCGTGGTCGTCGACGAGCGGCGCGCTCACCCGCGCCGCGTAGTAGTCGTAGTAGAACTCCTTGGTCGTGACCGGCAGCTCGACCCCCGGGCAGCGTGCGAGCAGGTAGTCGACGTCGTTGTCGCGGCGGAGCTCCCCGTCCGACACGATGTCGACCCCGGCGAGCTCCTGGTCGCAGAGGGCGGCCTTGATCGCCGTCTCGTGCACGTCGGTGAGCTGGGAGCGGCTGATGCGCCCGCGGTAGTAGTCGGTCTTCAGTCGTTCCAGCCATTCGGGCACCGGCCAGGAGCCGACGACCGATGTGGGCAGCAGCGTGGGCCCGGCCATGTCAGTCCCTCACCTGGGCGGTCATGGTGACGATGTTCGTCCCGGTGCGGTGGGCGAACGGGGCGTAGGTGACGTCGAACCCGCGGCGGCGGCCGATGTGGGCCAGGAGCGCACCGTTCACCCAGTTCACCACCGAGCCGTCGTACTTGCCCGGCCCCGCGAACCGGGTGCGGTAGGACTGCGGGTCGGTGACGAACAGGTCGTGGCAGATCAACGTGCCGAAGGGGTGCAGGAGCCGGAGGGTGTCGGTGAAGCTGGCGACCGCTCCGTTGCTGACGTGCATGCGGATGTCGGCGCCCGACTCCAGCAGCGGCCGGAGCGCCTCGCCGCCGACGTCGGGGGCGATGGCGTAGAGGTCGAGACCCGGGATCGGGACGTAGCGCTCCTCGAGCCGCAATGCCGACCACACCGTGCGCCAGAACGCCACGGCGTCGTCGACCCCGGCGAAGTGGGCGGGCGCCGCGTCGGCGAGCAGGGCCGGACCGCGCCGCAGCAGCTTCGCCACCAGCCCGGGCACCAGCTCGGACGTGGCCGACGTCGCCTCCGCGAGCCCCGCGACCGCGGCGGCGGGCAGGTAGGCGCGGGACTGCACGACGTAGGTGCGGCCGCCCAGCTGGGCCACCTCGTCGGTGGGGAGGTTGTCGTAGACGTTGGAGACGTAGACCAGGAAGACCTTGTACTGCAGAAAGCCCAGCGCGGTCGACGGCGTGGTGGCGTCGAGCACGAACGAGCTCACGTGCTCGTCGTGCGACGCGACCGCCTCCCTCGCCCGCGCCAGGACGTGCGGCGAGTAGTCGCACATGAGGTAGTGCAGCCGGCGGTAGTACTCGCGTCCGCGCTCGGCGTCGACGGCGGCGAACTCTTCGAGGAACACCGCCGCCTGGGATCCGTTGCCCACCCCCAGCTCGACGACGTAGAGCTCGGCGGGCAGGGCGTTCCGCGCGGCGAGGCGGTCCCAAACGCCGAACAGACCGTCGATGAGGGCGCGCGCGCCGTCGGCGTTGCGTGCGTCGCTCTCGCCGCCGGGCAGCGCCTGCTCGTACCCGCGCCCGGTGGCCCGCTCCCAGTCCTCGAGCGCTTTCCAGTAGAGGCCGTTGAAGTCCCAGATGCAGCTCGCGCCGGTGGGTCCCCACTCCTCGAGCGGGACCCGGTCGGGGTGACCGTCGCGCAGGCCGACCAGCGCGGCCCGGGCGCGCCGGCCGGTCTCGCCGTCCCCGCAGCGCCGGACGTCGAGGGCGATCTCCATGTCGTCGTCGCGCACCGTGGGCGACGCCGGGGTCGGGTCCTCGGCGATCCGGGTGCCCGGCACCGCGAGGATCGGGCGTACCTCGACGGCTTCGCGGAAGCTCTCCTGGTACTGGACCCAGTCGCACACCACGCGGACCCGCGACAGGTCGGTGTCGGCCTCGACGAGGGCGGCCACCACCGGGGCGAGCGCACCGGTGAAGTCCACGGGCTGCTTCGACGAGGCCCGCAGCCGGGTGTGGGGGCGGAAGTCAACCAGCATGGCGCGCGGCTCCTGGGACGAGGGGACGGTCCTGGCCGCCGGCCGCGACGCCCGGGCCGATCCCGGCGCGGGTGAGGATGTCGGGGACGCCGTGCTCGTAGCCGAACGCCATCAAGTGGACGCCGCCCACGCCCGGGATCGTCCGCAGCTCGGCCAGGGTCTCGACGCAGAGGTCGAGCCCCTCCGCGGCCACCCGGTCGGCCGGCACCCCCTGCAACCGGCGCACCACCGCGTCCGGGACGTGGATGCCGGGGACGTTGGTGCGGATGTGCTCGAGCATCCGCAGGGACCGGATCGGCCCGACCCCGGCGAGGATCGCGCACCGGCGGTCGAGCCCCAGGTCGCGGACCTCGCCCATCCAGCGCCGGAACCGCGGGACGTCGAACACGAACTGGGTCTGGACGAACTCCGCGCCGGCCGCGACCTTCGTCCCCAGGCGTCGGGCCCGGAACCCCGTCGGCGGCGCGAACGGGTTCTCGACTGCGCCGATGTGCCAGTCGGGCGGCACGGTCAGCTCGCGCCCGGACAGCAGCCGGTGCTCGTCGCGCAGGGTCCGCGCCGTCCAGACCAGCTGCACGCCGTCGAGGTCGAAGACCGGCTTGGCCTCCGGGTGGTCGCCGAAGCGGGGGTGGTCGCCGGTGAGGAGCAGGACGTTCGGGATGCCCAGAGCCGCGGCCGAGAGCAGGTCGGACTGCAGGGCGATGCGGTTGCGGTCGCGGCAGGTCAGCTGCATGACCGGCTCCACGCCCGCCTCCCGGACGAGCAGGCTGCCCGCCATGCTCGACATCCGGACGTGGGCGCTCTGGTTGTCGGTCACGTTGGCGGCGTCCACCCACCCGCGCAGCAGCGCGGCCTTGCGGGTGATCGCGCCCGGGTCGGCGCCACGGGGCGGCCCGATCTCCGCGGTCACCGCGAAACGACCGGCGGCGAGGGTGTCGCGCAGGGCGCTCACCCTGCTCACCGGGGGACCAGCCCGAGCTCGCGGTGCAGCAGCGGGCGGGCGCCACCAGCGGTGGGCGGCGTGGCCATGTCGTCGTCGCGGCCCTGCCAGTAGTTGAGCCACGCGCTCTCGCCCCACTGGCGATGGTCGACCGGGCGGTGCAGGCGGGTGAGGTCGTCGAGGTGACCGGTCGCGACGGCGCGCTCGTGGGCGATCACCCACACACAGGTCTGCTCGGGGTGGCCCTCACATTCGCCGTGCGGGCCGACGCCCCCGCACGGTCCGTGGCGCAGCTGCTTCGGACAGGTCATCGGGCACGCGTAGCCGGTGAACGGCAGCGCGCACTGCCCGCACATCCGGCACCCGAACAGCCGCTCCTTGCTCACGCGCTCGACGGCCGTGAACGCCCACCGGACGCGGGGGCGGCGCTCGATCGCCGGCGCGAACCGGCGGGTGAGGGCGTTCGCGGCGAGGACGTGGTGCAGCGCGTAGCTCAGCCGGGCGCCGATGCGGGGTCGCACGGGCCGGGGCCAGGCATCGCCGCCGATGCCGCCCATGCTCCCCATGTCGCCCTCTCCACCGCCGCGACCTCCAGCATGGGCCCGGCCTACGACGGGGACCATCGTGCGCGACGCCAAAGACTCCGGCGGCGATGTTGTGGTGCCCGACAACCGGCGCGTCAGCGACGGTCGGTGGGAACCTGCGCGGGGAAGAGCCGGCGGACGTCGTCGATGGTCACCAGGCGCAAGGCGATCGCCTGCTCGACCACGGCGATGCGCCAGCCGCGGGTCTTGTCGTTGAGCCGGACCCCGCGCAGCCACCGCTGGGCGTGGCGGAAGGCCTCGCTCTGGCTCTTCGGGCTGGGCGCGGGCCGGCCCTGGGTGCGGTGCCAGGCGGCGATCTGCTCGGCGTCGCCGTGGACGTCGCGCGACGGGCCCGGCGAGGAGGGGTGACCGAAAGAAACGTGTCATGAGCCGCAAGTGGCCTGGGTTGGGGATGCCGGCAGCGGGTTACGGGCGGTCGGGGGTGACGAGTCCGCTTTGGTAGGCCAGGACGACGAGTTGGGCGCGGTCGCGGGCGGCGAGTTTGGTCATGGTCCGGCTGACGTGGGTCTTGACGGTCAGCGGGGAGAGCACCAGCCCGGTGGCGATCTCGTCGTTGGACAGTCCGCGGGCGACGAGGGCCATGACTTCACGTTCGCGGGCGGTCAAGACTGCCAGCGCGTTCGGGTTGGTCCTGGTCGGGGCGCCGGGGGTGGGTCGGTGGGGGATGTCGGCGATCAACCGGCGGGTCACCGAGGGGGCGAGCAGCGCGTCGCCGGCGGCCACGACGCGGATCCCGGTGAGCAGGTCGGCGGGGTCGGTGTCTTGAGCAGGAACCCCGATGCTCCGGCGTGCAGGGCGGTGAAGACGTATTCGTCGGTTTCGTAGGTGGTCAGGATGATGACCTTCACCCCGGCGAGGTCGTCGCGCACCACGAACGAGGCCACGAACAGGAGCGGGACGACCCGGACGCCGTGCACCCGCTGGCGCTGATGAACCCAAGGTGAACCCGAGGTCCTGCGCACGCTTGACGAAGCGCACCACCTCAACGGCCCGCGGCGGGTAGGCCCGGTAGCCCGCCGCCGACCGGGCCGGCTCGCCCAGCAGCCCGCGGCGTTCGTAGTACGCAACGTCTCGACGCCGACCCCAGCACCCGCGGCGACCTCGCTCGTCCTCACCCCCCAGCATCAACCCCGTACCCAGCTACGGAGTCAAGCCCGAACCCCGGATCACGCGTCCAGAACCGCCTGGTTGGTCGTAGTGTCGCTTCTCCGCGCCGCGCCGCCGAGTAGAACCAGCTGGGCGCATGATCCAGATCGGCCAGGCGCTCCTGAACACCTAAGAGCAGCCCGTGGCGAACTGGTGACCGAACGGGAATACCCAGCGGAAGGTGCCGACGACCGGCTTCTTACACCAGCAACTGGGCGCGCATCCGCACTCGACCGCGCCCATGCGCTCGACGAACCGGCCGATCACCGCGAAGAGCAGATACACCGATGCCGCAGCGATCAGAGTTCGCTTCATGTGCCGGAGGCTAATACCGGCAGAGCACCTGGCCTACCGCCGGCCCGGGATGCGCGCCCCACAGCGGTGCCCGAGCTGCGGGGCTCGCCGGCACCAGCCGGGCACCAGCCGGCGACCGGACATGTCCGGAAGCACCCCATGCGGCCGCATCGGACACCTTGGCTCCCCCTCACCAGGGCGCCACTTGTTGGGTCGGCCACGGGCGCGGTGCCGGGATTGCTCCCGGTCCGTTTCCCGTGGCCGCCCGCCGAACCCGGCGTGCGTGTCTCCACGCACCGGGCTCTCCACGTGCCGTGGCCGTTGGTCAGCCC
>JAABUP010010540.1_pt1 | contig 10883 bp, 11 predicted proteins | sample 5559201 | NCBI WGS metagenome assembly JAABUP01 (sample SAMN10711887, study PRJNA513373) | rock metagenome | isolation source: Antarctica rocks | place: Antarctica | reverse complement strand
TGCTTTTCACGCCAACTTTACAAACCCTCCGCAGCTTGAGTAAAGTTGTCACACATCCGTTTCCTCAAGTAACGTGACCTAAAAGACCGCTGACTAAGAGCCTGCCAGGGCTTGACCTCCAACCCAATTTATGGTGGGGTCACTTAAGACAGTGCAGGGTACAACTAGCTGCTTGTACTTGATGAACAGCTTTCTGCTCTGAGTATATACAGTACATGCAGAGCACAGGCCTCAGCCATGCATTTGCTGCTTGTGTGCGCAAAGCAAAGCCAGCGAAGCTACTGTCACATTTGCTCTCCATACTTGCTTATCATGACTACGCAGCAAATTGGGCGTGTTCTGATGCTCCCATGTTGGTCTTGTTTTGGCACCGATTGTTGCATGACATTTCAAGGTCTTGCCCTGTACTGTTGCCAGTAGGTATTGTTCAACACAATGTACAAACGCCTGATACTAAAGTGGATTTGCACCATTTACACAGGTGTCTCGACACATCAATGACGCTTCTGTATCCCTCACAGCTGCCAAGAAGCCTTTCAATTGACACGAAATTGTCTGCAGGATGTCCAGCACCAAGTCATGGGTCATGCTCACAAAGGAGTCCTACAGCTCAGCCTTCCCACAGGACACAGTGATAGGGCGCTTCCCAGATTACTCCCAGTGCTGCAAGCTGGTAAGGCACCTGGCTGGTCGGGTGACAGTGCTATGTGCCGGCACTGTAGAGTCAATGGGCAGATGCATCTCCACAGTGACTTCATACAGCCTTGAGGGACAGGAGAAGCTTTCTATCACCACCGCTGTGATCTGCTTGCCAGGTAAAACACTTGGAGGACTGTCCAAGTGATTGTGCATGACTTGTACATTTTGCCAGGTGAGATTGACAGGTACCTGATGGTGGCACTGGCATGATTGCAACTGCGTTCTCTGAGTGACACCACCTGACAATGGTACATGTCAGCGATTGAGCAGGTTGTTTTTTGTTGTTGTCCAATTTGCATATTTTTTTTGCAGGTTGTTTTTTTCAATTGAGCAGGTTGTTGCACAGACGCTGTGTTAGCGGGAGTGGTGCCATTCTTGCTTCTTGTTGAAAGCATCTTTACAGAGCTGTGATGTGCATGACTATTTTAACTCCCCTAACCCCTAACCCCTAACCCCTTACCCCTAACCCCTAACGAGCGTGTGACAGGTGCCTCCAAGGATCTAGAGAAGACCATTCAAGCTGTGCAGAGGGGGACATCTTGCAATGCTGAGGCCACGAGGGAAATGGGCATTGACAAGATTGACTTCGGAGGTTTGGCTCAGGTGAGTTTCTACACATGAGCTGACCCAAGTAAATGCGTCCATGCAAGTGTGTGCTTTGTCACTGTCTGCAAGGCAAGAGATGTGCTTGTATGGCATACTAGCACTCTGCTGGACACGTCTTTTGCCTGTGCTGTATGCAAGAAAGCGCTGGTGCAAACATGTCAACTACAGCACACTGTTGTTTCTGCTATGCAGTTTCCTGCTTGTAGCTTAGTCATGGTCTCACAACTCTCTGTCTGTTGTGCCGAGGTCATCCTTTGCACCTCCATACTTTCATGTTGTCGAGATCCCGGATTAAACCAGAGCTGGGTGTTGCAAAAATGTTGTTGGCCAACCAGTCACACAGTCACAGCTGTGTACACCAAGAGCTTGAAGTGAGCGTGCATGCTGCCAGCTTGCAGTTCACAGCTGCGTTTATGAGAAGGCTGACAAGTGTTCAGCATGCTGTGCAGATTGCCAGTGGTACGTCTTCACACTATTGCCAGAAGAACAAGGGAAAACTTACAAAAACATAGTCTTTGTGAAAAACCTGGTGTCTCTTTCAAAACTCGACAGAAATCTGACAAAATAGTATTTTGTTTCAATCTTTGTTTCAGATAGTATTTTGTTTCAGATAGTATTCTGTATCGATCTTTGTTTCAACTTTTGTCAGAGGACTTTGCCCAAGAACCGCTCTTTAGAATCCCATGTACTGCGGCAAGTACTGGTTGTCTGGAACCTGGAGGTTGATTGTGCTGTCAGGATTTACTACATAAGGTATTCTCACAAACACTGGATGAATGCGGGCGCACTGTTCGCATGCAGGACTGGCATGGCGTGCAGGCCTACGTGCCCTTCATGGAGGCCCTGCACACGCAATGGACAGACAGCAGTCATGAGCCCAGTCTGCAGAAGCGCACTTTAGACCTGATCTCTGTGCCCATTCATCCCAGCTTAGACTTCCTCACCCAGTTTGGCAGTGGAAAGAAGAAGAGGCCTTGGGGCCAGCTCAGGCTGGCGTACAAGCCTGTGGTGAAGAAGAACGGGCAGCAGTGCGCTTTGCGAGACAAAGCCTTTAGGTCTGTTGTGGTGTCGTTGCACTCTATGATTTGCCACTGGTTTGGCCACTCTTGCCTGTATTTTGTTTTGCTTATGGTGTCTGTTGTCTTATTGCTCTGGACTATCAACTTTTGTCTTATTTCTCTGGACTACCGACTTTTGCAGTTTCTGTTACTTATTTCAGCCTGTAGCGTAATTACGCATGGTGAGTGTTTTCTTTGACTCAACTGCCTTGGTAGTGTTTCTGCATACTCCTCCCACCTTCTTCCTCTTCCTGCTTACCCTTTTCCTCCTCTTTGTCCCTTCTCCATGCAAGCCCATGGTCAGTCAAGGTGCACGGCAATCTGCATTGCTGCGTAGACCTCTATGGGACATTGATAGACCAGACATACGGTGAGACCACATGAGCTAGTCACATCTGTGGACAATGCACTGAGAGGCATTACTTGTACTGGCTAATATATTATAGCCCATGCAGTTTTTGCAAGCTGCCTATCTTCAGGCTTTGCAGGGTATAGACTGATTGCTTGTTGCATGTAGTGGTGATGTTCCGTCACAGCCTGTCCCACCTCACGAGTCTGTGCAGCTGAGCAAATGGACCATTCTCAAAGCCATCTACAGGCTTCAGCAGCAATCCAAAGATGGGTTTGTCCATGCCAAAGCGCTCAAGCAGCACTACCCAGAGATGATGCTGTTGCTCACAGACAAGCTGCATGGTAACACCATGTATGGTCTGACCAGGTCTACTGTGACCATGCCAGCATACATGGAGTTGATTGATCACAAGAGCACCTACAGGCTTACAGATGATGGTATCAGTAAAGCAGAGGAGCTTCTGAGGACCGAGGCTTAAAGATGCTTTGACTGGTAATGTGTAAATAGGGTACACAACTGAAGTGCTTGCATCAAGCAGTCGCTATCACTTTGGATGCCGCCTATCTTTATCAATCATTGCTTCAATGAAAAACTCTCCAGCTTTGTAAGACGAACGCACCAGCGGTCCAGATGCAACATACCTGCACAGATTACACATGTTCGTTCAGCCTTCACCAAAACAGAAACCTTTGAAACGCTGGCATTAGGTATTCATGAGGCTTATAGATCATGCTGATCATGAAAGGAACTTGCCGTAAGGCACGTCCAAGCAATGCATGGCAGATGGCCTCCATAGGTACAATAGCACAGTTGCATATGCTAAAAGTAACGCCAGTATGTGGTATCACGCAAAGCAGCGCCAGAAAGCTGACCAAGAATGGCCATTCAAGCATCATGGCCACACTGCTGCCAGAAAAGAAAACGAAAACTTTATGCTTTTCAGCTCATAGCGGAAGCCTCCTCAGACAGCTGCCCGGAGCTACACACTGCTGCCAGAACATGTGTGAACATTGCAACATAGCACATGCATCTGACACAGCATCTCATACCTGAAGCCCACAACATCTTCGCCAAACTTGCGCCAGTGCTCAAACTGCTCTGGTGTGACGTGCTCCCTGACAGGCAAATGCAGAGGGGTTGGTTGCAGATACTGCCCAAATGTCAGAATGTCCACACCCTGCACAAGCATTATATCACTGCTACAGTAATAATAATCATAATAATAAAAACACTTTCCAGCTCATGGGCTAGGTATGTGCAGGCTACAGTCACAAGGGCAAGCAGTGCTTGTTGTATGGCTAGGAGTTTTGGTGCATGGAAATATGTGAAGAAGCTGTGCAGATGCATGTCACATGCTGCTGATGGTGCTGTCAGATAGCAAGCTCAGCACAATGCTAAGTTGTCCAGCTTCTGCAGCATGCAAACAAGGGGACTCTCTCAGCTCTCAATGCAAAAGAGCTGTGTGCATTGTGCCACAGTAGCAGAATGAACTCAGATGTCAAGGCCCAGCTCACTATCCAGGATTGTACCAACAATGCAATGTATACACCGCCTCTGGGCTGCTGCCTTAGGAGGCTCCCATGATGATGGCTTTGCATTTCTTACCGCCAGCAAGCAGTAGTGACATGCAATGCAACAGTCAGCACAGGCCAGCAGATTGAGAAGTGCCTGTTTGTGTCCTGCCAAACATGCAAGTGCAATTCTCACCGCATCTTTCAAATCATACATTGTGTCAATGATGTCATCATGCGTTTCGCCCAGTCCCAGCATGATGCTGGATTTGGTGTACACTCCGCACGCCTTTGCAGCTCTCAAAACATCTAAAGACTGGAAGTAGCCTGCTCTAGGGTCTCTCACCCGTTTCTGCATAAGCCACAGTCACAAGATATTGACAAAGCTGTGAATTACGGTCATAGTCATGTATGCAAAGCTGGTGGATGCAGTCAAGACATGGGGACAAAGCTGCAACTTATAATTACAGTCATTGATGTACAGCTGTGGAGTACAGTCCCAGTCAAGGATGCTGTCAATACTGGGGAGCATGCCTTGCAACACTGCAGGCGAAATGCGTCAGCAGTTTGCAAGCAAGCACTGCTACGCAGGCTCAAAACATTGCTGATGCACAACAGTAATTCATAAATTGAAAACACATGTTCCAAAAACGTATAAGCTGACCTGAAGGCCAGCTACTGTCTCGATGTTATGCGCAAAGACATCCAGACCAGATCGCGCCAGGTGTCTAACAGCGGTCATGTCTCCTCTGAAATCAGGCGTCAGACACTCCACCAGAATCTCTGGCCTGCAAGTTTGGGATGAGACTGATCAGCTTGAGGGTTGAGGATTCAACCCCTAACACCAGAAACCCTCACATGCATTGTTCTTGCTAAAGGCAAGACTTCAGACTATAGTCCATGACCCCTCAGCACATGATGTTTGGCATACAGCCAATGTGCACCCAAGGCTTGAGACAACTGTTCAGTGCAATCTGCAGGCATGCAGGTCTCTTGCATGGAAGCAAACCAGCAGGTCAGATCTTGTCTCCAAAAAATGCAACTGCAATGTTGCCTACTTGAGCTGCTTCAGGGTGCGTACAGTCCTGGCAAAGTGCTCTGAGCCACCATCTGGGATATCATCCCTGTCCACTGATGTCAGCACAATGTACCCCACCCCCCACTCAGCTATGGCCTGCACACACACAAGGTCAGACACAGCATGAACATGCACTGTGTCTGACATTACATATCGCAGTGCACAGGACTGCACACATCAACATGGTGCACTTCTGTGCAGACAGATCTTGGACAGATATCTCTCTCCAAGCATACTGCCTTGTCTGCAAGGGCCCTTGCCAGCAAACCCAACTGTTGCAGCCTGCTCAGCAGAGGGCTGTACGCAAGGGCCCTGGCCAACAAGGGCCACTGCTGTAGCCTGCCAGCAGCAAGCTGCACATGGTCTGTCTGTGATGTCTGTGAGGCCAAATGAGCATTCATAAACCTCGCTAGCAAAAGGCTGTTAGTCAAGAGGCAGTTAGTCATGCTGGGGCAACAGGCAGCAGGCCTTACATGCGCTGTGTTTTCGGGCTCCATGTCATCAGGGGGTGGAGGTGTGCGTGCTGTGTTGACAGCACAGAAGCGGCAGCCCCTTGTGCATGTGTCACCTGCAATACATGACTTCAATAACAATAATAGTAATGACAGTAATAATAACAACAACAACAACCATATTAATAATGATATAATATTCGCTTTCCAGCTCATGATGAGCTAGGTACGTGCAGTACATATCTCTGGCTCAGTCCATCAACATTCATGTGGCCGTTGCCTTGCCACCTGCCCAACTGTGTAAACTATCTATGGAAACAGCAGTTTGGTTATGTTGTGTGGCAACGATGAAGTCCAGTACCAAGATGCTATGCTGGATTTGAAACTGGCTTCTGTGTATAGCAGAGGTGCTGAAAGGGCTTGCTGACCACTGAATTGCAGACTGACAAACAGCAACAGCACAGATCCCATTCCAATGGTGACAGTTCATGTGTGTAATTGTTACACATCTTCAACAGCATGTTCTCACCACACACCTACAAACATGGCAAAGCCACTCAGAGAAAGCCACAGCGCAAGCATTAGTAAACCGCAAAAACACTACTGTTTGGATTGCATCTGTAAATTTTAAGAAGGAGGGTCAGACCATCACTTCAATGATACAATTCTGCTGGGGACTTGTCAGCCTCATGAGATGCATCAGTCTGCCTCTCACCTAGCAGCATGATGGTTGCAGTCCCAGTTTTGCCATTCCAGCACTCTCCCATGTTGGGGCACTTGGCTTCTTCACATACGGTGGCCAAATTCAGCTTCCTTAGTCCCTTCTCAAGGTACTCATACCTTTCCCCTTGGGGCGCCCTCTGCCTCAGCCAGGCTGGCTTATTGGAGTGTTGCAGGGTTTGCCCTGTAAAACAGGAACATTGTTGAGGGTTGCATTTAGATTGAGGGCTGCAAGGTTTGCCTGGTAAAACACAAACAATCTTAATGAGTGCATTTGATGAAGTGAGTGCTGCAGGCTTTGTCACGTAGCTCAGAGCTGGCATTTTAGGTTCTGCTTGATTTGGATAATCTAAATGCTGCAGGCTTTGCCCTGTAAATCAGAAACATCACTGTAGGCTGCCTTGATGACTTGAACAGAGCTGAGCAATTCCATTGCTGCTTTGCATGTGAAGAGCCTCTTGCCTCACAAGTGCTGCCTTGTGTTATTGAGGCAGACAGTGCTCTAAGAGCAAGAACTGAATTCTGAGGCTTGTACAATCAGAAGTCTAGGTACACGAGGACAAAGGCGGCATGTGAGTTGGCACAGTCTGTGGCTATGAGTACAGGGGTGGGGTAGGACATTACATAGCGCTTGCATGAGTAAGAGGGAGGTCTTGCATAGTACTGCTGCAGTGGTTCAGGAAATGAGTACTGCTGGTGTAATGCAGTGTTTCATTGTGGGCTGATGAGTATGATTTGCAGGCAAGCCAACATGCGTCTCGTTTGCCTGCTGAAATGCTTGCAAAACACTATCTGACAGCGATCTTGCACATGCGTGTCCACAAAAGCAATTGTGGTCTAGTGCTATGAATGGAATGTTACTGCCAGGTTGGAGTACCTGATGTGGCTGCAGCGCTTGCAAGTGACGGGTCTTCTCTCACAGCCATTTGGACCAGATCCGCAAAGGCATCATAGCCAGATGAAGTTGCTTCGATGTCAAAGTCAATTTCAGCTACAGCACCAAAGTCTGAAGCTCCAGTCTGCATGCACCATGAGCACCATGAGCACATTTGCTGCAGGCTGAAGTCATGTTGAACCTGCAACCTTGCAAGGCAGCACAAGCTGCCAAAGATTTTTGCATATGAGCAAGCCTACTTGGTCAGAGACTGCTCGCGTAAGCTGCCGTACACGGGGTCGTCGCTGCGAGTTGCTCATGATGGCAGACGGCTTTGTACTGTTGTTAAATGGCTTCTCACAGCCTGCAAGGCTGGCAGCAGGCGCCTGCAGGTGGCACTGTGCAACCGCTACCATGTTTTTTTGCCTTAGCTGTGATCGCTGCCGTGTATGTGCTCTCGTCCAGCAGACGCCAAGTTGGTTTTGCACAGAGCTCCCAAGATGGTTCACAACTCGGTTTCGGATGATGCTTGGCTGTATTGGTTTGTGCCAAGCAAGTACGCTAGGTCAAAGTGTCGGACTCAACTGCTGAGATTTCTCTCACTGAACGTGCCGAAGCTTGTCTGCTCGAAGCTGCAATTGTGTAGTGACGGTAGACCATTCACGACATGGAAGAAATTTAGGCTGGACGCTCTTCATGAGTGATCACGCACCGTTGCATGCTGAACGGGAATTGCATATCGCCCTGCAGGGTAGGGCACAACCGCTTTGCGGTCAACCTTGCGACAAGCATTTGGGTTTGAACTTTTGCGACATCAAGATGACGACGACATGCCCACGAGCGTTGAAGCCCCGCATGCGAGCTGCAGCATGACATGTATCGCTTGTGAGACGCAGCTAGGATGCCGGTCATCACAGGCGTCTAGCTACGCGACACCTCAACCCAGTTAATGCAACCAGTGCAACACAGCCCGCAGAGCAAGCAGCCTTTCAATCTTTTGTTCCGCCTGAGACAGCGAGAGACTACCGCCCCTCCACCTTCAGCACATGTGAGTAGATTTCCCTCCGTGCTTGCGTGCTGAGCTTGAGTACAAACGGATGTGGTTGACCTATTTCTCACTGCAGATCAATCAAGTTCGTACCTTGTACGAGTGCCTGCCACCGACCTCGTTGGTAAGCACAAGACGCATACAGGGTCACTGCAGAGTCCTGCCTCCTTTGCGCTTTCCAAGTTGCTGAGGAAGTGTTACAGGTCTGCAAAGTTGAGCCCCCAGACACCCACCTGTGCCGATTTACACCATCCGGAACATATCTGGTGAGCATAGCACTGACACCTCCACAATAGCTGGACATGCTGTCAAAATGCCAACACAGTCATTGTCTTCAGCTAAGGTCACAGCATGGTGCTATTTCCTGCAGGTTGCTTTTGGTCTTGGTTCCCGAGAGTTGGTTGTGTACAGGCACAAGGCCCCAAATTGCAGCTTTCATGGGGAACCACCTGCTGGTTGGGTACCCCTAAACACAGGATCATTTGACAGGTGGTCAGCTGCATTTCATGCGTTGCCTGGCATCTGGCACCAATGATGGTGCTCCCATGCCTCTCCTGCTGTTGAGACTTCTCAAGCCTTGCTACAGTCTCTGTCTTGCACTTGCGCTGTAACCTATCTGCAGCTCTGTCGTGACCACCTACTGTCTGTCCTGATGTGTGCGTCAGACCATCAACTAGCGTCTGTTCTGATGTGTGAGCCAACCATAACAGCTATGTGGAGTCCCAGAGCATTCCTGCACATGATCACCCTTACATCCTGCTTGAGATCAGCACACAGGATGGCCATCAGTATTACAATTTCGATGCATGCACTAACTCTTACCATGTGCTGCAGTCACTTCCGGCAGGTGTTCAGGGTCACATTGGCACATGGCACCGAGACCTTAGTCAAGGAGTTTCTGCTGGTAAGCCTGCTTTGCTCAAAACAGTGTCAAAACAGCCTTCTGTTGTAGTGTGGCTACAGGTGCACAGTTCATGAGCCCTTGATGCTGGTAGCATACAACAATAAAGTAACAATAACCGTAATAGAATAATAATGATAACAATAATAATAGTACTAATGATAATGATAATGATAATGATAGTAGTAATGATAATAATGACAAAGCTTTCCAGCTCATCATCAGCTAGGTACGTGCAGGACATGACAGTGGCACGGCGTACCCTGAAATCTACAACTGCTGTCTTGGTTGCATCTGCACAGTATCTGCAGACGTGAAGTGTCTTGCACCTTGACAATGCTCAGATGCACATTATCTTATTGCTTGCAAGAAATTGCAAGAGCTGGTTGGCAGTACACGCATCAATGCGTTGCAGTGCCTGTACGCCGAAGGCTGCAAAATCGATGTGCTGAGCATTTCAAGCTGCCAAAAGAGTTACATATGTGTACACATATAAGGGTCAGTACTTCACCTTACCTTACCTTACCTTACCTTACCTTACCTTACCTTACCTTACCTTACCTTACCTTACCTTACCTTACCTTACCTTACTTTAGCTGTAGTAATAGAGACTATGGCTGCAGACACTGCATGATGAGCGCTTCCTGCTGGTGATCAAGACCTCACCCCCCACCCATGGGGAGAGCACCGCAGCAGGGGTCCCTTCAGTGCCTGTCATTGAGAGCACCACTCTTGTCCTGGTAAGCACAGATCGAAATCATAGATCAGATCATACCCAGATCATACCCAGATCATACCCAGATCATACTCAGATTAAGATCATGTCACCACCCTCTTGTGCAGAGTTGCCTGACAGGTTATGCGCTTGCCTTGCCAGAGACTTCATGGTTTATAGCGTTGCTGTTATTGGGGAAAAAACGAGGGCTGCTCACAGCTTTGACAGTTCATCCTTGCAGGTATAACAAAACTTGTACTCGGACATTCCCAAACACAGCTTGATTTCATCTGTGGTCCACTCAGTGCCAATCATCATTGTGTCCCAGGACATGACTGATGTCATGCAGCTTTTGCTTTGCATGCCGTGGTTGCAGAGATTCAGCCTTTCAGTTGGCATGTTTACAGCAGATGATCAAAGATGTCAAAAGCAGCAGAGAGCAATCCTGTCTCTGCTGCACTCACTAAGAAGTCCTGACGTTGGTCTAGCATGCAAATATGGCCAAGAGCAAATTTGGGTGCAACTCTTTGCAGGTGAACACGAGGGATGGGAGCGTTGCAGACACATATCTGCTGCAGGATGACTTTGTGCATCTGAGCCACAACTTTGGGGTGCACCTTTGGGATGACCTGCTGCTGATTGTTGGGGTGAGCTGTCATGCAAATCATCTGGCTGGCTGAACTAAAGCCGTCAATCCCTCCCCTGTAGCCTTGAATTTGTTGTGTGACACACAGGGGTGCATTGCGTCTGCACAGGTGGTTCTGCTGTTTTTGCTGCGGTTTGCAGTACTGATGAAGCACACCAAGCGATGTATAAACCATTTGCAGCTACTGTGACCAGAGCTTCACACACTTTACTCTGCCCCCTCG
>JAABUP010010538.1_pt1 | contig 10885 bp, 10 predicted proteins | sample 5559201 | NCBI WGS metagenome assembly JAABUP01 (sample SAMN10711887, study PRJNA513373) | rock metagenome | isolation source: Antarctica rocks | place: Antarctica | reverse complement strand
CTAGGTACCAACCCTTGCAGCCAGAATATGTCCTAGCACCTTATCTTTCAGCAGTCAAGGGCTTCAAGAGCCGAAAACTCATCAGCAGATTTAGATGTGGATGTCATGGTCTTCATGTAGACACTGGTAGGCTTTTGCCATTGGCACAGCAGGTGCCTAGAGAACAACGTCATTGTATTTTCTGTGCTTCTGGTTCAGCAGAGGATGAACATCATTTTGTGTTTGATTGTCCGGCATATTGTGCCATCAGGAACAAGTTTACGAACATATTTTGGGGCCCAGCCCCCACACTGTCTTCCTTTTTTACTCTACATGATCCTAAAGTTATAGCTAGCTTTTTGAGGGAATGTTTTGAACATAGGAACACACTGGTTGCAACACAAACTGGACATAGCTTTTAGTTTTAGCTTAGAGTGTGTCAAGTGTGAACATTATGTTTTCTAAGTGCTTAGAACAATTGGATATTTCGTTTGACGTCTTCAGACTACTGGTCCAATGGTCATGGTTGGCCCCAAGACCTTGAAATCTAATGAATGAATGAATGAATGAATGAATGAATGAATGAATGAATGAATGAATGAGGTGAGCCAGCAATCGATTCTCGGCATGCAGATTGTGACTACCGGCAAGATCAGTTCATGGGCCTTTGGACCAGCCAACTCAAGATGCTCAATTGCTGCTTGCACTGGCATGGCTGAGCCGCTGCATTGCACATGCAAGACAGGCAAATGTCTTGTGAAACACCATCATAGCGCAGAAGACTCCTCTGTATCCAGGCTGTTTGGCTAGTACTATAATAGCTCTGCTGCCGCTGCTGGTTGCTGCTGACTTGAATGTACAAAGCCACTCTGCAGTTTTTGATTGGCACTGTCTTTCTGGCCAAATATGTTTGAATTCATCCTGACTGTGGTGGTCTGCAGGTGCAAATGCTGTTCATGACAAGGGTCTGCTACCAGCCTGCTCCTGACCTTCAAGAAGCCCATCTCTTGTTTGTGCGCTACTACATTGCAGCACCTGACCAACAGTTGGAAATATAGAGGGAGCAGGATTTGACACTACGCCACCTGGGTTGGGAAGAGTCAGCGCAGCAGGTCTAGGACTCCCATGCCAGTTATGTGGAGCTTGATAAAGTCAGAAAGGAGGTCTACATTTCCCCACACTTCAGCTATTGGCAAGCTGGGGACAGGAACCATTTCCTGTTGAATGACCTCGTCGACTGATGCCCACCTGAGGAGCTCCTTCCATTGACAGTGGTGTGCAAGCCCGCAAGAAATACTGTTGCAATCCTGAATGACACAGATAATGACAGTGACGATGAGGATGTTACATAGGGTCCAAGCGCTGTCTGGGTTCAGCGCATTGACAGAGCGTAGTACATATGATTACAAGCTAGACCGGTGGACCTTTGTTTATTTTCTGTTGACATTCTCAGAGGTTGTGACAAGACTAAATCTTAGCGTGCTGTTGACCTTGAGCAGGCAGTGTATATCAGTGACTTCAAGATGTATCTAGAATTACAATCAGCGCTCAGCGTAGACTGCTTTAGTCATAGTGGTGCACATTGTACTGCACACTCCTTGTCATTGATGTGCTGGGACTTGAGACACTAAGTTCGCCATCAAAGATGCTTGATTACAGCGGGCTGTGCTGCTTTGTATGTGGTGTGAGTCGTAATACACACAGCTGAAACTGTGTGAAATGCACGCATAGTTTGTGTGTGTAAAAGAACACACAGTTTTCCATAAGGTCTACAACAGTTTTAAGCTGTGTGTATTAAAAACTGCCAGTTTGCCACGAGCATGAAAACTCTGTGTTCCTTAAAACTTTAGTCGGACTGGGTGTTCTTGCTCCAGCTTTCAGGAGTTTCCACAACTTGCAGTGTTTGAACCAGTCAACAAAATTGCTGCCAAAAATAGAGATTATTGAGAACTGTGTGTTCTAGTACACAAACAAACTATAAGTATATTTCACACAGTTTCAGCTCACACCACATACAAAGCACCCCAGCCTGCTGTGATCAAGCATCACTGATGGCGTACTTGGTGTTTGAAGGCCCGCACATCAATTACAAGGAGTGTGCAAAGCAATGTGTACCACTATGGCTCAAGCAGTCTACACTGAGCGATGATTGCAATTCTAAACAGAAATTGAAGTCACTGACATACACTGCCTGCTCAAGGTCAACAGCACCCTAGACTCAAGTCTTACCACAACCTCTTAGAATGTCAACAGAATATCAACAAAGGTCCACAGGTCTAGCTAGTAATCATGTATAATTTGCTCCATTGACGCACTGAATCTGTCTTGGTGGTCGGACGTTAAATGACTGCTGGCTAGTTAGTGAAAGGTCTGGGGTTCAAACCCAAGGTCTGCAGACTTTGTGTCTGCCTAGTTCTGTCTAGTCGAACCCGTGATATACTTCGGAACTCCGGTCGACCTCGCCGGGCGGTCAAGCAGGTAGAGCACATAATGCTCGAAATCTTTCGGGCTTAACGGCCTCGGGTTACGTTCAAGCCGTAGTGCGCGTTCCCGTTATCACGCCTAACGGCGTAAGATTTTCTTTTCTATTTTCTTTCTGATGCACTGAAACCAGACAGCAGATGGAAACCGTGTAACATCCCCATCATCACTGTCATCATCTGTGTCATTCAGGACTGCAAGAGTGTTTCTTGCTGACTTGCGCACCACTGTCAATGGAAGGAGCTCTTCAGGTGGCCACCAGTCAATGAGTTCTGTCTCCAGCTTGCCAGCTGAAGTGTGGGGAGATGCAGACCTCCTTTCTGACTATATCAAGCTCCACAACCGAATACACTAGCGTGGGAGTCCTGAAACTGCTGCAGGGCGCTGACTCTTCCCACATCAGGTGGCGTAATGTCAAATCCTGCTCCCTCTGTTCTGTTGACAGCCAGTGGTCAAGTGCTGCAAAACAACAGCTTGGTTTCCTCTTCAAGGTCAGGGGCATGCTGGTAGCGCACTCTGGTGGCCTTGCTAGCTGCTGCAGCAGCTTCCATCAGGTGCAAAACTTCCTGACAGCTAAACAAATGCCAAGAGTCGCCCAAGACCACTGATGCCTAGCGTGGCAACAAAACCATCTTTACCTGCTTACTGTAGCCTGTGTGTTTGAGCAGCTGCAAGCTTGATTGTCTTTCTACACCTGTCCTTTGGTGCCATACAAGCTGTGTCTGTCATGTCACCCTTCCTGATGTTGTTGCAACATTACGTGGGAAATACAATCATTTGAAAGCAAAGCTTATGAGACTGCCAAAGCCCTGCAGGAACTGCTTGAGCACACTACATACGGACATATCAACAGACTTGTCTTCACAAGAGTTTCACAGGAGCTGAGAAGGGCATACCTGACTGGTGTTGTATGCACAATACCACCTCATCTGACAGCAGGTCAAGTTTTTCGGCGTTCGTCTTCTGCTTTTGGTGACTTTGGTTCATTCCCGTTTACAAAGATAGTGGCTTGGTGCTGTAAGGCACACAAGACCAAAGCGAGCGTACAGATAAGATTGTTAGCATCCGTTGCTTTGGCCCTGTATAGCCGCATCCCAGCAGGAATCATAATGAGGATGACAATGACGTATGACGCCACAGCTATGGCACACTGCTACACTACCCACCTTTGCCATCATTGACAAACACAGCTGAATTGCCTGCAGAGGACATCTTGGCTGCTAGAGGCATGGTGTCAACCCAGCGCACATTCAAGAAACTACTTGCGGGCATGGACCTCAGGAGTGCCTATAGGTAGTCTACCACATCAAGTGTTGGGCTGAGCAAGCCAACCTGTGCGATGAAACTGCCATTGCCATTGTGAATATCGTCTTGCATATTGTTTGTGCTTCTTTACATGCATGACGCAAGACTTGTACAAGGCAGCAAAATCTGGTGAGCCCTGAAATACAGTGTGCATGAAGATCCCACAGCTAAGCATGCCATCATTTCGTGCCTGTTTGCTGTCATGCTTGCCTCCTACAGTGTCTTCTTTGTAACTTGTTGCCATACATAGCACGATTCTGCTGGAGGCGAGGACGCGAGAATTGTATCAGGCACTATTAGTCTGAGCTTAAAGGCTTCGGCTGTTTGATCGAACATTGCAGTGCTATGACGCCATTCCCCTTGTTTTATTACGAGTGAGCCTTGTGAATCCGTTTGCTTAGCTCACCCAAATTTTGGAGGGTAGGTGGGCTACCCGCCGAAACAGCCCGTACTGAAATTTTTGAGGGGGAAGTCCCTTTTCAGAGACCCTGTCGAACCCTGGACGTTCCAGTTCCCGGATAGTCAGTATAGTGACGGACATTGCCGAATCGTTATGTGGACAGTACGCTGCGAGCCTTTTGCGAGTATTTTGCGAGTAGAAGGCTCAAGTAAAAGATACAGGATCAATGCCACATGGGTTTGCATTGCCAAATGCAGGGCTCAGTCTGGTTTTTCTACTGATGATATGTACGGCCCCAGTTAGTTCTCTTCGCTTCCGTCTGCATACTAACCCAGGCATGCACACTACCTCCACAGCCCCGGATGCAGACATAGCAGACAGTGCTCCCGTTAACCTCACCGTCTGCACCTTCGCCACGGGCGGCAGCTTGAATGACTTGCAAGCCACCAGTGCTCGGTTTGGAGTCCACCTAAACGTCATCTCCCTGGACTCTAAAAACTTAGAACCACATATGGGTATCTTCAACAAGAAGCTAAGAGCCATTTTATCCGTGGCTAATGAGCTCTCGCCGGATGCTATCATGGTAGCTGTTGATGCCTTTGATGTATTGATCGGAAGACCAATAGGTAGACTGCTGCTTGATCCAGCCCCAAGATGCACGAAAAGTACTTGATCCAACAAGGAAAGCTAAATTCTCCCAATTTTCGCTGCAGAAGACATGTATTGGTCCTTTCGAGAAGTGATGGGTCGCCGCAATGATTTTCTCCTTTTCAACGCCGAAAAGAATTGTTGGCCGGACCCTGACCTGGAAAAAGCATATCCAGAGATACAATCTCCATGGCGTTATTTGAACGCTGGGGCTTTTATAGGAAACGCTGGTGCCGTAAAGGCAGCCTTGCAACCCAAACTGGATTCGATCACAAAGAACACAGATGACCAGAGGCTTTGGACACGTTTGTATCTGGACGACATAGCTGCCGGGTCAGACGTCATACACATTGACAGTGGGTGTAAAATCTTTCAATCCCTTTGGGGGATACAGCTTCCAGGAGAGATGTTGCTGACCGAAAACGGATGGTACAATACAATCACACGTTCTTCTCCGGCTGTATTCCATTCCAACGGTGATCACAGCAAGGTGTGGACATTCATTTACCCTGGTATTCAAGTTTTTGCTTCCTCGACAGGTGTTGAATTGGCGGATCGCTTTATGGCAAAAAGAATTGAAAGGTCTGAGGAATGAATCAGTAGCTGAAAAGGCTGCAATAGCAAAGCTGACACTTTTTTAAAGGTCTATTTGCAGCAAAAAACCCCTCGCACATCCATTCGCTTGATATTGTGGCAGGGTCAGGGGAAAACAAGGATCGCCCTTCCGGGCTAAACAAACGGCGCAAGTCCGCTACTATTTAGGGCATTTGCATGCAGCCCTGAGCTTAGCACAGAGCATCACACATAGACACTTGCTTTACAACAATAACAGTTACATCATGAGGGCTGGAGCTTTGTGCCAATCTAATTCACTCCTCATGCAGTCAGATACCTATCAGATTCAAGTCGACATCAGCGGTCTTAATATGGCCCTGCTGATTGATCAGGAAAGAATGCACCCTGTCTGCTTCATGCTCTCAGAGACTGTTGCAAGTGCGTGTAGCCATTCAGATCTGCAAGGCCACAAATAAGGCATTGTCCAAACGCCATAGCTACTCTGCTGCATCTGCTCAATGTTGTTGAGCTGCTGGGTGTAACCAATCAAGGTCTACTACCCCTCCTGGCAGCCCCACTGCGTCCACAACCACGACCAGTCTTCTGGACCTCAGGTCCTGGACACAGTATTAAATAAATGTTCCCAAGTGGTGGTCAGCACAACAAGCCTGTGCGATTACCGCTGGGCTGCCACTCTTTTCGGGCTTCCAACTTTAGCGTGGCTGCTTGAGGGGACTTCGTTCCCTTTTAAAAATCTCGTGATGGGCTACGCAGTAGGTCAACTAGTGCATCACCGTCACCCAGACAACGCCCTGCACAAGCACCTTCACAGCCAACATCAGGTTTGTCAACAGGGTCACTCTGTGCTGTCATGACTGCTACAATCGCAGCTTGGCATATGTTCCTTGTGCTTGTTCCTTGCATCCTTGGGCTGGCTGTAGTTGCAGATGACAGGTCAAGGCAGCAAGAGCAGCAGCAGCAGCAACAGCAAAACACTGAGCATAGCCATGGTGGCTGAAATTGCAAAAGGTGGACACCAGCCCAGGCGGCACCCGCAACTGTGGCGCCACTTTTGATGTATCATGATGAACAGCTCATGCTGAGACACAAAGCCAGAGCAACACCAATGATGGGCATGCAAGTCGGGATGAAAGGAAGCCGTGATGCCTTTCAGGTCTGACTCAAGGATAGACTCAAGGTGGTGTCGCTCTGTACATGTGTGTACGTCCTAAACCCGGTCACGGCCCCCCACCTCTCCCGAATCCACACATCCGGAATAGGCCTACTGCGTATACAAATCATGTGCATTTCATATAGAACAGCCACACCATCACACCATCTGTACACCCTACTAGCCCTGGCAACATGCTGTTCCCCAGCAAAGCGGCCAAGAACAATCTGCACTGGAACCAGCGCAAGAGACAAATCTGCTCAAATAACTGAGTGCCTTGTTGAGTTGCAGGCGGGAGCCCCTAGGTGTAACAGGGTGACTGTGTCTGTTCGCGCAGGCTGCCAGCTGCCTACTCACCCTGCCAGCCCAGCTGCAAGTCCCCCAGGCCCCTCATATGCCTTGTTGAAATGATCCAGTCACTGCTATGGACACAAATTTTACCACTCCTGCTGATTAATGTGCAAGTCCCAGCAGTGCGGCTGCAGCTGCCCCTTTTTGCGCCCCTACAGGCCCCCCCTCCACTCAGGCCACGTTGGTCTAGCTGATCCCCCTGCTCCCACAGACATCCAATAGGGGGTTGCCAGCCAGCAGCAATGGCAACTGCCTGTCTCCCTGTTACTATGAAGTGTCCATGGGCTCCTCGAGGTCAGGTCGGTTCAATTTGAGACATGGCAGTATCAGACCAAGTGTGACATCGTCAGCAAGTCCATCTCCTGCCCTTTTCAGCATGTGGCCTTCAGGACGCTGTGGCTAGAAGCCTCGGACTACCCTCTTTTGCTGGGGTCAGCTGACCTTGGAGTGTGCCTGCACACCTCTTCATCTGGCCTGGATCTGCCCATAAAGGTACAGTCATCTTTTGATATGACGAGGTCCGCTATGCCATTGGATGTCCCTGTGCACACATGCGCCCTGGGCTATCTCGGGACGCTCTTGCTTTGCAAACCCTGTTTCTATGGGCAGCCTGTGGCCTCGTTGTCAAGCACAGGCAGATGCACCTTCAGCAACTCAGAGATGTTCTGACAGCCAGCTGGTCACAATATGGTGTCTGCTTTGTGCCTGGAGATGCTACTGCTTACGCCTAGGCCTGAGAGATGCGTCAGCACGTCCCTGTACACTTGTCAGCCCATATTTTTCTCCACTGTTTCTCCACTCCTTCAGAAATAACCAGCAACAAGACCTCCAACTCTACGTGCTTTGTGCTTGAGCAGCCATATGGACTGTCGGCATTGTTTTAGCACTTGGCAGCAGATGCTCCGGTCACAATGTAAACTCTCACCAGCTTTCAAAGTCAGCGGCTGAAATCACCATGACTGTGAGCATGAGCTTCTAGATGCACTCCAATGCATTGTGCAGCCAGAGACAGCCTTGCAGGTGTACAGGGCTCTCTATGATCCAGGCATCTTACCAGACTAAGTAGAAGAGGTATGCCTAACTTGTACGTCGGTCGACTGCCGAGCAGATAACGCTGCCGTTGCTGCTAAGCCAGGCAACGAGGAACATGCAGAGATTTTTTGGTTTCGAACAGAAGCGTTCTTTGCAGCGAGAGGTGTAAGACAAGATTTGCGCAGACTAGGCTGTGCCTGCTCCCCACGCCACTGCCGGACCGCTTGTACGTCCCGCACTCCTCCCAGTAAGCCTCTGGTCGCTCGTTTGCATGCAACGTTCAGCAACATAACAGCCTTTTGAGGGTTCATTGAGAGGTTGCTGAGATGGTCAAACGTGGTCAAGCACTCCCAGATCACTCGGGACAGCTATGCGCATGTGTCACTCGACTCCGCTCATTGCGTTGCAGCTTTGTTGCGCCTCTCTGCAGGCTTACAGCCAATTTCACGAACTGCGCAGCGAGCGCGCTCAATGACCAAGAGACCGTACTTGGACGACTTGCCCGAGCAGTTTGCACAGCTTGCAGACGTTACCCTGATAGCGGAGGGCGTCGAGCTTCCCGCTCACCAAGCTATTTTGGCTGCAAAGTCTCCTTTTTTTGGAGATATGTTCCTGTCATCCTCGGAAGGCAACAAAGACACGTCAAGCACACGTCAAGCACACGTCATGCACACGTCAAGACATACGTCAAGGGGTAGGCTGCGCTGCCCTTTACCGGGAGACAAGCTCGACGATGTACTCACAGTGCTGAGATATTGCTACCAATATTGTACGCTGTTCAGCTCTAACCAACCACGCCTAGAGTCAGCCAAAGATGCTTGCTCTCTGGCCAGGTTTGCACACAAGTATGACATGCAAGCTTTGTTGCGGGAATGTGAGACCTTTCTCACAACAAAAGCCAAAGCTGTGGAGGCATCTCATGATTCCTTGGACATCACATCAGTGATAGAATGGACAGCTTTGGCTGAGGAGTGTGGCATGACACAACTTGTGGCACATTGTGAGCTTGTCATGGCCCAGTCATGGGACAGGAATCTGTGGCAGGATGATCGCCTGACAGATACAGACAATATCAGCAGAGCTTGCTTGCTCAGGGTACTACGTGCTGCTCAGCACCACATGATAGCCTCTGAGCAGCGCATGCAGCAGATGGTGGTAAACAGATACAACAGTTTTCACACGGGGGCCAGTCCAACATGCCATGCAGGCATCAATGATCTGATAAAATGGCAGCAGGCCAGCCGGTCCCAGACCAGCCATCTGTTTTGTGACTGAGATCTGTTTGATTCTGTTGGCCATACAAGCTAACAGCACCCCCTGTGTGCACGCATCTGCCCATCTGGACAAGGCCTCCTTTCACAGAGTGTATTGTCACTGCTGCAACTCAGCCACATTACTGCATTCCGGAATCTCTGCACACTGAAAACTTGGCAAAATGCCAGGTTCCTATCTCTGCTGACTGCTTGTGCTTGACCATGACCATATTTGTCCCTGTATCTCACATTAATTTTCCTTATTAGAAGCACACTAAAAGCTTCAGCCATTGGGGTCCGCAATGCAGGCTTTGTTCTGGATGACCGTGCATGATTTTCAGTACAGGCATTGTGTAGCATAAAGTCAGCCTGCTCTGCTTGTTAGGGAAGGGTTTTGGATGACCGTGCATGATTTTCAGTACAGGCCTTGTGTAGCGTAGGGTCAGCCTGCTCTGCTTGTTAGTGAAGCTTTTCAGTTCTATTTTTTGTGCTAACTAAGTATTCTGATTTGTATGTGTTTATTTCTCTTGTGTACTGAGCTAGGCATTCAGCTGCGAGTACATTCACTACATTCTAATACTTCACCATCATGTCCCAGTTCTCACACAGAGGGTCAAAAGCTGCTTCGCCTTTCAACAAATGCAAATATCGAAGCACCACAGCAAACCACAGATATTGCCGCCCATTATGTAAGCAGTGTAAGCGCCAGCAGTCATGCTGGACCAGGACCAATCATGCTAGCTGTCAGCACAAGGCATGACCAACATTATCAGCTACGTGTATACAACTAGTAGGTGTGGGTGCTGACGCTGGCTGCACCTGCAAGCACTGGTTGGATTCCCCTTGACATGACAAGGACGCATCTTGCAGTACTGATGCCAGCACCAAACATAACTACAAGCCAGAGTCTAAGCTTAGACTTATAAGATCTTATGAGATCTTAAGGGTCTCCAATGTCTAGCGAAAGCTGAAGCTGAATGTGTCAAGCTGAAGAGCTTTGCATGCACTGCAAGCCCGCACAAGACAAGCAAGTGCTGTCAGCACTTCTTTTCTGGTCAGCTTCGGAGCAGTCAAAGCAGTCTGCGACCTGATTGTTGGCATGCTGGCTGATCGCATCGGGAGAAGATGTACGCATGCTGTGGGGTGGGCGTTTGGCATCCTCTTGCCGGTCATGATCATAGCAGGAAAGAATTGGCCGACGATCACAACCAAGAATTGCATTCAAGTGATGAAGAGAAGGGGCTTGAATTGCAGTGAGAACACACAGAAAGTCGTGCCATTCGTGGCAAGCCTCATCAGAGGCGCCAACAGCAGCATCTGCACCATGGTGACTGCTACAGTGTCCACTGGGTGCTGCAGCTCAGCAAGAGCGCAGTGTATTAGTAGTCCATGAGTGTGCAGAGCAAGGGCACATTCCAAGGCTGTAAAACCAAGTTGACTGCCCCCACTGCCCTGGGGGCCCATGCGTGTGTGTAAGCATATGCTGGTTTGACATGCACACCAGTTCCTGCAGCCTGCAAATCCACCTGTTACTTCAGTCAAAGCAGCAATTGTCCACATGCATGCAATGTCATACACGAGTAAACAATGATCGTGCAGGTCCTGGTGGCAGCACTGTAGGAAAGAGTCTAGCTTCATTGTGCCCAAGCGGCCACCACCGCACAGAGCTTTGCGTGCTACTACTGTTTCTTGCAGTTTCTTGTTGCCATG
>JAABUP010010537.1_pt1 | contig 10885 bp, 14 predicted proteins | sample 5559201 | NCBI WGS metagenome assembly JAABUP01 (sample SAMN10711887, study PRJNA513373) | rock metagenome | isolation source: Antarctica rocks | place: Antarctica | reverse complement strand
TTCCCAGTACCCGTTACTAATGCCTGCGACCATATGCTGCGCAGTGTCACGCCATGCTCGGAAGTATATGGTATCTTGATTGGACTGTCCCAAGCGTTTGTTGCGGTGAATGGCTGTTTTGAGAGCAAGGGCGGCACCCCCGTGGCAAGCTCACACAAAAGATACAGCAGCCTGGAGCACACCCCCGTCCCAGTCAGCAAGCCTGGGGAGACTGAGGGATCAGCATCACCCCCTGAAATCCCATTGCTGCCAATGAGCGCAGTCACACGAGCAGCAGCTGCTGAGGCTTCTTTACAGGTGGCCATACTTAACTTTTGCTGTGCTTCACTGATTTGGTGTTCATGCGTTCTTGGCCAGGGGTGTTGGCTATATAGAGTTGCAGGCAGACTTGGCTTCCATGTCACACATGGTCAGCCCGTACAAGGCCATGACAAGTTTGCAGCCTACTGTTTTGAGCTCACATACTGCCTCTACAGCCTCTGCTGTTGCCAAGCTGTCGCTGTCTCTTGACATTTCGTCTGCGCAAACATCAGGGAGTCCAATGCCTGGGCATGAGCATTGTTTAAAGACTTTGTTTGATGATGAACGCATGAAAGTGTTCAAATGATGCCTTGTGCCCAGGCATTGTTCGATGTGCTGCAAAGCGTGATCACTGGCATTACATGCTTCACTGCTCAAATTCTTCTCCAGCAGACAAACACTGCACCAACTGCTATGTCATTGCAGGACACCTTCACGACCCCTTTGCCTCTTCCAAGACCTCTGAGACGAGCCTCAGCTGACATTCCTGGCAGCACCTTGACTGCCTCTTCCCACTTGAGGAAAGCACATTCCCATAGAGAGGGCATTTCCAAGAGCCCTTCAGGGGTGCCAGGGACCCCTTTCACCCCTCCTGTCTACAAGGTGTCCAGTCAGCAGCAGCTGCCTAGGAAGCAGTCCATCTTTTCTGCAATCAAGTGAGGGTTTCAACATAGTCACAACACCTGATGCTGCACCAGCATTGCAAGTTCTGCTAAAGCAGCAGCATCCCCTTTCACAATGGGACTTGCAGTCCTTGAAGGCAATGGCGGCAACATTTTTCCCTGTGCAAACCTGGTAATTTTCACTGTGCATCAGCACAGTTGTGCCAAAGTCAGGCTTGCTTGGAGGGGTGCGATGTCCAGGTCACATCAGTCTATCTTGCCTGGAAGGATGCACATTTGGGGTCATAGCAGTCTGGCTACCACATTAGCCCCAAATACCCTCAACTTTGAGGTAACAAAACTCAGTTGACTGACTGACTGATTGCTGACGCATCATATTCCAAGTGGCCGCATTTACCGCCAGTGTGTACACACACGCTGTAGAAACCACAGAGCCCTAGTTTGCAATTAGTGATTTTGCTTACAGGGGTGTGCTGTTGGGGTCAGCTCAGTCTGACAGCACCTCAGGCCCCAGATCAGAAAGCTCAGTGGAAGCCAGCTCCAACAGCAATGCGTACAATGCCACCTTGAAGCCGCTGAAGTCCAAGCCACCTGAGAGGCAGCTGCTAGACCAGGCTGGGGACATGCTGCCTGCTGAAGCCATCATGGAGCAGTTTGACAGGGCTCAGCAGTACGTGCTGAAGAACAGGGGCGAATTCACTGCTGAGCAACAGGACAAACTGCAGGTGTGGCACCGGACATCAGATATGCTGCACGATCACAGCTTTGTTGTGTCTGTTATGTGTGCCTCACATAGGTTGAAAGGGCCTAGCAGTACAAGGGGCACAGCAAGGGCGATTTCACCGCAACAAAACAAACCGCAGGTGTGGCACCAGGCACCAGACGTGCTGCCAGACCGTCAACTCAGGAGTGCGTTGACCTTTTGTGTTCACGATGTGGCCCTTGGCACCAATGATCCCAATTGTCAGCCAGCATTTGAGGGCAATAGGTTCCAAATCAGAACCAAACACACAAAAGGCAGATTCTTGCTTCAACTTAGTATCTGCTGCTCATCAAGTCTTGCCATGAGACTGATGTGTTGCAGGTCTAGAGCTATGTTCATGACACTTCTTGCGCGCAGGGACCATACTCAGAAACAAGCTGCTCTTTGCTTCACCCGCCTCTTGTTATGGTCCAAATTTGTCCACACAGCCCGCGTGCCCGTTTTGGTCCTTTCCACACCGTTTTTGTCTTTTCTGCTTGTATCTATTCAATCATGTAGCGCAGGCCACTGCCTGTGCAGGTGTTCAACCGGCAGAGACTTCTCTTTTCTCTTCCCTATTCTGTCATTGAAATTGTGCTGCTGGGCTGCAGGGCTGGATGGGGGCAGTGCTGGCGTCACGTGACAAGGGCATCACCACAGCTGCGGTGGCTGCAGCCGCCATGTTCGTGCTGGTGGTCACACGCTCCAACGACGAGTGGTCCAGCTGGTCGGAGCACGACAACATGTTTGTCAGGTACGCAAGCGCTGAAGAAAGTGCAAAGCTTGCCTGCTGCAGGTAGCTCAGTGATGGTCATGATGAGCTAGAGTCAGTCCAACTGGAGTAGGCTAGAATAGCAAAAATATACAAAAAGTGTGTACTGACCAGGACAGCTGCAAGTCCTGTTTTGTACTGGTCTATGCATGTGGGTGTTTCTCAAGCTGCTTCTGCTTGAGCTAAACTTTCATGCAAGGTATGACATGTCAATGTCCAGTGGCACCGCTGCTAGGTCTGCTGTGCAACGACTGCGTCAGTCAATTTGTGATGTGACATGATTCAGGCAGCTTTGCAATCTGTCTGGCTCATTGCAGCAAGCCATCAGAGCAGCAGTGTCTGTGCTGGCTGACAATTCAGTGAAGCTGATGGCTGCAATCTGAAGAACATGCTTCCATTGCAGCTGTGTGGCAGTATCAAATGCGTCATTGGCATGTTGGCTTTGATCCAGAGACCATGACCATAGAGGTTCAGGACCAATGCCTTGGGTTTGGTAGGAAACATGGCAAGTCACTGGTTCTGACAAAGGCACAACTTGTAACAGACTGGAGGCGTCATATGAGTGCAAGCGTGACACAGTAGCAAGTAACAGCTTGTTTAGCGCAATCCAGAGTGTCGAGAGTACAGCAGTGTTGGTAGGGTGAGATACAGGTAGCCAAAAGGCTACAGGTGGTACCTCGTCACCACGCTTTTGGCTATTTGTAATACAGTGACTACGGCAGTGTTGTGACGGTGTCCTTACACAAGTGTGTGTGTGTTGCAGCCCAGAGAACATGATCTCTGAGGTGCAGAGGTGGCCGAGTCGGCCCACTCTGGAAGACCTAAAGGAGTGCCTGGACTACTGCAGCACCAGCTGGGTGGGCCTCTACTGCCGCTTGGGGGGTGCCCACCTCCTACTTGAGGTAGATCATTCCTTTGCTTATCCCTGCCAAGCTTATGTATAACCTTGGAATGCTGTTGCTGAGGCAGTTGGGGAGGTACACAGCAATGCTTTGCTGGGTGGTCTTTGACAGCTGCCTTGAGGGAAAGGGGGGGGGGGAACCTGTTTGGGAGGTTTTCACTCTATTATCAAGGTGTAACTCTTCCCGTCCCCCCCCTGAGCGGGGCTGCAAACCCTCATGCCTTTTGAGGCTGCTATTGGGCTGGTGGCAACACTAGCTAGTTGAGTTATTAGTTACCTGGGATGCTTTTGTACCTGTTGTTGAGCTGTTCATTTCCTGCTGGCTCATCGCATGCAGACTCTGCATCCACAGAGATGCAGGACGGCCTCCTGCTGAGGCGTCTGCTGCAGAGCTAGCCAGTGTCTAATGCATGGCAGACCAGGGCACATGGCACATTGCTGCCATTGCTGTACCTGACAATCTGCCCTGTTCATTCCATGAATCAACAGCCCCTGAAGGCTCAGCTTGAGTCAAGACACTCCAGTGAATGGGTAGTGAAGCTTGGTCTTTACTTTGACATTGGTGCAGAATCAAAGCAAGACCCATCCCTACATAGCACCCGCTCAACACTCATTTGAAACAGAGAGTGCACAAAAAGTGTACAAATCCTGGAAAAACAAAGTGGTCTTGTGGCTTGTGCAAATCATTGGAGCCGGCTGCAGAGGTCCTCTTCCATCATGCCCCACATGCACTGATGCACAACCTGCCTTGCAGGCACTTAGCATGCACAGAGATGCTGCACAAGAAGGCCATGCCGAGGCTCATGACGCAGTTTTAGCTAGTCTGCAGTGCATGCAAGCCCTCACCAGTGGCGGCGGTGGCATGGACGCTGCAATAGCTGCACCACACTTCGTGCAGTGCCTGTGCTCGGTGTTGGACCCTGACGATCAGGACTGCAGCAAGCTGGTGGTGGAGATGCTCACCAAGCTTTGCCTGTACTCTGCAGATGGCTACTGTGCTGCAATTCAGGTATCTACTCCCCTTGAACAGGCATTGCAACAAGTTGTGATATCTCAGCAAAATCCCTTTAATCAACAGCATGAAATATTTCTAATATTTGTATATCTTTTCTGTTAATTCTTATTTTGTTATTTTCTAATGTATGTATATCTATTTTGTTCAGGTATGTGTGCAGGTGTGCGTCCAGCATGAAGTCAATGCATTTGTCCTCTTTGAGTCTAGTTGCTCTGGTCCGTATACGCTGACTCCTTGTGCTTTGTTCAGATGGTACAAACATCTCAAACACTTATCTCTGATGGATGTCGGATATGCGTTTCTAGTGAAGCTGAGTTATGCAGAGGGTCGTTAGTGACTGTAAGCGGCGCAATACGTGATGCAGTGGGCGACTTCTCTGGCAGTGTGGGATCATGCCTGGCTGACACAACTGCAGCTTTTACTGTCCTGTCTGGTTCAGGAAACGTCCATAAGGCAAATAGCTTGTCACGTTGTGGCAGCGCAAAAGGAGACAAAAAGTGCAATGACAATCGTCAATGCGGACCTGATTTGATAGACTGCTGTGTTAAGTTGAACGTTCCTTTCTCTGTGCAGAGAATCCTAGGTGAACTGAAAGAGATTGAAGCAGAGCGTGACCACAGCAGTCCTGGCTCTGACTCGCCACAGCTGCAGCAAACGTCTAGTCATAAATTAGTAGGACCTGCCACCTCTAAATTGCCACCACCCCCACCTCCGCCGCCACCAGGCACAAGCAAGGGTCCCAAAACGTCCCCTCCTCCTCCACCCCCACCTCCTTCTGGGAGCAACAGAGTCCCAAATCCAGCCCCACCCCTACCTCCCCCAGCAAGCAGGCCTGCTGCATCACCGCCGCCGCCACCACCGCCGCCTCCTCAAAGCAGGGCTGCACCATCAGCAACACCACCTCCGCCACCTCCGCCGCCCGCACCAAGCAGGTCCAAAACTATTGGAGCTGCACCTCCACCACCACCACCATCACCACCCCCTCTGCTGGCAAAGCCAACAGCAGCAGCAACCCTGGCAGATACACCTGCAGCAAAAGGGTCACCCTCACCATCTCTTGCAGCAGCAGCATCGCTGTCAGTGATGCCACTCAGAAGACTAGATAGTGAAGCAGCTTCACCGTTGGAGTACCCACCGCCACCAGGGCCTCCGTCCACAGCTGTGGCAACCCCACTGGCAACACCCGCCACCTCTTCTCCTGTCTCCTCAGGAGTGGTCCCACCAATGAGCAAGCCCGACCCGGGCCACGTGATTCAGGCAGTGCTCAAGTGCAAAGTTGCAGAGCCCGCATACAAGGGCCAGTCAGACTATGTCAGCATCATTGCTTCAGCCAGCACACCTCCAGCCTTACCTCCTGCAGGTCAGCTTCTTCTTCTTCTTTTTTATATATAGATTATTTTCGCAAATGACCTTTCACGCTCAGTATACTGTGATGCAGGGATTTAATGCCCATGATTTACCCTGGCTTTGTATCAACACGTTCTTTGTCCATGTGCTGCTGTTAAGACACAACTCATTGCATGTATAAGGTTGGCATCAGCCGCATGCTGGGACCGCCTGCGATTCAAGGCTTCGTCCATGATTGTTTTTGTGTCTGTGCTACAGCATTCCATGCAGTCACTCTCAAAGCAGACTGACAGCTTGCAGGCAATTGCCCACATTGCCTACACACTGTAATGTAACGTTGTGTGTCATGAACACCTATGATGTCACTGGCTCATGATCTTCTTCCATGCTGCAGGTCAAACAGAACACACACAGCATGCAGCACAGCACACACAGCAGGCCTTGCCAGTCGAATTCTGCAGTACTTTACTGGCCATGATGACCTGGAACCATCTTGACTCAGATCTATGCCAGCATGTCATCACCCTGATCAATACGGCACTAGATTCTCCAGATGGCCCTCACAAGGGCAATGCTAAGTGCCCTGCCCTGAGGCAGCGCCTGGTAATGGCCCTGCTGGACAAGGGGCTCATGAGAGTGATCAGTGACCTTCAGGACCTGGTTCAAGAGTCTCTTTTCAATGTAAGCTTGCTGCAGTCGGCATAATGATGCACCACCATGTGCAGTAAAGCACCACATGAGAAGACACACAGCGGGAGAGGATTGCATTGTTCAGGATCTCCACAATGATCACAGCATGTCTGTGCTTCAATGCCAAATCAGATGCTGAAACAGGCACACTTTGCCACATGAGCTACAAGTTCCAATACTGCATCTTTGCAAAGCATGAGCAGGTCGATGGCTTTGCAAGTTGAAACACACACAAGGGCATTCACATTGGCAATGCAGGATTTGGAGATGATGAAGTTGACCATCAAGAGGCTGCTGGCCCCTGCCAAGCGCCCTGCCAACAGTCCCTCTGCCCCCCCTCCTCCAGCACCAGCCCCCCCAAAGCGGCCCCCACCCCCTCCTCCCCCAGGTTTGCCAACTGCTGCAGCATTATGCTCAATTGTCAAACAGCAGCAAGCCAATGCAGTGCCTCTGTCCCGCTGCTCTTCATGTACAAGCAGCCTGTCTTCTGCAATGTTCACACGCCCAACCCTGTCATCAAGAGCTTTATCTGCTGTTGCGTGCACTTTTCCTTGCATGTTTGCAGTTTTTATGCTGGATCTTGACAGTTGCTTGCCTGATTGAACAGCCGGTTAGGTTGCCATACAACTTTGCACCTTTGAAAGACCTACAGCATTTATGATGGGACCAAACCCCATCAATAGTCAAGGTGCATGACAATACAGTTGCAGACTGAGCCTTGCCTATAGGCCGGTGTCTCCCAGCTCCCCCTGCAGCCCACATACAGCGCCCCAGGGTCGACCCTGGCCCCCGGCCCAGCCGCAAGATGAAGAGTTTCTTTTGGGACAAGCTGCCGGAGAATCGGCTGCAGGGCACCTTCTGGCAGGACCGCCTGCCCCCCTACTCAGCCCTTCATGTGGAAGAGGTATGCTTATTGCAGCATGTGACTTGCACAAGATGCAATGGCAAGAGGCCATCCTGCTTGATGCCCAACGACAACTGCAAACAGCCTCAACTTCCCTTTGACATACCTCATGCGCGAGGTGAGGTAAACTCAGCAGATGAGCGTTCTGTGCTTGGTCATCAACCAGACTCATCACCTCAACCTTCCAGTCAGCCCCGAGCACCTTCACAGCCTTGTTTACGCTGAGGCCTTGCACAAGGTACAAAGAATATGGTTTTATTAATACCCTGTCACTGCTGCAGCCCTTCCAAAGAGCTTGTATGCAGAGATCAGAGTAACCAAAGTGATTTCAGCCATGACTGCACACATTAGATTCATGCAAAGCATGCTCATTCACAGACATGCTCTCACACTTCATCATACAGACTCGCCAACACTGTCTACCAACTATGCTGTTCTTTGTCGTCCAGATCGAGACCCTTTTTCAGGCCATGCAGCGGTCTGCCAAACGGCCTGCATCCACGGCAAGGCAGAAGCTGGCCGTCCTCGATTTGAAGCGTGCCACAGCTGTGGGCATCCGCATGTCCAGACTCCGGTACGTCCGCTGTCAGAGTGCTGCAAAGTCTATGCATGGTGTGCTTGCATAGGCAGTGCTGTTGTTCATCTTACCAACATCCTCTGTAGCACCCAGTCTTAGTCGTATGGGATAAGTGGCACTTTGCTGCAGTTTAGGTTTCAGGGCTTAGTCGTCATAGCAGCTTCATGCGCTCGTGCATGTGAGTGGTTGTGCGTGTGTGAGGGTGAGTGTTAAAAGGGAGGGGGGGGTGTGTGAGAGGGCTGCCATGGCAAAGAACAGCTCCAGCTGTTGTACAGGTTGCCTGCAAAGCCTCAGTTCCAACACAGAGCATGCTGCATCCTCAGCCACTGCTGTCAGCTGACATTGCCATGTGGGTTGCCTTGCATGCTGCCATGGTAGATTCCTCGCCGTATCACGCCATTCAAACAGCAGACGGTGTGCAAGCAGTGCGGCACCAGTGCAAGAGTCTGATAACAGCAACAGTCCGTAACGATACAACCACGCTAATCAAGGTATTAAGAATGTTTATGACAACAACAGGAACAATAGCCGTCACAACAACAAACAAGTCAAGATCATCAGGCTGAAGGCTCCAACAACATGCTGTCTCCACACACCTTGCATGCTGCAGGGTTCCCTGGCAAAGGATTTCTCATGCAGTCATCAAGCTTGACTCCAACACCTTCCAGACAGCAGATGATGTGCGCGCAGTACTGCAGTGTGTGCCCACACAGGATGAGACCAACTTGCTGCAGTCCTATGTCAGGGCTGGGGGCAAACTGGAGGGGCTGAGTGACGCCGAGCTTTTCTGTCTGGACCTCATGAAGGTGAGCTGGCGAGTACACAGTGCTGTTGTATCAGACCTGGTTTGCTGTGATCGTGAAAGGCATAAGACTCTGTGTGTATTGATGTGATCAATGGTGTTCAAGCTAACATGCTCTTGACTTACGTCAATGCCAAATGCTTGGGCTGGAGGTCACTGTTGGGGATGCACTCTTCAGTGGACTGACTTCATGCCATTGCTTGTAATGCCATTTCTTTTTTGCTTTTTCTTCTTATGCAGCCATGAGTGTCACGCTGGCTACCATACCCTGCCTCTGCAACGCTCGTGCAGGCAATCTGGTGTTCATGAGCAATGCATTGAACATGCACCATCCAGATGATCCAGATAAGCAAACTGTTGCTGCCTAGGTTGGAGTGTGTCGATGTGTCTGATGCAGTGTCATCAAAAGCCAGGAGTTGTCAGTAGGGTTGTGCCTGTCAAACATATTGGAACCCCAATTGTGATGGCATGTGACATCAGTGACCGTTTGCAGATCCCAAGAGTCGAGGCGCGGCTGTCAACTTTCCTGACTCGTTTTGAGGCCCAGCAGCAGCTGGCAGAGGCAAGGGGCATTCTTGAAGGGCATCAGAAGGCGCATATAGAGCTGAAAGGCAGCCCCTGTATGGCGGCTGCCCTTCAGCTGACTCTGGCAATGGGCAACTTCCTGAACTGGGGTACCAGGCTGGGCCAAGGGGCTGGTTATAGGCTGCGCAACTTGCCAAAGCTGCAGGTGGGCACTGCGTGACTTACCTCTGTTTTATCATCATTGCAGACTGTACTTGGAAGCATGAAAGTAGCAAGCACCATCGGATTCATGGAACATGATGCGTGGGTCCTCTTGCTTCCTTCCACTCAGCTTGCTCTCGGCACTTGATTCTCTAGCACGTATCCCATCCTTGTTGTTGCCGTCATCATCACTGTCATCATTGTCATCAGTATCATCACCACAACTGTGAACCGCGCATCAAGAGTGCTTCCGCTTTTCTTCACAATCCTATGACACTCCCAAACTGGAGGTTGCACTGACACCAACACTCATCTTCATGGCATGCTTGATTAGCAGAACAGCTTTTGCATAGACTGTCATCTCGTGCAGGATACAAAATCCCTTGATGGCAAAACCAGCTTGCTGAGCTACATTGCTCGCCAGCTCAGCTCAGGGCATCCTCCTGCTGCCCTTCTTGCCCATGAGATGCCACATGTGGTAGGACCAGCCCTCAAGACCAGTGTACAGGTACCCTTTCCCAGACGTGCCACAATTTCTGGTTGAGCACTAGCGCTTGGCCACATTGTGCAGGGTAGCTTGTGGGGATGAGCATGAATTGTCTCGAATGTGATGCACATGTCCTGTTTGCTTGTGAAATACACCAAAAGTTTGTGGGGTTCAATGGCAAAAGCTTCTCATCACGGCTTGCCAGGCTCATCCTTGTCATGCAGACTACATGCATGCTGTTTGTGCAACCAGCATAACACCATTAGGTGTAGGATTTTGTTCACATTTCTGTCTCTTGCTTGTGCCATCAGCACCGTACAACAGGGGATGCTTTCTCTGATCTGATGACATATATGCTGCCTGCAAATGGCAGAGTGTTTGATGCGTTGCTGCAGGAGGTTACTGACATGATTGACAAGACTTCAGTAGCCATAGACCTGGTCAGATCAGAACTGAAGCGCAGCACAGCTACAGTCACAGTCAGCTTGACGGTTCCCCCATGTGTACAATCAGGTAGTGTAGATCGTCAGCAGAAGTCTGGTTCGTCCCCCAGACTAGATCATGATGAAGACTCATGCAAGGAGGTACTGGTCGAGCTGTTGTCAGACAACTATCAGGATTTGATGATTCAGACCGTGTGGGAGGTTGACAAAGAGCTGAGGCTGGCACGGCAGCTGCTTGGGCAGTGCAAGGAGTCATTCAGCAGTTTGGTCAGCTTCTATGGAGAGAACGCTCAGGCCTTTGCCAATGATGCGGTCTTCTGGTCAGATGTGGTTGCCTTTGTGCAGAAGTTCACTGCCTGTCAGAGAGCCTTACGCAAACAGATGCAGGTATGGTTGTCTACTGTCCTGCCTGGAGTTTCCTTTGATCCTGGTTAATAATAATAATAATTAAAACGCTTTCCAGCTCATGATGAGCTAGGTACGTGCAGGACAAGTCTTGTCTCTCCAGAGCAGCCTGTCTTGTGCATCCCTATAAGGCCTACTAATACGACAGTTT